>Ga0209986_10000594_pt1 | contig 35334 bp, 35 predicted proteins | sample BlataG_FD_183168 | JGI IMG/M metagenome (GOLD analysis project Ga0209986, IMG submission 183168) | Deep subsurface microbial communities from Black Sea to uncover new lineages of life (NeLLi) - Black_00105 metaG (SPAdes) (version 2) | ecosystem: Environmental > Aquatic > Marine > Oceanic >... | reverse complement strand
GCATGAGTGTTAAAGGATAAATAGGGTTTTGACTATAGATTGTGTTGTTTGTGGTGTTCGTGTTTGGATGTTGAATCTGTTGAGGATTTGAAGATGGTGCTGAGGAACATGGGCTATTCCGTTAGGGCTGTTGAGGAAATTTTGAAGTGGTATATTCACTATGGTCCTGCTGGATGAGCTGATTTGAAAGGCGTCTATGTTCTGGTAATTTCCGTAAACAATAGTGTTAAGGTGAATGCCGGTGCTTTGGGAAGCGTGTTTTTCCAGAAGGGCTTGTATGCTTATGTAGGTTCTGCTCAAAACAATTTAGAGAAAAGGATAAAACGACATCTTAGAAAAGCGAAGAGGAAGTTTTGGCATGTAGATTATCTGCTTGATAATGATGCAGCAGAGGTAGTGAAGGTCTTTTACAAACAGGCTGATCAATCTGAAGAGTGTAGGATCGCAGAAAAGTTGGGTGAAAAAGGAATGCCAGTCAAAAATTTCGGTTGCTCTGACTGCAGTTGTCTCAGCCATTTGTTTAAGCTAGATGACTATAGATTTTTGAGAAATTTCATGCCTGAGATGGATTGCAATTTAAGGCTTTTATCCCCTTCACAAAACCGTTGAAAAGGAAAGCAGTCTCTGCTAAGATTGACTACAAGGCAGACCTAGTGTTCATGCAAACAAGTGTTCTGACACCATATACCTTTCAGGGTCTAACTCATTACTACCTTCTAGTGACCCTGAATTTGAATAGAAATACTATGGTGACAGTTTGCAGGAGCGTGTATTGAGGATGCAGTGTTTCGAGTGCAGTGTATGCTCATTTGCATCCTTAAAGATATGTTCTTCTCTATGTTAGAATAGGACTATGATTGTAAATTACCTCTAAGGACATAGACACACAGGCACATAGACCCCCCTCCCCCCTCTATAATTTTGCAAGACACCGTGAACATCCTCGTCGATCAATGAATGCCATTGGCATCTCTCCGATTCTTGATTCCGCACTTGTTAGCTTTACTGCTCTTCCTGTGACACTGGTGAGTACTTATCGATTTCAAGCATGTGGCCTTTAGTGTAGTGTGAAGTTGCCGTGTTGGGCTATGTCAGAGGCTTGAAGGATTTCTCTATGTTTCACTATTTCTTCAAAGTTCACGTATCCTCCTCCAACTATTTTCAGTTTGGCGCAGATCTTCTTGTTTTTGATTTCTATAACATTATAGGAGTTGCAGAAGAATCCGCGTAGTTTTTCACACGAGATGCTTCCAGCGTGAACCACCTGCATCTTTTCTATTTGCCATCTCCATGGTCTGTGACGGTGTCCACATAGGACAAGGTTTGTTTTTGATTTTGTTAGACTCCTTAAAACGTCACCTGCGTCTATGATGGTGATCTGGTCTGCTCCTGTATCTGGAACTGGGACTATGTGATGATGAATAGCAACGATTTTTGTGTGGTTCCTGTATTTTTTCAGTGTGTTTTCCAGCCAGAGGTTTTGTCTGTGTCCAACTTCGCCGTCGTCTCTATCTGGTCTAGCACTGCTTAGAACTATTATGACTGTGTTTTCAATTTCTGTTACTTGTTTAAAGGGAAAGAGCTGTTTAAAGAGTAAATAGCCTGTTGCTCGGTAATCGTGGTTTCCGCTTACGTATATGATGCTTTTGGCTCTCAGTTGTTTGAGTTCTTTTGTTGCCTGTTTAAATTCAGATTGTATACCATTTTCTGTTATGTCGCCCGTAACGACTACTGCGTCAGGCGACAAGGCATTAACCTCTTTTATTGCTGTACGCAAAGCTTCCCTGTTAAACATGGGCCCACAATGAATGTCTGATATCTGAATAATCAACATGTTTTTCACGCTTCTCAAATCAATCTGAAGCAACAATTAATAAACATTGTTAGAGAAGGTGCTGGGTAGTTGTCGGTTGATGGTGATACCTGTAAAAAATCGGTTGATAGGAACTCATAACCTATCATGGAAAAACTTCCTAACCGTAATCTACCAAAGCTGTTGTATTTTTGCGATCAATGTCGTGTTCTTAGCTTTCTTCTTCTCATATTCACCTTGTAAATCTGGATATTTTGAAATTTGATCGCTGAAATATGAAATACTCCGTTTCAAAAGTGCGATAAGGGCCTTCCTTAGAGCATCCCTATTCTTATTATAAGCTCCTTCTAAAGCTTTGCTGAAGCCATACGACCATATTATATGGCGCCCAGTTAGGTCATAGAATAGGGTGCTCAATTCCGACTTGGGAAGAATTGAAGGAATAAAATCCGCTTGGCGATAAATTTCTATAATGTCTTTGATAATTGGGTCGGTCATGTCTATCAATTGGTTAAGGGAAAATTTGAGGCTTTCGGTGTCAGTTGAGTTAACTGTCGTCATGGCTTGCGTTTTGGATTAGTGTTATCCACTTGTTCTTTCCTTTTACAGTTATGCCGCAAGCTTCGGCCGGTGTCTTACCGTTCAAGCCTTGATGTGGTCGTATGTAGTTGTGAAAGATTTGATAACCTTTCAGAATTGGTGTATCAGTTTTCTTTAGTCCTCTCATGACTTTTTCTTATCTCGGATTTCTCCGTTCAATCTCTCCATTTTGTTGTTGTTCATACCGCCTTTTAGCTTGATATGTCTAACATGTTCAGTTCTCGGACCTTTAAGTGTCCAAAACTCTTTCGTGTAAGCATCATGGTATGATGGAAGACCATCAGCGCGCGTTATGCTCTTGTAAATAGCGCATCAAAAAATATTAGTCCTCGCAGAACAATAAATTACCTTTAGCATACTGGAAACGATACTATGGTGATACCTATAAATAGTCATCCCAGCTGGTGTATTTGGATTACCGGTTTGCCTGGAAGCGGGAAATCTGTAATATCCCATGCTTTACTTGATCTTCTTAGACAGAAAGGTATTCAGGCCCAACTATTATCTTCGGATGCTTTGCGCAAAATTTTAACTCCTAAACCTGATTACTCGCTTGAGGAGCGTAGCATAATCTACGCTACTCTTGTGTATATAGCTAAGCTACTAACACAAAACAATGTAAACGTAATAATTGATGCCACTGGCAACTTGAGACGCTACAGAGAAAACGCAAGAAAACAAATCTCAAACTATATAGAAGTCTACTTAGACTGCCCATTAAACGTCTGTGTCCAACGTGAAACCAAACGGAGAAACACCTACCAAGCACCTGAACAAATCTATAGACGGGCTCAAGAAGGCAAGGCTCTGACTGTGCCAGGCATTGGGCAACCGTACCAAGTTCCTCTGAATCCCGAAATAACTATCGATACAACAAAATCAACACCTGAAAAAGCTGCCAAAAAAATCTTCAAAGAGCAAATAGAAAAATGCTGTTGATATTCTATAAATGATTCTCCTGATTCATCTAGAGGCAATATCTACGAAATACACAGTCCAAATGGGTTTAGAGAAAGTGTGCTTTCACTAGAAAGCTTAAATCTCATGTGCGAGTGTGCGGTGTGACCGTTTTTCCTTTGAGAAGACGATTACAACCATCGCTAAGGCTATAAGTAGTAGCGGAATCATTGCTGACGGGAACTCTGGGATAATGCTGTACACGTGGTATTCTCCTGCGTTGTTGTTGACAGCTGGGTTTTCAGCGTTGTCATAGGCAGTTATCACGTATTTTATTAATGTGTCTGAAGGTTGTCCTAGGATTGTGACTTCGTAGAGGCTGTTTGCAGGATTATACTCCATTGGCATGTTTGTCCATGTGTCGTCGTTTGTGGTGTAGGAGAGAGTTACGTTTTTGACGCCGCCTGCGTCGGTGACGCTGACGGAAACTTTCACTGGCTGATTTGGCATGACATCGCCACCAGGATCACGAGATGGGATACCTATTTCAGGAGGGATTGTATCGCCTTCACCGCTTGTGCCTTGAGAGGCAAAGAACACAAGTTCAGGATCGTTGTAGACTGCGTATCCGTCCCATCTTGGGAATTCAACAGTTAGGAAGTACATCGTGGGCAATATTTCAAAGCCTGCTGATGATTTTCCTGCGTCGGATTCAAAGCTGGCTTCGAAGGATTTTATAGGTGTGGTTTTGCTGGTTACGTTGAAAGTGCGTATGGTGTCGTTGACGGCTACTGGTTTATGCCAGTCGTAGGTGCTTCCTAACTTCACGCTGGCGAAGCTTGCATTAGTTAGCCTTGCTGCTACGTTGAATGTTGAAGATTCCGTGACGTTGTTGTTGTCCAAATGTTCGTTCTTGTCATCTACAACATCCCAAACCATGTCAGTGAAGGCTGTAACGTAGTAGTTGATGGCTAGACTCCTGTTGAGGAACACATCTTTGCCTGTGAGGTGTGTGCTTACGTTGTTTACATTCTGCTTTCTGCCGTCAATCACTTGAGGATTTATCTCCCAGTTTCCTATGTGCTGGTCGATCTTCATTGATGCATTGTTGTTCATCGAATCTTCTGTAGCGTCAGCGCTGAAGTGAACTGTAAAGGCCATCTCATTAACTGTAGTTCTTGTAGGTTTGTTCATGAAGTTTGGCTGTTCGAAGTCTGCGCCGTAGACTATTCCGTCCCACCATCCCCACATAGATCTGTCTTTTTTGTATGGGAAGAGTGTTCCTGTGACGTTTTCGAAGGATACTCCGAAAGTGATGCTTTGGTTCAGAGGAGCCAGTATTTCGCCTGTGGCATTCATATTTCCTAAAGCTTCGCCTGGTGATACGAACGTTATGTTGTTTATGTTTTCTGGCATAAAGAAGTGTGTCTGTTCCGTGGAATTGAATAGTGATAAACCTGCAAACTCGTAACGTAATCCTATATTCGCCGTTTTTGTACCATTTTCATTAGACCATGCGGTGACGTAGTCTTGTTCAGTGCCAAACCACAGCCAATCCCACTCGTGTTTGTTGTCATCGATCCAATCCCATCCTTTTTTCTCAGCATCAGAGAGCAAGTCAGCCCATGTGCTGTTCTTAGCCATATGAGCTATATTCCAGTAGCCAGGGTTAGGCAGTCCAGTTTCGCTGTCTACTAGTGTTGTGTTGATTTGTTGCATTGTTAAATGGCTTACAATACTCATGTTTGAAGCGTAGTACCAGATGTATGTTTCATTCCATGTGAAGCTCCATTCTGTGTGAACTTTGCCCATCCAAGCACCTATGTGGATCTCGTCGTCCATTCTTGAAGCATTTGGATCCCATACGATTTCTACAAACATTCTCTCCTCTGTGCGATTCCAAATGTCAGATCCAGAGTGAAGTCGTCTCACAAAGTATTGATCGTCAACCGTAGCCAAATCTCCATCTAGATCAACAGCGCCAGTTTCTGGCACAGTACCGAAGGCTTGCATTCCCCACATTCCACATTCCGGCGTGCCAACAATTATATCCCCTATTGATCGCATGCTGGTCACCTGCAAATCAGTAAGCATCCAACGGTATGGTTCGCCCCAAGTAGTATGTTTCTTGTAAATATTCATCATGTCCAACTTGATCTGCGTAGGTTGCCCGTCTATAATAGCTTCGTAATAAGGCTTCCAACAGTGTTGTTCTTGAACTTCAAAAGTGGTTCCGTTACTCAACGTTAAGGTTTCAATACATCTCCAACGAAGGTCTGGTTTCCAGTAGGAGCCTTCAAACAAAGCTATCGTATAGTTTTGTCCATCTAAGTTGATGTTCATTGTTGAAGGATACCTGTATATGCTCCATTCAATAGTGTGCTCCCCGTCCCATCGATCCGTAACTGGGCTTGGATCAATTACGAAATATTCGTGCCCGTTGATTGTAATGCTGTACCTTGGATAGGCATTTTCAAGTCCCCATTCATTTCTGAACACATCCCTACGGATGCTCTCAGACAAGTTCCACCAATTGTCAACCAATTCTAGATTTATACGGGTGTAGTCAGTAGCATTGATGAGGTAATATCCTTCTATGTCATGTAGAATCATGTCTGATGTAGAGTTCATTTGAAGCCAAGCCATCTGATCAGGGGTTACAGCGGGCACAATGTGAACAGTTGGCGTCAACATTCTATAAGGTTCGTTGAAGAATGGATCAAAGATGTTGTAAACAACGCCTGAGTCTGTAACATTATAATGGGTTAGTACCTGTTTAAAGAAGTAGGTCTTACCGTTCAACTCAGTGACATAACATTCAACATCGAAAAGCCAGTGTACGTTTAGTTGAGTACCGTTCTTCATGATCAAATATTGATCTGGCAATCCCCCTTGAGGCCACTCGGTTGTCACATCAACTTTAATCGTGTTGTTAAGGTAGATAGCGTATCCGCCTTCCACAACTGCTGCCGTTATATTTGCAGTAGTAGGTTCACCATTAAACTCCCATCGAGTATCGTTGTGCCAACATTGGTCATAATCCTGCCAGCCCCAGTGGTCACTGTAGATGCATGATCCATCTAAGGTTGTAAAGTAGTACATGAACATGCTTCTATTCCATGGAGCCTCGACGCCCGGCAGCCATGCCCAATTCAAATGTCCACTGGAATAGTCAAAATCACCTCTTGTGCCTGGTCCGCGGCTGGTACCAAACGTCTTAAATGTTGTCCCAACAGGTACTGGAGTTCCGTCTTCATAAAAGACTCCTGGCTCCGTGATTGTTATGTTAAATATGTAGACATGGTCAAATATCAGTTGATTTGTCCAATTGAACGGGATGAACTTTGTGTAGTTTGCGCCTGGCACAAGAATGTGAAGTTCTTCAACCCAATTGGCCTGATTTCTGTCCCAATCAAAATAAACTCTTGTACCGTTCAGCGTTGTGATATATGATTTGTATACGATTTCGCCTGTTTCAGGAATTTCCATCATTTCACAGTTGTCATGGTCATCCATTGTGTAGAATGTTTCGTTACCGATCTTAACTTCCCATATGATGAGGTATATTCCAGATTGGGTATTGTATCGTGTTCCGTTTAGAGTTACAATATACAGGGTTGAGTTCTCATAATCGTAGCCCCAGCGGTTGTGTTCACTCCATGTTAACCCTTGAGGTTCGTATCCCGTTATGGTTGTCATTGGTGACCCTGCAGGCATGAACTCCCCTGATTTCTCTGAAAAGGTGCCGAGACTTAGAATCCACCCGCCTTGTTCTATATTCCAGTGCTCCTGTCCATTGATTTCAGCATAGAAATATCCAGCATCTTGCATTGGCCGAGTAACGGATAATCTTTGTCCATCAACCAGTATGTAACAGTCGCTTTCATTTTTGCTCATGTGTAGCCTATATTTGGTGCCGTTGATCATTATTGACTTGAACGTCCTCAGTCTGCCAATTTCCGACTCGATACGTTCCAGCTCCCACATGGATGTTGCCATGGCACCGGGGTATGGCAATTCATGTTTGGTTCCTCTGCTGATTCCTAGATCGGTGTAGTAAAAGTTGTGCACGTAGTCACTTCTGACCTTTAGAGTCTGACCTTGATGCGTCCCCTCATAGTATTCATTTGGCCAATCAACTATGTAGTTCGAACCGTTTATGGTTACGATTCGTTGCTCGTCTGGAACAGACCATGGATCTTCGTGGGTGATGACGGTGCCATCTTCCATTACAAGGTAATATCCAGTTCCGTCTGGGAGTCGTTCCCACCATGAACCATAATCCCTAAGCAAAAAGATTGTCTGGTTCAGAGTGATTCCATGCCCTAGGTAGGCCACCGCCAAAGTAGTTCGGTTCTCGCTGTACGCTGGATTAGATAGATCCCAGTGGTATGTTGTCCAATTATACACTTGAATTTCAAATCCGTCATTCTTGTAGATGCAAGTGCCGTTGAGCAACTCGTAATAATATGGCACGACATGCTGCTGCAGTTCCTCATCCCAATATTCCCGTGACCAATCTTCCACTGCGTGATCCATAAAGGTGCTGAAAACTGTCCCGTTTGGGACAGGTATAGTGCCTATGTCAGTGATTCTATAGGCGTCGGTGACGTTTAATTTGAGAGTGCGGATTATAGCTTGGTAGGCTTCTTTCACGTAGATTTTTGTTCCATTTATCAATTCGTAGTATCTTGGTTCCGTTCCAAGTTTAGGATCGTATTGATCCCAGAACATGTACTCTTCAATGTCTTCCTGTCTTCCCCAGTCGTAATGAGTTCTTGCTTTTATGAGTAAATTCTCATCGCCTATGGTGATGTAGGGTGTTTCCTCCAGTCTGTGTTTTACGCCGTTGTACATGCTGTAAAAAGGAGTTGAAGGTATTTCAACGAACCATGGTTGGCCTCCAGTTGCCGTACCATTAACATAATAAACTGATTCGGAGGTCCATTCTAGAACTGTATGTTCACCCCAACCTTGGCTCCAATCTCTGCCGAACGTCATGTTTTTGAAACACATTTCCCACCAGTAATTATTGTGGGGAGCGTTTTCCGTGAACGAGACGTTCATGTACACAGTTACAATGCCTTCAATCAGAGACATATTCGCAGAATTTAGAACAGCATAACTTGACGGTGTCCTGAAAGCTGGGTCATCATCTGGAATCCATTGTTCCTCCCGGTTTATCCATACATTAGTGGAGTTCGGACTGAGCGCGTACTCTGTTTGGTTTAAGCTCAGATACTCCCAGTGCCAATCGGTTACTATCGTTTCATTCCACATAGGACGAGGGCTTTCTACCCATTCCCACTCGCCTGAAATAGCGTTGTATTCCTGATGCCAGTCCGTTACATTTACAAGTTCCCATCCCCTATGGGGGCCATAGACGTAGACATTCTTTCCTGTTCGGTTGTATGTGGTTGAAACCAGCTTACCAGTAGTCAACTCCTTCGCAAGCCGAATTTCGATATCGGACCAATAGTTTTCATTCTCTGATACCCATCTGCCTGAGCTAGTTCTGAAAACTACTCCGACGCCGTCAATGTCGTTGAATTGGACGCTTGCACCCTGTAGTTTGCTTTGAATTGTAAAGAAATCACCTGGATCGGTTTGGAACATCCAGCCTTTTACTTCATGACCCTTTTGGTCGATAATTGTAGTAATAGCCACCAATGTATCAACTGCAATCTGGAAGTTACATGGAGAGATTGTTTCCCAGTCAGGCCATATCCGATCGTATGTGCTGTACACGATAGGTTCATTGATGTAATATTCGTTTCTGTCTGAATAAGTCGTGTTTGAGAAAGAACCCACGAATTCTATGACATATTCATCAGGTGCAGTTTGATTCCATGTACAGTCGCTTGGGGATAGATTGTAGAAACGTGTGGTTGGGTCCGAAGTGTTAAGAGGGTTCAATATTGAATATTCACGGTCTCTTTGAATGCTTGGATCGTAGGACCAATAGGAATATCCTTGTTTGACACTGAAGCTATGGTTGGAATGAGTGTAGATCAAGTACATTCTATCTTGAACCCACTCTGTAAACGTCTCATTTCGCTCTTCACCAGTTTCAGGGTCCCAATATAATCTGGTAACGTTAATCTCATGTCCATGGTCAAATTGTGTCCGCCGTTCCTCAAGGTGTGGTCCGTATACCTGTTTGGCTTGAGTGACTTGCACCGTGCTGTTCCAATAATAATTGCCTGAAGTTTTATTGTACATCCATCCACCGTATTCACTGGTTGTCTGTTCATACCATCCTGTAATGTTCACGTAGGTTTTGACCTCCCAAGGAAGTTCAAACGCGATGGTAATGTTGACTAGTTCAGAAGAAGTAACATTCATTCTGATTTTCCACGGTGCTCCTCTAGACACTGAGTATATGGGGTTGTTTTCCATGTCAAGTTTTTCGAATGTCCATGTATCTCGGCGACCCCCTGAGATGAAACCAGGCTTGCCAACTGCGACCATACGATTAGGGGAAGTCTTGCCTTCCCAAGCTACATAGCCGAAGTCGATCCAAGTGTCTGTGGAGTCTGTGATTTCAAGGTTGACCCAGAAAGGTCCAATAGGGGTAGTGGTGGAGTTGAAATAGCCGACTATTTCAATTCTCCACATTTCCTCTGTTTCTGTTATGTTGCTTTGCTCTTCGTCAAAATGATAGAAGCTGATATGCTTTTCTTCTTTTGGTGGCGGCATTTCCCCTTCGGGCGGTGGGCCTTCTTCACCCTTCATATGATCCATTGTATAGTTGAAAATTGAGCTTTCAACGTGCCAAGTGTTGGATTCGTTCCAATAATGTGTGATTATCTCGTTGATGTAAGTCATGCTGCACTGTGCGCAGCCGATGTCTGTTCCATTTTCCGATCGAATATTAGTGTGCCAATTGAGACCGGCCCGTCCTAGGGTTACATTTCGTGTGAAAATAGTCTTCTGAACATTTATTGCAATCGTGAAAGTTTCTTCCAAAGGAATGCAGTTAGTGTCATTGACTTCCGTTCCGTTTTGGAGGTATATCCTGAAGGTGGGGTACGGTCCAAACTCCCATGTTTGACTCAGCCAATTCCACAATTCTTCATGAGTCTCATGCTGTTTATCCCAATTGATTAGTGTACCGTTGAATCCTTCTTCTTTCCACCATGGAGGTTCTTCTGGAGGCTGTTCTGGAGGTTTTTCCTGGGCTGGAACTGGCATGATCATGATTGTTGATAGGAAAATTAGACTGATTGTTGTGATGGTTAAACATGCTCGTTTTAGTTTCATGTATTCACTCTTCTGTAAAGCGTCGCGTCTATTACGAGAGGAGACGCAGCATACGGATATGCTGTAATGACATATAAATATTCCCTCGGAAACGGAATACTACATCTAACTTTTACATAAAGTACAACATCTGGGCAGGCAAATCACGAATAAGAGAGAACAAGCGCGTGTACTAGGAAAGCTTGTTTGAACTCTCCACCATTCAACAACAAGTTACTATTGTTCGCAACGTACATTAGTGTTATGCGTTCTTTTATCTGTGACGACGGATATTTGTTAAAGAGGTTGGGTTGCATGATTGAAAGGCTTATTTTAAAGGATTTTAAGAGTCATAAGGATTCTGACATCAAGTTCTACCCTAGTTCAAATGTTTTTCTTGGCGAGGTAGGAGCTGGGAAGACCAGTGTTCTTGAAGCTATCTCCTTCGCTTTGTTCGGAAAATACGCTGGAAACGTCGCTAAAAATGAGTTGATTCGTCGAGGAACGAAAAATGCTGAGATTTCACTAGTCTTCTCGACGAATTTAGACAAATACAAAGTCAACCGAAAAATCTACTCAAAGAAGAGGCAAGAAGCTAAATTGTTGATTTTTGAAGAATGCGATTGGAAGTTGGTTGTGGAAGGTGCAACAGCTGTCTCCAGGTCTATAGAAGACCTGTTAGATGTGGATTCCGCCACTTTCTTGGCTGCAACCTACGCGTCCCAAGGTGAAATCAAGGAGATGCTGGAAACCCAGCCTGGGAAGAGGAGGGAACGCTTGGATAAGCTTCTAGGCATCGATACATACGAAAAGATATGGAACAATCTGGGCGATGTAAGGACTGTGGTTCTGGATGAGTTGACTGAAGCTCAAGAGAAGGCCAGCGGCTTCGCAATTCTGGAAAGGCAGATTAACAATCTTAACGTTCATCTTGAAAAGAACAAACAAGAGCTGAAGATGCTTAAATCTTTCCTAAGGGAAATCGAGGACAGGTTACAACCGGCAAAGCAGCAACTAAATACTCTTCAAAATTTGGAACAAAGACTAGGTCAGCTAGAAACTCAAATAAAAGGAAAAAACAACGAGATCAAGAATTCCTCAGCTACCCTAAAGTCCCTCAAAGAGAAGATTGAAAAGGCTAAGGCATCCGAGAAAGCTTTCAAAAAGAACAAGCATTTCATCCAGTTAGAAAAAGATCTGGAACAAGAGAAGAGACTAATAGAAACTGTACTCCAGCAAAAGAGCATTTTGGAAACATTTGTGAAAAGAGATAACGACACTCTTAAAGAGATTTTGAAGAGACGGGGCAAGGTCGAGTCTCAACTGGAGGCATTAAGTGTTCTTGAATCACGCCTGCAGACACTGAAAGAGGAGAAAGAACTCCTTCCGGAACTAAAAGAGAAACAGACTGATCTTGAGAAAAAACTGAATGAACTGAAAGAGGAAGCTGTTAAAGCATTTACTAAGATTGAAAACCAAAAAAGAAAGGCTGAGAGAGTTGCCGAACTTGGAGAATGTCCGACTTGTCTCCAGATTGTGCCAGAAGGACATAAAGAGAAGATTAGAAGAGAAACAGGGAAAACTGTAATCAAACTGAAAACAGAATATGACGTTATCCAGAAAGCCAGAAACCATGTTCAAAAACTGATGGATAACTTGAAGAAGAAGATAGAACTTGCTATGGTGGCTGACAAGAAATATGCCCGAGCATCCGGGCAGATTAAAATGTTAAAAGGTTGCAGAGAGGAAATGACGGAGATCAATGTTAGAATTGAAGGAATCAAATCCAGCATTGGAAAAAACAGAAAAAAGATAAATGAGATAAAGGAAACCCCTGAAACCTTAATGAAAGTTACAGAAAAACTCCATAGCGTTTCCGCAAAAGCAGAAGTTGCTAAGAAAGCGGAAAAACAGATGGCAGCAAAGAAGGATTTGGAGGCAATGTTCCTTCAAGATAAAGGAATCCTCAATGATTTGCAGCTTCAATTGAAAGAGTTGCAGTCCTCATTCAAGGAAACTGCAGAGAATTATGATCCTGATAAACATAGAAAACAGGTGAACGCTGTTGAAATTCTCCAAAAGAATCAAGCGAAAACCACAGAAGGCATAGAAAGACTGAGAAAATCTATTGAAGAAGATGTATCCCGGATCAAGCTAACTGAAAAACAGCTGAAGGAAAAGGGAAAAGCTTGGAAACAAGTTAAGAAGCTAAAAAAGGAGAGCACCATGTTGGAGATTCTGAGAAAAAGCCTTAGGGAAGTAGTGCAGCCTGTCATGCGTAAAAACAATGTACTCAAAGTTTCCCACGTCTTTCAAGGCTTCTACCAAGAACTCTCCAACGATAATATAGATTACGCCGCCATTGATGAAGAGGGAAATATCGATGTCACAAGGAATGGAGAGCCTTCTCCAGTGAACTCTCTAAGTGGAGGAGAAACCACGTGTGCAGCCTTGGCCCTCCGTCTAGCCATCTGCAGTTCTCTAGCTAAGAATCAGCTTTTGCTCCTTGACGAGCCAACTATTCATTTAGATGAATTGTATCGTGCCAAGCTGAGGGAATTTCTGGGCAGCCACAATTTTGAACAGCTTATTGTGGTTACGCACGACAACACCTTTGACTCTCTGCCAGCCCACATCTTTAAGGTGGAAAAGCGGAGAGGTAAAAGCGTAGTTTCTTCCTATGGTTTTGAAGGAGGCGCTTGAATGTCCTACATCAAATTAGACATCGAAAACTTGGAAGAAACCTGCAAAAGAATCCGAAATGTTCTCTTTGAACAAGACAGGAGCATAATGGAGATAAAGGATAAATTTAAGGTTCATCAAGCTGAAGCTCGAAGATCCAGAAAGCTTTTTGCAGTGGATTCAGGATTCAACAGTGCTTATGATACTTCTTTTACAGTTTTCAAAGCAGCGGTGGTGGATGAAAATATAGAAGTTGATCACAGCAGCAGCATCTACTTCTTTCATGTGGACAATTATCAAACTGACCGGTTGAGAAGACTCTTGATGCAGCAGACGTTGTATGAAGCCCTAGCTAAGACTGTTGAAACCGGAGTGGCTAACGGTTCCATAGTGCTGGTTGATGGAACAATCACGCTAACAGTTTTCTATCCCACTGGGCGGGATAACAAGGAATACAGAGAACACTTCAAGAACTTCTACAAGGAACTGTACGCCCCCCTTATGAATCGATGTCTCAAGAGCGACATTCTTGTTCTGGGTTTTCTCAAGCGCACCGGGAGTACATACTTGGCGGCACACTTGGATACCAAGGATCTCTATGACATTTACATCATACACTCAGAGTTACGAGGCAACGGCCAGTATATTGAACCCATCCCCGTTATTGATACACAAGCAGAGCGTATAGGTATCCGTCATAAATACGTCACTTTCTACGTTAACTTGAAAAGCTGGAACTATCGTTTCGAACTTATGAAACAGCAAGAAAGTCAATTTTTGGAGTGCATTGAAAACTTGATGTTTTGGGCAACGGAGGCACATTACGGGATGAACCCAGTGTTCAGTAAGGCAGATGAGCATGCACGTGTAACTAAGAGAGATGCAAACCTCATGTTTAATTACATTGTTCACAGCTTACCAAAAGATGAGCGGATTCGACTGCGACTGGAAGCACGGAAGAGAACACATTTCGGTTACAGATCAAGAAGACTGCCTAGAGGTTTGGTGAATCGTTAAGAAGGAGCTGTTTAGATGAGTGAAACCGAGATTCTGGGAAGCATATTAAGTGGAGGAAAAGCCGAAGAAACTCTGATTGTTTCTTCTGTAGAGAAAACTGGCACCCTCAGGCGAGGAGCCATAATTGCCCACGACACTCTGAACGAGACCATACTATTACAGGTGACTAACAAGATCACTTGGGCTGACGTTTCTGAACAAGACCTCTACTTGATGAGTGAGAACGAGAATCTAGCCTACAAAATCATCCAACGATCCCCAAAAAGCTACGTCCTCCGCTGCGTCCCTGTGGGCGTGATTCGTGACGAAGGTGATGGACCACAAATATTCAGTGAATCTATAAGCTTCATGGCTGACAGAACCCCTGAAGTGCGAAGTCTAAACCCGAAAGAGCGGAAACTCATCTATGAGCGCGGTGACCTGTTGGTTGGTAGAACAGTAGACGGGTTCCAAGTTGCTTTTCCAATAAACGATCTGCTTCAGAGGCACCTCAGCGTAATAGGCATGACAGGCTGTGGAAAATCCTACTTTCTAGGTTTGCTGTGCGAAGAACTCGCTAAACACAAGGCCGCTATTCTCATTATTGATCCACACAATGAATACCTTCCTATGGCACAAACTATGCCTAAAGAAGTGAACAGAATGCTCTACAGCGTAGGCTCTGCAGTTGGCTTAAACACCTACACATTAGATGTGAAGAAGATATCAGCTTACGATTTCCAACACTTCACCGGTATGCGTGAAGGCTCTACCAGCATATTGCAAAACGCTATCCAAAACCTCAGAAGAACCAAACCAGAATACACGATCTTTGATATTTTGAACAGGTTAGATTTCATAACCCAGAATGGACAGGCTTCAGAGGCTACGGCTGCCATGTGGGCTCGGAACTACTTGCGAAACCTAGCGAATACTGGTTTTATTGGTACAAGTGAACCTCCCATTAAGGAAATGACTGGTGCCAATCAAATATCAGTGGTAGCCATGTCTGGAGTTAAAGAAAGGATCCAACAGTTTGTGGCTACCAGCATTCTTCAAAGAATCTTTCAGGCGAGGAAGGAAGACAGAATTCCTCCCCTAATCCTTATTGTTGAAGAGGCCCACCGTTTTGCGCCTTCTGCAGAGAAGGTGTCCAGCAGCGCCATAATGCGCACCTTGGCGGCTGAAGGTCGAAAATTCGGCATCTGCTTGGTAGTAGTTTCACAACGGCCTAGCAGGTTGGATTCCACAGTTCTCAGTCAATGTGTAACTAACATAGTGATGAAAGTGAAAAATCCGATGGATCTCACTCGAATAAGGGAAAGTGCTGAGAATGTCACTGAGGAAGTAGTTCGTAAGCTCCCAGGATTTGAAAAGGGTGAAGCCTTAATCATGGGGGAAGCCTTTCCAATTTCCATTCGGTTCAAGGTTCGGTCAGACAGGAAAACTGAACATGGTGGTGGAAACGTTGACTTTGAAAAAGCTTGGCTTGAGGATGCTGCAAAAAATGATATAAAACGGTTCGAGTTTCCTGATGAGCTTTAGAAAGCGCAGTAAGGTGTTAATTTGAAGATTGCTCTTTCCGCAGACTTTCATTTAGGTATGCGTCAATTCAACATTCAGCAAAGATGGACTGACTTTCTAGATGCTTTCGTTAAGGTTACTCGAAAAGCTGAACAGTGTAATGTCGACGTTTATGTGATGGCTGGAGATGTTTTTCATACTCATCGACCTCATCCAGGAGTTGTTCGTAAGTTTCTGAGAGAAATCTCAAGTCTCAATTGTCCTGTAATCCTTATCCGCGGTAATCATGACTCGCCTCAAATCCTTTTTGAAAGGTATGGAGGAGACGTCCTTCACCTTATCCGTGACGTGTCTGACACTGTCTACCTTGACAGGAGAAATCCGATTTATGAGATTGGAGACACTTGTTTTATCGGGTTAGGCTATGTAAGTTTTCAAGCTAATCGAGAGATCAGGAAGCTTGTTCAGAGCGTCGTAACCGACGCCGAGACTAAAATAGGAGTTTTTCATCAGCTCTTGGACTATCCTGGAGTGCCTGAGGAAAGAGCAGAAGTGTCCAGAGGTTTCCTCAAAAATCTTGGACTTGACTACATTCTGATGGGTCATTACCATGTAGCCTACTCAGAAAAGGGATTATTCAATTCAGGTTCCCCTGAATATTGGGCATTCGATCAAGCAGAACAAATTAAAGTAAACTTGGACAACGGAGAAGAAACTGTTAAACCAGCTAAGAAGCGAGGTTTCTACATCGTAGAAACTGATAATGGCAAAGGCGAGTTCGTGGAGATAAAACCCGCCCGCCCGATGTACTGTATAACCTACGAAACCAGCAACTTCAACAAGACAATTCATTTGCCAAAGATCAAGGAGCACTTGGAGAAATACAACATTAAAGGAGCTATGGTGAAATCCATTATACAAGGAAGACACGAGTTTGGACGGATGAACCTAAGCAAAAACATAGTGTTGGATAAACCTCTAATTCACCGTACTGCCACAATGTTGACACCCTCTACTGTTTTGCCGAATAAAATAAACACAATCAAGGCGCAAACCCAATACTTACTTGAAAGAGGCGTTGCCAAAAGCGAAGCACATAAAGTAGCGGAATGGATGGAACACAACAAAGAAAAACTAGCTACAATGCGGAGCAGCTTACTTCTACAAGCATTAAGAGAGGTTCTCGAAGAACAGAAAGACTGAGATGCATCGTGCCGAGGACCATCATATCACTTGTACATACTAGCAGCTGAACTATGTACGCTAGAATATGAATGAATCATGCAATCAATTACGCAAGTAGGAAGGGGCTAATGCTGACACTGGAAAATTTTACCCAAGCAATGTGGATGTGCAAAAGCTTTCATAATTCGCTTAATAACCCGTAATTTGCCAGTTGCGTCGTTTGATGCTCTCAGGTGAATGCTGTCTATCTTGATCACTATGCGGCTTTGACTTATATCCAAAAGTTCAAGTCAGCTAAAACAGACAAGTTTCAACTGTTTAGCTTCTATGGGCTTGGATCATGAGCGAAAAGCATGATAGGTCGAGCCTAATTGTTTCACCGGCTTATTAGAAATTGTTGTGTAACGTGTACGCTAAAGCTTCCGGTTAGAAACGAACGAAATTACCAATGGCGAGATAACAGTGTGGAGGCTTAAAAAGACATAAATACTTCCCCACCTCTTTTTAAGAGGCACTATGAATAAGGAATGAAAAGTTAAAGCTACTGTTGCCCTGTAGGGTGTCAGGGATGATTAGATGTTTTCATTCCTAAAGAACGAAGCGGGAAGATAATGGGTCACAGAAAAAAAAGTGCGCCAAAACGTGGTTCCCTTTCTTATTCGCCTAGGAAACGCGCCAAAAATATACTGGCTAGGATCCGCTACTGGCCGAAAATAGAGGCTGGCGCACCTATACTTCTGGGGTTCATCGGTTACAAAGCAGGTATGACTCACGTGTTCGCAGTGGAAGACAGTAAACGCTCACCGAACTACGGCAAAGAAGTAATCAAATCCGCAACGGTGCTGGAAGCACCACCCATGATTGTATGCGCCATAAGAGTCTACACCAAAAACTCCTATGGTCTCCAAACCCTAACAGAAGTTTGGATGAAAAATCCGCCAAAAGAACTCGAACGCATCTTCCCATTACCTGAAAACTTCAATATGGACGAAAACCTCAGAAAAATTAAAGAAAATCTGGAAAAAGTGACTAGAATACGTGTTATTGCAATCACACAGCCGAAACAGACTAGTGTACCAAAGAAAAAACCAGACGTGATGGAAATAGAGCTGGGCGGGGGAACGGTTCAGCAACAATTTGAATACGCAAATACGCTGCTTGGAAAACCGGTGTCTTTAGGGGACGTATTCAAAGAGGGTCAATATATAGATGCTGTAGCAGTGACAACTGGTAAAGGCTTCCAGGGGCCTGTGAAACGTTGGGGCGTAAGAATACTTCAGCATAAAGCAAGAAAAACAAAAAGAGGCGTAGGAACCCTAGGTCCATGGAAACCAGCACACGTGATGCCCAGTGTCCCAAGAGCTGGACAAATGGGATTCCACCAAAGAACAGAACTCAACAAACGCATCATAAAACTCGGAACAGACGGAAAAGAAGTAACGCCAAATGGCGGCTTTATAAGGTACGGCATAATTCACGGATACTACATATTACTTGACGGGAGCATACCGGGCCCAGAAAAAAGAGCAATAAAGCTGCGCTATCCAACACGGCCACCAAAACACATACCAGAACAACCGCCGCAAACCACATACATATCACTGGAGCCTCCGCAAGGAAAATAATGGTGAAGCCTATGGCAAAGATCAAAAAAATCTACGATCTCACAGGAAAACCAGTCGGGAAGATAAGACTGCCAAAGATATTCGACACACCCTTAAGACCAGATGTCATAAAACGAGCGGTTTTGGCCATTCAATCTCACAGTTTTCAACCGCAAGGCAGGAATCCTTTGGCTGGGAAAAGGACAACAGCAGAATCCAGAGGCGTAGGCCTGGGTATATCCAGAATGCCGAGAACGAAAGGACCCGGTGGAAGAGCAGCCCTAGCCCCTGGAACAGTGGGTGGAAGAGCAACTCATCCGCCGAAATCTGAAAAAAAGATTGCGAAAAGAATCCCGAAAAAGGAGAAACGTCTCGCTCTGTTTTCTTCAATAGCCGCCACAGCCTCTAAGAAAATAGTGGCTGGTCGCGGTCACTCTGTTGGAGATGTTCCGCAAATCCCTCCGATAGTTACTGACAAACTGGAAGGGTTAAAGAGGACAAAAGAAGTGGAAGAAACCCTCATAAACTTAGGCGTCTTATCAGACATTTACAGAGTGAAAGAAAGCAGGAAAATTCGAGCTGGAAAGGGTAAGCTGAGGGGCAGGAAAATAAAACAGGCTGTAGGCCCAGTAATAGTTGTTGCCAAAGACAGAGGGATAGTGAAAGCTGCAAGGAACATACCAGGCGTAGATGTGATGACCATTGACAACTTAAACGCTGCGGTCTTAGCGCCGGGCACGCATCCTGGAAGGCTTACAATCTGGACAACCAGTGCTGTTGAAAAACTGGATGAACTTTACGGTGGAAGGGAGGAGCCATAATGGATCCCTACACAGTTATACTTTATCCCTTGATGACGGAATCTGCAAGCCTGATGGTTGAAAAAGAAAATAAGCTAGTGTTCATGGTCAACCTTAAGGCAGCTAAAATAGATGTTAAAAGGGCAGTTGAAGAACTCTATGAAGTTGAAGTTGAAAAAGTTAACGTTCTCATTTCACCGAAAGGTGAAAAGAAAGCTTTCGTTAAGCTTCACCCTGATTATAACGCAGCTGATGTTGCGATCAAGCTTGGAATATTGTAGTATAGATGAGGTGAAATGAGTATGGGAAAGAGAATTCGTGTTCAGAGACGTGGACGAGGTAGAAGCCCTACTTTTAGAGCTTCGACTCATAAGAGGGTTGCTCCGACACAATATCCATCGTTAGAACCAAATGATTATTTTCAAGCAGCAATAGAAGGAGTTATTGAAGGCTTGGTACACGAACCTGGCCGTGGATCACCCCTTGCACTTGTAAGATTTGAGAATGGAGAAACATGTTGCACTGTTGTTCCTGAAGGTGTTCATACAAGACAGCCTGTACAGATGGGGGGGAAAGCCCCGGTTGAGGTGGGGAACATTATTCCTGTGGGAAAAATCCCAGAAGGAACTATAACGTGCAATCTAGAGCTTCGTCCAGGAGACGGCGGAAAAATCGCAAGGTCTTCTGGAACATATGCAACAGTCGTGGGACACACACCGCAAGGAACGATGATAAAGCTTCCATCAGGAAAAACCAGATATTTGAATGATTACTGCAGGGCAACGATTGGTGTAGTTTCAGGCGCGGGTAGAACTGAGAAACCTTTCCTGAAAGCAGGCGCAAAATTCCACATGATGAAGGCAAAAGGGCATAAATATCCAAGAACCAGTGGAAGAGCCATGATTGCAGCATTGCATCCGTATGGTAGCAGCAAAAAAAGTGCAAGAAAAGTCACTACTGTCTCGCGTCATGCGCCGCCAGGGCAAAAAGTTGGCTTGATAGCCGCTAGAGGTGCCGGACAAAAAAAGAGAAGAAGAAGGTAAACTTCATCACTTTTCGGAAGGTTTATAGCATTTCAACGTCAAAATAGGTTGAGAAAAAATGCCGAAGAAATTTGTGTATCGCGGATATACCATTGATCAACTGCAGGGTATGTCAATGGATGAATTCATAAACTTGCTTCCCTCAAGACAGAGAAGAAGCCTTCAGCGAGGTTTGACACCGGAACAGAGAATGCTGCTTGAAAAGTCAAGAATGGCAAGAGAGGCTATTAAAAAAGGAAGCAATGTGACGGTTAAGTCCCACATACGCGACATGATTATCCTACCTGAAATGATCGGTCTGACAATTCTCGTTCACAACGGCAAAGACTTCGTTTCGGTAGAGCTAAAACCGGGAATGCTTGGGCACTACTTAGGGGAATTCGCGATAACTAACAGACCTGTAAGGCATGGAACACCTGGAATCGGCGCATCTCGCTCTTCCATGTATGTTCCATTGAAGTAAAAGAACAATAAAAAACGTTTCAAGTGCTGTAATCTAACTTTGAAGACTTCTTTTCTGACGTTTTTCTGGTTGGGATTTTAGGCAAAGGAATAGGTGGAGGAATGTTCAGTGTTCTGGATATCAATACAGATTCCACAAAGACAACGTTGGAAATTGACTGCACTATAACTTGGGGTGGCGGTTTCTTTTCCTTGTGTCCGTGATAGATTTCGTCAATCTCTTCTTTGGTTCCCGTCACAAACGCTTTTCCCTTAAGACTTATCTGAGCTATGGAGGGGTTATAGTTAACCGTTAAAACAAAGGGCACCTCTAGAAATTCCTTTTCTTTTTCTATGGCAACTAGGTTAAGGTTTGTGTTTATTTTAATTGGTGGTATAGGTTTTTGAGCGCCCCAAAATCTTTCAGCAGAAACATTCGTTATGGAAATGTTCACCCTAATCATTCAAACCATCAAATCTATCATTGCGACGAGTAATTTAAAGGTGTTTATTTCTTGTTTTCGGCAGGTTTGTAACGTGTAAAGCCGCAGTGCCCACAGGTGTATCTGTCTCCATGATCTGCCATGAAATATCCAGGTCCACATCGCTCACATGTAGGTCGCAGCCTTGTGATTTGGTCGTTTTCTGTTTTGTAAAGCGAGGAAACTCCTTTCTCTTTTTTCTTTCGTTTCTCAGTTTTCCCTTTTTCTTCCTTTTCTCTAGGTTTTTCCATGTTGTCTGACATTCTACTCTTTTCCTTCTTCTTTTTCTGCTGGTTTTTCAGGTGGTGTATTCCTTTTAATGATATATTCTGGTTCAACAAGTTTCGCTTGGTCTACGGAGTCGTAAACATTTACTAGTCCAACAGCTGTATGCGTGCCTGTTTTGGTTTCTATTTTTTTGACAAAAACCAAGTCAACTTCAGCCTTTAATTTGTTGGCAATTGCTTTTCTAAATTCTAGTCGTGATGGTGTGCTGCCGTTTTGCTCATGTTTTACTTGGAAGTGTACTTCTCTCCGTTTTAGCAATGGGTTTTCTTTCTCTGATACTATTTTGATTTCCATGGTTTTTCCTCAGATGCGGTGTTGACTTGATATGTTTCCTCGTTATTTAGTTTTTCGAATTTTTCCATGGCTTTCATGATTTCGGTTACCTCTTTCTTCTTCTGATTTGTAACCTTAACCACAACTATGCCTTCAAGCGGTTGACCGTAAACGACAAAAGAATTTTTCGGTGCATACAAAGCAGCAACAAGCGTAAGCAAGTCCTCCTCTCCATCTACAACTATTTTTACGTGACCATTATGCTTTATTGCTTCTTTGATTGTTGTTATTGCTTCGTCTGTTATTGTTCCTGGAGGATTTCTGGCGTATAGAGTCTTGTCTGCTTTGAGTGTAATTGGCTGTATTTTTCTTCTCATGACTTTGTTGTCCACGATGGATAACTCCGGGAAAATGTTGCTTCTTGTGAGGTTTTTGGAAATGCTATCTCCTACGGAGATTATCATCGGCGGGTTTTCTTGGTCTGTTAAATCCTTGAGTTTTCTTATTGTTTCTTTGGGTGAGCCTTGAAGAAGTGTGCCAATAGGTTTCTGAAGTCTTTTTCGAAGTTCCGGTGTAAGTAAGTACCGGGTGGTCATCTTACCTAACCTTTAAGGCATAACGTCCTTTCTTTTCGATGTTTATGACTTTCGCTATTGCTGATCCTTCTGGGTCAAATATTATGATTAATCCGCTGAAGTCATCGCTTAAGGTTGACGTTTTACATCTTGGGCAGACGTTTCCGGTTACTATGAGACGACAAGTTGTGCAAGCTTTTTCAGTCATTCGATGCATCTTCCTTCTGGTTTTGTTCCTTCGACGGTTTTTCCTTCAGGTTATCCCTTATTTTCTGCACTTTATGCTCGATCCATTCTAGCTTGCCAAGGAAAGGCTGTCTGGCTGTTACGCCTATTTTTCCAGAGCTTCCGGCTCTACCAAGTGAAACCGCTGTTATTCGAGTACGAATCTGATCTCCGCTGGTTAGCTTTCTTTTGGTTTCCTTGCCTATTAGAACGCCTTGTTTTTCGTCATAGGAGATGAAATCATCCATAAGCTGCGAAACATGAAGTAACGCGTCGATTGGGCCTATACGTATAAAGGCTCCGAAATCAGCTATCTCAACAACTTCTCCTTCGACCACTTCTTGAATTTTTGGGTAGTACGTCAGTAAAGAAAAACTTACTTTATGGTAGGCAGCTCCATCTCCGGGAATTATTTTGCCAACTAGGCTTACCTTCACATCTGTCACTGCTATAACGTAGCCTAATTCTTCACCAACTATGCCCTCATATTTTGCCTTAACCTGCTGATGTCCTACAGTCTCTAAGGGATTACCGAAAGTTTCAGGTGGAATGCGAATTGTATCCTCAAGGGTTATAAGTCTAAACAAAAGTTTATGTCCTCCCGTTAATTACTAAACGTGACTTTTCTCTCACATAAATAACTGGCACGTTTATATCTCTTAGCTTTTTCCTAAGCTCTCTATCATTTGTGAACACCGGGCTCTTCCACTCGTGTGCCACTTGAAAAATGGCGTCGTCTGGAGAGAACCCAGCGGTTCTTTCGTCCAGTTCAATCAGCCTGCATTTTTCAGATATTTTCAAGGCGTAGGAGGCGTTTTTCCGCGTTTTCGGTGAACCGTTTGTCGCAAGCCTTTCAAGCTCGCGTCGAATTGGCGAAAGTAGAATTAACTCGAACTTCATGTTCAAGAGCTTTGTTAATTCCTCAAAGATATCTATTTTAAACTGGAGTGGAACAAATAGAGCGTTCGAGTCTAAAATTATTTTCAAAGTTTTCTTTACAGGTTTGGATTCTTGTGGCATGTTACTTTATCATTCCATATCCAATTAGTCTCCATCTGCCCGCTATTTTTCTACTTATTGCAACTCTTGATCCTATTTGTGCACAGACTGGTCTTGTAAGCTGAACTTCGATGGCGTTTTTCTTTATGGAGGTGACTTTTCCAACGGTTATTGCTGAGCCTACATGTTGAAGTAATGTCTCATCCATCTTTATCTTCTCGATTTTCACGAGTTCTTTTGTTCCTACAGCTCGCTCAAGAATATGTGGCTCTAAGGTTAATTCTGAGAACGTTGAGGGTAGCTCATTTCTTCTTCCAGCTACGTTGCCTGTTAGTCCATCTGCTTTTGAAAATGAGGGATCCAAAAGGGTTCCTACTCCTATCAATCCACCGCAGTGAGCTTCCTTTACGCTTCTTCCTCCTGCGTGCAAGCTGGTAATCTTGCTAATCAGAGGATTGTAGATTTTTTTCCCTTCTTTTTCTGTACTGATTCCTGGGTTAATCTCTACTTCTTCTCCAACCGTGAATTTGCCTTGCAGTATTGTGCCACCAATAACTCCTCCTTCCAGTTCTTTCACTGCGGTGCCTGGCTTGTTTACGTCAAATGAGCGGACCACATACATCAACGGAGGTTTTGTTTCATCCCTCTTTGGGGTAGGAATAAACTCTTCTAAGGCTTGAATGAGAACATCCATATTTACTGCTTGTTGTGCTGAAACGGGAATTATTGGTGCGTTTTCAGCAATAGTTCCCTTGATAAAATTCTTGATTTCTTCATAATTTTCGTGTGCTCTTGTCTCATTAACGATGTCGATCTTATTCTGCACGATAATGATGTTTTTTATGCCGACGATTTCTGCGGCTGCTAAGTGCTCTCTCGTTTGTGGTTGAGGGCAAGGTTCGTCTGCTGCTATCACAAGTATTGCTCCGTCCATTATTGCGGCTCCTGAGAGCATTGTCGCCATTAATGCTTCATGGCCTGGTGCATCTACAAAGCTGACTGTTCTGATGAGCGTTGTTTTTGAATTGCAATGAGGACAGACGGGTTTTGTAGAGTAGTTTTTCGGAGGTTCGCATTCTGGGCATTTATAAATGAACATGTCTGCATATCCTAATCTTATTGTTATGCCTCTTTTCAACTCCTCACTGTGTCTTGCTGCCCATATACCTGTTAATGCCTGCACCAGTGTTGTTTTGCCATGGTCAACATGACCTATGGTGCCGATGTTTGCTTTAGGTTGCTTTGATACGGATTTGCTTTTCTTTCTGCTCATTTTTGTTTTTCCTCAAGTATTTACGGGTTGTTGAAAGGATTATATTTTGCGAGTTAAATGGGTCTAATCCTTTGTTTCAGCTTCTTTTTTAGGTGTTTTTTCTTTTGTTTGCTTTTTTTTCTGTTCTTTCGTTTGTTTTGGTTTTTCAACTATTTTCATGTTAATTTGCACTATTTCATCTGTTATTATGTTTCCGCGAACCGTTTTCCTTCTTCTTTCTCCTTCATCCTTTGGCTTGAAGCCTACCCCTCCGCCTAATATGATTTTTCTCCGAACTCCGCCGTGAACGCTTGGTCTCATTGGAAACCCATCTTTGTCCGAGCCTCCAGTTATACGCAGTTTGTGTCCCGTTAAACCTACTATTGTTCCATCTAATACTTCGCCTAGTTTTCTTCCGATCAATGGGACAGTGCGGTTTTCCTCCAGCTCAACAGTTTTTGAAGTTCCGGAATCGGGGTCCGAAATGATTATTTTGAACTTAGCCAAACGTGAACTCTCCAGTAGTGTTATGAAAGTTGAGAATCTCTCTATTAAGGATTTATGAAAATTCTCTGGCGAACAGTTACTCTACATGTACTCTGAATAAGTCTATATCTTTTTGCATTTCAGGCGTCAGTTCAAGGAGTTCTCTTACAGCTCGTTCAACATCCCTAGATTGTGTCACAAACCTTCCAACAATGAGTATGTCTGCTCCTTTTTGTAGAGCTTCTTTTGCGGTTTCAGGCACTATTCCACCTGCAACGGCGATGAGGAATTTCCTGTCCTTAAAGGCTTGCCGTAGTTCCTCAATGAGTTCTAATCCAAGGGTTCTTCCGGTTTCCTGATCTATTCCCCTGTGCAAAATCACTATGTCAGGGAATTCCTTAAGCATTCTGAGTTTTCTGATTGGATCTTGCATATTTAACAAGTCTACCACTGCGTATATTCCAAGTCTTTTTGCTTCGTGGATAAAGGCATTTAATGTTTCAACAGGTGCCAATCCGACAGCAACAACTGCATCTGCTGTTTCATCGTAGGCTAGGTCAACCTCAACTTTACCAACATCCACGGTTTTTAGGTCTGCAACGAAGAATAAATCTCTGGCATCTTCTCTCATTTCGCTTATCACTTTTGTTCCATATCTTTTTATGAGGGGTGTGCCCATCTCGAGTATTATTCTGTCGCTCTTTGGAAGTGAGGCTATGATTTTCTTGTTTCGTCTTAAATCTGGTATGTCCAGTGCGATCTGTAGGTATGGTGGTCTCCATAGGCGTGGCACTTTGAATCCCATTATCGGGTGTTTAGCTCTGTCCTTGTCATATAGGATCTTTTCTAAGGGTGGATAGTTTGTTAAAGCTCTTTTCAGAGCCAGCTTGGTTGCTCCATAATTGTAGTGGTAGATTTTGCGGTAGTCCTTTGCTTTCGGATGCATAAAAACGCTGCATACTATGACCCAATCATCTACTTTGTCTTTTGGAATTAGTCCCTCTTCAACAGAATCTGCAACAGCCTTCGCAACTGCTGCCTGTGCTGGGCCAAAAATCTTGTTCGTATCCTCTGTGTTCTTTATGGTGACTTTTGGGACAAGTAGTGTGTGCGGTTTAGGGGGCAAGTTTGGTCGTATAACAGCCAAGAGTGGCGTGTGTCCTTTGGAAAGGTTAGATAGGCCAGTGGCGAAGGCTTCTCCAACAGGTCCTTCTTTATCACCTATCAAAAGGTCTATGTGGGCAACCTCGTTTCCCTGTCCTATCAAAGCTTCTCCGATTAGATAGGTATGCTTTCTAGGGGTTCCGACAGTTTCTATCGTTTGAGCTGTCGATACAACGTCAGCTATCTCTTTAAAGTCGACGTTGAACTCCTTAAGCCATGTATAAAGAGTATCTCTGTGTATGTTCATCAATTTGGCTGTGCCGGAAATTGTAGGTTTTGTCGGTATTCCCTTTAGGAAGCTGCGGGCTTCTGACTCTTTTTTCGCGATGTTCATTAACACTTTCGTGAATTCCTCTTTGTTTTCCGGCTTCTTTATATCCTGTTCCGACATTCAACTCTACCCTGAGAAGGGTGTGAGAAAGGTTGTATATAAACGTGTCGGGTTCGCGTCGGTAAAATGGGCGTTTTAGCTAGTTTGTGTAGGCAATGTTTGCTATCCTAGCCATGTTGGGCTCTGTTGTTGTATTTTTCTGTTTTTGTTGTCGGGTGTTCTGTCTTTTGATTTTTCGGTGCAGATGTTTCGACATAAATGTGTCGGGCTTTTTTTCGGAGAGCAAGGTTTTATAGCAGTTCTGATGTGTTGTAGATGTTTTATGGTGGGTTTTTATGTCGCGTAGAAAGAGGCTGTTGATTGATAAGTAAAGTCTATATATGTCAAGGGCTTCAAAAGTTTGAAATTGAAGCTCTTGGGGTGTGCAATGTGTCGTGGAAAGATTTGGTTTGCCTATGTTCAGTAGTTATGGGGTTTGTTTTGTTTCTTTTTGGTGCTAACTGTTATGTTGCATTGGTTGGTTGGGCTGGGGTGTGCCTTGTAGTTGCTGGTATTATTGTGAAGATAGTTCTTGTAATTTGGGATATTTTAAAAAGTTTGAAGAAGGGTGATGGTTAGAAACCATAGAGTTCCGAATACTTCTTGTTCAGATAATTGAGGTATGGTTTAACGTTTAGTTCTTCTCCGGTGATTCTTTTAATCAAATCTGCTGGGTCGTAGAGGTTTCCGTAGCTGTGCACGTTTTTGGCTAACCACTGTATTGTGTTTTGGAAGTTGCCGTTTGAGAGTTGGGATTTCCAGTCTGGCAGTTCTTTTTCCATGGTAGTCAGTATTTGTCCGCTGTAAATGTTGCCTAGCGCATAGCTTGGGAAATAACCGAATGCGCCGCTGGCCCAATGGGTATCCTGCATGACACCTTCAGAATCGTTTTCAATGTCCACACCAAGATATTCCTTATAAGTTTGGTTCCAAATTTGCGGGAGTTCAGCTACTGTTATTTTGTCGGCGAACAAGCTTTGTTCTAGGTTGAATCTTACAATGATGTGAAGGCAATAGGTGACCTCGTCTGCTTCAACACGAATCTTGGATGGTTTGACCTGGTTAACAGCGTGAACGAACCTATCTAGGTCTACATCAAAAAGAATGTTACCTGTGAGTTCTTTGAGTTTTGGGAGGAAATGAATCCAGAATTCGCGTGATCTCCCTATTCTGTTTTCTATGGATCGTGATTGTGATTCATGGAAGCCTGAGGAGCATGCTGTGCCGACTGGCTGGAAAATCCATTCACGATTTAGATTTTGTTCATAAAGGGCGTGGCCCCCCTCATGTAAAACTGAGAATATGGATGATGCGACGTTATCTTCGTAGTAGTGTGTTGTGATTCGCACATCATCGTAGTATCCTGTTGTGAAAGGATGTTCGGTTTCATCAATCCTACCTCCGGCTTCCTTTGACTTTACGTCATACCCGATGAACTCAGCAAGTGATCCAGCAATTCTACGTTGGACGTTAATGGGAACTCGACGTTCCAGAATGGATATGTCTGGCTGGTTTGGAGCTACCTCACATTTCCTTATGAGCGAGATCAAGCCTTGTCTTAGTTCTGCGAAGACTTTGCTGATTGATTCCGCTTTCATCTTCGGTTCAAAAATGTCTACTAGTGCATCGTATGGTGTTGCTGTCTCCTTCACTTTCATCAGAATTTCTGCTGCTCTTTTTCTCAAGTCAAGAAGCTTTTCAAGTTCAGGCTTAAACATAGAGAAGTTTTTGGCGGCTTTCGCTTTCTTCCATATATCAATAGTTATGGCTTGTTGTTTTGCGGTTTCAACGACAAGTTCTTCGGGAAGCTTGGTTTGTTCATCATAGTGCTTCTTAATTAAGTATGTGTTTCTCTTTTGTACAGCATTAAAACTATTGTATTCTGGGTGTCGCATGATTTCTTCCAATAATTTTCCAATTTCAGGATCTGTACTCATTTTGTGTCCGATTTTACTGAGCATAGCAAGCTGTAAGCTTCTTAGTCTAATTGCCTTAGGCGGCATCTTTGTTTCCATGTCCCAGTGGACGATTGCAGCCGCTGACTGTAGGATGAAGCGATTTTTTGCTTTTTCCATTAGTTTTTTATAATTTGAAGCCAATGATTCAGCCATCTTTACAAACTCCAGATTAAAAGACTAACTTATGCAAGCTTCTTAAGTTTTTGCAAAAAGACACGTAATGACGTTTGCTTTAAATAGACTATTGTCTGTCCTGCAGAAAGAGTGATGGCGCTTTCACCTTAATCTGTACTTCATTTGGGTTGGTGCTCCGACCAGGATCGAAACACGAATTTACTGGTAAAAATATGCCTAAGATATGCTTGGCAATGGTTCGAAACCATCCAAAGATACCAATAACCCGTCTCGAGCCTCTTATACTCTTGGCGTTCTTAACAATCAGCCAGAATTTCTGAACGCATGTTCGAATTCTTCCGGTCCACATTTAATCTATTTGAAAATAGTGATTGTACACTTCGATAGTTTAATAACTCGTTATGCATCTATTTTAAATGGTGACTGTGCTTGACCGAAGTTATCTCAGTTCCTCGACCTTTGCTGAAAGAACTTTATGAACATTTTGCTAAAATAGAGGAAATTTTAGCTACTTTAGAGGAGCTTATGAATAAAGAAGGGTTGGAGCGAATAGAAAAAGGTCTTGGGGATTACAAAAAGAAAGAATATGTGGCTGTAAAGAGTCCTGAAGGCATTAGGGAAGTTTTAATGAAGGATTAAGTTTTGTCGTATAAGTCAATTTTTACACGAAGCTTTACTAGAGAATTTGATAAACTGCCAAGAGATGTTAAGGAAAGAATTCTCGAAGCGCTAAAGAAAGTTGCAGAGTTTCCTTATGCAGGAATTAAGCTGCGAGGAAAACTGGAAGGATTGTGGAGATGGAAACTAGGCAAATATCGTATAATCTACTTGATGGACGAAAAAGGGAAAGCAATAGTTTTCTTAGATGTAGGATTGAGAAAAGCAATTTACAGATAATCTGCCAAAAACGAAAAATTTAAACGACAATGTACACCTACTCCAGCTACCATTTCAAATTTCATTTTAAGACTGACTTTTTGATATTTCCTGAAGGAATCAGCAACTTTTTTACCAGTAAAATTTGTGTTCAAAATCAACTTTTACTCAAAGTACTCAGATTAAGTTTTTTTAGCTGGAATAGACCAAAAATGAAACTGAAATGTGTGGTGCTCCGGCCGGGATTCGAACCCGGGTCTCCGGCTCGAAAGGCCGGAATACTTAACCGGGCTATATTCGGTAGAGCTGATTAAACTCTTCTACCGGAGCCCTATTACGCGGAGCATCATGCAGAATGTCTTTTCACTCGAATAAACCTTATCCTTTTTTTAACGAACTTTAGTACTTTTATTTTCGCTTTCGGAAGATTTTGCCGCCGCCACTGTCCTCTCCGGTGACATATTCGAAGCCGACTTCTGCAAGCGCGCATGCTTCTTGTATGTTTGTGGCGACTTTGACTGTGAACTCCTCATTGAATGATGTTCCAAAGAGTGCTTTTTCATATTGGATGTATATCATTATGTTCTGGATGCTTTTGTGTCTAAGGGCATGCTGTACGTACAGGAGATCGCGGGTGCGATGATATTCCCTTATCGCGCGCGCTACGAAGAGAGTCAGTAATACCTCATCAAATATCAAAATGTTGTAGTGGTTGAGTTCATGGAATTAATGACTAAGAGCTTCATTTTAGACGCCTTCAAGTCCTCTAAGATGGGAATTCCAAAGAGTTTTTATATGCGTGCGCGACAAGAACGCCGCTTTTCACTCATGTTTTCAGATTTGATGAGAATTCGACAATTAGGACGTATGTCCCTTCCTCTGACTTGTTGTCTAGTTTTACCTAGAATTTAGATTCTTTTCCATTTATTCAAACTGCCTTCCTGTTGCTTTCAGAATGCTTGGCTTTTTGACTTGTTGCACCATAACATTTTCTCAAGATGCAAGCGTCTTACTATCCCAACGTTTGGGTACGTAACTCATAAAATCAATCGGTAGCTTTTAGGAATCCTATCTGGTAGTGTGTATCATTTGTTCCCTTAAGATTTGTGGCTAGGTTTTCCAGTCCAGGAGTCTTTTTTGTCCTTTGATTTTTTTGATGTCTGTTATATCTTGTGTTACTTCGGTAGTTCCCAAATATTTTCCGTTTTTGTCTCTTACTGCGAAGTATCTTATGTGAATTAGACGACTATTCAGGTTAATCCAGAATTCCGCTACATCTTTCTTGCCTGTTTTGAACGCTTCAAGAATATTATTAACAACGTGAACGCTTTTCTGTGGATGGCATAGTTGCACTTTTCTTCCAATAACCGCCTTTGTTCGAACAAAAATTCTTTTTTCAGCCTTGTTGAAGTATTTTACACGGTCTTCTTTGTCGATAAATGATATGTCAACTGGAAGCGAATCTAAGACAGCCTCAACTTCCTCTTTCGAAAGAGAACCAGTTTCAAACTGTAACATCCCCTCAGCCTCAAATGCTTCTTCAATGTTTTGCTTTTTAACCTCTTCGGTTCGCATTGCAATCACCTCCTGGGTGGGCGTAAAACAACAATATCCAATTTCATCGAATTCCTTTCTAATTTCTTTCCACTGATTGTCTGTAATCACTTGTAAAGCTGTAGGAAAAATTATGTTACTCTCCCTGAAAAAATGACTCGAAAGAAGGTTGCCTAAGGCTCCGGCGATATCACCTAGTTGATCCTTAAAATCTTGAAATTTTAGAGTGTTAAGGTTTTCAGTTATATTGTGAAGTTCCTTCTTTTTCTCTCTAATCTGGCTGTGCTCCGTCCACATTATTGAAGGTGGCTCTGTGATCCCATGTTTTTCCAGAACAGGGAAAAGCACATACGCTTAGAGGCAGAGCTGATCGGGAAGATCGGCAAGAAACTGCCCAGCATTGAAGACAAGAAGGTTAAGCTTCTCTTGAATGCGATTTTGATGGATGAGAAGAGGCATCATGAACTTTTGAAGAAGGTTCTTGAGATTCTAGTTCGAGGAGAAACCATAACAGAGGAAGATTGGTGGGATATTCTCTGGAGAAACGTTCCGTTCCACGGGGCACTCGGAGGATAAAACGAACAAAATCGATGGAGGTTAGACAAAAGATGCTCGATGCTGAGGCCGACTGGAAGAAATATAACGACGACGGGGTATATGTTGACGTATGTCCCGTTGAGATTTTTGGACTTCACGACCAGCCAGAATATCCTGACAGTCAAAAATCGGTTCCAGTCCGCAAAGAAGAATGCATGGCATGCGTAACCTCATGTCCTACAGAAGCAATAACCGTTGAAGAGTAGGCAAGGAACATTTGACAAGTTTACTCTCCACATGTTGCTGTTATGAATAGTGTGAACCCCCACGTTGGTATATTCAGCTTCATATGTCGGTGAACGTCGAAAAAATGTGGGAGTAGAATTTGTTGCACGGAAAATCTACTAAATTGCTATGTTTGAGGCTCACTTTTCTGTTTTACAAAAGAAATAATAGATGGTTATGAATGTAGAAGTCAGAAAGGTGGTTTGAGAAATATGTTATCCCAGATACCTGTAAAACTGGAGAAGGTTTCGAAGAAGCATCTTGACCGTGAGATACTTAGAGTGGCTGTGATAGCTGAGCTGGATGCGGTAAGCCTCTATGAGCAGTTGGCTGCTGCGACAGAAAACGAAGACATCAAGAAGATTCTGTTGGACGTGGCTAAAGAAGAGAAGACGCACGTGGGAGAGTTTCAAACCCTGCTGCTGAGGGAAGACAATCAGCAAGTTGAAGAGCTAGAACATGGTAAAGAAGAAGTGGAGGAAATACTGGAATGACTGAGCTGAGACAGATATACAAGTGCAACATCTGCGGCAACATCGTCGAAGTCATCCATATCGGAGTAGGACAACTCATCTGTTGCGGCCAACCAATGGAGCTACTCACAGAAAAAACAGAAGACGTCGGCTTGGAAAAACACGTCCCAGTAATAGAAAAAACAGGCAACAAAGTGAAAGTCAAGGTCGGTAGCATCCCACACCCCATGGAAGAGAAACACTACATTGAATGGATAGAAATAATAGTCGACGACCAAACCTGCAGAAAATTGCTGAAACCAGGAGAAAAGCCAGAAGCAGAATTCGAAACAACAGCAGAGAAGATACAAGCAAGAGAACACTGCAGCATCCACGGACTATGGAAAACAAGATAGAATCGGACACACAGCAAAAACCTTCAACATCGTCCCCCTTTTTTATCAACCAAAAACACAGTTGTTAAATCTGAAAAAATCAAACGACATTGTGTGACCCAATGAAGAAAAAAGTCCTGTTCATTTGTACACATAACTCTGCGCGTTCTCAAATGGCAGAGGGATTATTAGATGCTCTTTACAGAGACAAGTATGAAGCACGTAGTGCAGGGGTAGAACCTGCCGAAGTCAATTCTTATGCTATTAAGGTAATGGCAGAAATCAGTATCGACATATCGAAGCACCGTTCAAAGAGTATCATAGAGTTTCATGGGCAGAACTTTGATTATGTGATTACAGTATGCGATCACGCAAAAGAGACATGTCCATTCTTCCCAGGAGAAGAAGTCTTTCATAAAGGATTTAGAGACCCGTTAGAGTTCAAAGGCAATGAAGATGAAATACTGGAGAAAGTTAGGCAAGTGAGAGATGAAATCAGAGTTTGGATTGAAAAAACATTTGGTGGAGAAAGCTAAGTGAGTTATCAAAAGTGTTTAAAATTTCCTTTCTGTACAATGAAAATGTGATCGATCATGGCGCGCGTTAGCAGCACCCTCAGAGGTGATTTCCGGCATAAACTAACCTCTGCACTTGTTTTCTTGAATCTTTCTCTTTTACCAGAGGCTGAAAAAAAACTAAGGGACTTGAGAGGAGTTGGTTATGACGCGCACTAGAGGGTTACATATACTTTAGTATGACATCATCGTACTCTTGTTCAAGTCTGTATTTGTGCTTCAGCTCCTCTTGGGCGAGTTTGGCGAACATCTTCCCGATCTCCTCATCCTTATATCTTCTAGCTAGTTCCATGTAGAAGTCGTGTGTTGACTTCTCCCTCTTTCCTGCGTAGATGAGTATCTGCTGATAACCCGCCTCTGGTGATAAGGAAACATCCTCAAGATAATCCACGATCTTAAGATCTTGAATCTTAGCTTCAAAAGATCCGATCTCCTTCACCTTCTGTTGATCTCTCATAGCCTCTAAGATTGTGCTCTTGTGCTTTTCCTCCTCCTTTACCAGCTCCTTGAGGAATTCGATGGAGCCAGGGGTTAAAACCTTGTTCTGCGCAGAAGTGTAAAGCTTGATCGATTCTTCCTCCATATTCAACGCGAGTTCTAGGGCTTTCTCCAAGGTCCACTCTGACAAAGTTCATATCTCCATCTTAGTATCATTCAACGAATCATATAAGATTGTTGAAAAATATGATTGACATTCTGACGCACGTGCTTTCCAAAGAAAAAAGTTGGATTTGCGGGAGATGTCTCCATGTGTCTGGGTTCAAATCGCGCGCGCTAAGTCGTGGTTTTTCTCAGTTATTTTTCCGTTGGTTGGGTCAACTCCTGCAAGGAAGCTTAGGGGCTTTGTGGACACTAACACTTCAGCTCTGCATTGGCCTTCAACGATTACTCGCCCCTTTAATATTATCTGCTGCATTCTAAGCACGCTTCAATAAGATATTTTCGCGGATAATGGAATTTCTCCTAGAATCTTTGATGCAGCATTGCTGACGTCTTCACGATTTTTCTCCTCTGTGTAAACACGCAATATATTTATGAAACCCTTTAACACGTCAAAAATCTTTGAAACCTCGCTTAAACGCCGCGGAATCCTATCACCCTCTCGCGTCTTGTAGAACACCGGGATTTCCATAGGCTCCATAAGAACCGAATGATGATATGGAACCGACGCGACAGTAGGTACATCAATTATTATCGCTTCTTCTTCAACTCCTGCCTCGCTTGCAATATCAGCTTGTAACTGTTTTCGGTATACTTCGCGACTGAAAATGTTTGAAACCATAGTGTCTTTTTCATAAAAGGTTCTTTCATAGGCGCATTTAAGCATCTTCCGTCTTTCAAGATTTTTTATGATTTCACTCGACTTTTCGCATTTTTTCAGCATCGTCCAAACCGTGTAATCGTCCATGGCGAGGTATTCCTCTGGAGTTTGAAAGCTTGTCAACCTCAACTCCTTGTTCGCTTTTTCCATAGCCACGGCAAGCATTATTTGCGCAGCTCTTCCAACGCGGTGGAAGTATATGCTTTTGAAGGATTCTATTCGAGCTATAATGAAAGACTCAAGCGCGGAAAGTGCTCCTAGATCCACCGCTAAGTCTTCATCTAAAACGTCTAAGGCTTGTATTA
>Ga0209986_10000593_pt1 | contig 35340 bp, 35 predicted proteins | sample BlataG_FD_183168 | JGI IMG/M metagenome (GOLD analysis project Ga0209986, IMG submission 183168) | Deep subsurface microbial communities from Black Sea to uncover new lineages of life (NeLLi) - Black_00105 metaG (SPAdes) (version 2) | ecosystem: Environmental > Aquatic > Marine > Oceanic >... | reverse complement strand
AAAAAAAAAAAAAAAAAAAAACTCAAAAATGATATGAATAAATATAGAGCCGATTTATTCTTTTTTGAAAATGCATTCCAAGCGACTATAATTGAACAGATTAAAATTATTAAAGCACCAAAAAAATACCAAGTAACTTCGACTGTCCAATTTAATGACATTTTATACCTTCCCACAAAAATATAATAATATTTTTTACGAAAAATTATTATTATTGATTATTTTATTATCTTTTTTTTGTTTTCAATAAAATATGTTAAATTCACATTAAAAAAACTTTCTATATCATATATGAGAAGCTGAATTAGAAAATAGATCTTTTTAATATTTTTTTGCAGTTACTAGCTTTAATATTTGGAATATTTGATTTTCAGAAGGATTTGTATCAAATTGTTGCATTTTTTTTTGTAATTTTTCACTTAGTATGAAATCCAATAAGAAATTTGGTTTTTCCTCACTTAGAATGATAAGTGAACCACTAGAGCCTCCTAATTTTGCTCCGATGACATTATTTATATTACAAAAGTTTAACATTTCTTGATCAATTTCTCTTTGTAATATCACATTTTCAGTTGGATTTCCATAACGACCGTAAGTTTGTGTTAATTTCTGATTTTCATTCATTAATTTTCCAATTAATTTAAAGTCTTCATTAATAATTGCTTCTTTACCCCTAATAGCGCAATTTCTAATTTTATTCACAATTTTTATTAGATTAGAATTAGTTGGATAAGCGAGAAAAGGGAATCTATGAATATCTCCACTACTAATATTCTTACTCCTTACACCAATATAGAATGGAATATATTTAATATCAAGGTCTTCAATAATATAATTTCTATAATCATCACTTGAAAAATCCATATATTTTACCCCTCCAAACGTATCTACAAAACAATCTTGTGGTCCAGCAGTATTTCCTATAATCTCATGCTCAACAAGTCGAGTATAATGTGCGATAGTTCTTAAATTCAATTTTAAAGAAAATAATTTATTGAGACCCTTAAATAGATTAACAATTATAGCAGTAGAACCTGAAAGACCCCCTTGTACTGGAATATTTGTCTTGATTTTAAAACTGAAATTTTCTACATTAAAACCCTTTTGGTTTAATAAAATTAAAGAACTGCCCACTATATTATTAAAATTCTCATTTTGCTCATTATTAATAAAAAATAAATTTTTTTTCGCTTTACTTACCTCTCCTTTTACGAAAAAATCTTTAATGGTTGAGGAAATCACAACACCATTATAAATATCTGATGGATTTCCCAAAATTCCTATTCTTGCGTTAGTTTTAATTCTTACCATTTTAATTCTGGAATTCCTTTGTTCTTTTTATTTCAATATTGAATCCTTTTAGAATTTGAGATAAATGCGATTTATCTGCAGAATTCAATCCCTTCCAATCAAAAATGAAAAATCTTACTGAATTCTCAATTGTTTTGTCAATCATTTGTTTAATCATTTCCTCATTAAGTTCTTGAACAAAATATTTAGGACAAATATGAGCAATTGCAATGTTGGTATTAATTATTAGTTTTTTAAATTTAGGTGAATAGTGGGTTCCACCAAATCCCAGACCGATTATTGGGTCTTCTCTTTTCACTATCCAATATTTTTCAATTGTTTTAATAATCGCATCGGCCACTACTTTTCCCGCTTCTTGATCATTCCATTCAGCCTTTATACTGCCTAACTCCATAAAAACCAATGGAATGGAATGGTTTGTGGGTCCATGATGATTCACTTCCATATCAATGGAAAATTTTCCCTCTTCTAATTCTCTACTGGATTCTAGTAGTGAGAGAAATCCAGCTTTTAATAAAATTGCGCTTGAATATGCAATTTCATTTGAATTGCCCCCAAATGATGTTTCTTCGCCCCAATTTCCAGTTGTATGAATTAATAGAGCCGGTCGAGCTGATTTTGAAGCGTGCCGGCTAGCAAAGATTAAAAAATCAGGGTTAAAATCTAACTCTTCCAGTTTAAGATCATAGAGAAAAATTAAACCCTCATCGGTAAGACCTAAATACACTTTATTATTTGCTGTAATATCCTCTTTAATAAAATTTCTATCAACTTTATTTAATTCATAAAAATCATGTTTATACCATTTATTACTTAATTTTTTAAATGTATAAGATTTTGAGGTTAAAAACTTATCACGAATATTCATTGATGCGATATCTTCTGTTGAAGATATAATTAAAAAGTTCATTTTTCATTACCACTATAAAAAATATTTAAATTCTTCTTGACATTGGCCAATAAATTTGGGATATTCTCGCTTTCGCGGATTTTAAATAAAAATATTTAGTTCTACCTGCTACCCACTTGATTATACATTTATCTAAACCCCTCTGTCTTATATCCCATAAGCACCATTTTAACAACAACCCTCCGATACCTTTTTCCCGTAAATTTTTTACAACACCTGTAGGGCCAAAACTCCCCGGATGTTGAGCACTATGTGTTGCAAATCCTATAATTTTGTTATTATTGAGATCTCGCACAATAAACGTCGTTGAAGGATCATTCTCAAACGAAATAAGAGTTTCTTCTGGCCATGTGCCTTTACCAAAATGTTTTTTAACAAAAGCTACAGTTTCTTCTTTATCTTTTTGTAATGCTCGTGATATTTTATATCCATTTATTTTTTTCAGGGGTTCTTCTTTTGGAAAATCTTCCTTATCAACTTCTAAATCGGTTCGAAATCGTTCAAAGAAATTATGTTTAAAGTCCAATTTCCTCAAAAAAAAGTATGCTTCAGTATGTCTTGGATCTAACCCAGACAGCCAATAACGAGGATTTGAGTCCATAATAGAAACTTTCATTCTCCAAACTGAATTTTTTCGTTGTTTTGCCCTCTTAAGAAGCTCGTTTATCATTTTAGTTCCTATTCCTTGAGATCTATAATCCTTTTCTACAACGAACATCTTTATAACTAATTTATTTCGAGATTTTAGGAGAATACTTCTTCTAAACACAGCAAAAAAAAATGCTATTGGCGTATTATTCTCATCAACTGCAACTAAACTCAATTCGGGAATATAACCTTCGTCCATTAAGGTTGCATGTTTAAAAGTTCGAAATGAAAAGGAGTAAAATAATACATTTTCCTCACACATTTCATAAACAGATCTTAAATTGCTTTCAGTAAGCGGAATGATGTTTAATTCTTCCAAATTCCTCCAACAAAAAGATTTATAATTCTATATTGTTAAATTTTCTTTAATGTTAATAAATTTAATTAAATAAAAGGCTAACTCTTATATTAAATATCTAATTAATGGTTTCTGATAAAATCGCGAATTTCTCTATACCCAATTATTTTTATATCGTACTTATTAACACACTCCTTGATACGTAAATCGGTAAATGCTTCATAATCTTGATTTCGCCAACTTGCTGAATCTGGTGTTATAGCTCTTAATTCTGGACTCATTTTTGCTGGATGAAATAAAAAGTGTGTCAAACCGGGTTTTATTTCTGCAAAAAGTTTACAATAATACTCAACCTTATCTGGTTGCTCCCCCCCTGTATCAATAATCATGTGATCTATTAGAGGAACACCATTTGCCTCTAACTTTGAGAACATATTTAGAATAACATCAGCTTGATCTCCTCGTCCCATAGCGATTAATTCTTCTCTAGTTATTCTTGGTAAAAATGCAGGAACATTGAATTCTCGAGCTACCTTTAGGTAAGACGGAATAAATTTGGGATTTAAAACAGTTCCCATATGTGAATCTATGTGCGTAATATCTATTCCATTGTCTAAAGCCATCTGAATTTGTGAACGCATTTCAATTTCTGCTGCCTTAACAGTTACATTAGCAATCGCCTCCTCCTCCGTACGCCAGAGACATTTTTCTGAATCCAATAATCCTGTCTTTGGGTCAACACTACTCAATGCACGCCAGCGATACAGATCATATTCACACGTTAGAGTTAAATGAATACCAAGATCATATTTAGGGTTATTCCTATAATTTGATGCTACTTCCAAAAACCAAGGGGAAGGGACAAGAATAGAGCCACAGCTGGCAATCCCAAAATCTAAACATTTAAAAGAAGCTACATTTGAAGCATGAGAAAACCCAATATCATCAATATGGAATATAACAACTTTATCAGAGGCTCTAAAACCAAGTTTTTCAATAAGTGTTAGATCCTTCATGTTTTAATCTCACATTTCCTATCGAATAATTTATTAAAAATAGTAGGGCCATCTGTGATTTGATATTATAATTTAATATCTACAGTTATTTTGGCTAATTGTTTTATTCTTCTTACTCCTTCAACTGCATCATCGGCGAAATCATCAGCACCCAGTTTCTTGGCAAGTTCCATATTTAATGGCGCTCCTCCAACGATAATTTTAACTTTATCTCTTAAACCAGCTTTTTTAAGTGCTTCATGAACATTTTTAATTTCCTCAACTGTCATCGTCAATAAACTACTAAGACCGATAATTTTTGCCTTAGTTTTTTTTACTGCCTCAACTACTTTCTCTGCTGGAGCATCCATACCAATATCTATCACTTCAAAACCAGCACTTAAGAGTAAAGATGATAGAATATTTTTTCCTATATCATGATTGTCTCCACGAACAGTAGCCACAATTATTTTGATTTTTTCTTTCCCCCCACCTTCGGCTTCTAATTTTGGTTTAAGAATTTTAAATGCTTCTTTCATTGTCTCACCCGCAAGTACTAATTCTGTAAGATAATATTCCTTTTTTTCATATAATTCTCCAACTTTATCCATGCCTTTGGTTAATGCATCTAAAATACTCATTGCGGTTTTACCCTCATTCAATGCTTCTTTTACAGCGTCTTCTATGTCGTCAACCTCAAGCTCTATAACTAATTCGGTTAATTTTTCAAATTCCATTTTATTCAACACTTAATTCATTATTTACTACAAAAAGCTATTATTTATTTATTATTTTAAATTCTAAAAAAGCTTTTCTGAAGTCGTATTGATAAAAGTTAACTGAATGATTTCGCTTGAAAATTTTAAAAATATTTAATAAATTTTTAATTCTGTTTTTCTTTTTTTAAGAAATATGGAAAAAAACAATAATTTCATAAATTCTGAAGTATCGATTGAAACTAAAACAAATCCAATAATTATTTTAAAAAATGTTCTAAAGGAGTATGTAATCGGAGATTGGATTGTTAGAGCTGTAGATCATGTAAATCTATCGATTTTTGAATCAGAATTTGTCACAATTGTAGGCCCTTCAGGAGCGGGTAAAACAAGCCTATTAAATTTAATTGGGGGATTAGATTCAGTAGATGAGGGGGAAATTTATAATTCGGGGATAAAAATTACTGATATGTCTGAAGAATCCTTAGCACTTTTCAGAATTTTAAATATTGGATTTATCTTTCAGAATTATAATCTTATATCAACTCTAACTGCTGAGGAAAATGTTATTTTTCCTATGATGTTAGCTGGAATGACCTTAGAAGAAAGAAGGGACAGAGCCACTAAATTATTGGAAGAGATGAGGCTAGAAGAGAGAAAAGAACATTTACCATTCCAGTTAAGTGCAGGGGAACAACAAAGGGTTGCAATTGCCCGGGCATTGGGTAATGATCCTCCAATAATCATTGCAGATGAACCAACAGCTAATTTAGATATGGAGACTGCAGAATTTATTGCAAAATTATTTAAAAAACTAAAAGAAAGCAAAAAAACTTTAATAGTTGCAACTCATGACAAGGCTTTAATTAAACATGCAGATAGAATAATAACTTATAAAGACTCGAAAATAATCAAGCAAGATATTATACATGATATTTTAAAAGATAATAAAAACTATAAATAAGCAAAATAGAGGGATTTTAAATTTCATTAGATTTTGCAATAAAGGACTTAATAAGAAAAAAAGAAACTACTATTCCAAATTTAGTCATAGTTATTTCAGTTTCAGCATTAGTAGTTTATTTCATATATTTTTGGAATTCTTTAGGAGTTAATATATTCTATGATAATAGGTATTTGTTCACAGCAAGCATCCGTGAAATTTACTATGAATTTAACGTCTTTATTTTAATTTTAGTGTTCATCATAGCCGGCACAGTTATAGTTATTATAATCTCATCTTTATTTGTGTATAAAAAGAGAGATATTGCGATAATGAAATCTTTAGGAACTTTACGCGAGAAACTTTATAGCTTTTATATGAAAGAAGCATTAATTATTTATCTCGTTGGCTTTTTAATTGGATTCATTATAGGGATATTATCTTATGGATTAACTAGTTTAGTTTTAATATTTCTTAATTTTTCAGTAAATATTTATATAGATTTTTTTTGGACCCCTATTTTTTTCTTCTTAACTCTATTAGCCGTTTATATCATTAGTGGTTATGTATTAAGAAAAATCACTCAACAAAAGATTCAGTGGATATTTTCGAAAGATATACCACATGATTTTGATGCACAAAAGACATTAACATCAATCCCTAGATGGCTTTCTCGATTTGGATATAATCTTAAAATTGCTATTACCAATATAATTAGAAGAAAAGGTGAATTTAAGAGATTTTTAATTTTATTTGGTGCGATAATGACTCTTATTTTTACACTTACGATTGGGGTTTTTGTGATGACCTCATCAGCAGAAAATTGGATTGCTAAATCACAAGGAAATAACATAATTGTAATCGGTCATAGAGATGTAGTATATAATTATTCTTTAATGTATCAAAAGTTTTCTGATTTAGATATTGATACCAACGAATCAACAATTAACTTTACCAAATCAAATTATTTATTTAATAGTAGTATTTTATCCTCATTTGAATCAATTGAAGGTATTCAAAAAATAGATAAAAGATTAATTGCTTTTTCAACAATAAAAGAAATTAACAGTTCAATAATTATTGAAGGGCAGTATATCTATGTAGGAGAAGATAGATACGCCACAATTCCTTTAATTGGAGTTGATCCAAATGAGATGAGCCAAGATTTTGAAATTGAAGGTGAATTTTTTACAGATGAAGATGGTTATGATAATATTACAATAGGCGATTCTCTTGCAAGATATACATTTTCTATTCCATTAATTCAGAAATTAAGAGTAGGGAATGGCACTTCATATCACATAAAAGGAATTTTAATCGATAGTTTTAATAATGGATTCACAGCATATTTTGATTTAGAAACGTTAAATGAAGAAATGGGCTTACCCACAGATAATATTAATATTATTCTGATTCAAGCTAATTCAACTGAAATTGATGCATTGGAAAATCAACTGGAAACAATAATTAAAAATGAATTAGGTCAAGAGTTTATTGCATTGAATATGAATGATGTTTTTAATCAGAACTTATTCATGTTGAAGACATTGAATATAATTCCGATAATTCTTATTATCCTTTTCTCAGCAATTTCATGCCTTTCATTATATAATTATCAAAAAGTATCTTTACATGAGAAGATTAAGGACTTTATTATTATGAAGGCAATTGGTGCAAAAAGTAAATTTTTAAAGCGAATTTTATTCATAGAAAACTTCTTTATTATAATTATATCATCTGCTTATTCTATAGGATTGTCAATGATAATAAATATTATTTTTTTATTTGAAAGAGTTACTCTGCCACCAATTTATGAACCATTATTAATATTTATTGGATATCTTTCTATCTTCTTAATATTAAATTTCCTCAGTTTAATACCCTTGAGTAAAAAGATAAAGCAATTTTCAATTAAGGATTTTGAAGTTTATTAAGAAACTATTTTGGAAAATTTTTTATTATTGAAATTAGTTATAATTTATTAAGGTAAAAAGTGATAAAAAGAGGTTTTTTTATTGGAACAACTTAAAGCTGAAGTAGAGCAATTAAAAGAAGAATTAGATTTAAAAAAAAGAGAAATTGACGAATTAAAAACTAATTTAGAAATCAATGAAGATTCAATTTCAAGTTTTGAAGAGGAACTCAAAAATTTAAATGACCTGATTAATAGTGCAGGGATGAAACGTGCATATGGTAAAAAAATCCAATTAAAATTAGTAGAGACAGAAAAAGAATTAAGAGAATTAAAAAATAATATGGGATTGCTTAGAAAAGAAAAAATACAACTTCAGCAACAATTACAATTGCAGAAACAGAAAGGATCTAATGCAATGGGACATATTATTGAGATTAAGGAGGAAGAAGTACCAGTCCATAATCTTGTAAAAGATTTAACAAACAAATTGAACAAACAAAGATTATTAATTACCCGTTTAAAAAACCAATTGAGCGAAAGACCAAGTAAAGACGAGATAGAATTATTAAAACCAAGTAAAGACGATCTTGGAAAAGAATTTACACAATTAAAGCTTAAACTTGAAAATAAAGAAACAGAATTAAATGATTTGAAAGAAAAATTTGAGAAAAAAGAAGAAGAAATCAAAGAATTAAAATTAACTATTAATGATTCAAGAACAGAACCAAAAAAAGGAATGGAAACTGGTCCTCTAAGCAGACTTGTAAAAGAACTTCAAGATAAATTAAATAAATCCAAAATAAAAAATAGTAAATTTCAAAAAAAGCTAGAAGAACAACTTCAATCCCCAAAAAAAGATAATAAACTTCAAAATCAAGTATCCAAATTGGATTCTGAATTAAAAAAAAAAGGAGAAGAATTAGATAAATTATTAAAACAGAATAAGAATCTAGAAGCAAAGATTAAAACCGTTGATTCTTCAAAAGTTGACAAAGTTTTAACCGCCAAAACTAATGAAATTAACAATTTAACTAAGGAATTATATTTAAATAAAAATAAAATAGTAGAACTTCAATCTCAATTAAATGCAATGGAGCAAAAAAATTCATCTTTACAAAATGAGTACATTAAATTACAAGAACACCTTAAAGCTCCAAAAATTGATATACAAGAAGGGAACATAGATAAGGAGCAAGAGCTTAGAATCAGAGAATTACGCACTATTATAGAAACTCTTAAGAAGCAAACAAAACAGCAAAGGGTCGAGATTAACTATTTAAGAAATAAATAAAATTTCTTCTTTATAATAAAAAATACTTAAGTTATTCTAATGAATTTAGAACTTATTATTCTTGGCTCAAGTGGAGCTATTCCTGTAAAAGATAGGAATCTGCCCGCGATTGGAATTAGATACGGCTCTGAAATTATTCTATTTGATTGTGGTGAGGATATTCAGAGAAGATTTCAGCAAGCTGGACTAAAATTTAATGTCCCATTATCAATTTTTATTTCCCATATGCACGGAGATCATGTTATTGGCTTACCGGGTTTATTATTTAATTTTTCTCTAAAGGATAGAGATGCACCTGTCAAAATTTATGGGCCTCCATTAATATTTTTATACCTTTTTTTACATAAAAAAATTTTGGGATTATTTACTCCATACGATTTGGAAGTAAATGAAATTGATTTAAAAAATTCAAAAATTACAAGATATAATGGTTTAAATTCTGAAATAAAAAAAGAAGAAATTGATATTATTGATAATATTCTTTTTGAAAACAGAAGATACATGATAAAATCTACAATGGTAAAACATTCGGTTCTAACATATGCATTTTCATTTGTAGAAAAACCTAGATTTGGTAAATTTAATCCGGAGAGAGCCAAGGAACTTAATATACCGGAAGGATATCTTTGGAAAAAATTACATAATGGGGAAAAAATAAAATTTAAAGGAAAGATAATAAATTCTGAAAAAGAAGGAATTGTTGGACCAAAAAAGCCTGGGAGAAAGATAACATATTCAGCAGATACTATACCTTGTGAATCCTTAATCGAGTTAGGTAAAGATTCTGATATCTTGATTCATGAAGCTACATATGACAAATCGCTTAATGATATTGCTAAGGAAAAAAAGCATTCAACAAATATTGATGCTGCCGAAATGGCTAAAAAAATGAATGTAAAACAACTAATTTTATTCCATTTCTCTTCAAGATATAATAACGATAAATCTATTGAGCTTTTAATAAATGAAGCTAAAAAAGTATTCGAAAATACAATTGGAGCCTATGATTTATTAAGAATTGAAGTGAAGTGAAAAAAAGAGTTAAAAATATATTTTGTGCTGTGATTAAAAATTTTCCTAATATCTACTATTTATTACCTTAAAAAGAAGAAAAATTAAATAACTTATATTTAGGCGCCACCGGCGATATTTGGGAGGATAATAACTTCGTCTGTTGCTTTAATTATCGTTTCTTTGTCAGCTTTCTTGCCGTTGACTAATATACCAAAAAATTTACTTTCTAGGTTTAAGTCTTTTAGGAGAGATGCGACTGTTAATTGTTTTTCTACTTTAAATGAGGTATATATACCTGTTTCAATAATTTCTGGAATTTGTTCCATTTTTAAAACTTTTTTTTTATTTTTCTAATATCTAATATAAATATTATCCTTAAAAAATTTTCGTTTCAAAATTTAAAAATTGTTAAATCAAGGTAATGATAATCTTTTTTAGTTATATAAAATTTCTTTTAACTAAGATTTACAGTTTTCTTACGGGACGATTCAAATTTCTGAAAAAGATATGGAAGACACTTTAGAAGTAGAAGATCAGATTCAAGTGTTTATCGATCAAATTTTAACATCAGAAAATAAAGAAAATAAAAAATTCTTAATTTTAGAATTAATAAAATTTATCTCCACTGAAGCCAAAAAGATTGCAGAAATGGGAGATTTTTTTGAAGCTGCAGAAATTTTATCATCTACAGCAAATTTATTGGAAGAAATTGATCAAGATATTGCAAAAGAACTCTTAAAGAATGCGATAAAATATTGGGATAAACAAATAGAGACTTGCAAAAAACAAGCTAAATTTCTTGAAATTGCTGAATTACACATTAAACAAGCAGATATATATCGAGACATATTCAGGGATACAAAGAAAGAGAAAGAAAATATCCTTTATGCTATCCAATTCCTAAATCATGAAGCCGATGTTTGTCTTGAATTCAATGAGTTAGAAGCAGTTGCTCGAACATTTCAAAATATCGCGAATTTATACAACCGGATTTCAAATTTTAGGAAAGCAATTAAGTTTAACAAAATGGCAATTAAGCTTGCTAAGGAGCACGGCTATTACCACATCCTTCAATACACCTATCAGCAATTATTTTCTTGTTTTTCTGAGTTAGGCGATTATAATTCGGCTAAAGAAATTGTATTAGTTGGAATTGAATATTTCGCTTCTGAGGCATTAAAATATGAGCAAAAGGACATTCTCAACCTAAATTTGTCCGCACTTTACCAAATTATAAAAAAATTATATTTCATGCTTAATGATACGGATAACTATGTCTCTTATGCAAAAAAAGAAGCGAGTACATATATAAGCATTGCACAATCCCTAGGAAATGAGCCCAGTGATGCAGATAAAAAAGCAACCCTATATCGCGGAGCAGCTTTATGCTATAATGAAATTCAAAATAATCTGATTGAGTGTGCATCATGTTTTTTCCTAGCTGGAAATTTTTTTCATTCAATAGAAAAGAACAGTGATGCAGCAGAAAATTATAATAATGCAGCAATGGTGTTTGGGCAAATAGGTAATTACCAAAAAGCTTTTGAATTATACATCAAGGCAGCATTAAATTATCAAAATATAAATAACGTTCGGAATTGTCTTGAAAATTTCTTGAATGCATATGATCTTACTCTTAAAGAGGATATTGATTTTAATAGAACTGAACTATATAATTATCTTATTCAAGGACTAAATAAATACGCCAAAGAAAAAATAAAAACAAAAGAATTCTATTCAGCAGCAACGTCTATTTTAGAAAGTCTTAAATTTTATTCAAATTTCGATAGTGAGCGTTTTAGTCCGGAAATATTTGCTGAAATGGTTAAGAGGGTTTCGAAAAATTACTATAAAGCAGCAAGTTTTAAAACCATTCGACCACGCAATATACGATTTAGTTATTTTTTAGCTGCGCTATCACGCCTTTTATTAAAACAAATTGATGAAGCTAAAGAAATTATGAAAGAGGTTAATACGAATGGTAGCCGAGTGGAAAAATATAAAGCAATTGTAAATCAAATCATTGAATGGATCAATGAAGATAAAGAAATTTTAATATCGGATTTTCCTCAAAACATACAAAAATTTATTTTGCGATACGACGAAGTTAAGTATATTATTTCTTTATTTGAAAATATTCATGATTCATAATTCATTTTACTCTTTTTTTGAAAAAATAAAGACCTTTAAATACTAATTTTAAGAATGGATAGCGTGCAAAAGTAAATTTGCACTAGCTAACAAAAAGGTGATTATTTAAATGAATAAGAAAAGTATTATTGCATTAGCAATCTTATTAGCGGTTGCATACGGAATTAATATGTCTATGGCAGGAGTGGCTATTCCTGGCTGTGCTGATGGAGTTCCGTAAGTAATTCAAGCTAATAAGTTTATTTTTTTCTTTTTTTTATTTCATATCAAATTTATTCAATATAATATCTATTTTATTTAAACTTAAAACCTAAAATATCAAAAAAATCCTTTCAACAATTAAATATGTTTGTAGGACTCTATTATGAAACCTAATCATGAATTGTATTAATTTTTAAGAAATGGGCAGGTAATGGGAAAGCTAAGGTGGTAATATTTTTCAATTAGAAGGTTTTTATTTAATTAATCACAGAATTAATATATTAAAAAAAAAGGTTGATGTCTTTTGCATGGACCGGTAGAACCGTTTAAAATTAAAGTGGTTGAGCCCGTTAAGATACCATCTGAGAAAAGAAGACAAGAAGCAATAAGAGAAGCAGGATTTAATACTTTTCTACTTCTGTCAGAAGATGTTTTTATTGATTTACTTACAGATTCGGGAACATCCGCAATGTCTGATAACCAATGGGCGGGAATGATGCTCGGAGATGAGGCTTATGCGGGAAGTAAAAATTTTTACAACCTAGAAAAAGCAGTTCAAGATGTTTTAGGATATAAATACATGGTTCCCACACATCAAGGGAGAGGTGCCGAGCATTTGATGTCTAAAAATTTAATTAAGCCTGGTCAGCTAGTTCCAAGAAATATGTACTTTACAACTTCAAAATTGCATGTAGAATTACCTGGTGGCACTATGCCAGACATAATCATTGATGAGGCGCATGATCCAGAAAACACACATCCATTTAAAGGAAACATTGATCTAAATAAATTGCAGAAATTGATTGACGAATATGGAGCTGAAAAAATTGCATATATAAACGTTGAAATGGATGTAAATATGGCTGGAGGTCAACCTGTTTCAATGGAAAACTTGAGGAAGGTATATGAATTCGCTAATAAAGAGCATAAATTAAAGGTCATTTTTGACGCAACGCGTTCAAGTGAAAATGCATACTTTATTAAAGATAGAGAAAAAGGATATGAAGATATTCCTATTATTGATATTCTCAGAGAAATGATGAGTTATTCTGATGGTTGTATTTATTCTGCGAAGAAAGATTGTCTAGTGAACATTGGTGGCTTTCTTGCAACTCATGACAAGGAAATTTTTGAAAAAACCCGATCTGAAGTTGTTGTGTACGAAGGCCTTCACACATACGGTGGAATGGCGGGGCGTGATATGGAAGCTGTAGCACGAGGCTTGCGGGAAGGGACCCAATATGAATATCTTAAATATAGAATTAACCAAACACGATATCTTGGAGAGTTACTCATAAAAGAAAATATTCCTGTTGTGAAGCCAATAGGTGGTCATGCAGTATTTCTTAATGCTTTGAAATTTTTACCCCATCTTCCACGGGAGCAATGGCCTGCGCAAACTCTTTCGGCTGCAATATATGAAGACTCGGGTGTCAGGTCCATGGAGCGTGGAGCAGTTTCAAAAGGAAGAGATAAAATTACAGGTGAAAATATCTTTCCCAAGTTAGAATTAGTTCGACTTACTATTCCCCGTAGAGTTTATACAAATACACATATGGAATACACCGCAGAATCAATCATAAGGCTTTATGAAAGGAAAGATACAATTCCAGGATTAAAAATGGTTCATGAGCCAAAGTATCTTAGGTTCTTTCAGTCAAGGTTTGAACAAGTTAACCTTTAAAATCTTAAAGTCCTTAAAATCTTAAAGCCCCTATAGCACTAACCATATCATTATATTTCAGAAAATAGGACTTTATTTTTTGCATATTACACATTATTTTAATAATTCGCTTAAAAATTGAGTTATTCTTTAAAAATCCACCACTAAAGACGAGATTCTTCACTTTTCTATTTTGCGAGTAAAGAATTAATTGAGAAGCTATGTTTTCTGAAATGATAGAAATGATGGAATTAATCACATCTTCCTTTTTATAGCTAATGTCATTAAAAAAAGTAACTTTTCCTAAAGAAGAGGCTGTAAATTGACGAAACAATGGATCTACCCGATCATCTTCTTGTTCATATATATCACCGACTTTTAAATCCACATTATATGGGTTTCCTTTCTTAGCAATATTTATAGCCTCATCAAAATCATCCAAATTATAAAGTAATTTTATTAACCCCATAAAGGTTCCTCCTCCTAAAGCGGAACCACCAATTCTTTCAAAATTTCTTCTATCTTCTTGTGATTTTATGTGCAACATAGAGGTTCCTGTGCCTACTGAAATAAAAAGCATATCTGAGGGCATTTTCTTCCCACTTAATTCAAATAAAACTTCTACTCCACGACATTGTGCTTCAAATTCATTGATTAATTGACAATTCTTATCCTTATTGAAATTCTTATAAATTTTAAATGCCTTTCCTCCAGTTAAATTTATTTTAAATTCTTGATTTTCGTTTAAAAATTTAAAAATTTCCTTGTAATTTGTTAGAAAACTTTTAAATATAAGTTTATCATCCTTAACATAGCTGATTTTAGTGAGAGAAGCACCTGCATCAATTCCCAATTTACTTTTTAATGTATTTGCTAGAGTACTAGTTAAATTAATAATTTGCTCACTCAATTTAAAAAACCATAAAAAATAATTTATTAATTGAACTTATTGACTCAAAAAATTACTATCATTACAATTAATATATTTAATAAATATATTTTATTAGAAAATAAGTTAAAAAAAAAGTAATAGAGATTATCTTTCGGCAAATTCTGCCATATCTTTTGCTGGATCCCAACGTTTTTTCATGAAATCTGGAATTCCTGAGGAATCTCTTGGTCCTACAATGCAAACACAATTAGCATCATCTTCTACTGCTCCCGATAAGCGTGCCCCCATACCAGGAATAACTATAATGCGATGCTTGACTTTTTCAAAAGGTTTATATTCTTCAATCGCCTCCGCAATAGCAGTGCTTGAATATTGTCCTCCTGCTACAGCGGATTCAACACCTATACCTCCAGTATCGACAGACAATAAATATGCATCTATATTTGCTGATTTAATATCTTCACGCACGGGATAAACAGTCATACGATAATTGGTTGTGCAGAATATTGGAGCATCTTCACCTGGCTCACCAATTTGTTCAAGACCAGGATCTATCGCGGGGTACACTCGCGGATCGCTAAAGACGTTCTGTCTGAAGGTCAAGATTGCTAACAGCGCCCAAATATCTTCCTTTTTTTTACCCGTATGACAAATTATCAAAGATGTATCAATAGCTGCCATAATACACGCCCTAATCATTTCTTTATATTGAAATTTCCATAAATCTTTTTCGTTTTTAACTTTTATATCTTTCCATAACGCTGCTGGGACACCCATAATCGGCCATCCAGAATTTTCATCGCCGCTATTAATACCAGCTAACCTCAGTTGAATAATATTATCAAAAGTATCCGACACATCACCTTCACCAAAAAAGGTTCCCGGATCCAAGACAATTTCTCTTACTCCCATCTTTTGTAGAGATGCGGAGATTGAAATCAATTCATTAATATCATTTGAGAAGCATACAACAGGCAAATCTTCATCAAATGCAAATGAACCAATTTTTTCCCAGCTTTCTTTTGTCACAGCATAAAGCAGTGGTTTTTTATTCTTTATTTCTGCAGCAGCAGCGAGAAGTATCTCTGGATTAAAACTACATAATATGACGGGTATATCTGAATTTTCCACTACTGTTTTAGCAGCGTTTTTAAAACATTCTGCGTCTTTGGATACGCATTTTAATGCAATTGCGTTTAGTTTTAAATCATCACCAAGTCTTGAAATCACTATTCCAGTCAAATATTTTACGGTATCTATGAGATCTTCAGCATTATCATCAAGCGTGATTGCAATAGCCATTTCATTATAGAAAGTTAGAGAATGTCGATATATAACTTCTTCCCCACCAATTGTGCATAATCTTTCACCAACTCCGAATTCTACTGGCTTCTGTGGAGGTGTTGTTATTTCTATTAATTTTCTCAGATTTTTAGCTTGCTTTGGACGTTGAAGATGCGGACAATCACTTAATTTTTTATTTCTTTCAAGCAGATCAGTTGAAAATGCCATACACGTCTCCAGCCCACATTCTTTGCAATTACTCTTATCGAGAAATTTATAAATTTCGAGCGGACTTGCTCTTTTTACCATTTTTTCTTACTCCAATCGTTTTTTAAAAGTATTTTTTTGATATGATCTAATGTTTAAAATAAAATTAGATAAAATAAATAACTTTTTAAAAATCCATAAAAAAATTTCTGAATTATAAAATAACTTTACCCTTATTTTTATTATGTTTACATTTAGAACTTAGAATAATTAATCAATTACTAAAATGTAAATTAAAAAATACATATGTCTATTCATTTAATATTCTTAAAAATCAAAATTGGAATTTATAAATAAAAATATCGAATTGTTATAGCATTTAGGACATTATTTACTCCTTTTTTTTTCAAGAAGGAAAAAAAAATATTATACGTAATTTATTCTTGAAGAATATTTTTCTATAATTTCATTAAGTTCATGGCTTATCGTTTTTATTAATTCTCTTATAAAATATAAGTAGACAGTTACATTATCAATATTAAAGCTTCACCTTCAGTTACTAAGGCATCATCTTGATTATATACATTTGTTTCGACTTTTAGGAATTTTAATTTTCCTTCCTTTTTCGTGAATTTTTCTTTAACTGTGGCAACAGCAGTTAAAGTATCTCCAATATACACGGGTTTTCGGAAATCTACTTTCTGTGATATATAGAGAGCCCCTGGTCCGAATAATTTTACACCTAACGCCGCTGATATTAATGCACTACTGAAACAACCGTGAACTACTCTTTTTCCGAATTGTTGTGTTTTTGCGAATTCATCATTAACGTGAAGCGGGTTAAAGTCACCCGATATACCGGCAAATATAATTACATCTGCTTCAGTAACAGTTTTTGCATGAAACGCACTATCGCCTATTTCATAATTCTCATACTTTATATTTTTTAATGTAGGTTTTACACTCATAAAAATCAATTAGGCAACACATTATTTAAAAATTATTTATTGAAAAAAAGGAAATAAAAATTAAGATTTTAAAATTTTTATTTTAATATTTTTCCCGACTCATAAACCCGCTGATGAGCCCTATTATTCCACCTAAGAGCAACAAGTATGTACCAATAGATTCAAGTCGTCCGGCAATTGCATAGTCAAATGGAATTATTCCATCAATTAGGGGTACAGAATCTCCAACTATATTCACAACCCATTCTGTTGGAATTGCGGAAAAACTATAAAATAAAATTATTCCACCTATTAGAAGTGGCATGATCGAACCAATAATTGCTGAGATGCGACTCTTAACTCCAGCTAGTTGTGTGAATCCTGCAGATAAAAACCAAATTAAAAGACCCGCAATAATATAAATCGCAAAAGTTGGAACGCCTAAAGTAACTCCCAGTGCATCTGCATTTGTAAACATATTTACAATGTTTTTTATTATCCCTATACCATAGGCATAATAAATTGTACCGCCATCATCAACTGCTACCCAAGATAAAATGAACGTGGAGACAAGAGTTATAATTCCAGCGAAAATACTTAAATATTTTCCAGCACCCATTATTTTTCACTATAATTTATATTTTTTTTATACATTTTTTATATTATATCCAAAAAGAGTTTTAAGTATTTAAAAAATTTCTTCATAAAGTATAAAAAAATTTTCAAGAAATAAGGGAAAATTGAGAAAATTAGTGAAAATTTATTTTAATTTTTATATAATCTATAATTGAATCAATTTATGTCAAATCCATCAGAATTTTTTCCTACTGGAAAGATCAAATCAAAAATTTTATCTCAACTTCTAGATAAATATTGTTCCAGTAAAATTGATGAGAGAGTGATTTTGGGCTCACAAATAGGTGAGGACGCTGCCGTTATTGATATGGGGGATAAATATTTAGTTGCTAAAACTGACCCAATCACATTTCTTGATTACAAACAGGGTATTTATAATAATATCGGTTTTTGGGTTGTAAATGTTAATGTAAATGATGTTGCATGCTGTGGTGCAATTCCGAAATGGTTTCAAACGACGATTTTATTACCTGAGAAAGGCACAACAGAAGAATTAATCGAGAAAATTTTTAAGGAAATTCATGAGACTTGTAAAAATCTTGGTATTTCTGTTGTAGGGGGTCATACGGAAATCACCGTTGGATTAGATAAACCAATGGCTATTGGTTGTTTGATGGGTGAAGTGGAGAAAGATAAATTGGTAAAAACTTCAGGAGCAAAAGTAGGTGATGACATTATTCTTACAAAAGGGATTGTAATTGAAGGCACTTCGATAATCGCAACTGAAAAGGAAAGAGAGTTACTTGAAAGGGGATTGGACAAGCAATTTATAGAAAGATGCAAGCAATTTATTTATGATCCCGGAATAAGCGTATTGAAAGAGGCAATTTTAGCAAATCAGAATTTTGAAATACACGCAATGCATGATCCTACTGAAGGAGGGATTGCGACAGCTCTGGCTGAGATTTCAATAGCGTCTGACACTGGTGTATTAATAGAGAAGGAAAAAATAAATATATTTCCCGAATCAGAAGAAATATTTAAATTATATAACTTGAATATCTTGAATACAATAACATCGGGATCATTACTGATATGCTTAGATGAAAAAGATTCAGAGGATTTAGTAAATTTACTTCAAGAAAATAATATTAATGCAAATGTTATCGGTACAGTTGTTCCAAAAGATAAGGGATTAAAAATTAAGGAGAAAAATAACGAAATCTTACCCCTAGAATACTCTGAAATCGATGAAATTACTAAAATTTTTTAATAGTTAAAAATATAACTATGAATTTCATTGATTGTTAAAAAACAACGATCTCCAATCAATATAATCAAATGGATTATCGTTCCCAAAACTCAAATTTTAATTCTATTTTGATATATTTTTTGATGGTTTATAGTGAAAAAGATGAAATTACTAAAATTTTTTAGGTTTTATAATATTTTCACATGTAATGAAATTTCAACCTGAATGTGTTAGTTGCCTTTTTGAGCAACTGAAAAGATCACTAATTTCTTGTAAATCAGGCATTACCACCGAAGAGATTTTACATCATCAAAGAGAAGTAATGAAAAGATTAATAGATTTACCATTTACACAGTTTAGGCATCCTATTGTTGCTAAAGTTGTTTATGGATTGATTAATGAGATCTTAAATGATCCCGATCCTTTTAAAAAAGCAAAAATTGAATTCCAAAATACTGGAAAAAAATTATATCCAAAATTAAAAGAAATGGTAAAAGATTCAAATAATCCTTTGTTAAAAGCGTGTATTTTTTCAATAATGGGTAATGCTATTGATCTGGGAGCTCCAACTACGATAGATATAGAAAATGATATACAACAAAATACTGAGGAAGATTTATTGATAAATGATTTTATTGATTTTAAGAAAGATCTAAATAAGGCTGAAAGCATTTTAATTGTTGGAGATAATACAGGTGAAATTTTCTTTGATAAAGTCTTAGTAGAAGAGATTTTGAAAATATATCCAAATAAAAAAATTTTTTTCTCTGTTCGAACTGCGCCAATAATTAATGATGCAACGATGGAAGATGCTATTTTTACAGGACTTGATAAAATTTGTAGTGTTATAGAGAGTGCACCATACCCAGGGATGATTTTAGAAAAATCTACCCCAGAATTTATTGATAGATTTAACACAAGTGATTTGATTATTATGAAAGGGCAAGGAAATTTTGAAACAAGTGATAATCTTAAACCTAAAGGGCTAATATATTTTTTTCTTAAGGCAAAATGCCCGACCATACAAAAAATTTTAAATATCCCGATTGGGGGTCTAGTTTTAAAAAAGAGAAAAATTTAGATTTATTCTTTAAAAAATAAATTCATATTGAATTAAAAATTATGAATAGAAAGGAGATCAGTAAAGATGAGTGACAATTTTAATTTAAAACAAAAAGAGATAAAAGATATTGAAGTAATATTATTTGATCTTGACGGTACATTGCTGAATAATGATATAAATAAATTTTTATCACATTACTTTAAGATATTTTCAGCTTCATTAACTCACATCCAGCCACCCGAAAAGATCTTTAAACATTTAATGGTGGCGGTTAATGCCATAGTAGATAACGACGGAAGTGCCTTTAATGAGGAGGTTTATTGGTCTACCTTTTGTCCCTTATTAGGTTATCCTCGAGAAGAATTGGAGGCCATTTTAAGGGATTTCTACAAAAACAAATTTCCGATCTTGCGTCAATATACAAGCCAAAAGCATGGTGCACGTCAAGTAGTTCAGCAGGTTTTTGCCTTGGGTTATGATGTAGTTATTGCTACTACTCCTGTCTTCCCTTTTACAGCCATCGAACAAAGGTTAAAGTGGGCAGATGTAGCTGACTTTCCATATATTTTAGTTACTTGTACCGAAAATACTCGCGGATGCAAACCAAATCTTATTTATTATAAAAAAATTCTTGAGAATATCGGATATGATGCTGAAGCGTGTCTTATGGTTGGTGACGAGGATAGGGATATGGTTGCCGCTCATCTTGGCTATAGTACCTTCCTTATAACTAGTCCTAGAACACATTTAGCCCCTATTATCCCAGAACCGACTTACAGCGGGACATTAGAGGATCTGGGAAAATTACTTCAAAGTTGGAAGTGAATTATTTGCTAATTATATAATATAGATTTTATTGGATTGAATTCAATTTTATGACCGAAAAAGTAGCAACTAACACATTTATTTCATTAGGAAAAACATTTTGGCCTTTATATTTATTGGGAGGCTTTCAAAGTTTAGCTTACGGCGGAATAATTGTTCTTATTGTGCCATTATCTTCATTATTTTGGTCGGATGAACCTTACCATGCCCTTGAAATGGGTATTTTAATCACTTCAATGGTTTGGATGTCAGCAATATCAGGTATTTTAATTGGAATATTAATTGATAAATATTCTCGAAAATATATTATGTTTATTATCTCTATTTTTAGAGGTTTTAGTATGATAATGCTTGGTTTTGCAATTGAAGGAAAAGGTTTAGAAACTTGGACTTATTTCTTGATTTTCACTGGAATTTTTGCTTTTTTTGCGGGAGGCAGTTGGCCAGCAATAATTTCTCTTTCAAACGATATTGTTCCGAGTCCTCAGCGTTCGCAATTCTTTGGGTTATTAGGAATAATGATGAGCCTCTTTACTCAGTTTGGTTTCTTAGTTGCGTCATTTTTAGTTCAATATGAATTTTGGAGATCCTTCTTTTGGGGTGTTGGAATATCAATCCTTGTTGCAGGTATTATTTTTTTATTTCAAATTGAAGAACCTAAAAGAGGAGCTCAACAACAAGAGCTTAATGAAATTCTTAATGATGATTCTATTAAATATGATTTCCAAATTGATAAAAAAATAATGAAAAAAACGATGTTAAGTAGAACTAATGTAGTTGCACTTATTGAAGGTATATCAACAAATTTATTTCTTGGAAGCTTGGATCTCTTGATTTTACCTTATATTCAAACTCCACCTCATAATATTTCTCCTATTTTTACAGGTCTTTTTTTGGTAATTTTTGGCTTAACAGGAGGATTAATAGGACAACTATTTCTTGCGAAATTATCAGATAAGTGGGCGATGAAAAAACCAATTAGAAGAATATACTTCGTTATTTTTTCGTTATCTCTTGGAATAACTACTTTTTCCTATCTATTTTTTCTAGATTTACCTCATTTTACTGTAGAACAAGGTAAAGATATTCCTTATATATTATCTTTACCAATTATGTGGATAATGGGACTATTATTTTTTACTTCTAATTCAATTTCTTCTTTATATCTCGTTAATCAAGCTCCAGTTTTACAAGAGATCAATTTGCCAGAAGCTCAAGGAAAAATTGCATCATGGAACCAATTACTGGAATCTATTGGTTACGGTGCAGGACCTTTACTCGTTGGAATATTATTATCGATTTCTGGAGGGAATTACCAATTAGCTATATTGATAATTATTATATTTGTGATTCCCGGAATTGTATTATGGTTTTTATCCTTGAAATGGTATCCTAAGGATCGGGATATGATAAAAAGTTTACTTAAAGAAAGAGCTGAAATTTTGAAATCTCAAAAAAATTTAAAAAATTAGTAGAATAAAAATTTGTAAATCTCTTATTTATATAAGCTATTTCCTGAGATGTCTTGTGCTACAATCAAAGGACCAAATTGGTCTACCCTTAAAAACCATACGGCTTCGCTGGAACCTAAATCAAGCCATTCAACGTGAACAACTTCTTTAATCATCCTTGATGCAACCGCCCCGCAACCGCCAGGATAACTTAAATAAATTACTTTTAGATTTTTTTCATCTAAATTTTTCATTCCGCCTTTCCCTATAAGAATATGAATATCTAAAAATTTTATGATGTCATTTTCGACGGAATTCATACGCGCACTAGTAGTAGGACCTGCAGAGATAATTTTATACTTTTCATTGATTTTTTTTATGATTGGACCACAATGATATAATGCAGTATTTTTTATTTTATTAAATGAGTGGGGTAAAGGTTTCTTTTCATGAATATAGTTACTTATTCTTTTATGGGCTAAATCTCTTGCCGTAATGATGGAACCATTTAAATAAACTATATCACCAATTTTTAATGGCAGAAGATCCTCTACTTTAGTAGGTAAATTAATATTATGCCTCATAAATTAATTCACCCTCCTTGTTAATTTTAAAAGATGCAATTCGATGGCAATAGCACTGTACGATTACACCTACCGGAAATGATGCTGGATGTCTCATTGAAACCTCAATATGTACATCTATACACGTGACTTTTCCACCTAATCCCATTATACCAATATTAAGCTCATTTAGAGAATTTTTAATTTTTAATTCTAATTCTGCTACATCTTGACGCTCATGTCTTACTCCAATAGGTCGTAATAATGCTTTTTTTGCTAATATCATCGAATTACTAGCATCACCACCTAATCCAATACCCAAAATAATTGGGGGACAGGGCTTGCCTCCAGCCTCCTGAACCAACTCTTTAATTATTAAAGGAAATTTCTCTAATCCATCAATAGGATCTAACATAAATAATTTTGATATATTTTCAGCTCCTCCCCCTTTAGGTAAAATAAAAATTTCTATATCACTCGAACTATCAATGATTTCTATGGAAATCGGTGGTGAATTTAATCCAATATTGGTCTCGGTATTTTTATTAGTTATTGGATCTACAGAATTACTCCTTAAAGGTATATCTGTCGTTGCTTCTTGAACGACTTTATCAATAATATTTCTAAAACTAGAAATAATCGGAAATTTATTTCCTAATTTAATATAAAAGTTTAAGATGCCAGTATCTTGACATAATGGGATTTCAGCTTTTTTTCCATATTGGAAATTTTCTAAAATTAATCGGAGTTGAGTTTGACTTATTTCATTATCTTCCTCTTTATATAACTTCTTAAAAAAATTAAAAATATCCTCTGGAATAGTTGTGACCGCTTGTTTTATTGCTTTTCTAACTAAACCTGTTATTTTTTTTTCTAAAATTTCAATTTTATTATCCATAGGTATACCATTAATACGAAAAAATTTAATACTAGTTAAATCAAAATTTTAATTAAGACGAACCAATATAAATTATAGAGAGATCGGGAGTTAATTTTGACTGAAAACAAGGAACATATAATATTACGAGTTGGCTCACAACTTAAAGATAATCTATTTAATTTAAGAAAGATTAATAAAATTCTCCTAAATGAATTAAAAAGCGATACAACGATATACAGTGCATTTATCTCGGATATTTCAGATAAGTGGAAAGAATTTCAAAATAAAAATAAACAAAGAAAAATAAAATATCGTTATACAATATTTTTTCATAGAAATTTTGATTATTTTTTTAGGCAATCTATAGATAATCTCTTTGGATTTGATTCAAAAAACCTGAAATTGGTGTTAAAAGAGAATGTAACCGATAATGATTTATATTTTGAATATAAATTTTATTTTTCGGAAGATGAGATGAATTTAATTTCCGAATTTAAAGAACGCGTTTCTCATCCATTAGATTACGACAGAATAATTCCTTTTATATTTGAGGTTCTTATTACGATTTTAGGGATGATTATTAGAAAAACGATAAATAAAAAAATTTGGATCTCTCAGAATGGTGCCCGGCTGAAAAAAAAAGGGACAAAATCATATCTTCATCTCTTAATTACAATTAGACGTAGTCCTGATGAAATTATGGACGGATATCTTGCTTTTGTTCTATATAATTTTGCGATAAGACATTCAGAGATTCCTGATTCATATAAAAAAACACTAATGGAGAGAAAAAATCTTTTAACTAAGATTGCTCTAAAAAATTACACTATAGCCAAATATCAATTAGTAGATATAATTTTTACTTTTTTTAAGAAGTGTACATTGCTCGAAAATGTTTCACCTTTCTTAGATTTCCTAAATTTTGTTTGTTCGCGTGTTGAAGATAGCATCTTTGATACAATTGAAATAATTAAAGAGGATTTTCTTTCAAATTTGGATTATCCACCAGAGGTAAATGAATCATTAATACAGATTTTTAATTTTATTAATAAATATTCTACATTATTTAGTACTTTTCAAGCGAATAACAGACCTTCATTTCGAAATCAATATGAACTTTTCTTATTATATTTGCAATTTTATTTTGGACGAACTTTAGAATCGCTTGAGATAAGCGACCTATTATTTTTTCCAAAAAGATTTGGAGATCTTATAAAAGAGCATAATTTGTCTAAGAAAGATAAAATCTCATTTAAAACTATAAGATCTATTGGATATTTTTCCAATATTGCATTATCTTTATCACATTTACCTGGAATTGAAGATTTCTTTTATAAATTGTTAAATGAGAAAAAAATTCAGAATATAAATGAATTATTTTTCATGACGTTTCTTAAAAGCTTAAATGAGAAATTCCTTTCTTTGATTGAAGAGGAAAATAAAAATTTAAAAAAGTCTCAAAATAAAATTAGTTTCGAGAAAGTCATTGATTTTATTTGCAGGAGTTTATATAGTTTAATCAATAAAGTTTTTTTAAGAGAAAATGTACAGGATGCGTCTAAAAATTTTGTTGATCCAAGATCCAGATATATTCCCGAAAATGTAGCCACTAGAGTCTTAGAATTATCAATTTTCAAGGATTTAAATCTCTCAGATGACATCTGGCCTGACTATTTTTTGAGTGTAAATAAAGAAGAGGTTAAACTCCTATTTAAAAAATATTTTGAAATTCCTGAAGATGTTTTCTATTCAGACTGGAGTTTATCTATGATTGATATGGTATACAATCAAGAATTGTTCCATAACGAAAAATATTTAGAAGAATTTCTAATAGAAGATGTAATTATTCCTTTAAATAAATTCTTCTTGCAATTCGAGAAAAAAAAAGAGAGTATTGAGAATAAAGATGATTTATTAAACGATTTAACCAAAATTATTACTAAAGAAAAATGGAAGAAAGAAGATACAAAGAGAATTTTTTCTAATATAATTGAATTATGGGACTTATCTTTTTAAAAGATATTTTGTATTTTTTCTAATAAAATTTGAAATTTTTTATTTAAAATTACTTCATTATATTCAACATGTCTTCTTTTTGCAACAATCTTTAAATGGGAATATAAACACTTGACTATTTCATTGTTTGAGATGATGAATTTTGTGTTTATCTTCATATATCTTAATAAGAAATCTAAAATTAAATTTATTTTAAATTCCAATAATTCAACTCGAAATATATCTCCAGGACTTGTTGTAATGATCGAAACAATTACTTCAGCTATGTCATTTTCGGGGATTCCTTCATAAACATTCTCGAAATCGATACCATATATTTTTTTTTCGTGGTAAATAAAATTTTTTAATCTTAAATCTCCCTTATTTCTCACCAAGATCTGACTCTCTTTCTCAGTAGTAATATTTATTTCATGGTATTGATATAACCATTCCGCTAATTTTTCAAATAGTTCTTTTTTTACGATATAAATGCTATTTTCTGTAGAGTTATCCAGGTCATCATTAAGGAGATCACATAAGTTAAGTCCATCAATTTTTTCCATAAGAATGTAAGGTTTTTTAAAGGCAAAAATTTTTGGAACCAAAATACCTTTCTGATAATTTGAGATTAAATTCTCATACTCTGTATTGAAACTTTTAGTAGAATTTTTTTTTATTATAATTTCTTCGGGTAGGGTTTGTGGATTTTTTAAACTTATTAAAAAAATTAAATTTTTTCGTGCATTTAAAAATTTTATAGAAGTAATTTCTATTTCCGGTATAATTTCTTTCAGATCTCTAAGAATTTCTTTTTTAGGATTTGAAACTTTTACATTCTCCAATTTTTTACAACGCCTGGAAAAATTTTGGATATAAGATTTTTAAAATAAATTCAGGTTTTTCTAACGCATTTATTATAGGAATCCCTTTATAATTATCATTATTTTCATGTTTCTTAGTTGCAATTAATCCTGAAATTATTTTTATTGTATCATCAATCTGTTCTTCTACTTCTTTAAAATCCTTAGCACATAAAATCTTATCATATTCGAAATCCCTAAATCCTTCAGCAATAATTATATCAGGCTTTATTGGTGCCTTTTCTATCCAATCAAATATGTCCTCAGTATTTATAACATAATTTAAGAAAAAAGTCGTTTGATTATTAGATTTTGTAATTACGCAATTCGCTCCCGCTTCAGAAAATTGAAAAGAGTCTTTTCCTTTAAGATCAAGGGAATGGATGTGAATATTTTTTAAAACAAATATTTTATAATCAGTATTTTTGGCTAAATAGTGTATAACCGATAAAATCGAGTTGGTTTTTCCGGATTTCGAAAATCCAATAAAACTGATTACTTTAAAATCTCTATTTAACAAATATTTTTCACGATTTTTTCAATTTTCAATAAATATAATATTTTATATATTAATATTATATTTTAATGGCAAAACTAATTTTTATTTTGGATGCTAATTTTTTCATTTGCATGAATGAAATTCGGGCACATGATATACTCAACAATTTAAAAACCTCCGGAAAACTTCTTAATTTTAATTATTACATTAGTGAGCAAGTATTTTTTGAAATAAAAGGGGTGAGCCAAAGTTTTTTAGAGAAATTTCAAAGCTTTATTCATGTAAAACAAATATCTGATGCAAATATAAAACTAATAAAAGACGCTTTAAAGAGACGTAAAATTAGATTCCCTGCTCAAGATCCTGATTTATCGTTAATTGCATTAGCAGATATGTTATTAGAGATTGATAACACAGCGAAGATAACGATTGTAAGTGATGACTTTAAATTAGTGCGAGAGATTAATCTGCTTTATAAAAGTAAAATAAATGTTCTATCACTTTCAGGGTTCTTACTGCAAATTCAAAGAACAGTTTCAAACCCATCGTTAAAAATATATTTTAAAAATATTTGGCGTAAGAGCCTTAATTATACATTATCGTATATGATAGAAAGATCAAAATTATATCCCGCAGAGGAGAAAATCACTTGGCTCATAGAGAGAGCGGTTTCTGTAACGGAAAATTCCATAATAACAAAAGATTCAATTTCAGAAGATCAAGGAATTTCTCTAACGCCTATGGACGCTTCAATAAAAGAAGAATGCGAAATTTGCGAGAAATTTATTCAAGGGCATGATTTACCGAGAAGTGAGGAAAAAAAAATTGAAGGGATCTTAAATTTCTTAGAAAATTTGAAAATTGCACGAAGTTATCTAATTTCCTCAAAAAACTCACTAATCGAAGATAATATAAAAGATTCAGTAAAAAATTTAAAAAGAGGGAGTTCATTTTTAACTTCTCTATTGCAGCTTGCTCATGGTAAGACTTCTGGGAAAGAATATAATATTGTGGAACAACTTATATGTTCAGAATTATCTAAGATGGAATTTTTGCGCGGCTTTTTATTAGTCAGTATTGGAAATATAAATTCTAGCTTAGAAGCACTTGATCGCTGTGCTCTTTTTTCAACAATTGTTCATAATTGGCGAACTGGGTTAACGATAAATTATCTTAAAGCACTTATCAGAGTATTTCATGGATTTTACTCTGCTGCAATTAAGCAATATGACTTTACAAACCAATTAGCAGAGGCTTATAATGAAAAAAAATTAATGTTAAAATGCGAAATCGGAAAAGCGTTAGCGTTGTTTCTCGAGAACCCCGATAATAAAGAGGAGGCGATAACAATAATTGAGGAACTCTCAGAATTTAAAATAGAACAAAATTTGGAGGAAGGAATGATTGTTTTTTCAGAGTTGGGAGATTATTTTTTGGCTTTAGGACATTCACAAATTGCCATATCTTTATATGATCAATCGTTAGATATGTGTATCGATGGAAATTTTGAATATAAAATACCAACTCTCATAGATAAACTTAAGCGTGCATATATTGCGACCATTTTAAGTGGATATAGTACAGAAACTATCAATGTGAATGTTTTATTCAATAAAGCTTATAAATTAAAAAATGTGGAGAAATACAATGAACAAATTAAGCAATTCCATGATTTTAATGAATTATTTTATACTAATTTTCCTTTATTAACGGGAAAAAAAATTATTTCATACTTAAACCTTGATGCTAAATTGAAGGATTATTTTGAGGTTGTTAAAATTCAACCTATGGCCAATAGAAAAACGTTATTTGTGGCACTTCATTCTGAATTAGGATTACTAGGGTTTTTAGTCTTTGGGGATTACCAACTTTCCGGAGTCGCCGAAAATTATTCACTTAAATTAAAAGAAACAGCAAAAGTGAGAATTTATACGCCAAATAAAGAATTAAAGGAGAAATTTTTAATACGCGCAATTATTGAAATTAAGAATAAAGAATATATTGATGTAATTTACAATCTCCCGATCTTTTTTAAACAGATGAATATTTAATTTTGGAATCAAATGTCGGAAAAAGGCACTTAAGAGGGATATCTTAAAAGAGAGTGCTAAGTTTTTCTAGTTGATTTGGCACGCTGTGAGATTTTATGTTTATGAATTGCACATGAAATACAATAATAAACTCTCTGCGTTGGACGTTGGATTATTGCCCCAGCATCTCTAAGCTCTTTGTATATCCTTCCATCTACTAGAGAAACTCGTTTTGTAACTTGCTTCGCTTTACTTCTAGGAATAGTTCTGCCACAGTTCGCACACTGCACTGTAGTGCTCTGTCCTTTGTGGGAGGCTGATTTTCCCCCGCTTTTTCGTTTTTTTGGCAATTTTGTTTTCTCTTATTCTCTTGTTTCTCTTTAAATATCTCTTTTATTAAGATAAAAAATATGAATAAATATAATAATTTTATTAAATGGAAACTGAAATTTTTTATTTATTATTAGGGATTTTCCATTTTTTTTAATTCTTTAAATGCAAATAAGAGTCTTTGGAATACTGTTATTGTTAATAATAGAATGAAAGTCCAGATAAAAATAAAAAAGAATAATGAATTCTCCGCATTAGTAAAGAAATAAACCCATGCTTCAATAATCATAGCACCAAATAATAATAGCATTCGCTCGGCTCGCTCTAAAAATCCAACTCCTTGCATTTCCACGCCCTCATTTTCAGCTCGGCTTCGGATATAACTAATCATTAAACTCAGGAAAAAACAAATAAATCCCGTAAGGTAGTCAATATAACCACCGTAAATTAATCCTAAAAAAATTATTGCATCAGCTAATCTGTCTAAATTGGAATCCAAAAATGCACCGAATTGTGAAGCAGAATTAGTTTTTCGAGCAACTGCACCATCAAAGACATCAAAGGAGCCAGAGAGAAATAGTAATAAAGGAGGGATCCACGCAAGCCATAAAGAAAGGTGTAAAAAATCAAATCCGAGAAAAATGGCACATGCTAAGGATAAGCAAAGACCCATATATGATAATATATTTGGGGAAACATTGTGTTTAATAAAAAAATTTACACGTTTTTCAATAAGGTTTTGAGCATTTTCTCTATATTTATTGAGAACCATTATTAGATTCCAAAAATGATTTATATATATATGGTATGGATTAGGTTTTATTTTAAGTTTTTTTAAGATTTTTAATATTAGTAAAAGAATCAAATATTTGGAGCTTGATTAATTTTATTACCGAAGATGCTAAATATGATTGAGGTGTCCCTAAACTCACACGTGGAATTCCAGTATCTTTTAATTCTTGTGAATCAAGGAAAGTTCCTAATTGGTTCCCAATGATAAAAAAATATTTTTTATCTTTCTCGAATTTCTCTTGGGCCAATTCTGTACCTTCTTCATGTAATATATAAGCTTGGAATCTTTTGTTTTGTAATTTTTCAATAGCATCGAAAATATCAATACCAGAGATGATTACTTTATTTAAAGGATTTTTTTTATTATTTCCTTTATCAATATTTTGGATTATATCTGCAAAATAATCCATAAATCTTAATTCGCTTATTGGGAAAGTTTCTTGCTGAAATAATTCGGATTTAAAGATATAGGTACCATAATTGTCCAAAAATGCCCAAAATTCAGTATTTTGTTCAAGTTTAAAATTATTCAATAAAACAGCTAAAGCACACCGAGTAATTACATCTAACCGACCGGTAGAACCTATTGGGTCTTTAAGTGTATAATTACTAAGATTAATAGTTTCGGATTTTATGAAAAAAACAGCTTTCATTAGATGCTTTTTTATAAGAATTTAATATTAATAGATTTTTTTTCTTACATTATATTCTTTTTTAACTTTTAATTATCATTTGAGTATTTTATTTTTAAGGAATTTGTGGGAAAGAAATGGGAAAAGTTAATATACTATGATTTCTTTTCTAATTAATAAGTTGGTGTTTAAGATCATGATTTCAATTATTAAACAAATTTATTATGGAAATCCGAAATCAGTATTGATTAGAACACCGCATAATTGGAAATTTGTTACACATTATTAAAATTTTCATATTAATAAGAGTGTTGAATTGATTTTATCCTTTTTTCTTCAGCAAGATTATTTTTTTATGATAATTAATTTAAATGGTTTATATAAATGATTAGAGTAGGTATTATGGGAGCAACCGGATATGTTGGGTCAGAATTAGTTAGAATACTATTGCAACACCCAAAAGTAGAATTAAAATTATTAGCCTCACAAAATCATATTAGATGTAAATATAATTCGATATTTGAGAATTTCAAAAAGATTTGTGAAATTAAATGTGTTGGAAATACTCTTGAATCTATGGCGAAAGAAGTTGATGTAATTTTTTTGGCGCTCCCTAATGGAATTTCATCCATACTTGTAACGGAAAGTATTTTAGAAAAAGTAAAAATAATTGATCTTAGTTCAGATTTTGATCTTAGTTCAGAAGTCTATAAAAAATGGTATAAAACTGAACATTATAATAGAGATCTTTTGAATAAGGCAGTTTATGGCCTATGTGAATTAAAAAGAGAAAGTATTAAAAAATCAACCCTAATTGCCAATCCAGGATGTTATTCAACATGTACTATATTATGTTTATATCCTCTATTGGCAGAGGGTATTATAAAGGAAAACAGCATTATTATTGATGCAAAATCAGGTATTACAGGGGCAGGACGTACATTAAATCTAGAATTCCTTTTTGGAGAATGTAATGAATCAATTAAAGCTTATAAAACTACCTCACATCGTCATACACCGGAAATAGAGCAACAATTGAGTGAATTGAGTGGAACTGATATTATTATTACTTTTTCACCTCATTTGATCCCAGTGAATCGTGGAATTTTAACGACATGTTATGGAAAACTTAAAAATAATTTTGACTATGAAGAGATAAAGGAGATTTATGAAAACTATTATTTTTATGAATATTTTATTCGTCTAACGAAAAAAGGAGTATTTCCAGAGACTAAATTTGTAAAGGGTTCAAATTATTGTGATATTGGATTTACAATTGAAAAAAGAACTGGCAGGATAATAATTGTTGGAGCAATTGACAACCTAATCAAAGGAGCCGCAGGACAAGCCGTGCAAAACATGAATATCATGTTCGATCTTGATGAAAATATGGGTTTAAAAACAATTCCCATATTCCCTACTTAACAATATTGAAAAAAAACATTGCTGGCATCAAAGAATACTAACAGAAAGTATGCGTGTAATCACACATACCTATATGAAAAAGGGATATAGGAAGACCACCGCGTAAGTAATAAAAACTAACTCTAAATTCTGTACCTCTGGAGCGGGAAGATGAGCCCTATATCCCGCCTTTTTTATATGTAAGAAAAAATAAGTGAAAAGTATGAGATTATTTTTACACGATATGTACAATTTAAAAGATGAGATAAAATACATTTTGAAAAGATATACCCATCTGTATTAAAAAATTTTTTTCTTAGGGGAGAATCTAAAAAAAAAAGATTATTCTTAATTTTAAAATAGTCATTTAATAAAATTAAATAACGTAAATGATTTTTAAAAAAATTAAAAGAAAATAATTTAAAATTAATAACGATTACTGAATAGAGAGTTGAAATTAAATGGAATGTAGAGAAAGAGTCCTTACTACTCTAAATTTGGAAGAACCAGATAGGGTTCCAACGCATATAATTGCTTTAGATGCGAATAATGTGGATAAAATCCTTGGGATACCACAAATGACAGATTTCGACCTGATTGAACAAATGAAGCGTGATAACCCAGATAACTGGATACCAGAATTGAATAAATTAGTTGAGAGTGTAGAAACATCAATTTTTTCTCGAATGGTGGAAGCAGCTGCTCAATTAGGTTTTGATGCAATGCAGGTGGGAATTCTTCCTTTTAAATTTATAAATGAGCATGAAATGAGTGATATCTTTGGACGAATCTGGGAAGTTATGAACAATGAAGGTAATTTCTTTCCATTCTATAAATATGGAACTCTGAATTCGTTCGAAAAATGGGAAGTACTCAAGAAAGATTTAGAAGAGACTTTAACAGATAAATATTGTAAGATGGCCAAAAAATTTTATAGACGAATTAATAAAAAACATAAGGATAAGATTTTCGTTTTTGTAACTAACGATTTAGCAGGTATTTTTGAGTCAGTATGGCAAGGAATGGGAATTGAGCATTTTTCAAAACAACTCCATAAGAACCCGGGTTTTATTAAAGAAGTATATGATGTTTATGCTGATTTTAACATTGCTTTAGCTAACACTTATATGGATGTAGGTATGGAGGTTTGGATTGAATCAGGAGATTTAGCGTACAAAACTGGTCCAATGATGTCACCAAAAAGATTTAATGATTTGCTTTTACCTGCTTATAAGAAATTAGTGGATGCAATTCACGAACGAGGGCAAAAAATTGTACTTCATACCGATGGTCAAATTACTCCATTATTAGATTTTACAGTAAGCTGTGGTTTCGATGGCCTCCATGCGCTCGAACCAACTGCGGGAGTTGATTTGGCATTAATTAAGAAAAAGGTAGGGGACAAACTCTGTCTTTTGGGTAATGTTGATGTTTCACATGTGCTTACAGCGAATGGAACTAAAGAAGATGTAGAAGATTGGGTTAAAAACGCAATTAAAACAGCAGGCTCTGGTGGAGGTTATATCTGTTCTGCGACAAACATGCATCCCGGTGTAGAACCACGAAATCTAAAATGGATGGTTGAAGCAGCTAAAAAATTTGGAACCTATCCGCTTAATTTATAATTGGGTTGTTTTTTTTTTGAATAAAATTTTTTATTTAAAATATCTAATATTTTTCGTATATTATTGTTTCCAACGCATGAACATTCCTGGCATATCTGGTGATCGTTCGATGAATCCATACTTTTCGTAAAACTTAGAAACTCCCTCCGCTGCCATTAAACCAATAAAAGAATTGGTGTAAACATGTTCCTTAAAATAATCCATGATGGCATTCATAATGCGTTTGCCAATTCCTTTTCTTTGATACTCAGGCAATACTATTACATCTTGAATATAGAAATAAATAGCCCCATCTCCAATTATTCTCCCACATCCAATAACTTCATTATTGAGGATAACACATATCGAAAAAAGGGAGTTATTTAAACCGATTTTGACTGCCTTAGGCTCTTTTCTCCCCCATCCAACAGCCTTTCGAAGTTTTTTGTATTCTTCTACAGTCGGTAAGCGTTTAACTAAAATATATTTATCGCTCATATCTATTATCATTTTCCAAAGAATTTGCAACTATTTTTTATTATTATAGTATATTTAAATTTTAAAAGATGATATAGTAATTAAATTACAATTACTTAGAAATTTAACAACATACAAAAATTAAGTTTGATACAACATATTAATATTTTAACAACGGGAGGAATTCCTGTTTTTTTCCGAAATTACGGAGAAGCAGAAGTTAGTGAGGAGTTAATTGCAGGTTTCATAAGTTCCATCTCGACTTTTTTTTCACATATTAACCATTCAAAAATAAAATCTAGTGAAACTGAAGATAATAAATATTTCTATAAATCTACTCAATGTATAATATTTGTAGTAGGTGCAGATAAAAGTGATAATGAATATAAAGTTATTAATAAACTGCAATTAATCTCTGAGAAATTTTTAGAAATGCAATTAATGAGATTGAGAAATAATGAATTAGACTAAATCATTATTAGATGATAAAAATTTGTTATGAGTAAAGATTTATATTTCTTTTTACTTGACTTTCAAAGATATAAAAATGTTATTTTCTATAATGTGATCTTATGGCTTCAAACTAAAAAAAGTTTTTTTTTTGTCACAACACAAAAATTATTTTCCTGTAAATCGCTTCAAGTCCAAGGTCTTGAATAATTTGCGTTGCAAGGCGGACATCTGGGTAAGAAGCACATCAGGAGGACCATTATCGCCGTAA
>Ga0209986_10000590_pt1 | contig 35387 bp, 26 predicted proteins | sample BlataG_FD_183168 | JGI IMG/M metagenome (GOLD analysis project Ga0209986, IMG submission 183168) | Deep subsurface microbial communities from Black Sea to uncover new lineages of life (NeLLi) - Black_00105 metaG (SPAdes) (version 2) | ecosystem: Environmental > Aquatic > Marine > Oceanic >... | reverse complement strand
CACTGCCCTTCGCCAAGCAACAAAGAATTAGACAGCAGCCGAGAAGGACGAAAGGAGAATGGCGTTAAAAATCTGATTGGGAGCGAAGCCATTCCTAAAAACCTACCTAAAAGTTTTCGGATATCACGGAAAAAAAGATGCTTCCAATCCTATCTCTATAGAAAAAATACCATTGATTTAGTATGATTTTATAGTTTAATATCCGTCAGAGATAAGAAATGAAAAATCGAAGAATGAGCAAAAAATTCAACAACATCTATGAAGAGGCACTAAAACCGGAAAATATCATCCCTTTAAACCCTGAAAAAGACAGTTTTGTTGTTTTTTCTGATCATCATAAAGGTGATGGCAGTCCAGCAGACGACTTCAAAAAAAATGCTTCCCTTTATGAATATGCCCTCTCCTATTACCAAAAAATGGGTTTTAACCTCATCGTTCTCGGGGACAATGAAGAACTCTGGGAAAACCGTTATGACCAGATTCTGGGTATCTACAGAAATTTGATTAAGAAAGAAATAAATATGGCTTTAGAAGATGGCGATGAAAACAACAACAGGAAAAAAATAAGAATATCGGGAAACCATGACAAAGAGATTTCCACCAAGAGTTTTAAAATATTTTATAAGAAAATAGATGAAAACATTCTTGATAATGTTCTCTACAGAGATGGAATCTGCCTTGGTGAAGACATTTTTCTTATTCACGGCCACCAGGGTAGATTTTTTGATGACATCGCTTGGAGAGTAAGCCGTTGGGCTGTTCAATTCATCTGGAGAACAATACAAAGAATCTTTAAAATTGGCAATGACGGCCCTGCTGAAAATTTTAAAATTCGTGACGACTTAGAATTAGCCTATTATCAATGGGCCAAAAAGAAAAAACTCCTGTTAATCTGCGGCCACACCCATCGAGCAATTTTTGGGTCCTTAACTTATTTCGACCGCCTTCAGATAGAGATTAATCATCTTGAAAAAACCGTAGGAAAAATTCATTCAAAAAAAGAAAAAGAAAAAATAAAAGAAAAAATTAAAAATAAAAAAGCGGAGATAAATAAAACTCTGGCAAAAAGACAAGGACAACTTCCCAAATCTTTTGAAAAAAAACCTGAATGGCCAGTCCCCTGTTATTTTAATGACGGCTGCGGCTGTTATACCAACGGGATAACCTGTCTTGAGATTGAACAGGGAACTATACGCTTGGTCAAATGGCAACGCCAGGGGAAAGAAAGGATAATTTTTACACAAGGAAATATTTCTCAGCTCCTTAACTACATCAAAGAAAGTCGCCCCATCGATGAAGACTTTGAGCCAGAACTTAAAGATACTGCCTTTGATTGAAAAAGGAAGCATTTTTTTCCCGTGATTAGTGAAGGACAAGCGAGGGGTAGGCGGTGAACAAGGTCGTATGAAGGCTGAGCGGGCACGGTTTCCGACTGAAGGGAGGAAGAGCGAAGCCTGAATCGAGCCGCTTTGGCTCGCTGGGACAAAGCGAGCGTGCCTTCAAACCGCATACCCCTCGTTGTGATTACTTTATCTCTTATCACGGGAAAAAAAATGCTTACTTGAAAAAACCTTATCTTTTCTTTCGCCTTTCCTTTGCGTATAATAGGAAAATCCATAATGGCTACAGCGCTTAAAATAGAAGACCTTCATAAATCTTTTAAAGTCGGTTTTATCCCTAAAAAAACAAAAATCCTAAAAGGCATTTCCCTGGTAGTTGAAGAGGGAGAAATCTTTGGATATCTCGGCTCTAATGGAGCTGGAAAAACAACCACATTGAAGTGTGTGCTTGGCCTTATCTTCCCTGATAAGGGGGAAGTAGAGATATTCAGTCTGCCTCATCTCTCCCTAAGAGCCAAAGAAAAGATTGGATTTCTTCCTGAAAATCCATACTTTTACGATTATCTCACCGCCTCAGAGTTTCTCCATTTTTTCGGAGAATTGTTCCTAAAGAAGAAAAAAGAAAAAGCAGCCAAGGTAAAGGAGCTTCTCCATCTTGTCGGTTTGGATAAGTGGACAAACCTGCCTCTTCGAAAATTTTCTCGAGGCATGCTTCAGAGAATAGGTATGGCCCAGGCTCTTATCAATGACCCAACTCTTCTCCTGCTGGATGAACCCTTAGGAGGTCTGGATCCTTTAGGAAGAAAAGAAATAAGAGATATTATTGTTAGGCTTAAAAACCAAGGGAAAACAGTCTTCCTTTCTTCTCACATTCTACAAGATATTGAAATGATTTGCGACCGGGTAGCAATCATTGCTAATGGCCAAATTATTAACCAGGGACATCTCCAAGATTTGGTTTCAGAAAAAATCCTTTTTACAGAGGTAATTCTCTCAGGGCTGGACAAGAAAGAACTCAAAGGCCTGGGAGAATGTTTTTCTTTTCATGGAGAAAAAACCCTCCTTAAAGTTTTTGAAGAAGAAAAAATAGAGGATATCTTGACTCTTGTTCAAAAAAAGAAAGGAAAGATTCACTCTCTCATTCCCAGAACCGAAACATTAGAAGATTTGTTTGTTGGAATGATAAAACAAAAATGAGAATAAAAGCTATTGCCCTTAATACTTTTAAGGAAACTATAAGAGATAGAATCCTTTATCTCCTCCTGTTTTTTGCAGCTGTCTTCATTATTTTTTCTCGTGTCCTGGCCCTTCTTACTGTAGGAGACAGGATAAAAATCATCGAGGATGTAGGTCTTGCTTCCCTTTCCCTCTTTGGGGTCTTAATGGCTATAGTAATGGGCACTAGTCTGGTCCATAAAGAAATTGATAAAAAAACAATATATTCTCTTCTTTCAAAGCCCATCCATCGCTTCCAGTTTCTCCTGGGCAAATTTTTAGGGCTTATTTTAACTCTGTTTATGATGCTTCTCCTAATGAGCATTATCTTTATGGCTTTAATTTTTTTTCATACCTTCAAAATAGAATGGAATCTCCTGGGGGCAATCTTCTTTATTTTTTTAGAACTCTCCCTTATCACATCTGTAGCAATCCTTTTTTCTTGTTTTTCGACTCCAATACTGAGCTCAATTTTCTCCTTATCCTTCTATCTTATCGGCCACCTATCCTGGGGATTAGAAACTCTCATCGGAAAGATTAAACCTGGGCCAGTAAAAACATTGACCCAAATTTTCTATCTGCTTATTCCGGACCTTGAAAATTTTAACTTCAAAACAGAAGCAGTCCATAATCTGCCTCTTCCACCTCAGCTATTCCTTTTTTCAACCTTATATGGAATCTTTTACACTCTATTTGTTTTATTCATAGCATTTTTAATTTTTAGAAAAAGAGATTTTATTTAGGGTCATGAAAATATTTTTCTCCAGAGAAAAAGACTTAAGCTTTTTATCCCTTATTTTTTTTCTCTGTCTTACCTGCTGCGGCTTTGTCTTTTTCCAGCTTAAAATAGAGCAAATCTCCCGCACCAAAATCCCCGGTTCTTCTATCATCTACATTCCATCTGGAAAATACTTAAAATTTGCCACTTTTGGCTACTCCTCTCTTATGGCAGATTTAATTTACATCTGGGCCATCCAGTATTACAGCGACTATTCTATCGAGGATAGATTTAATTATTTAGACCACATTTTTTCTATCATCTCAGAGCTTGATCCCCTTTACCTTGACCCTTATCAGATAGGGGCTTTAATTGCCACCTATGAAGCCCGAGCACCAGATTTAGCTCTAAAAATACTTGATAGAGGACTGGCTAAAAATCCTGACCAGTGGATTTTTCCCCTCGAAGCTGGCCACTATGCCCAGATGATTAAAAAGGATTTTAAGTTAGCTCAGCACTATTATAAAAAGACTATGGAGATAAAGGATGTTCCATCCATAGCCAAAAGGCTCTACGCTAATGCTGCCTTCAAAGCAATGGATTTTCAAACTTCCTGGCAAAACTGGCTTGAAATTTACCAGACCGCAGAAGATGAACGAATAAAAAAGATTGCTTCCAATCATTTCTACCAAGTCAAAGCTGCTATTGATATCAGCACAATTAAAGAAGCTATTAATAAATTCAGAGCAAGATACCATCGCCATCCCAGGGAATTATCCCGGCTGGTTAATACTGGATTCCTGAACTCTCTACCCAAGGACCTTGATGGACAAAAATACCTGTATGACTTTCACACAGGAGAAGTTAAACCGGCAACAATACCATGGAAAAGATAATCCTTATTGTTTTTTTCGGCCTTGCCTGGGGAAGCTTTCTCAACGTAATTATCTATCGCCTGCCGCGAAGAATGAGCCTTCTTAGGCCTTCTTCTTCCTGCCCAAGATGTCATAAAAAAATAAAATTTTACGACAATATTCCCCTCCTTTCCTTTTTTTTCTTGAAAGGAAAGTGCCGTTTCTGCCAGGAAAAAATATCTTTATCTTATCCTTTAGTAGAATTTCTCACTCCCCTGAGTTTTCTGCTTATTTTTTGTCAATATTCCTTAAGTTCTTTTTTCTTTGCTTCTTGCCTTTTTACAAGTGCTTTGATTGTCTTAGGTTTTATTGATTTTTTTCATCAGATATTGCCCGATGAAATAACCCTCCCGGCAATAGGCCTGTCCTTAATCTATTCTCTTTTCCGCACTGATTTAAACCTGACTCAGGCCTTGGTGGGAGCTGTGGTGGGGAGTGGATTTTTACTCTCTGTTTATGGAGCTTATTATTTATTGAGAAAGAAGGAAGGACTGGGCCTGGGAGATGTGATAATGATGCTGATGATTGGCGCTTTTTTAGGCTGGCAGCGAACTGTTTTTACCCTGATTCTGGCTTCTCTGACTGGAGCCCTGGTTGGTATCTTTTTTATTCTCTATAAAAAGAAGGACTTGCAGTATTCGCTTCCTTTTGGAACTTTCTTAGCACCAGCTGCTTTTGTCTCCCTTCTCTGGGGGGAAAAGGTCATCAGATGGTATTTGAGTATTTATAAGGATCTAACTCTGTAAATGGTGTAACTTTCTTTATCTGATTATTTTATAAACTTCTCTCCAGGACTTAATAATCAACGCAGATTGTGGAGAAACTTTTTGAGCTAATACCTGACTGGGTGGTTCTGGAGGGCTTGTTTCAGGTCGAGTATAGCTCTGGATGAAAGCTTTTCTTTTGGTTATTGTTGGTTCTTCTCCTTGAGTAACTTCCTGAATTTCACCTATAGTAACTGCTGATCTGACTTTTTGTTTAGTCTCTAAGAACTCAACTGGAGTCATACCTGCCCCAAACAAGGCAGTACCTCCAACTCCCTGTCCCCAGGCAAATCTGGCATATATTTTCCCGCTCCCTGCTAAAGTCAGACAGGGATTTATGCCTTCAATTGACCCCCATAAAGTAGCAATATAGATTAGACGGTCGGCAATTACTGGGTCAGCCCAGACCTTTTCTCCTATTTCAAATTCTGTCATTTTTAGAGTTGAACTAATTCCAAGTTGGGTAGCCAAATCATCAGGACCTATATACCATTCTACAACAGTAGAATCACTATCCTTAAGAGCAATAAAAGAATAAGAGGCATCACTGGGAGCTTTTTCGTCTCCGCCTGTTCCAAAATAAAGATGAACTGAGTTATCAGTTTGATCTGTATATGCTGCTGGTCTGGTACTAATCGGATGGAAATATGGATCACGGTAGATAACGGATGTAGACCACTGATTAACCCCAGCAGTCACATCTATTTTCCATAATCTACCTTTTAAATCTCCAAAATAAACGTAATCAACATAACCATCCCTGTTATAATCAGCTATAACAGGAGAAGCAGGAATGGTATTCTGAATATCAAATGGACTGGCAGGTTCAGGATTTTCCTTAATTTCAAAAGACTTTATTATCGTTCCCTCTTCAACATCTACTGCATAAAAATAATTTCCTATCTCTTCATCAGGATCATTATCATATCCAGAACCAAAAAAGGCCACCCACCTGTTAGTGGCATCCACTTTTCCAATAGCTGGTACTGACCATGTTTCTCCCATTGTCAACAAATCTGTAAGTTCCCACAACGGCAGGGGAGTAAGAGGATCTGTAATATCCAAGGCAAAATAATAGCTTTTATGATCTTTTCCCCAGCCCATCCCTTGACCACAAATAAGTACTGTATGCCAAGCACTGTTAAAATAGACATCAGAAATAGCTGGCGTGCCGTCAACAAAGAACTGATGTTCAAGGTATTCTCCACAATCCGGGTCAACAATTCTCATCTTCTTAAGTTTATAAAGCAAATTATGAGGAATAAAAGCCCACAATTCCTCCAAAGTCACAGGATCAAAACAATGGAGCATGCCATCATTGGCTCCTGCTAAAATAACTTTTTGTCTGTTTTCATTGTCTGTTTTAAAAGTATCATAGCCATCACCCATTTTAGCTGGATTACCTCTGGGAGGTTCTAAAACCTGAGGAGAAGAGTGATTTATATCCCCTAATTTCCAATCTCTGTTGTAACCTAAAACAAAATTAATTAATGGTTCAACTTCTGGACTTCCTTCACCCAGTCCAAGATAGTTGTCTAATATTTCCTGTTCAGAAACCGAAAAATTTAATTTATCGTTCATTCTTCCATCGCCCTCAGCATCATAGGCAGTAAATACATTTCTGGTATTATAATTTCTCATTTCAAGAGCTGCCCCGGCATCCGCAGCAAACACAGCCCCTACATCTATAATATCATCAAGTTTAGATTCTTCTGTATAGGCTAAGGATAAGGTGGTCACGTCCCATGATCTTAGATGACCTCTCCATCCTGGAAATTCAAAAGAAGCAGAGTAAAGCACTTCCTCGTCACCTGCTCTTTCCGAGTCAACATCAGCCAAAGTGAAAGCATGAGACACACGAGAATACTCCCTTTTGGTGAGATATTCATAATCAAGTCTTACATGCATAATTTTTGGGGTTTTAAGCTCATTTGCTGTCTCAAGCACAGCTTTCCATCTAAGAAAAAGACCTGGACTTTCAAACTCGTATACCTGCCCGCGGGTTACTGGCCCCTCCCATTTGGGATTTCCGTTTTCATCATTTGAGTTTGACAGATAATAAGTGACAGATGTTTCTGAAGGCTCTGCATCCTCAGCAAATAATGTTGCTCTGACAATTGCATTGCCAGAGGTTATAAAATCGCAGGAGAGAAGATTCTTGGAAATGACTGTTCCTCTATCAACATAAAGAGGATAAACATCATTCATTATAAAATAACAGTTACGGGAGTCATTACCATCAGCCACAAAAAAATCAAGATCATCATCATTGTCAAAATCTCCGGCAGCACCAGAATCCAGGTCGCCAGAAGAGGATATTTGAGAGCAGTCATCAGGAACACAATGCTCAATAAAATAACCTGTTCCATCATTTTCATACCAGAAAACATATCCACCAGGTAGATTGGTAATATGTCCATCCGTTGCTAAAACAAAATCTAAATCTCCATCACCGTTAAAATCTCCCTCTCTAAGCATTGTAGCTGAACCCCGGGATGATGGAATTGTTATTTTACGGGGAGGATCCTTGGTAAAGTTTCCTAATCCGTCATTTTCGTAAAAATGCATATCTCTCGAATTAGCTGATCCAACAATAAAATCAATATCTCCATCTCCATCAAAATCTCCAGCGGCAACAGCACAAGTCCCATATTTAGCAGAAGGATAAGGAACAATAGTTGTAGGCAATTTGGAAAAGATTCCTGTTCCATCATTTATAAATATTACTACCTGTCCGTAATCACCATACTTTGTAGGAACAGCCACAATCAGGTCTAAATCATTATCACCATCTATATCAACTGAAGCAATGTTGCTTTCCCAACGCCAATAGGTGGAGCTTGAGCCGAATTCACCATAGCCATCATTAACAATATCCATAATATAGGTGGGTGTTTCATTAAAAACAGGAATATCACCTGGTGATAAGCCATTTTCAACGTAGAGGTTCCAAAAAATCCAGAGTCTCCCCTGCCAGCTCAAAGCAGCAATATCAGCATCTCCATCTCTATCATAATCCCCTGCACCCAAGCTCATGATTTCATAAGTTGTAAATGTAGCTAAATAATTTATATAATAAGGTCCATCAAATACAAATCTTGTCTCATCTACTGGATCCTTTCCGTGGGAGATAAAAACAGACAAATTGGTATCAATTGGATCTCCATTATTATCAGTTCCCCTTCCTCCTTCTATCAAATCAACCAAATCATCTCCATTAAAATCTGCGGCAGCACCGGTCATTCGCCAGTTTGTTGTGACTTCATAATCGCTTGTTGGTATAAAATTTGCGCCTTTTTGTTTAAGTCTTAAATGCAATCCAGGTGCATCATTAGTAATACCTTCTAATTCGGCAATTGTGGAAAGATCCCCCCCCAAATACCCAATAACTGAACCAGTCTCTGTGTCGCATTCCTGTTGGGCTTTAGCCTTAAAGAAGAATATAATCAATAAGACAATTAATAATATAAACATGAGATATAAGTATTTTCTCATTGTTCTCCCCTTTTTAAGTTATTGATTTGATCTCTACCTCTATCTCTAATCGGGAGTATGTGTTTTGCGGACCCTGGCCAATACAAACCATGATGGTATCAATATCATCCTGAGTACCACCTCCAGCCTCATCATTAATCAGAAAAACAGTATAAGTGAATCTATTGTCATTGGGCATTGGTTGAGAGGCAAAAATAAAATTATCAGGATTGGTCAAAACGTCCTCAACTAATTGCTGATCAGTTAATTTCCGGAAATAATTTGCACTTGTGGGATCGTCTAATCCAGCTTGACCGTCAAATGTTGTCCTATATTGGCCTGAAAAATCATACCATACTTCATTGATAAGATTGTCACTTATAAATCTCCAGGAAGCGTCAAACCCGGCCTCTGCTGTATTAAAAGTCAGTTGTTGGGTGCGCACATTCCCGGCAACCTTTGGACCGGTACCTGTCACAGTCAGGAGCATAACACCGATAGTGAGCAAAAAAGCCAGTACTATAATAACAACAATTAAAGTCACTCCCTTCTCAAAATCTCTCTTTTTTTTCATTTTATCCTTCTCATCTTGTTCCATCGTTATAGATTCTCAAAGACATGTTTCTTATATTTGCTGTTGACTCAAGCAAGAATCTTCTATGTTTATCATCCTGAGCTGCTGGGGAACTGTTAGCAACAGCAGGTCTCCGGTAATGATGGATGCTTGTAGAGGGTGTCCCGGAGACGCTTACAAAAGGTCTTTCCGTTCTGCCTAATACCCATATTTTAACCTGGCGGATTCTGGCTATTATCTCTAATTTCGCCTCCTTGGTTGCTGCATCATCACCTGGATTTATAGTCCAGTTATTATTATCCCAATCAATAAACCCGTCCAAATTTCCATCGTCATCCAGGTCTCCGTTATACTGGAATTGTAAACTCTCGATGTTTTGAGCTAAAGGCAGATGCATTATACCTCCAATTTCATCTGTAGTTGTTAAATACAAAGTATTTGCAATACCTAAATAACCGTCCTGCCCTACAGTCAGATTTAAATCTGAATAGTCTGCAGGGTTGCCTGTAGTATCAAGCCAGTATTGTTTAATCTGACAGATTGTGACTATAGCTTCATCCCAACAATCTGATCCACAGTTGGTATCGGTCAACCCCCCTGGAGGATTAAGTTCAGATTGTCCGGGAGGGAAATTGAAATGTACTGCACCGCCTCCGCATCCGTGCATTTGATTTTCAGGAATAAAGCGCAAGGCAAAACAGCCTGAACATTCTGATTTTGTCGCTATGATAATATATATTTTGTTCTCGTAATAATCAGGACAGTCATAAGGATTATGCTCGATTTCCCACGGGTATAAAAAAGCTGTGGCGGAAGCACCTTGATAATCCTCAATCCTTAAATTCAACTGATCATCATAATTTCCCATAAGCTTTATCGAATCAGGTGACTCGGGATTAGGTCCGTGTCCATCTGTTCCTTCTAAAAAATATCCAGCGATTTCCGGTAATAAACCAACTCCTGCAGACCTGACATCTCTGGAGACAAAATACATGGCCGAGCGAACATCATGCTGAACTTCGGCCAACTGCTGGTGGTCAACCGATATTTTGTTGCTCTTGACAAACATAGATAAAGCCCCAAAAATAATAACCAGCATGATGGAACTTCCGATTAATAGCTCTACTAAAGTAAAACCTTCTCTCTTTTTCACTTTTTATTCATCCCTTATTTTACTTTTCTTATATTACAGATATTACAGAAAATTTTTTACCTGCTGATAATGGTGCTTATATTAGCTCTGACTCTATATTGATGAGGATCCCCGATGAGGGCATCTCTAGCCTCTTCAAACTCGGTAGCTGAAAAAATTAGAACTATCACTACCCTGCTATTCCCCAAGTCCTGAAGCACAGTGATTCTCCTGAAATCATCTATTCCATCATTATTGATATCAATCTGCTCATCTCTTGGGTTCGGATAGTTACCCAACTCATCCGTAGTGAGATTTCTTAGAAAGTCAATCCTTTGCTGAGCTAAAAATGTGGCATGGGTTATGTTATCTGAGCGCACATTATTCATCATACTTAAAGTAAAAATCTGTGCCAGTCCTAATAAGGCAATTCCCACAAGGGCCATCCCTATAACAACTTCTATCAGAGAAAAACCCTTTTTTTTAATCAATAAAACCTTACCCTTAATATTTATTAATCGTCTTCTCATTTTTAGTCGCTTTGAGATGTAATATATTGAATAGAACCACCTGCAAAAACATAAATATTCCTCTGGTCTGGCTGGTTGTAACTCCCCAATTTGGGACTCTCAATAGTGATACTATTTTGTCCAGAGGTAAAATTTGAGATTAAACCCAGTGACGAGAAGACAACAGTTTGATTAGGAAAATTCACATTCACATTAAATTTAGGCGAGATTATTTTTTCTACAAACCCATGCATCAAATTCCATTGAGTTGGATTATCTTCTCTCTCAATGAAAAAAAACCATCCACTTGCCCTGTTGACAAACCTGATTCTGTGATTTAATTTTGTCTTAACTGCCTGAATTTTTGCTCGCTGTAAAGTTGAAAGAACATCTCTGGCTGTATTTTCTAATTCCCTTTTTTCCAAAGAAGTCATTATATTTGGATAAAATATAAGGGCCATAGCCCCAATGATTCCAACAACTATAATAATCTCAAGGGCAGTAAATCCTTTTTTGGATGCCAGCAGCTTATCCCTGTTTACAGACATTTTATGTTTTTTTAGAGGGAAAAAACCCACTTATCCCTCCTTTACATTATTTAATATATTAATAATATAATTTTATGTCAAGGTCAATACCTTTCAGGGATGAATTTTCAGATGATTTTCCCCTTTTTTTTATAGTCTTTAAAGAGGATAAAACTTCATCTTAAAAGATTAGCCACTGCTTCACCAGCCCCAGATAATAATTAACCCCGACAAGCAACTTGAGGAAAAATTCTGCAGAAGAGAGTAAGGTTGAATTTTACTTCTGAATATGGTATTTGAATACCAAATGATAGAAGAGAGAAAAATTACCCTTTATGCTCTTTTTTTGATTTTCTTTTTCTTCCTGAGTCTATCTCTTTTCATCAACCTTCCTGCCCTTCAAAAAAATTTCCTTTTTGCTGACGAAGCTATCTATTTTTCAATGACTCAAAGTCTTGCTTTTGACGGAGATCTTGAATACACAAATAAGGACTTAATTCGTTATTATAAAACATTTACATCAGGACCCCTGGGAATCTTTCTAAAAAAAGGCAAGGATGACAAAATTTTCTACGCAAAATCGTTTGCCTATTCTCTTTTTGCTTCTCCTTTTGTAAAAATTTTTGGCTATAACGGCTTTTTAATCTTCCATGCGCTGCTTCTTCTGCTTATAATGCTTATGGGATGCGCCTATTTTTCCTTATCAAATAAACCCTTCCCTTCTCTCCTCTATATCCTAACCTTTCTTTTTGCCTCTGTAGCTGGGGTTTATTTTATCTGGATAACTGCAGATTTTTTTAATCTTTTTCTGGTCTTTTCTGTCCTCTTTCTCTGGCTCTATAAAGAAAGACATAAAGAAAGAAACATCACGGAGGAAAGTAAGAATAAATTTAAAAGCTTTCTCCTTTCCGACTGGACAGACTATATAGCTTCCTTTTTGGTGGCTATTGCCGTCTTTTCCAAACCCCCGAATCTGATACTCATGGGACCCTTAATTTTGAGTTCCTTAGCCAAGAAAAAATATTTAAAATCTTTTCTTATGATTCTTGTCTTTCTTTTAGCGTCAGGTATCTTCTGGGGAACAAACTATATGGTGACTGGTGACTGGAATTACCAGGGAGGAGAACGCAGAACCTACTACTATACTTATCCTTTAGAAAAAGAGCACATGACTTTTGATTCTTTAGGCCATGAGATGACCTCTGAAGGTTATGGCCAAAAACATTTCCTTCCTCCCAAAGTTGTTTTTTATAATATTTTTTATTATTTCTTTGGAAGGTTTACGGGAATCGCTTGGTATTTTTTTCCAGCCTTTCTCTTCCTAATACTTTTCTTCTTTAGAAAAAGACAATTCTACCAATGGCTTATTTTTGCTGCTCTTGCTGGAGAAATTCTGATATATATCATTCTCATGCCTGATAATTATGCAGGAGGAGGAGGGGCCATAGCTAACAGATACTTCTTAAACATCTATCCTCTCTTCCTATTTCTTCCAGGCATAAAAAGGAATCCAAAAGAGATTGCCTTGAGCTGGATTATGGCTTCTCTTTTTATCTCACAAATCCTTATCAGCCCTTTTCTCCATTCCCATTACCCTGCTACCCATGTTAAAAAATTACCCTTTAAAATCCTCCCTGTAGAGCTGACCCTTATTAACAATTTTCCCACAAATACCAACCCAAAAGCACGCCGGCAAACAATAGGAACCAAATATAGCTGGCTTTACTTTCTGGATGACAACTTTATTCCCAGAACAGATTCTCCTTTAGAGAAAAACGGATTCTGGACAAGAGGGCCACATAAAGCTGAAATAATCTTAAAGACCTGGTATCCAATCAAAAAAATTGTCTTTCATCTTCTAAACAACCCCCGAAAACAAAATGAAATTACAGTTCAAGTCGGAAGACAAAAGAAAAAAATCACACTGGGCACAAAACAGAGAGGAACTCTTTCCTTTGCTCCTGTTAAAGCTTTTAAAATGAGCAAATGGACCCATCTCTACAAAATAAAAATTAAGGCATCCAAGGGTTCCATCCCTTACTATGAAGATAAAAATTCCATGGAAAAAAGACATCTGGGAGTCTTTTTTGAGCTTGAAATTCTTACTGATGAAATGCCTGAATAATAATGTGTGGTATTTGTGGATTTGTTAATTCAGAAAAGACTGAACCCTTCAGCTCTTCTCTTCTCTCTTCCATGTGCCACACTATCTTTCACCGCGGACCTGATGATGAGGGAATCTTCATCGATAAAAAGATTGCCCTGGGCACAAGGCGTCTGAGCATCATCGACCTTGAGGGAGGACATCAACCCTTAGCCAACGAAGACAACTCCATCTGGGTGGCTCATAACGGCGAAGTCTACAATTTTCCCGAACTTAGAAAAGAGTTAAAATCCCTTGGTCATTCTTTTACTACTAAAACTGATACCGAAACTCTTGTCCATTCTTATGAAGAATGGGGAGAAAATTTCGTCAACAAATTAAGGGGTATGTTCGCTTTTGTCATCTGGGATGGACGACAAGAGAAACTCCTTTTGGTCCGGGACAGAATTGGCATTAAGCCTCTTTATTATACCCTTCTCAAGGATAAGACCCTGGTTTTTGGCTCTGAATTAAAAGCTGTCATTGCCCATCCCCGGGTAAAGCGCTCTTTGGAACCAAAAGCTCTTGACCTTTTCTTGACATTAGAGTATGTACCTGCTCCTTTCTCAATTTTTAAGGATATTTACAAGCTTCCAGCAGGTTGTTTCCTTATCTATAAAAATGGCGAAATAAAGATAAAGAAGTATTGGGATGTCGAACCAAAAGAGGATCGTATTGAAAAAATTTCAAGAAAAACCATCCCATCTCTAATGGATGAGCTTTTTGCTCTCCTTAAAGAATCAGTGAAACTGAGATTGATAAGCGATGTTCCTCTGGGTGCCTTTTTAAGTGGAGGAATCGACTCTTCCACTATTGTTGGTCTTATGAGAGAACTGGGTGCTTCTCCCTTAAAAACTTTCTCTATCGGTTTTGAGGATGAATCGTATAATGAGCTCCAGTATGCCCGCTCAATAGCTAAAAAATTCAACACTGACCATGAGGAATACATCTTTCAGCCCAAAGTACTAGAACTCACTGATAAACTCATAAACCATCTTGATGAGCCCTTCGGAGATTTTTCCATCTTTCCCACTTACTTTGTTTCCGAGGCTGCCCGCTCTAAAGTCAAAGTTATCCTATCAGGGGATGGAGGAGATGAACTCTTTGGTGGCTATGAGCACTATCAGGCCCAAAAAATTTCTCGTTTTGCCCTTCCACCTTTCCTTTTTAAAGGATTTTCTTCTTTAGTAAAAAATTTCCCCCCATCTCCAAAAAAAAAGGGCTTCTGGAACAAACTACGTCGTTACAGTCAGGGTTTTGAACATGCTCCAGAGCTGAGGCATCTCCGCTGGATGATGTTTCTCTCTCTAAAAAATAAAAAAGACTTGTATTCAGAAACGCTCGCTGCAAAATTAGAGGGAATAAATGAGATCCAAAAGATTGCGCCTTTCCAGAAAATCTTTGAGGACCTTAGTCACTTTGACCCTATAAGCGGGGAACTCTACTTAGACATGAAAACCTACCTTCCTGATGATATTTTAGTCAAGGTCGACAGAATGAGCATGGCCACCTCCCTGGAGACAAGAGTGCCTCTTTTAGACCACAAGATTGTTGAGTTTATTTTCCAGCTTCCAGGAAATCTGAAACTTCAGGGACTAACTTCCAAATGGATTTTTAAGAAGACAATGGAACGGCTTCTTCCTCGGGAAAACATCTTTCGCAGCAAAGAGGGCTTCAGTATTCCCATCAAGCACTGGCTGAGAGAAGAGCTTAAAGATCTTTTGTTCGATTATTTAAACGAGAAAAGAATAAAGGAAGAAGGTCTTTTTAATTATGACTATATAAAAAAAATGAAGGAAGCTCACCTTCAAAGAAGAGAAAATTACAGCCATCAGCTTTGGGCTCTCCTTGTCTTTGAAATCTGGAAAGAAAATTATTTATAACCTTTTAATCTTAAAAATTACTTCTGTTTTTTTCTCTACTTTAAATCTTTCGGAAACAGGAAGTCCCAGAACCCAGACAATATCATTCCCGGAAATAAAGACTGGCCTTTTCTCCCTTTCAGACAAAGGAATTCGCTTGGCCCTCATAATTTCTTTAAGCTTTTTCTGACCTTGAGCCCCAAGCGGTTGATACTTATCTCCTTTCTTTCGGTTCCGGACCTGCAAGGGAAATTTAAGTTTCGCCCAATCCAGGAAGGCTAACTTTTCATCATCAAATTTCAAAGAAAAGAAATTATTTTTTTTTATTTTTTTCCCTTCAAATCGAAGACCAATTTCTTTAATCTCAAGATGATTCTCACCCCGCCAGGTTTTCTCATATACTATTTTTGGCTTTGGCTCCTCTTTCAAAAAAAGATATCCCCTCTCTCTCCTTAAGACAAGATTCTTTTTAACATGACATTCCTTTCCTTCCCTGAGTTCAAGGACAGATTCAACATCAGAGAAAGAAATTTCTCTCAAATTTCCCTTTAGCTCTGATATAAAGCTTCTCATTACTCGCCTCTTTAAAGCCAAGGGAAGGGAAGAAAGAAACTCCATATCAAGAAAAATTTGATTATTTCTTTTTAAAAAAGCCCTTTTGGCCATTTCTTTTCCAGTTTTTTCTAAAAAATTATCTTCCTCTCGCAGTATAGAAGCGAGCTTACTTAAATGGTGAATAATCCTGGGCTCAAATTTCTTTTGTATATAAGGAATCAGCTCCAGTCTTATTTTGTTCCGTAAAAATCGTCGGTCAAAATTACTCTCATCAACCCGAAAAGGCAGGTGCCGCTCTGAAAGATAATCCTCAATCTCTTCCCTTTCTACCTGAATAAGAGGCCTGATTATAATTCCTTCTTTCACAGGATAAATCCCCCCCAATCCTCTGGCTCCACTCCCTCTCATAAGCCGGATAAAAAAGGTCTCAGCCTGGTCAGTTTTGGTATGAGCTGTTGCAATTTTTGAAGCGCAACAATCCTTAGCAGTTTTTTCTAAAAATGCATACCTGAGTTCCCTTCCTGCCTCCTCCAGGTTTAAGGATTTGTCCCGAGCATATGAACGGACATCTTCTCTACCGATAAAAATGGGAAGTGATAACTTGTTGGCAATACTTATCACAAACTGTTCATCTTCCTCTGCTCTTGGACGAAGCTTATGGTTAAAATGTCCCAGGAAAAGCTTAAGATCCCACTGTTCTCCAAGCTCCCCAAGCAAGACAAGCAAGCCAGTGGAATCTATTCCACCAGAATAGGCAACGAGAACCTTATCCCCTTTTTCAAGAAGATTATATTTTTTAATAGTCTTCTTGACTTTTTCTAAAATCATTAGATAAGTTTCAAATCGGCATCGTTTTAATTAATCTGTATCCAAAAAAAAGAACACTTTGTGACCTTTATGCCCGTAGAAAACAAAGGTGAATACATATGTGGCGGTGGAGGGATTTGAACCCCCGACCCTGCGGATATGAGCCGCATGCTCTAACCATCTGAGCTACACCGCCGCGTCGAAAGATTTTAGCTAAATACCCCTATCAAGTCAATTTAATAAAATTATCTGACAATAATCCGGGACTCATTTACTTTAAAGGTAACCGTTGTTCCTGAAGGACTGTTCGCGTTCAGGCCGGTTATAGAGATTATACCTTCACCCTTCTCCACTGCCTGAAAGACCAAAGCAGCAATTCTACCAGTTCCTTTAAGCCCTTTACCTAACTCAGGACTTGAAAATCCTATGGTGCCTACCCCGGAAGAATTATCAATATTTTTCAAAAAAGGCACCTTATCTGCCAACTTTTTTAGAATCCCACCTGTAATAATCTCTTTTAACCTCATCATCTGGGGATTAAAGCTTACACTCAAAGACAGGTTTCCTACATCCTGCTGACTTCTCATGTTTAAATTAATCCTGAATTCTTTGTTTTGGGAAATCCGAAGATTAGATGGGTTCAGAAAAACCTGGTTTTGCTGAGCCTCTTCTCTCCTTCTCTCTTCTTCTCGCAAGCCTCTTTCTTGCATTGATGGTCGTTCAAAAAAATCGTCTTCAGGCAAACGGCGGGGTGCTCTCCTCATTGGAACAATTCCTTTAAGACCTATCCAGAGAGGCTCGAGGTCATCTTTATCAAGGGGAATAGTACGGATAATGTAGGGAGTTATGGTCAGAATCACATCGGTTTGGGATATGGTCTGATTAGTATTGGAAAAAAGGCTTCCCAGGAGAGGAATATTCTTAAGACCAGCTATTCCTTTCAAGGTTTTTCTCTCTTCATCCTTTAATAAACCGGCCAGCAAGTTTGTCTCCCCATTCCTTAACCTGATAATGTTTTTCACTTCCCTTGTGGCTATAATGGGAAGATTTGCATAACCTGTCCCAGCAAGTGAAGTTATTTTCATATCCAATTCTAAGGTTATCTCATTTTCAGAATGAATTTTAGGAGTGATTTTTATTTCGATGCCCACATCCTTATAATCAAAGGAAGTGATTGGCTGTTGACTAACTCCACCGGCCGCAATCGGAGTAAAAGTGGTCCGTGGAATCGGGATACTTTCTCCAACCAAATATCTGATTTCTTCATCTTCCAAGCCCCGAAGCCTGGGCTGAGCAATAATTTTAGTATCAGCATCAGACTCTAAAAACCGGATAAAAGAAGTAGGGAAACTGATTTGAAAATTTTCTCCTTTAGATAAATCTATATCTTTAAGATTATACCAGCCTGTGTCTTCAGAATCTCCTGCACCGTCGTATCTTAAGCCGACAAGATACTGGTCAAAATCCAAGCCTATCTGTCTTAACTTGATCCGGGATACCTCCATGATCTCCAAATCAATAACAACTTCCCCTTTTGATTTATCCCAAATCTTAAGGAGTTTTTCAGCTAACTCAATGTTTGAGGGAGTATCCCTGACAGTAACTGAGTTTAAATTCTTATCAACAATTATAGAAGGAGCCCTGAATTGGGTCCGAAGCATCTGGGCCAGAGGCCCCTGAATTTCCTGAGCTTTTATGTTCGAGAGATAAAAAGTCCTGATAGCACTCAATTCATATTGGGCTCTTTTTATTGGTTGGTCAGGAGCAACTATGATTGTTTTCTCATCAATAATCCTGTAAAAATTCTTACTGGCAAGACACAGGGCATTTATTGCTGCCTCAAAATCCATGTCTGTAAGGTTAATAGAAAAAGAAATGTCTTTAAATTGTTCATCAAAAAGAATATTTACTTCAGCGTACTTCCCTAATGCCTGAAATATTGAACGAATATTGCTTTCGACAAACCTCAACTCAACCTTTTCTTGACTAACCTTTAATCTAATTGGGGGCTCTATACCTTCCTTCTTGAATTCTTCTACTTTCACCTCTTCTTTTTTTAAAAGCCTTACCTCCTCCTTTATAGCTCTGTTGAGGGGGTCATAGTAAAGAGCCTTTTCATACTCAACCAAGGCTATTTCTTTCTTCCCTTGAGCTACAAGCTCTCTCGCCTCCAGGGTATGAAAATAGCTGGCAGCAATCTTGGCTCGAAGCAAAGCAAGACGATAAACAGAATTATTAGGTTCCTCCCATACGGCTTTTTCGTAGTACTTAACAGCCTCATCCCAGTTTTTATTCATTGCTTGCTTTGTGCCTAATTTATAGTTTTGACTAATAGTTGCGCATCCCCAAAAGGTTAGGGCTAAAATTACCAGTAAAGATATTTTTTTCATTATTCCTCTCCTTCTAAGGAATACTTCCTTATCTTGGACTCCGAATCTATAATCTCAATCTCTTTTAGAGAAATTTTCCCTATTTTTATATCACTGCTTATTTTTTCTCTCTCCTCCACAGCCAGAGCCTCCCCTTCAAAAATAATCAAAGCTACAATTTTATGACTGGAAGTTATATAGCCAATGTATCTTATATCAGGTATAATCTCCAGAGCATTCATCTTAGATTTTGAAGCACCTTTTCTAAACTCACCCTCAACTTCTTCTGAAACAGGACCAGCTCCTGATTTTCGTTTTTTAAGGGGAGAAAAAATATTTCTTTTCGGTGGATTCAGTCTCTCACTTTTTTCAAAGAGCAGGTCTTTTCTAACAAGATTTTTTCCCAGTATCTCTTCTGATATTTTTTTCAAGAACTTTTCTAATTCAGTCTTACCTTCTATTGGAACAGAACAAAAAACCGCACCCAGGAAAATAATTAGAAAAAGTTTGATAATTTTTTTAGAGAGCATAATAACCTGCTAAAGTAATTTTTAACTTAATAAAGCCTCCTTTGGCCGATGTATCCAAAAAATCTACTTTCTCTACAGCTAAAAACTTTGGAAGTTTTTCTACAGAATTTATGAACTTTTTAAGGGAAAAATAGGTCCCTGATAAATTAAAAGTGATACTGACTTGCTTGATTTTTTCTCTTTCAAATCCAGTATAAGTATATCTTATCTGGGTAACTTCAATATTGGATTCATCAAAAATCTTCTGAAGATCAAGCCTCAATCGGTTAATTCCTTCTCCCTCATCATAAAAATAATTTGTTTTTAATTCTTTTATATCCTGACGAGCTTTTTCCCATCTCAACCACTCTCTCTCCTTTTCCATCTTGCTGAGGTTTAATTTCTGAAACTCAATTTTTTTTGAAGAAAGGAACGAAAGAGTGCGAAAATAGGTATCTTTCTCCTTTAGAGCAACAAAAAAAAGGAGAAAAAAGGCTAAAACCACCAAAAGGAAGAACACCTTCAATATTCTTTTTTCTTTTTGGTTTAAAGAGTCAAATATTTCTTTCATAGTTTAATGAAATCGCAGAAATTAAAAAGCCCTTCTTATTTTTCGTTTCGCTCTCTACTCTGATTCCTTTAAATTCAAGAGCTTTCAGATTATTAATCAGTTCTAAAAGCATATTCAAATTCTGGGAAGCAACTTTAAACCTTACTTCCATCCTTGAATCCTCTATGAGTTTGGGAGCCAAGGAAATGATATAACTGGAATCAGGAAGGGAATTTTCTAAATCAGCCAGGAATTTTACCCAGGAAAAACTTTTCCTCAGAATAATCCTGTTTACCAGATCAATTCTTTCTTTATATTTCTCAATGGCTTGTTTGGAACGTTCTGTGAATTCCTTTTCTTTTCTTTGGGCAATCCTTATCTTTTGTAGGGTGTTGGCCATGGAAGCCTTCTCTCCTCTCAACTTCCATCTGTAATTAAAAAAAAGGTTCACAGCCAAGAAAGTAACTATAATCAGGATGATTCCCAGGACAGTTGTCAGCCAAAAGAACAATCTCCTGTTTCGCAAGGGATTACTGGCTAAATTCAAACCCAATTTTCTTGTAGTTAACATAAAATTTGACCAATTAAAGGAGATAATATCTGTTTTTCTTTAAAGTTAAGTCCAGAGGCAAGGGAAGTTTCTATTCCTTTGAGGGGAAGAGACAATTTCTCCCTTAAAATCGAAAGTATTTCTCCCTCTGGCGCCAATATCCCCAGACGAATCCAGAAAGAATTAATCTTTTTTTTCTCCCTGTCCTCGATAAAATTGACTGTATTTTCTACTTCTTTAACAATATTGTCAATTTTCTGAGAAAAAGGGAGCTGAGAATGGCTCTCAAGAACAAAGGGCTTGAGGCGATATAAAGTGATTTCTGAATTCAAAATCGCTGTTAGACTGATATAATCCTCCTCGAGATTGATGACCATCAAATTATCTTTCTCTTGCCTGTCAAATAAATCAAACAAACTGAGAGTTGCTGCTCCAACTGTGCTTACTTTCAACCCCTCACGGGCAAATAAGTCCTCGTATTCTTTAATGACAGAAGCCTTTGCCAGGCAGGCCAGAACTTTTTTTTCTCTGTTTGTTTTCATTACATCAAAAGAAAGCCGCGCATCATCAGGTAGAAGAGGCATCTGTTTTTTAAGCCTCCATCTTATTATCTCTTCCTTCTCCTTCTGGGAGGATGGGAGAGAATTAAAAGAGAAGACAAACATTTTTAGACAAGTCTCGGGAATAAGACAGGTTATACTGCTTTGGGTAAGATGAAGCTTTTTAATCCCCTCTTTTACCTTTTCTGCTAAGTACGACTCATTTTTAACATTTTTTTTATCAAAGGAGGGCTGAATGACTGATCTTTCTATAGGTAAAATGAAATAGTGTTTTAGGCTTTTTTCTTTAGAGGAAACATGAATCCCGCTCAGATAGCTCTGAGATAATTGAAAAGCAGCACGAGGACGGGGTGGATTGGTAAAATAATCTCTTAGTTTGTCTATAAATCCGGCCATTTTCTCATTCGATAAAAGTAACTTTGTTTAATTCTTTAAGACTTGTGATTCCTTTTAGTACTTTCTCCATGCCGACTTCTCTCAAAAAAACTATCCCCTCATGTGCAGCTCTCTTTCTAACTTCAGAAAGTGGTTTTCTATCTAAAATCATTTCCCGGATATCATCGGAAAGCTCAAGCAACTCGGCTATAGCTGTTCTTCCCTGATAGCCAGTGTAGTTGCATTCCAGACATCCCTGTGCTTCATAAAAGATTTGATCCTTATAAGCTTGAGGATCAAGCCCTGATTCAAGCAATTGCTGTTTTTTGTATTTAAGGGAAGATTTACATTTTGGGCAGAGGATCCTTACTAACCTCTGGGCTAAAATGCAATTCAGGGCTGAAATGAAACTATAAGGATCAACCTTCATATGGAGGAAACGTCCTATGACATCGAAAACATTATTGGCATGAACAGTAGTGAAAACCAAGTGACCAGTTAGGGCTGATTGAATTGCAATCTGAGCTGTTTCAGGATCTCTAATTTCTCCAACCATTATTTTATCTGGGTCATGTCTTAAGATAGATCTCAAACCCCGGGCAAAGGTAAGTCCTTTTTTTTCATTAACAGGGACTTGAGTGACACCTTCTATCTGATACTCTACAGGGTCCTCGATAGTGATAATCTTATCCTCAGGTGACTTTATCTCTGTCAATGCAGCATAAGAAGTGGTCGTTTTTCCACTCCCGGTGGGACCTGTTGTCAGAATCATTCCGTAAGGCTGGCTGATATATTTCCGTAATTTCTTTAGAACATCATCAGAAAACCCGAGGAGATCCAGCCTCAATTCTGAAATGGCTTCGGTAATCATTTCTTTATCTAAAATTCTAATAACAGCATCCTCTCCATAGATACTGGGCATAATGGAGACTCGAAAATCTATAGTCTTATCCTTGATTCTCAGTCTAAATCTGCCATCTTGAGGAACCCTCCGCTCCGCAATATCCAGGTCAGACATGACTTTAACTCTGGTTATAATCGGAGATTGGAATTTTTTATCAATGGGCTTCATGGCTTCACCCAAAACTCCATCTATCCTGTACTTGATGATTACCCCCTTTTCTCTTGATTCAATATGGACATCACTTGCCCTTTTCTGGACAGCCGTAAAAATTATGGAATTTAACAGCTTAATGATTGAACCATCCTGATCAGCTAATTTCTCTACTGAAATGACCTCTTCTTCCTCGCCACCCTCTTTCTCCACCACCTGCATGATGAACCCTTCAGTAGCCTCCCTGAGGACCTGGAGGGCAGTTTCACTCTTTCTTAAAGCTTCGTGAATAGCCCTTTTTGAAGCTGCAAAAACCTGCACTTTCTTCCCTAAAAAGGATTCAATGGAGTCTATGGTCGCTATATCAGAGGGGTCAGCAATAGCAATTTTGACCATATTATCCTTCTCTTCCAAGGGAACAAAATTAAGGCGGTATAAAAAGTCAACTGGAATTGACTGAATTAATTCCCTGTTTAAAGAAAGATTTGAAAGGTCGATGTAGGGAACATTATACCTCTCAGCTAATTTCCTTGTTTTCTCTTCTTCGGAGAAAATAATATTCTTTGATTCTTTTTTATCCATTATCCAGTTACTCTGATTACATTAAAAATAGGCAAATAAACAGAAAGGAGCATAGTCGCCACCAGCAACCCCATAAAAATTATAATTATCGGTTCAATAAGAGAAACAAAGGTTTCAACTTTTGTCTTGATTCGCTCTTCATAAACCTCAGCTACATCGGCCAGCATTCCTTCAAGATTAGCTGATTCTTCTCCTATGCGAATCATGTCTAAAGCTAGGAGATCAAATGAACCTGTCTTAGCAAGCGAATTGGACAAGCTTTCTCCATTCTTAATATATTCAGGCAAATTATTCATCTTTTTCACCAGGAATTTATTAGGAATAGATTTGGTAGCAATTCCAATAGAAGAGATGAGAGAAATACCTGCTTCAAGAAGAAGACTAAGAGTTCTAGAGAAAAGCGAAACTCCAGACTCTAACCATATTTTACGTCCATAGGGAATCTTAAGCTTGATTCTGTCTAAGAAAATTTCTGTTTTTTCTCTTTTCTTCATCCGAAAATATACCAGGGTGAGTAAAAAAATAAAAATAACAATATAGAGCAAATTATTTCTGACCGAAATGGAAAAAGCCATTAGTCCTCGGGTGATGGCTGGGAGATCTGCTTCAAAATCAGTATAAAACCTTGCAAAGCTGGGAAGGATAAAATTTATCAAAACAGCAAGAAGACCAAGAGAAAATAAAATAAGAAGAGTTGGATAAGTCAGAGCAGCTTTTATCCTGCTCTTGGTCTGGACAATAACCTTGGCATAATCGATGTAACGGCTAAGGGTTCCAGCTAAGTTTCCGCTACTTTCGCCAGCCATAATTGAAGCAGTGTAAACTTTAGAGAAATATTTCTCATAAGGAAGAAAGGCTTCAGAAAGAGACTTCCCTCCTCGAATCTCATTCTTTACCTTCATCAATACTTCTTTTAGTTGAATACTTTTTATCCGGCTAAGAATGACTTCAATACTCTTTAGGACAGGGTATCCTGCCCTGATAAGAGCCACCAGCTCTTTATTAAACATGATGAAATCTCTATCTTTGATTTGCTTTTTGAAGGAAAGAGGCGAAAGCTGAATTCTCTTCCAGTCTTTCTTCACAGACAAAACACATAACCCTTCTGACTCAAAATATTTCCTGACATCCTCATGAGAAGAAGCAAGAAAAGATTGAGAAAAAGTATCACCTTCTTTAGTGGCTAATCGGCATAAAAAATAAGGCATTTCTTTTAGCTAAAATCTTTTATTCTTTACAAATAAATATTAGGTTATCCTCTTTTTTTTGTCAAATCTAAAATCAAGACTTAACAAAACCGTGGGAACATCAGTCAAGAAAAATGTTGACAAATGACAGGGAAAGATTTATTTTTAAAAAAAAGTGAAAAATAAAATTCTTCACCTATTATTTCTTCTTTTCTTCCTCTCCCTCGTTTTTTTTTCTCCAAGGGCACACTCCTTTAAGAATCCAGTTCTTGCTAAAAACTCTATCTCAAGTCCTCAAAACTATCCAGTGAAAAAACCAAGATATGATTATATGAGCACATTTTTATCCAGAAACACGAAACCTCTGGGATTAAAAGAAGATTTAGCAGCAAAGAAATTAATGAGTCAACCTAATATAAAATGGGCCATCAGAGCAAGAAATAGACATATTCTGGACTGAACTTTATATCCATATATTTTTTAGATAGATGATTCAATTTTTTGGATTTACTCAGAAACTGAGATAAACACAGAATTATATGAACAAGAAAGTATATCTGGCAATTTTCCCAATTTTGGTCTTTGTTGTATTAGGTGGATTGAACATCTATAAAAAGATTGTCTGGAAAGAACCTACAGATGAAGTGTTCTGGAAAAAGAAAGCCACTGGCCTTGTAGCTGTAAAAATAGAGACCAATGGTCCCGGATATTTAGCAGGTCTTAAAAAGGGAGATATCCTTTATTCTATTAACAGCGAGCCTACCCAAACTAAAATAGATATCACCAAGAATCTCTGGTTAGCAGGCACCACCCAGAAAGTTATTTATCAAATCAATCGTCAAGGAGAACTAATTTATCCCTCTTTTCACTTGATTCAAAAAAGGGTTAATCTCATTTATTTTTTCCTTGCTCTGATTGGCTTAACTACTTTAATTATTGGGCTTATTGTTTTTCTCAATTCAAAAAAGCCTTTTACAATGCCTTATGTCTACTTCTATCTTCTTTCCTTGTCCTTTTATTCTTTCCATATTTTTTCACCTACAGGGGAACTTGATCTTCTGGATAGTGTGTTTTATTGGCTTGATAAAATAGCTTTTCTGGTCTTTCCTCCTCTCCTGCTTCATTTTTTCCTCATTTTTCCACAACGAAAAAGAATCCTCAAAAAAAAACCATCAATAATTTATTACTTATATCTGCCTTGTCTTTTACTTCTTCTGATAAAAATCTCCATGTACTTACCTTATTTTAGTAATCTAAGCGCCGGATTAATCCTCAATTTTTATGCCACAACAGAAAAATTGTTCCTCCTTCATTTTACCATCTTTCCTCTTGCTGCTTTAATTACCCTCGCCCAGAGCGCTCTAAAATCCACCAACCTTCTCATAAAAAACCAACTTAAATGGATAGTCTACGGCCTTGCCTGTGGCATCATTCCTTTCACTCTTTTCTACATTATTCCATTTATGGCCGGCCAGATTCCTTCCAAAGCAGCTGAACTCACAGTCCTTCTCCAAGCCTTGATACCCTTGACTTTTGCTTACTCTATATCCAGGTACAAACTCATGGATTTTGAAGTGCTGCTCAAAAAAGCAATTACTCTCATCTTTTCCTATGTGGTCATCGGCTCAGTTTATTTTATCGTCAGTTCCCAAACAAAAGTTTTTTCTGAATACAGGCTTAATGCCTTAATCTTGGGAATCCTGGCCATAATCCTCGGTGCAACCCTTTTCTCACCTCTGAAAAATTTCTTCCAATATCTTCTTGACCGAGCCTTTTACAAACGAAGCTATAAATACCGCAAAACCCTCTTGTTCATCAGCAGAGAACTAAGTCGAGAAAGAAGTCTTCATAAACTATCTCATTCCCTTTTAGAGTCAATCGCTAATGCCCTTTCCTTAAAAAATATTGCCCTTTTTCTTCCTCAAGACAATGAAATACATACTTTCTTTATCCTTCGCTCCAAAGGAGAATTCCCCTTTGCCAAGAATAAAATTACCTTTGACCCACAGCTTTACCAAAGTCTAAAGGAAAAAGACTATCTTTCTATTTATTCATTCCCAGACAGAAAAGAACTTCAGAAAAAATTTAGAGAGCTTTCTGCCTATGGTTTTTTTCACCTCATGCCTTTGAGAGTAGAAGAAAAAATCGTTGGTTGTCTGGTAATGGGGAAAAAAGTTGATAACACTTTTCTTAACAGTGATGATTGGGACCTGCTGACAACAATATCTTCTCCTGTAGCCTTAGCCTTAGAAAATGCCTACCTCTACAACCAAACTAATATCAGGGCCTTAGAATTGGAAAGATTAAAAGATTACAGCGAAAACATCATTGAAAGCCTTACTGTGGGTGTAGTTGTCCTTGATCAAAGAGGGAAAATCATTGGTTGGAATCGGGTTCTTGAGGAAATTTTTTCAAAGAAAAAAGAAAAAGTTTTGAACAAAAATTTGGTAGATGTTATGGGAAGAAAAAACTTTTCAGCTCTCTTCCCTTCAGATACTCAACAGGATTTTCGTCTGTTGAGTGAAATTACCTTGTTATTGCCAGGTGAAGAAAAAAGAATTTTCGATATCGCTAAAACTCCTCTTTTAGATAACAAGATGAATCCCTACGGCACTATTATTGTTTTTGAGGATATAACAGAAAAAATTGCCCTCCAGCAACAACTCCTAACTTCAGAAAAACTCGCTTCCATAGGCCTTCTTTCAGCAGGTGTTGCTCATGAAATAAACACTCCCCTGACTGGAATTTCAAGTTATGTCCAAATACTGCAGAAAAAGCTTTCTCCTTCCCCTCATTCCCAAATTCTGGAAAAGATTGAAGCCCAAACCGAGCGGGTTGCCAGAATCATCAAAAATCTTCTAAACTTTGCTCGAAATCCCTCAGATTTTTCCTTTCATCAAATGAATCTAAAAGAAAGTCTACAAGAGATTATTTCTCTCATCGATTACAAGTTAAAAAAAATGAATATAAAATTAGAGCTTGAACTTTTCCCTCTAAAACTTATTTGGGCCCAAGGAGAAAGGCTGAACCAAGTATTTATCAATATAATTCTCAACGCTATCGATGCTATGCCCAAAGGAGGAACACTGAGAATAGAACTCTCCCAAAACAACAACCAAGCAATAATTCGTATCCAGGACACAGGAGCTGGAATAAAAAAACAACATTTGCCCCATATTTTTGACCCCTTCTTTACCACTAAAGGCATCGGAAAAGGAACAGGACTTGGCCTCTCAATAAGTTACGCCATCATCAAAGAGCATGAAGGACAAATCATTGTAAAGAGTGAAATAGGAAAAGGCACTCTTTTTACAATTTCTATTCCCATGGATTTGGACAGGAAAAAAACAACTGAATCCTCAGATTCTTTAGGATAAAAAAAATGGTATCAAAAGGAAGTATTCATATTATCGACGATGAACCCATCATCCATGAAATTTTGGGGCAACTCCTGACTCCAGAAGGATACGCAGTGGAACTATCTTCCACCGGGGAAGAAGCTCTAAAAAAGCACACTGAGAATGTTTTTGACCTAATCTTGCTTGATTTGCTCATGCCTGGAATGGATGGGATAAAAGTTCTTAAAGAGCTAAAAAAAATCGATCCCCAGGCCCACATAATTATCATCACAGCTTATGCTTCAGTAGAATCAGCTATTGCTGCCATGAAAATGGGAGCTTATGACTATATCCAGAAGCCTTTCAAACATGACGAATTGCTTCTGACTATAAAAAGAGCCATAGAACACAAAGAACTCCAAGAAGAAAATCTTCGATTGAAAGATGAAATTAAAAGTAAATTCAGTTTTAACAAAATCATAGGGAAAAGCAAAGTCATGAATGGTCTTTTTGAATTGATAAAAGTTTCGGCACCTACCCGAAGCACCATTCTCCTTCAAGGAGAAAGCGGCACAGGCAAGGAACTGGCAGCAAGGGCAATCCACCAAAACAGCGACCGAGCCAATTTTCCTTTTATCATTGTCAATAGCGGCTCTCTTCCCCCCGATCTCTTGGAAAGCCACCTTTTTGGTCACATCAAAGGGGCTTTTACTGGAGCTGTCAGCCAAAAAAAGGGTTTGTTCGAAGCAGCAGATAAAGGAAGTATTTTTTTTGACGAAATATCCGCCCTCAACCCAGAAACTCAAGCAAAACTGCTCAGGGTTTTACAAGAGAAAGAATTCATGAGATTAGGAGGGACAAAAACAATAAAAGTTGATGTCAGAATAATTGTTGCAACTAACTCTGACTTGGAGGAACTTATTCAACAAAAAAAGTTCAGGGAAGATCTTTTTTATCGATTGAATGTTATAAAAATCGAATTACCTCCTCTTCGAGAAAGAAAAGAGGATATTCCTCTTTTAGTCAAGCATTTTATAGATTTTTACAGTAAAGAGAACAAAAAAGAAATCGAAGGCGTATCTGAAGATGTGATGGAAATATTAGAAAAATACGATTGGCCAGGAAACATAAGAGAATTGGAAAACGTTATCGAGCGAGCAGTTGTGCTTACTAAATCCAAACTCATAATCCGGAATATTCTTCCCCTAAATCTTATACCTCGAGGTATGAAAGAAACAAAAACCTTTCTTGTCTCAAACGATGAGCTTGACCTCAAAAAACAACTTCTCACAATTCAAAAAAATTCAATAATGGCCGCCTTGAAAAAGACAAAAGGAGTTCAAAAGGAAGCGGCTAAAATCTTAAAAGTCAAGCCTACTACTTTGAATGAAATGATGAAAAGATTAAAGATAGACATAAATAATTTGGAATAAAAAAGAGATCTAAGAAAATTTTCCTGGCACTGCCTTATCAGGATTTATTTTTATTTTCTCTGGCTTTTCTTTTACTCTGAACTCAAAGATTTCTTCTTTCTTACTAATGATAACCTTCTTTTTAATCTTCTGTCCTTTTTCTTTCCATTCTATCCAGAGAGGAAAAACAAACGATTTTTTCAGTTGGATGAACTTAATCTTCAGCAAATATTCATCATTTTTTTTCTGGATAGCATGAGAAACCTTTATTTCTGGAAGCAAATGGGAGTTGAGCCATACATTAAAGAAAACTTTTAAATCTTTTCCTGAAACTCTTTCCATAGTCTCAATAAAATCCTTGGTTCGTGCAGCACTGTATTTATGTTCGCTGAAAAATTCCCTTAATCCCTTAAAAAACAATTCTTCCCCAAGAATTTCCATTAGCATATTCAAAACTAAGGATGTCTTGTTATAAATGATGCTCTGATAAGCTTCAAAATCATAATAGCTCAGGCGAGAGCCCAATGTTATGGGGCCTCGGATTGATTTTTTCTCAGTCCATTGAGAAAACTTTCGAAGAATATGAGAAAAGATTCTTTTGCCTCGTTTCTCCTTTAAATAGAGGGTGGCTGAAAATTGAGCTAACCCTTCGCTTAACCATTGGTCATGATAAGAGGCCCAGGTTACTCCATGTCCCCACCACTGGTGGGCAATCTCATGAGCTATAAAATATTCTTTCCACTGAGAAAAATCAACAGGACTCCTGGTGCTTACATAATACCTTCCTGTGTCCCGCTGAGGAAGCTCATTAAGAACAATAAAAGTGGCCGAACTATGTCCTCCACAAGTAGGCCACAATCTCTGGATAATTCTCAGCTTTTCATAGGGAAAAGGACCGAAAAGGCTTTGATAGAATTTAAGCATGTTATTTGCTTCTTTTAAAAGTTCCCTTTTCTGAAAGCGCATGTTAGAGGAAGCAAATATTTTAAGAGGGATTGACTCTGAACTTTCTCCAACTTTTGAAAATTTTCCGACTATAAAAGAAAGATACTTAACAGGATATTTTGTTTCAAAAACATAAATAGAATTGTCCAGCTTTCCTATCCCCTCTACTCCCTCTACCTCATCTAATTTTCCATATTCTTTAAGTTCTCCGGTTGCAACACAGGAATAATCAGGGGGAATAATGATTTTTAAGCGCGCTTTAAAATAATCCACCTCTGAAGGAGAAGGATACCAGTAGGCTGATTGGGTGAAAAGCTGGCCGCGGTATTTAAGGGGCATGGCAATACTTTTGTCAAAATCCAACCAAGATGTCGGAGTAATATCTGCTTTTTGTTCTAAGGGTTTTATCTTTCCTCGATAAAAAATCTCGATTCTGTAAAATCTCTTTTTTGACGAAGGATGGACAAGATAAACATACAATATTTTTCTACCTTTATCCCGGGTATAAAACAGCTCATTTTTCTCCTCATCAAAAATGCGGAGAATGCTAAGCTCTGGGCTGAGTTTAAACTTCAGGCTATCTAAAGAATCCATATGTGATTCTACCTCAATTGATGCCTTTCCTGAAAGAAATGACTGATGGGGGTCAAAGTCAATATCTATTTGATAGCGATTAATGTCAAACTTCTGGCCAAAGGAAATAAAAAGTCTTTTTTCCACTCCTTCTAAGGGAGGTGAATAAAGATTGATCAATTTCTCTTTTTTCCTGTTAATAAGGTGAACTTCTTCTTTAGCGAAAGGAGAGTAGATATAAGTCATAGGATCTGTTTTTTTCCCTTCGAACTCAAAGACTGTTTGTTCTCCTTGAGGGAGAAAGGAAAGAAGTTCTCCTCTGATAGAGTCTTCGATGGTAAAGGAACGGGAATAGTGCTTGACAAATATAGAATGAGCTCTGTTTATATCCATCTGGGATATAGGTTTTGCTTTTTCTCCTGAAGTTTTCTCAATCTTGATGTTTTTCTGGAAAAAAACATCGGAAAACCTGAGATAGGCGTACTCAAGGCTGTTTTCGAGAATTTTCTTTTTATAAATTAATTGAAGTTGATGCTGTTCTCTTGGCTCAGAAGGAGAGAAGAAAAGACGGCCTTTTCCAATAATTATAAGAGCTGTTTCTAACCCAGGAATATTATCATAAAAAAGTAAAGCATCTTTAAAAGTGAGTTTAATATCAACGCTTTTGATCTCGATGGATTTGACTCTCTCAACTCTGTTTGAGGGAATTTTGATTTTATAAAGAAGACCGAGGTTGCTAATTATGTCTTTTTTTTCTATCTGCCAGCCTTTATCCTTCTTGGAAAGGAGTATTTGCCAAGTTTCTATAACAGCTGAAAAATCATTTTGATAGAACACTTGAAAATAGACTCTAAATTGCCCTTGCTTTTGAGCTCTTTTAGTGGCTCTGTGAAATGTTACTGTATTCATCTTTAATACATCAAAAATATCTGATACAGTCTTCTTTTCTTCATCTCTGATTTCAGGGGAAAAGGCACCTAAGTAGGCTGGAATATCTTTATTCTTTAAGTATTTTTGAATTTGAGAGATAAACTCATCAATACTCTGTTCTTCAGTATAGGCATGAGGAATTATTAAGGAAAAAAAGAGAAAAAATAAAAATATTCTGAAAAATAACTTATTTTTCATCTGTTTATTTTATCAAAAAAGCAAAATCAATAAAAACACAAAAATCCCGACTTCCAATCAAAAAAAGTGCATTTTTCGTGCCAAACAGGAAAGCCAAGAGATATTTCAAGGTAAAATTGTTCAAAAAAACTTATTACACGAAATCTTTCTTAAAAAATATTTACAAAATGTAAAAAAAAATTACAAATTATCCTATTTTCTTATTTACAAAAATGGCAGATACTTTTTTATCTCATAGTCGCTTACCTGTTTATCGAATTCTCTGGAAACATTTTTATTATATTCTTCGATTTCCACTTTCTTGTTAGCCAAGAACGTATGGAAGATATGGTCTCCAAGAGTCTCTTTAAGAAGTGCACTCTTTTGCATAGATTTGAGAGCCTCCTCTAAATTTCCAGGGAGAGTTTTTATCTCAAATTTTTTTTGCCTTGAGTTGCTCATTTCATATATATTTTCTTCAACCGGCTCAGGCAGTTTATATCCCTTCTGAATACCCCACATACCGGCCATGAACATAGAGGCAAAGGCCAAATAGAGATTACATGAAGGGTCAGGAGACCTCAATTCTATTCTGGTAGCCATCTCTTTTCCTGGCTGATACTCAGGAACACGGATGTAGGCTGACCTATTTCTCTGGCCCCAGGCAATATACACTGGAGCTTCATAACCTTCAATGAGGCGTTTGTAGGAGTTGACCCATTGGCTGAGAATAGAGGAAATTTCTCTGGCATGAACCATTAAACCGGCCATATATTGGCGGGCATCTTCTGAAAGATGGTAGTTGTTTTTTTTCTCAAAGAAAATGTTTTTCCCTTCTCTCCAAATAGATTGATGGACATGCATGCCGCTTCCATTCTGACCGTTGAGGGGCTTAGGCATGAAGGTAGCGTATAAATCATGTTTTCTAGCCACCTTTTTCACCATGTAGCGGAAAATCATACAGGTATCAGCCATTTCCAAGGCACTTTTATATCTAAGGTTAATCTCATGCTGTCCATAAGCTACTTCATGATGGTCGTACTCTGTTTTAATTCCCATCTTTTTCAGGAGAAGCTGTATTTCTTTGCGGATTTCTCCATGATTTCCCCCGAAAAAATACCCGCCTTCATCCAGAGGAATGGCTTCTTTATTGTTGGGAAAGAAAAAAAATTCAAGTTCAGGTCCGATTTTTATATCATCAATATTGAATTCTTTTCTTCCTTTTTCCAATATCTTTTTTAAAACATACCGCGTATCTCCCTCATAATGCTTCCCTTCAGGAGTAAGGATGTCGCCAAACATAATACCTTCTCTCCAGTACACATCTTCAGAAAAACCCCTATAGACCCACGGAAGAATCCGGAAAGTACTTGGGTCAGGCTTGATGATTAAATCACTTTCTTCTATTCTGACAAAACCCTCTACCGAAGACCCGTCAAAGCCCTTGCCTTCTAAAAAGGCTTTCTCCAGCTCTTCCCCTGGAAAAGAGAAATCCATGGGTCTTCCCAATATATCAGGAAACACAACTCGAACAAACTCAATACGGTTTGAAGGATTGAGGATGGTCTTCAAGACCTCTTCCTCTTTTCTATACCCGAAAACTTTAAGTTGATCTTTTAGTAAATTATCTTCCATTTATCCTCCTTTTTCCTTCCTTGACCTACGCTGCTAATTTCTTTAATATAATAAGCAAATACATATGATTTTATCACTGTTTCTTTTTATATTAAATAAACTGGATAATTGTCAAGTATTTTTTAATAATATATTACAATTGTAACTATATTATTAGATATTGTAGACAACAATAAGGAGGCTTCGATGATTGACGAGCTGGATAAAAAAATAATTCGTGTGTTGAACCAGAATGCCCGGAAAAGTTTTCGAGAAGTAGCCAAACAAGTCGGAACCTCGGTCACTGCTGTTATAAACAAAGTTAAAAAATTAGAAAATTCAGGAGTGATAAAAGGATACATCCCTGTAATAGATGCAGAATACTTTGGTTTTAATCTAACTGCCATCATTGCCATTCGTATTTCTCAGGGAAAACTGCTGGAAACTCAAGAGAAAATTTCTAAGGACCCTCAAGTAATGGCAGTCTATGATATTACAGGGGAATGGGACTCATTGATTATTGGTTATTTTAAAGGCAGAGATGACCTTAACAGATTTATTAAAAATTTGCTTTCCATCCGCAACGTTGATAGAACAGTAACCCATATTGTTCTGAATGTTGTCAAAGAAGAAAGAAAAATTCTGGTCTAATAGATAGCAAAAGAGTCCTTGACAGGAAAGAGAAATTTGCCATAATTAATTAACCTGAATTATTCATAAAAAATGTCGATGTTTATTATAACAAAAGCAATATCAGAGTCTTACTTTGATTTTACAGGAAATCACTCTGAATACTTTGTTTTTTGTATTCTTTCTATTAATAATCGACATTTTTTACCCTTTGGGCGAGCCGATCTCGCCGCATCTGCTTCGTTGTGGCGGACTTGCAGTGGACGACCACAGCTTCATCCGCCATGCCTTGCACCTGCGGCAACCTCGACTCGTGAATAATCCAGGTAAATTTAGTTTAAGGAGAATTTAAGAATGCCAAAAAAGCATCATGCTGCCATTGGCCATCATTATATTGTAGAAGCTTCCGGATGTGATCCAAAAATTATTGGAAGTGTGGAAAAGGTTCAACAGATACTGGTCAAAGCAGCTAAAGTCGCAGGAGCTCAGGTCTGTTCTATCTCTATCAATAAATTCCCTCCCCTTGGAGTAAGCGGTGTAGTCGTCATTTCAGAGTCTCATATTTCAACCCATACCTGGCCAGAGTATGGATATGCAGCCTTAGATCTTTACTCTTGCGGCAATGATATAGATCCGGAAAAAGGTGTCATCTATGCTGTAGAAGCTTTTGGAGCTTCAACTTACCACATCACTGAAATTACCCGGGGAATTGACGAGGATGATAAAATTTTCTTCCACAGCTTGATCACCTGGGAAGAGGATTTTGAAAAAGAAAAGAAAAAGAAAAATTCTTGACAACCACAATTTTTATTTGCTATAAAGCTTGGTTAATAATACTTAATAATTATTCTATCAATATTAATTTTTAAATTTTATAGAGGAGGAATAATAAATATTCCACATCACCCAATCCTTTTCTCCCTTCAACTTTTAAATATCCTCAACGAAGAGAATAAAAGCCTCATTGAGAATAAAAAGGCAAGAACATATCTCGCGCAGAATTTTCCCATAAATCATTAGTAATTCTAATGAATTCATTGTCCTCTATACCAATTCGCAAACTTGCATTTTATTACTCCTGTTATTCGCTTGCTGCACACAAGCAAAAAAAATAGAAAATTGAGAGAAGATTACAAATTAGCCAAAAAAGCAAATTTACAATTTGAAATTCAAAAGAGACGATATAATGTAACAAATTATTATAAATTTGCAGAAGAAAGATTAAAAATTTGATAATATAAAAAAAAAGAAATCAATACTATCAAGGAGGATAAAATGAAAGTCGTGGGTTACTTAGAAGGAACAGATTCCCTGTTTCTGACATATCTAGTTACAAATGGCTATGGGACCCTGCCACTTGGAAATGGTATCGATAATTATGGAAAGTTCATAAAACTCCTCACCAGAAGCGATGGTATTTCACTTGTTGTTGCATATCTTCATAAAATCATGACTTTTCCTAGTTACCCAATCTCTCATAGAGATATATTATACTCCT
>Ga0209986_10000589_pt1 | contig 35388 bp, 27 predicted proteins | sample BlataG_FD_183168 | JGI IMG/M metagenome (GOLD analysis project Ga0209986, IMG submission 183168) | Deep subsurface microbial communities from Black Sea to uncover new lineages of life (NeLLi) - Black_00105 metaG (SPAdes) (version 2) | ecosystem: Environmental > Aquatic > Marine > Oceanic >... | reverse complement strand
ATTTTGCCAATCCTTGAAAGTCAAGGGCGATCTGGTTCTCGTCTTTAAGTTCTCTTTTGAGGCGGGAAATTTCTATCCAAAATTTTCTTCTATTCAGGCGCCATCCCTCAGTATGAGCAACGATTGTGTTATCGATTCCAGGGACAAGATCGAGAATTTCACGTCCTTTATCCTCTACAACCCAGGATATTTTCGCTTCAGGGAAGCTTTTTCTTAAGGCAGAGAAAGCGGGAAGAGTATGGATGATATCTCCCAGCGAGCTGAGTCGGATAATAAGGAAATTGTCCATGGCGCAAATTCAGGGTTTACTCTCTGTCTTTTATTTTAGAGGCAATCTCTTTAATAAGTTGCGAAGTGGATTTTATTTTTGGCCCTCCTGTTATGGCAATTGTTCCGCCGTATCCTTTGACTGTCTCCTTTTCGGGGACTGTTTCTTCTGTATAATCCGAGCCTTTTGCATGGATATCGGGTTTGAGTGCAAGAAGGATTTTTTCCACATTCGGCTCGTCAAAAAAAGTGATGTAATCGATAAAGTAAAAAGAGGAAGCTATGTCCGCTCTTTCTTTCTGGTTAAGGATGGGTCTTCCTTCTCCTTTAAGCTTGCGAATTGAGGAGTCGCTGTTCAGAGCCAAAACCAGAATATCTCCTTTTTTCTTAGATTCTTTCAGATACCTTATATGGCCAACGTGAATCAAATCAAAGCAGCCGTTAGCCAGAACAACTTTTTGCCCCCTTTTTTTATGCTCTTGGATAATTTTTGTTAACTGAGAAAGCGGGTATAGTTTTTTCAATTTTAAGAAACGATATTCTCCTTGAGTTCTTGAACACTTAACGTGGCAGTGCCTTTTTTCATGACAACAATATCGCCGGCATAGTTGGCAAGCATAGCAGCTTCTCTGAAAGTTGAGCCGCAGGCTAAGGCCAGAGTGAAAACACTTATGACTGTATCCCCGGCTCCAGTGACGTCAACGATATCGGTCGTGCCACAGATGGAGATGGAGAAAGGGGCTTTCTTCTCTTCGAAAAGAACCATTCCTTTGGAACCTCTTGTTATAAGCAGGGCTGAAGACTGTGTCTTTCTTAAAAGGAGCCTTCCAGCTTGTTTAAGGAGTTGGTTATCGTCATTTATCTCGATCTGGAGGGCTTCCTCAACCTCGGGTTCGTTTGGAGTTGAGACAGTGATGCCTTTGAAATTCAGGAGCCGGAAGCGGGAATCAAGGGTTGCAGGGATATTTTTTTTCTTAAAGCTGGGAAGGATATGGTTAAAAAGATCCTCTTTGACAGTAAAATAATTGTAATCAGAAATGAGAAGGGCGCTTATTTTCTTTTGGGCATCTTTGAGGATTTTCTGAATTTTTTGTTTTAACTCATTGCTGTCAGGGACTTTTTCTTCTCGGTCAATCCTTAAAATCTGCTGTTTTCTTGCGGTTTCTTCGCCAGCCAGAATTCTGGTTTTAATCGGGGTTTTATATTTTCTTTCTTTGATTATGTACTCTGTGGAGACTCCTTTCTTTTTAAGGATTTGGAGGATTTTTTGCCCTGAGTCATCCGAGCCTACGACACCTATAGGATAAGGATCTGCGCCTAAAGCTTTGAGATTGAGGACAGAATTTCCAGCTCCGCCGAGGGAAAATTCCTTTTTTTTGTAGTCGAGGATAAGAACGGGAGCTTCTCTTGAGATGCGTCGCGTATTCCCAAAAATGTATTCGTCCAGGATGAAATCTCCCCAGACTGCTATTTTTTTCCGGGCGAAATCGTCAACAAGACGAAGTAAATTTTTCTTTTCTTTATTCACTGAACCACAGGCAAGATTTTTATCAGAAATGAGATAAAAGGTCAAATAGATTAAGGCTGCAAGCAGGCGGAAGCTTGCAATTCGTCGCCAGCTTTTCTCTTTTTTTTTAATCATTTTAATTTTTATTTGGCATTTTGAGCATTTTACTTGACAGCAAACATTTTATTTGTTTTATAAGTTGTGGAGACAATTCTTAGTGAAAATCTAAGATAGTGTCATCGCAGATTTTGTTATGAGCGAAGCGATAAAACTCGGCAGCTCCTCGCCCTGTGGGATGAAATAAAATAAAGAGAGCGAGGAACGACTCGTAGCATACAAAGTTTACAAACACAATTTGAGAGCTCTGCAAGGAGAAGGAGGACATTAGGATGAAACTGAGGGGTATTCCTAGATGCTTGGCGGTTTTGGTCATTGCCCTGGTTTTATTTAATGCCGTAAGCAGAGCTGATTCCTCCATTGACATCGATCGCCTGGTTGCCAATCTTGAACCTGAGATCCAGCGAATGATGCTGGAAGGAAGGATTCCTTCAGCTACTATTGCTCTTGTCCACGAAGATCGCATCATTTGGACCGGCGCTTTCGGTTACTCCAATTTGTGGGCCCACACTCCTGCAGTTCCCAACACTGTCTATCTCATTGGCTCCACATTTAAGGCTATGTCCATGTTTGCCTTGCTCCAGCAGATGGAGGAGGGGAAGTTCAGGCTCGATGACCGGGTTAACTACTATCTTGACGACTTTAAAATACAGGGAGAGAACCCTGGAAAACCCGTTACGTTCCGGCATCTTCTAACCCATGTCTCTGGACTTCCAGAAGATTTTGGTCCTCATGCAGTATGGGGTGAGACGGTACCTCCTTCGATAAAAGATTATTTGAGCAAATCTCTCAAGCTCGAGAATCAACCTATGACCAAAGTCGTTTATTCCAACATGGCTTACACCCTGATTGCTTATCTAATAGAAAGATTTTCAAAAGTGCCCTACAGGAAGTATATCCAGGAAAATATCTTTGATCCCTTAGAAATGAAGGATACTGCCTTTGCGCCAAGGCCTGATATGGAAGAGAGACTGGCTATTCCCTATGTTATCGACGAGAAGACAGGAAGCCTTGTGCCGACTATTCGTCTGAAGGCAAATGTTTGGCCGGCTGGAATAGTATACGGAACTGTAACAAATCAGGCCCACTGGTTGATTGCCAATCTTAATAGAGGAGTTTTCAAAAAGCATCGTCTTATACGCGAGGATACATTTAAACAGGTTATGAGACGACAGTACAACCAGTTCAATGGACCGATCAGTGCTGGCTGGCTGAACGCGTCAACTGGATACGGGCTGACTTGGTGGATCTCCCATCGAAAAGGCGATACCTACTTTGCTCATAGCGGAAGTGTGCCTGGATTTACGGCCTTTATGGTAGGTAACCTGGATCAAAAAACAGGGTTTGCAATCCTGACCAATGGTCACAAATCCCACAAGTATCTCTATGATGTGGCCATCAAAGCCATTGACCTCCTTAAAGCTTACAAAAAGTAGCCTTTGACTTCAAATTTCCCCTATGTTAATTTGTTTGAAAGATGCTGAGTTTCTCATACAACTTTCTAAGAACCTTGGGAAGAACAGTTCCCGTTTGCCCGAAACCAAAACCTGTTGGTTTGGAAAACATTCCAAAAAATGTCCCGATAATCTATGTCTACAATCACACAACCCGACGAGGAGAACCAATTCATTTGGGAGTGGCTGCTCCAAATACGCCCAAAATAAGATTCCTGGCTGAGGTCACGATAGCAGCCAAGAAATACCTACCAATCCTGAGAAAAGATGTTGAAGACTCAATTTTTCCTCCTGGGTTTCAAGAAAAAATAAGAAGAAGACGCTGGGCAAAGCCATTCTATAATAAGCTGATCGATTTCCTGGCAAGATACATTATTGCCCAAGTAAACAGGATTGACTCTATAGTTGTAGATTTACAGGAACCTGACACGGAAGAAGAAAGGCTTGAGAAACAAAGAACAAATAAGCAAGCTTTAAAAAAGTGCATCGAGAGCCTGGAAAATAATATTCCTATAGCAATTGCGCCAAGCGGAGGCAAAACACACGAAGGCATTGAAAACCCTGTTTACCAGACAATCGTTCCCACGTTGGCAAGTATGTTTTTCAAGCGAGGAAAGGTAGTGAAAATAGTACCCAGCGTTGTTAAAGAGAGACCTGCGATTGATAAGAAGATATTTTGGCGTTATATTGCAGACAGGATCTTTATCTACAGAGCAATAAGATGGGTTATGAATCTGCTCAAGATAAAAAGCTACAAGAAATCTTGTCTGACGGTTGAGTTTTTACCACCATTAACCTTTGAGAATGCCAGGCCTTCAAAGCCTGAAAAGATAGAGTTTGTAAAAAATCTTCAACAACTCATTTACTCCACACTAAGAGAAAGATAAACAGCGGAGGATGTTTCTTAGGATTCTTGAAGAAAAGAATCAGATTAAGAGCTGAACAAGGGAAAAGTACGAAGACCCCGTTATTGGCACTGAACGTGCCGGAGTGGCGAAATTGGTAGACGCACTGGATTCAAAATCCAGCGGAACGTATAGTTCCATGTGGGTTCGAGTCCCTCCTCCGGCATTAAATCTCCTCTGATAATCTATTAATATCAGCAATTTACAGAATTCCGTTCAAAATTTATTTTTTTAATTGTACCTATTAATAAATAGGCACAGATCATGACCTAGAATCGAAATGAGAATCTAGGTCGAAAGAAAAAAACGGAAGAATATTAGAGAGAAATATGTTCAGGATAGAAAAGTGGAAAGATAGCGTTCTACTCGGTTTTCTGAATCTTGAATTCGATCTTGCCAGAAGCTTTAAGCGGTCCTTGGGGAGAAAAAGCCTTTACCTCGCAGGAATATATTTCACCCAATATCATGCGTCTTTTAACTTCTTCTGGCAGGACTATGAAATTTTCTTTTGTTGTTGAAGACCACAACTTATCCCCGTTATCGTAAATGTAGATTTTGTATTCAACATCTTCACCTAATCTTGACCACTCGATTTTTGAGGGAATAACTTTTATTTTTATTTGTGTCCCCCTTTCAGTGCTATCATCCGGTATGGAAAATGGGGGCGGAGTTGGTCCACGGTTCGGGATAACATAGAGGAAAAGACAGCAGATGATGAGGAACAGACAAGCCGATACTGCAGTTGCTGCCCACTGCTTAGGAGTAAGAAGAGAAACGATTTTATCAACCCAGGTCACCCCTTTCGTCTCTTCTACCATGAGTTGATCTTGAAAAATCATATCTCCTTTATACTTGATGATGGAAATAAGCTCGTCTCTTTCCACTATTTTTTCAAAGCAACAGGGGCAGTTAAAGTAATGCTCCTCAAATTTTTTCTTTTTGTCCTCATCTAATCCGTTCAATAAATAATTATCAATAAGATCTTCAAATTTGCATTTTCTCATGGTTTTTAATCCCTCCAGAAAAGTTTTGTCGTTGCGGAAATATAAAAGTTGAAAATGTAAATAATTTTCATCATATTTTTTCATTCATAAGCTAAAAAATAATAAAAAATTAGCATTGAAAGAGTTTTATTTGAGAATTAAATAGTCGAATGGAAGCCAGTTAGCCCTGGCCTCTCTATGGTGTAAATGATACAGGGATGGATGGTCAACTAATAGGAAAGACATTTAGAAGGAAGGGAGGTTCTTTTTTACTTTATTTAGAATGTTTTTGTAGAGATTTCATCCACAGCCATCCGATTCCACATCCCACAAGATAATACGGGAAATCACTCCAGGTGAAAGTTGTGCCCAGGATGGTTCTTCCCATAAAATTACCCCTAAGAAACTCTAAAAATGGAGGATGCCATAACTGCAGAAATTCCAAAAAGCAGGTGACGGCGAATACCGCAGCAGCAATTTTCCAGGGCTTAGCATTACTCAAGAATAAAAAAGCGAAAAGACACCAGAATATTACATACAACACACCTCCAAGAGAATCATTCACCCAGCGTGCAGCTTGACCACTGTAAAACTTGCTGTATATGCCCAGGGGTACGATGATAAGTATGGAAATCAAAGTCCACTTTATTTTTTTCGATTTGAACAATTTTTTCTCCTGGATCGTCTTCCTATTTTAATAAGGTAAAAAAATATATAATAAACAGTTTCAAGTACTTTGAAAAGTTAAAGAACAATTTCGTCAATCTCTAAACAAGAAAGGAGGAGAAATGAAAATTCATGATGTACCGTTTTCAGTGACCGATTGGAGTAAAATTGTACCTACTGAACATAAGGGAGAAACAGGCACTTCTTTTTGGCGAACTTTCGAAATTGGGAATATCCGCGTTAGAATGATTGAATTTTCTCCCGGATATAAGGCAGACCATTGGTGTGGTCGTGGTCACGTTGTGCTCGTTTTAGAGGGTGAATTAATTAATGAGCTTAAAGATGGCAGGGAATTTAAGGTAGGTTCTGGAATAAGCTTTCAAGTTGCAGATGATGATGATAATCCACATCGTGCCTATACTGAAAAAGGTGCAAAAGTTTTTATCGTGGATTGAAAAAGATTCAAGCCGCAGAGATTAAGGAGAATTCTCGATGAATGAAATTCTCGATCTACAGGAAAAATATGCTTAATATAGAGAGGCTGGCTGTTGAAGATTTTTTTAGGTTTGGAGAAGGAGGAGATAGGAGCCTTATCCAGCCAGCTAAACAAGGCCCTACTAGATTGGCAGAAAGGACTGGGGATGGCAATCACCCCTTGCGGTGATTTGCGGGGTGATTTTTTTGTATCTGGAAAGGGGAGAAGAGGATCGAAATTTGACTCTGTTTTTTTTTATGCTATACTTAATTTCATAAATAGTGATAACAAATAGAGCAAAGCAGGGGATAATAATGAAAAAAACAATATTTATGTCTGTTTTAATATTTTTATTATTTCTATCTCCATTGCTGCCTCAAGAAGATAAAATGATGGTCATCGCTATAAGGGCCAGTATTTATCTCGATCCGGACGTAGAAAGCCCTATAATTGAAACGGCAGAGAGGGGAGCTATCCTTAACCTCCTCTCAGCAGAAAAAATACGAGAGAACTGGTATTATGTTTCTTTCTATTCTGAGAAAAGATTTATCAACTTTACTGGATTTGTCCATGCGTCGGCAGTTGAAATGATGTATGAAGTTCCTGAGATTGAAGAAAAAGAAACAGAGAAACCAGCAGAGCAAATAAAAGAGTTAGAGGTGATAGAAGAAGTTTTATTTGAATCCCCTAAAAAGATCCAGGTGATACTAGAGAAAACAAACATCAGAGCAGAGCCCGATTTTATAAGCGAGGTAATTCATCAAGTTCAATTAGGAATCTCCCTACAAGCAGTGGGAAAAGCAGGAGAATGGTATCTCGTTAATTTGCCTCCAGATGAAGAGGGGCTTATCATTTCAGGTTATATTCATCAGAGCTTTGTCCAAGAGATCCAGGAAAAAAAGATAGTTAGGTAACAAACGTAAAAGAAGAAAAAGCTATAATTTCTGTTCATCCCCATAAAATCCTTTGGCAGGAATGAGATAATAAGAAAAAATCATTCCTTGCTGAATTAAAAATTCCACGCGCCGAAAAAAATTATCTATTGCATTCTCAAGGAATGTATGATTTTATTCATAATTCGAATCTTAAAATGGGAATGAAGCTATGAATTATGGATGGCTTTCTTTAATCCCTCCTCTTCTGGCGATTTTATTAGCTTTCCTCACTCGAGAACCTGTTTTTAGTCTAGCAGTGGCCTGTTTGACAGGAGTTCTTCTGATGGGACAGGGAGCTGGTGGGTTTCCTGAGCTTTTAGCCAAAACATTGGGGGATAGAGATTTCATGTGGGTCTGTTTGATAGAGATCTGCATCGGAATACTGGTGGCTTTCTACCAGAGATGCGGGGCAGTGGATATGTTTTCCCAGAAGGTAAAATTCATAACAAAAACTCGAAAGCAAACGCAATTTCTGGGATGGATATTGGGGATGTTCATTTTCTTCAGCGATTATTTTAGCCCTCTTTTTGTCGGGCCTGTTATGCGAAAATTGACAGACCGCCATAAAATATCGAGAGAAAAACTGGCTTATATCTGCGATTCCACTTCAGCTCCTGTGAGTGTATTAGTTCCCATCACAGGATGGGCTGTTTACATAAGCGGGCTTCTGTTGGTCACAGGCTATGCGGCCAGTAAAGAGGCTGCCATGTCTCTTTTTATTAAATCTATTCCCTTTAATTTTTACGCTATCTTATCTGTTATTATGGTCGGATTGATTACTCTGAAGCTTTTCCCTGAATTTGGACCCATGCGAAAGGCAGAGCGCAGGGCTATGGAAACCGGCCAAGTTCTCCGCCCGGGTTCTGTGTCGATGATGAGCTCTGAGCTAACAAACCTTCCGGTTTCTGAAAAAGGCCGACCTAATATCTGGCTGAATTTTTTTACTCCAGTGCTAATTGTGATTGCTTTCAACATGGGATCTTTCATCCTTACAGGTCAAGCTCGGGTTCTAAATAGTTTCATGTTAGCTGCAGCAGCACTGGGAGCCATTATGTTTTTCCAGAGAGTGGATAACCTGAGCGGTCTGATGAAATCGATGCTGGCAGGAATCAAAGGAGTCATGCCTGCTGTTTTGATCCTGGCTTTTGCTTTTGCCATAAATAGCGTAAGCCGAGAAATGGGAACTGCCCGGTATATAATAAATGTAACTGAGGGATGGTTTAATCCTGGGATTTTGCCATTTTTGGTGTTCATGCTCAGTGCTTTTATAAGCTTTGCAACCGGAACTTCTTGGGGAACATATGCCATCGTTATTCCGATTGCTGTGCCATTAGCTTTTGAATTCAGCCAGGGGCAGGTAACAACTCTTGTTTTAGGGACTATCGCTGCCACAGCTGGAGGAGGAGTGTTTGGGGATCACTGCTCTCCTCTCTCAGATACTACAGTCCTTTCTTCTTTGGGTAGCGCTTGTGACCATATGGACCACGTGAGAACCCAGATCTCTTATTCTTTGGTAGTGGCATTTGTTGCTTGCATCATTTATCTGATTATAGGAATGTTTTAGAAGAGAAATGAGTCGGTTTCTTGTAATGGGCGCAGGAAAGATGGGGATTGTTTTGGCCAAAGACCTTATTGAGTCTGATAATCGAAACAAGGTTACTCTTGTCGATATCAGCTCAAAACGGCTGCAAAAGGCCAAAAAAATTATTAAAAGCGAAAGGTTAATTCTTCTTAAAAAAGATGTGGAGAAGGAGAAACAGAGACAAGATATTTTTGAAGGACAGGATGTTGCTTTAGCTGCTCTTCTCCATAAACATAGTCTTTTAGCACTAGAGACAGCAATCATTAAAGGAGTTCATTTTGCAGATTTGGTCGGGGAGAAGCCCTTAGATCGCCTTAAATATGATAGCGAGGCCAAGAAAAAAAAGATAACTATCATTTCTGGTTTGGGAGTTTCTCCAGGCATCACCAATATTTGTGTGGGAAGGGCTGTTCATCTGCTTGATGAGGTAGAAAAAGCCATGATTTATGTGGGCGGCAATCCTGTTTATCCTAAGCCACCCCTTAATTATAGGATTGTGTATGCGGTTGAGAGCGTTCTCGATTTTTATGAGAGGAAAGCTTTGATTCTTAAGAAGGGAAAAATAAAAGAAGTCCCACCCTTATCAGGAATAGAATCCATCCAGTTTCCTCATCCTTTTTCAGAGATGGAATGCTTTTACACAGATGGCCTAAGTTCTCTTGCTCATACAATGCAGGGGAAAATAAAAGGAGAACTTGCCGAAAAAATGATTCGCCATAAAGGCCATGCTCAAAGCATTAAAATCCTTAAAGAATGCGGCTTTTTTTCGCGTCAACCCATCAAACTTCATAACACGAAGGTCATTCCTCGAGAACTCCTCGAGGTCCTTTTAGATTCAAAGATGAAATTAGGAAAAGAAAGAGATGCGACTTTGCTGAGGATAGTTGTCGAAGGGAAGAAATCAAGCAAGCCCACAACCCATATCTTTGAAATGATAGACCTTTATGATTCAGAGAAGGATTATACTTCCATGGGAAAAACAACGAGCTTTCCTGCTTCTATTGCCGCTCAGATGATTGCTTCGGGGAAGATTGCCCAGAGAGGAAGTCTCTTTCCGGAAGAGATTTTTCAGTCCGAATTGTACCAACCTCTCATGGATGCTTTGAAAGAGCGAGGGGTGGTTGTCACGCATAAAGTCCATTCTGATTAATTATTTATTTAGGGATTTGATTTTTCTTCTGTAGGGGCTTGATTCATCAAGCCCACCTTTTATTAATAATTCCAATTTCTATATAAAAAAGATGGTACTTTGGGGAAAGTTTCTTTTTTTCACTATGTCTCTGTTTTTTATTTGGAAGGTGAAGTCAATCATCCAAAAATATTAAAAAAATTTTGCTATTAAGGGGGTGATTTTTATAGAAAATATTGCTTTTTTATTGAGGTCTGATATAATTAGATCAAACCTTGTTTTGCTGGCTGGGCAGGGTTACTATAACCCTCCTACATTATCCCCTTTTCACTTATTTTCCCCATACCCAAGACAGCCAGCACTCTATCTCACACTGATTTTTCTTTACCTGGTGTTTTTCTTTTAATACACTACTAAACCTGAATAAGATACTCTTCTGGGGAATATAGAAAAGCCAGAGAAAATGAAAACATTCTGGAACAGACATTTTATTATTGCTTTGCTTGGCTATTTCTTTTTATTCATGAGCATAACCCTTTTTTTTCTGTTTCCTCTTTTCCTCAACCAGTTTAATCCTTCGAAGAGCCAGATTGGATTGATTATGGGCATTCACAGTCTTACGGCCATTTTTTTTCGGCCTATTTTCGGGCGCTTAGTCGATGTAAAGGGCAGAAAGAATATATCTCTCTTTGGAATAGCATTTTTGATTTTGATTTTACCCTTTTTTCACCTTATCAAGGATGCAGGATTCTTGCCAATCATTTTAAGAGCCCTGACAGGCGTAGGCTGGGGCATTAGTATGACAGCTACTTTGACTATGTGCTCAGATTTAGCCCCTGTGGAAAGGTTAGCTCGTTCTATGGGTATAATCGGAGTGGCTGGTCTTATTTCTGTTGCTCTAGGCCCCATGGTTGCTGAGGAAGTCATCAATCGATTTGGCTACAGTGCTCTTTTTAATACAAGTTTAGGCTTTCTTTTTGCTTCTTTTTTATGCGTTTTGCTAACCAGGGAAGTCGTCAGACCTGATAATTCCCAGCATTTCCTTAAGTCAAAATCTTTCTTGAATATTTCAATCATCGCCATTCTCCTTATATCAATATTGACAATTGCCCAGGGAGCAACCAGGGGAGCGGTTGTTTATTTCATCGCTTTATTCGGAAAATCAATCTCTTTTGATAGAGTATGGCCTTTTTTTCTCTGTTTCTCAGGGGCGGCTGTTCTGACTCGCCTTGGAATCGGCGGTTTGTCTGATAAGTATGGCCGAAAGCAGGTCATCTTTCCTGCCGTTTGTATCATCAGCCTCAACTTTCTTCTGATTTCTCAGGTAAAATCCCTCTGGATGTTTATCATAGCAGGCGTAATCGGAGGTTTTGGTCAGGGGCTTATTTTTCCTGCTTTAACCACTTATATCATTGATATCTTGGGTCGAGAGAATAAAGGACTGGCTATAAGTCTTTACCTAGCCTTTTTTGATATAGGGATGGGATTTGGCTCGGTCTTTTTTGGCTGGATCTCTGATCTCTATGGATACAGAAAAATGTATCTTTTTGCCGGAATAGTCTTTTTCTTGGCAACTTTGATATTTACCTGGAAAGCACCTTCCCCCGCCTTAAAGAGGCAGAATTAATGTAAGGGCTTGATTTATTTATTTTTTTTCCTGATTCGCTCGAATCCTGATATTCCGATAAATTCCAATTTTTCTTCTTTTTCCAATTCGTCAAACAGGAGGTTTAAGCCCAGATTATCGCTTGAAATATGTCCTGCAATAACAACATTCAGCTTCGCTTTCTTTGCATTTTCGAGATGCTCCTCGCTCAGGTGCATGCCAACCAGCGTGCTGACACCGCTGTTCGCGTATTTCTCAAAGATTTCTTTTGAGCCCTCTGTGCCTCCTGTCATATCTACAAATATTTTTCCACATTTGCTGTCTTCTGATCCGCTCACTATTTTGGGTGGCACTTGTAATTTAGCTGATTTTTTGTATTCAGGAATATTCTTTAAGATTTTCATCAAATCTTTAAGCTTGTAGGGTTTTTCCTTTTCGAATCTTTTTTTCAAATAGTTCGTGACGCAGTTGTCGGCAGGAGTATGGATACACATCATCGGAATTCCAAAAACCCTGGCGATATCTACAGACCTGTTATGGTTTACGGGCATGAGTCTTCTTTCTATCTCACTTATTCTTTTTTCCAACAATTGTTCGGCCACGCTGATAGTTATTCCATAACTCGCCAATAAGTCGGCCTGCAGCTTCATAACATCATATAACTGGGCGAGAGCATAGCCTTCAGGATGGTGGGCGATGATCAAGTCGATCTTTTGATGCTGGTCCTTGTTCAGAAGATATGTAAAGATTATCTCTCCGACTTCCATATCGATCCCGGTAACTACTTTCTTGACCTCTGTATTCAAGTCTCCGTGTAAAACTCTTGTATCTGAAAAGGGATTAAACAATCTATCCTTATCATAGTATTCAGCCTCTTCACCCTTGAGCTTTTTGTATTTTTCTTTTTCTTCCTTCAAGATTGTTTTAATCTCCGCTTTTCCTCTTAAATCGTTTTCAATCCCTATCTCAACAGCTTTTTTGTATAGTTTTTCAAGTTTCATTTTTTATGCTCCTTTTTAAGAATTTCTTTTTATACTCGTTTGACACTCATTTTCTTTTTCGTCGAATTTAAGAGCATATCTTATTATAAATGCGCTTGAAAGTTAAAGAACATAATTTGACTATTCTATCTTAAATTATTATTTTATAGTTAATAAAAATGAACAAAAAGGAATAATGGGATATGAAATGCCCTAAATGCCACTCTGAGAATCCCGCCGATAGCACATATTGCAGCAAGTGTGCTACCTCCCTCTCTCCCTCTAAGGTAAAACCCATTTCTGTTACGAAGACTCTTGAAATGCCCACAAAGGAACTATCCATCGGGAGCACTTTTGCCGGGAGATACCAGATCATTGAGGAGATAGGGAGAGGAGGTATGGGCAGAGTATACAAAGTCATAGATAAGGATGTTGAGGAGAAGGTGGCTTTAAAGCTCTTAAACCCTGAGATTGCTGCTGATGAGAAAATAATCAAGCGCTTCCGGAACGAACTAAAATTTGCCCGCAAGATAACCCACAAGAATGTGTGCCGGATGTTTGACCTCAACGAGGAAGAGGGAACGCCATACATCACCATGGAATATGTGCCTGGTGAAGATTTAAAGAGCTCCGTAAGAAGGATGGGGCAATTGACTATTGGGAAAGCTGTCAGCGTTGCCAAGCAAATTTGTGAAGGGCTGGCCGAAGCCCACCGACTGGGAGTTGTGCACCGGGACCTGAAGCCTCAGAATGTAATGATTGATAGCGAGGGAAATGCCCACATCATGGATTTTGGAATAGCCCTATCTGTCGAGACGAAAGGAGTAACAGAAGCAGGAATGATAATCGGGACTCCGGAATACATGTCTCCTGAGCAGGTAGAAGGGAAGCAGGCTGATAAGCGCTCGGATGTTTATTCTGTGGGAGTGATTATTTATGAGATGGCGACAGGGAGAGTACCTTTTGAAGGAGATACGGCTTTAAGCATAGCTCTGAAGCATAAGAGCGAGATGCCCCGAAATCCGAAAGAACTCAATGACCTTATTCCCCCGGATTTAAATCGGTTAATTCTTAAATGTATGGAAAAGGATAAAGAGAAGAGATTCAGAGGGGCAGATGAACTTCTTTCTGAATTAATCAATATAGAACAAGGCATGCCCACTCAAGAGAGAGTGATTCCGAAGAGAATTCCCTATACTGCAAGAGAGATAACAGTCCAGTTTAAGATGAAAAAAATCTTCGTCCCTGTTGCAGTAGTGGTAGGTCTTATCATAGCAGGATTGGTTATCTGGCAGCTTATTCCTCAAAAGCAGGCTGTTTCTGTTTCCTTTCCCTCTGATAAACCTTCCTTAGCTGTCATGTATTTTGAAAACCTTACCGGAGATGAGAGTTTAGATCATTGGAGAAAGGCTATTTCTGATTTGCTTATCACAGACCTCGCCCAATCGAAATATATTAAAGTAATGAGTGCCGAGAGTCTTTTCAACACGCTTTCGAGAATGAATATGCAGGAGGCCAAGAACTATTCTTCAGATGCTTTAAAGGAAATAGCAACTCAGGGCGGAGTAGAGCATGTCTTGGTGGGAAAAATTATGAAGTCAGCTGATGCCTTCCGAATCGATACCGCACTTCAAGAAGCAAGTACTGGGGAGATTATAGGTTCAGAAAGGGCGGAGGGAAAAGGCGAGGAGAGTTTTTTCCCGATGGTTGATGAGTTGACCACTAAGGTCAAGAGGAGTCTTACTATTTCTGATGAAAAGACAGTAGGCGATATCGATAAGGAAGTGGGGAAGATTACGACCAGCTCCCCCGAGGCTCTTAAATATTATGTTGATGCAAGAAAGTATCACTATAAGGGAGATTATAATCAAAGCATCCAGTTAATGGAGAAAGCAGTGGCTATTGATCCTGAGTTTGCCATGGCTTATAAAGGCATGGCCGCTTCTTATAGCAATCTTCGTAATTATTCTGAGGAGAGAAAATACCTTCAAGAGGCATTGGAGCTAGTAGATCGAGTCTCGGATAAAGAACGCTATCTCATCCAGGGAGATTTCTATTGGCGGTCGGAAGAAACCTATGATAAGGCGATCAAAGCGTACACCAAAGTAGTGGAGCTTTATCCCGACGAAGAGGTTGCAAATGTCAATTTAGCCTTAATATATCAGAGCTTAGAGGAATGGGATAAGTCTGCAGAGCGATTTGAATTTTTAAGACGGAGTGGATCGAAGAATTTTTTTATATACACAAATCTTGCCATTGTCTATTGGTACAAAGGAGATTATGAAAAAGCTGGAGAAGTTCTTGAGAGATATCTGAATAATTTCTCAGATAATGTTCTTATCAATGGCCTCTTAGCCTATAACTATCTTTTTCAAGAGCGATATGACCGCGCCCTCGTAGAAATAGATAAAGCTATTTCTCTTGATCCAACAATTTTAAGAAATCTCTATATAAAGGGTGATATTTACCACATAAAAGGTGATTTGATTCAAGCAGAAAGAGAATACCAGAAGCTGATAGATAAGGACGAAAATGCAGGTCAGTACTACGGAAGAGACAGGTTTGCAGCTTTGTATTTATTACAAGGAAAGTTTGAGAAATCAGAAAATCAGCTAAAAAAGGGAATTGAGCTGGTCAAAGAGCTTGGCGCTAAAGGAGAGGAATCGGAATTCCATATAAAATTAGCCTACCTGTACCTAAAATTAGGGAAACTTGAAGATGCCTTGGAGGAGTGTAATAAATCTTGGACTTGTGCTGAGGAAGCAGAAGACCTGGATTGCCAAAGAAATGTTTTGCATTTCAAGGGGCTGACTTACCTTGAGATGAAATCGCTGAGTGAAGCCCAGAGAACAGCAGATGAGCTAAAAAAATTGATCAGGAAAGAACAAAACAAGAAATTAATTAGAGATTACCATCATCTTGCAGGAATGACAGAGTTCAAAAAAAGGAATTTCGCTAAGGCACTCAAAGAGTTCGAGAAAGCCATATCCCTGTCAACTCTTCAACATTCATTTAGCGCTTTATTCATAAATTCCCTAGCATTAGCCTACTACGAAGCAGGGGATTTAGAGAGAGCTCGAGAGGAGTATGAAAGGATTGTTGCCCTAACTTATGGAAGACTCTCTTATGGAGACATATATGTCAAGAGTTTCTACATGTTAGGGAAAATATACCAGGATAAAGGACTGAATAAAAAATCCTTAGAGCACTATAGAAGATTCATAGATCTCTGGAGAGAAGCTGATCATGATCTCCCTGAAATCGCTGACGCAAAAAAGCAGATAGCTGCCCTCCAAACTTTGTAATTTCCTGTGAGGCGTATTTCTAAAAAAGGAAACCTATAATCAAAATTTCCTTGGTACCTGCCATGAAATCTGATAGTATATATTTGGTATTTACTCCCTATTAGGAGAATGCAGTAAAAGGAATAATTTCCGCCATAGTAAATGGAGGTGTGATAATGAAGAGACCGCTTGTGATTCTTATGTTTATCATCATGTTTTTTCCGTGCGCTGTGTTAGCTCAGGACCAAGGTTTCGGATTAGGCTTTATGTTAGGCGAACCGACCGGGATTAGTTTTAAGAAATGGACCGGAAGTAAAACTGCCATAGACGGAGCAGTTGCTTGGTCATTCAGCGGTCAGGATTCATTACATTTACACGCAGATTATCTTGTTCACAGCTTTGATCTAATTAAAGTCGAAAAGGGAAGACTTCCTCTTTATTTTGGTCTTGGAGCTAGACTCAAACTTGGAGATCCAACTAGATTTGGTGTTCGCATCCCTGTAGGTGTAAGCTACATCTTTGAAGAAGCGTCCTTAGATATTTTTTTTGAGCTTGTCCCTATATTTGATTTAGCACCTGATACAGACTTTAAAATTGCCGGGAGCATTGGTATCAGATATTATTTTTAATAACCTCCATTTTATCCTCAAATTAAGTATTCGCTATTATTTTAGTCAATGAGCACAAAAAAATTAAGAAAAGATGCGTTAGCTATATTTCACGCCGGCGTCAAAGCGGCTGATCCTGTCATTGCGGTCAAGCAGCATTTCAGACTTGAAGATGGCATTTTATCTGTAGAAAATCGGACATATGATCTTGCCAATTATAAAGGAGTTTATGTCGTCGGAGCGGGGAAGGCATCGGCAGCAATGGCTCAGCCAATAGAGGAAATTCTCGGCGATCGAATAAAAGCCAGTGCTGTCAACGTCAAGTACGGGCACGATGTCCCGCTAAAAATAATCCGCGTCAATGAAGCTGGCCATCCTGTGCCGGATGAAGCTGGTCTGAAGGGTACCAAACAGATCATTCAACTCCTTCAGCAAACCGGGGATAAGGACCTTGTTATTTGTTTGATCTCTGGAGGCGGCTCAGCCCTGCTGCCCTGTCCAGTCGATGAGTTAACGTTAGAGAATAAACAATTGGTGACAAAATGCCTCCTTGAGGTTTGTGCCACTATTCATGAGATAAACGCAGTGCGCAAGCACATATCACAGGTTAAAGGCGGGCAGCTGGCTCGATTAGTCTATCCATCAACTTTAATTTCCCTGATTCTCTCGGATGTCATTGGCGATAAATTGGACAGCATTGCTTCGGGACCAAATGTTCCTGACACCAGCACATTCAGCGACTGTCTGCATATTTTGAATAAGTACAACATTAGGCAAAAAATCCCCGCGGCTGTTCTAGAGCATTTAGAGAGAGGTGCCAGGGGGGAGATAAAAGAAACGCCCAAGGCTGATGATCCTGTCTTTAAGAAGACCCAGAACGTAATCATCGGAAGCAATATTCTGGCTGTCAAGGCAGCCAGGGAGAAAGCTCAAAAACTGAAGTATCACAGCTTGATCCTTTCCTCCTTCATTGAAGGCGAAACGAAAGAAGTAGCCAAAGTGCACTCCGCTATTGCCAAGGAAATTCTCAGCACAGGCTCTCCTGTTCCCAGGCCCGCTTGCGTCATTTCTGGTGGGGAGACGACAGTCACAATTCGGGGCAAAGGACTGGGTGGTCGCAATCAGGAGTTTGTACTGGCTGCGGCGATTGAAATTGATGGGTTGGAGGACGTGGTTATTTTAAGCGGCGGCACGGATGGAACTGATGGACCGACAGATGCTGCTGGTGCGCTTGCAGATGGAGAAACAGTGCGTCGAGCTAAAGCGCAGGGACTGGACGCAGAATACCACCTCCGGGAAAATGATTCCTATCGTTTTTTTAAGCCTCTCGGCGATTTACTCATCACCGGACCGACCTATACCAATGTGATGGACCTGCGATTGGTAATAGTAGGTTGAAAGGAATTTTCCATGCCCAGGACAAACAAGGCTGGCGTTCCTGTTGGTGTTCTTGGAACTTCGACCCTGATCAAAGCAGAGGTATTGAGGTAAGAAGAATTAAAATAAGAAGATTTGAAAAATAGACTTTATCCCAAAGTTGCTTGATCCTAGGTCATTGCTTCGCTTTTTAAGAGCCCGCAATGACCAGAGTTCTTCAGCTATTTTCTTTCTCCACCGCATCATACAATTGTTTTAAGAAATCAGGAATAGCTGAGGTGACCCGGTTCCAGTTCGGAATGAGAGGAGAGTAGCGAGGGTCTTCCTGGAATTCTTCTCCTGCAATTTGAATAGCTTTGGTAAAAGCCTCAACCAGTTTTGTTTCCTGGTGACGGTCAAAAAAAAGCCCATTAAGTGCAGCATCATCATTGTAGCGTTTAATCGCATCTTGGGCAGTGCGGAGGTAGGTAACGATTAAAGTTTTCAGAAGACTATCGCTTACAGTAGCTCCCTCGATTGCCAGGTTTCTGAAGATGGCTTTAGCAATATCTATAGACATCTTCATCAAGCCTGTTTTTGGGTTATCTGCTGACAATGGTTGATGCTTATGCTCGTAGGTTTCGCAGAGCTCCACCTGGCAGATTCTCATGTGAGAACAATTGCGATAAACCTCTGATAGAGTTTCAACCTCTATTCCCCAATCACCAGGTATTCGGTTGATCCGGGCAAGGTCAGTAATCATGGAGAATTCTCCGGCCAAAGGGTAGCGAAAACTGTCTAAGTAGTTAAGGAGAGGCAGAGGACCCAGAATTTTCTCTAAGCTCCTGATGATAGGAGTAACGAAGATACGGGCAACTCGGCCATGCATTCGATCAGTTACTCGAGCATAGTAACCTTTGCAGAATGCATAATCTATATTAGGTGAGGCGACGGGGTAACATAATCTTCCCAGAAATTCACGCGAGTAGTTGACAATGTCGCAGTCGTGCAAAGCAATAACTTTACTCTCTTCTTGAGATAAAATGTATCCATAAGCGGTCCAACAAGATCGACCTTTGCTATCTTCGCCGACATAAAGCCCGTTCTCCTCTAAGAGTTTGTGAAGTTCTTCTAAACCAGGACCGGTATTCCAGATTACTCGAGTTCTCTGCGGAAAGGAGGAAAAAAACTCTTTTGCCTTCGTAAAGTGCTTTTGATTTGTCCTCCCCATCGTAACCACAATCTCATTTAGGTAAGGGACCTCCTTTATTTCCTTCATAATTTGTTTTATTGGCGGCGCTTCTAGTTCTGCATAGGTTGAGGGAAGAACCAGGGCAATCGGCCGATGGCGGCTAAATTCAGTTAATTCACTTTCCATCCGCTTAAGATCGATATTACCAAAGCGATGAAAAGTGGCTATCACACCAGTTTGATAAAAATCAGCCATAAAACCCTCCTTTGTTAGGGTTTTTTAAAGCCTTACAGTAGTCCATTTAGTATTTTCATAGCAGGAAGAGCAGGTTCAAAAGAACAAGTTTCATGATCGAGAAGTGTTCCGTCTAAATCAGTAAAAACCAGGAGATGGCAGTCCTTCTGGTAGCTGTTTTTAATCAAGAATCTTCCCCAAAAATTTTATAATATTAAGCGATAAATAAAAGATTTATAATAATATATTAAAATTACAGCAGTATGTCAAAGGAAAATAGCTTGGTGTTGAATGTGTTGAATATAATAGCCCACTTGCTTAATAATAAGGACGAGAACCAAGGCAAGTAACAGCTCTATATGGAGAGATTACACATCAACACCACAATTATCCATTTGGTTTTGCTATCAACGGTAATTTCGTTTAAAATATTCCAGGAAAAATCGAATTCCATTTGTGAATTTAATTTTTAGGGAATTAAATAAGAACTTCTTTAGAAAAAAAAGGATTTTAGGAGGAAGCTAGAATGAGCAGCTTATATTTTCTTTTTCCCGCTTTGCTTGCCATTTTGATTTCTTTCCTTTTTGTAAGAGCTTCTGCTATCGCCTTGATGATGACTGGACTGGAGAAGCATAAGGCGAGATTTCAAGCATTATCGGCTTTTTCAGGAACTGGATTTACAACAAAGGAAGCAGAATTTGTCATGAAACATCCTGTAAGACGGAAGATTGTCACCTGGCTTATGATAATGGGAAATGCAGGAATTGTTATGGTTATTGTAACAGCCACATCTTCTTTGGCTACAAGTAAGGGATCCCAGCTACCCATTAACCTCTTAATTCTTGTTGTTGGCATATTTCTGATATACAAGATTGCCACTTACAGGAAATTTACAAAAAGGTGGGAGAGCTTTATAGAGAGAAAGCTCATAAAATCGCCTGCGTTTGAAGAAGCTGCAACGGAAGATCTTCTTCATTTCCTCGAGGGCTATGGTCTTATAAAAAAAATTATAGCCGAAGCCTCTCCGTTGATTGGCAGTTCTCTATCAGAATGTAAACTGAATGAAAGGGGATTGTTGGTTTTGGGAATCGAAAGAGGCAACAACTGGATTCCTACCCCCAAAGCGAAAGAAAAGATGCAAGAAGGAGATGGCATCATTGTCTATGGGCCTCTTGACAAATTGAAAGACATCTTTAAAGCGGAAAAACTTCACTAGAAGTAAAAGCAGAGATAGCTAGTTAAATAAAATGGATTGAAAAGATTTAAGGAGCTCCTAGTACTAAAGGGGGGATTAAATCATGAGATTTAAAGTCAAGAACAGCTTAACAGAGGAAAAAGTTCAATCTGGGCTTAAAGCAACTCGGAAATTCAGCCCTTATGTTACACTATTTAGGCGGATATTATAAAATATATTTTGAAAAAAGCGGGGATTATTAGCTTTAACATGAAACTAGAATTTATAAAAAGAAAACTTTTTATCATCCCCATCGCTTTTTTGCTTTTAATAATAGGATTTTTACTCCTACTTCATACACATTTTATAAAGTCGAGAATACTGCAGTATGCATTAAATTATATAGAACAAAGACAGAATATCCACTTAACGGTCCAATCATTAGATTACAACCTGCTGATGTTTCAATTCACCCTCAAAGGAGTGTTGCTTAGGGATCTAAATAAGGAAAAGTTTCCTCCTTTCTTTCAAGCAGAGGAAATTAAAATAAGAATTCCTTTATCTCTCATTCTCAGAAAGAAACTTCAGATACAAGAATTGGATATTCAAAACCCTAAAATTAACATCCACATTGATCAGGATGGTACGAATAATATCCCTTACAAAATTGACCCTGAAATGACGACTCCTATGCTAACGATAATATCAGAGTTTGTTTTTAAACAATTCTGGATTAAGAATGCACAACTGCGGTTCGTAGATCAGGTGAGAAATATTGAATTAGAACTTCCAGCCGTGCAGCTAGAGCTCTATTGGCTCGGAGAAGGTAAACATTCGCTTCTACTGCAAATGAGTGAAAAAGGCTATGCGAGCTTGAAGAAAATATTTTATCCTGTAGACGATTTCAAAATAGTCGCCTATTACGATTATAAAGGAATTGATTTTAAGAAATTCAATTTAAGACTCGCCCAAAATAGATTCGAATTTGCTGGCCGGCTCGATTACATCGCTTATCCCTATCTCAACGGAGTCCTTCAGGGGAAAATAGATTTAAATGACATTCGCCCTTTCATCCCAACAGATAAAGCTTTTTCTGGAAAGCTTCACTTCCGTTCTCAATTGAAGGGATCTTTTGATGCAATTTCTGCTCGCTTTAAATTGGAGAGTAAGAATTTTCATCTTGAAGAACTGCAGGATATTGCCTTAAAAGCAGACATCCTATGGAAGGATAAACTTCTTTTAATTAAGTCCATGCACATAGCCATAGCAGGTGGAGAAGTTCAGGGGAATGGAGAGTTGCATCCTCTACACTGGGAAGACGGAAACCGCATTAATCTCCAGTGGAAATCCATCAATCTTGATCATTTCGATTTTTTCTACAACCTGCCATTCCATTTTGCTTCCAGAACATCAGGCTCCTTTGAAGCTTTCTGGTCAAATTTTTCACTAAATTCAGTTAAAGGCCGTTCGGACATACAATTACATGGAGTGGATCGAAGGAATTTTTCTCGCAAACGAGTACCCCTCTCAGGCCGTATCATTACAGAAGTAGATTCTGGAATAATTACCCTATCCATGAACAATCTTTCGATTCCAGGGGCATTGTTAGAGGGAGAATTTGATCTTGGCATGGGCGTGGTTTCAGGACGATTTAAACTGGATGTCAGAGACATTAAGGCCTTATCCCCTTTTATTCTCTCTTCTTTTAATAACTTGTACAAAAAGGAAATAGAGAAATTGGACATCGATGGCCAAATTAGCATTTCAGGAATATTAGAAGGGACTTCAAATTCGCCCCTTATTAAAGCAGAACTGAAAAGCAAAAAAATATCGATCCAAAATTTGAGAAATATAGAATTAGATGGAACGCTTATTTATGATTCTAACATGCTCCGATTTGATCCTATTTGGCTTCAGGAGGATGAGGCTAAAATCAAAATATCTGGTTTCTATCAATTAAAACCTTCTGGACAATCCATGCATTTTGATGTTACTGGAAAACAGCTTTCCCTCGAGAAAATCCTCAAAGCCTTTAATTTAGATCTACCAGCAAAGGCGCAAATAGACTTAAAAGCACTCATAGAGGGAAAACCTAACGATCCAGTTGTTAAATCTTCATTAATTTTTACTGAGGCATCTTTCTATAACCAGAATTATGATAAAGTGGAATTATCTGGGACTTATCGGAATAAAGAGATTACCCTTGACTCTTTAAAAGCTGAAAAATCTGGTGGCATTATAGAAGCTAAAGGCTGGTACAATATCGAACAGGAAAGCTACAATGTTCATCTTTCAATAAATTCATTATTACTCGAGGATTTTCAGGTTTCTGAATCTTTTGGAAAAATTGGTGCAATTATAGACCTTCGACTTGAAGCAAAAGGAACGCTTCATTCTCCTCATATTGTCGCCAGCAGCTCATTGAGGAATGCTACATACAACGCTAAAGAGATTGGGGATTTGCAAATTAAAGCTAATTCTTTGGGAGAAGAATTGAAGTTCCAGATCATGCTTCCTCAGTTTTCTGGCGCTATGAAAGGCTTCTTACGCTTAACTAATCCCTATCCGTTGAATGCAGAATTAGAATTCGTCAATCTATCTTTAGAGGAACTTAAAAGCCGTATTCTGTCTGATAAAAAACTTGCTCTCTCGGGAAATTTAAAAGCAGATGTGAGTTTAAGGATGGAGCTCAGTAATCCTAAAGATACTTTGGATATCCAAGCACATGTTGGAGAATTCCAAATAAAAACAGCACAACGCCAGCTCAAGAATGATAGCCCTTTTATCATTTCTTATGATTCCACGTCTCTCCAAATAGAAAATCTTTTGCTTTCAGGAACAGGAATGAAAGTTCAGGCTGAGGGAAGCCTTTCGCTGAAGCTCCCATCATCTAAGGGATTGTATCTCAGTGCAAATATTGACCTATCTTTAATTAGCAGTTTCCTCAAGTATATAGATGGTAAAGGCCAGATGAAAATAGAAGCAGAAGCCATTGGAGCAATTTCAGATCTTGAACTATCCGCAGATCTAGATTTGTCCGGAGCCAAATTCACCTTGATGCAGCTCCCTGCAAATTTTGAAGACGTAAGGTTACGTATTAAAGTAGCGAAAAACATGATGAACATAGAATCTTTCTCTTTCAGATTAAAGAATGGTGAGTACGAATTAAATGGGAATATTCCTCTAGAATCTTTGCCTTTAAATCTCCCTGGAGCTTTTCGTATTTTTGGAAAGAGGACAGCAGATATTTTATTTAATTTCCATAATTTTGATCCATCGGTCTTGAAACTTCTGTTCTCTAACGAAATTTTCCAGCAGATCAGAGGAAAAATTGACGGAAAAATTGAAGTTAAGGGAGAGAGTATCCGGTTAAGAGATCTATCAGCCGAAGCCACTTTAGATAGCTTGGAGCTAAACATCTTTGGCATCCCGATTTTTCAAGAAAAACCCACTCATATTCTTCTGAATAGCGGAAAAGTCATGATTCAAAGATTAATTCTTTCAGGAGATGAAAATCGCTTATCCATAATAGGTTCAGCTGGTGTAGATGGGACAAGATCTTTAGACCTGTTTATTGATGGCGACTTAAATTTAAAAATGCTTCAAGCATTCATGAAAGATACACTCATTTCTGGATCGACTATCTTTCAGGCTAATATTACCGGAAACTTTGATAACCCAAGATTGCAGGGCTTTGTTGAAATTCAAAATAGTGGCCTGCAAATGAGATATCCACGCGTATTTCTTGACCAGTTAAGCGGAAGAATACAGCTTGATCAGAATCGGCTTATAGTAGAACGGATTCATGGAAATTTGAATGGAGGGGAGCTAAAGCTAAACGGAGACATCGGTTTAAGCAAACGGGCACTTAGCAATGCGAAAATTTTCCTCAGCATCGACGATTCCCTGTTTGATTTTCCTAAAGATTTACATTCCCAAATTTCAAGCAACCTGAATTTTGAGTCCAACGGGAAAGAGCACTTTTTAAATGGCAGAGTCACTATTGTTAACGCAAAATATACAGAACAATTAAGTATTGAATCAGCGATTTTTCGTTACTTGCTTCGTGGGACAGTCACCGAAGCCTTAAGGAAACCAGATCATTTCTTGAATAATTTATATTTCAATATTGCAATCATTACTGAGGATTCTATCTTTATCGATAATAATATTTCAAAGTCAGAGATTAATGCTGATCTTAAATTAGCAGGCACTTTCTATATTCCGGTATTAGCTGGACGCGTTAATTTTGTAGAAGGAGGAGAGATCTATTTCAGCCAAAATACTTTTCTTATAGAGCGAGGAACAGTTAATTTCATCAATCCTAACCAGATTCAGCCTGATTTAGATCTTAGCGCCCGCACTCGGATTAATGAGTATGATATCCAACTGCTTCTCACCGGGACTCCTAATAAATTATCTGCCAGCTTTGTATCAGATCCTCCGCTCTCCGAGCCGAACATCATCGCTCTGCTTGTATCAGGAAGAACCTTAGAAAGTACTTCGACCTCAATGATGAACGCGGCTGGAAATAAAGCTCTTTCTTATATCAACAGTGCCATTACAGGTAAGATCGAACAAGCTACTGCGAAGAGCTTAGGCTTGGAGAGTGTAAGAATTGATGCAAGCTTGGTATCCATGGAAGAGAACCCTAGGGCGCGGATTACTGTTGGTCAACACATTGTTCGCGGTTTTGAGTTGGTTTTTTCTCAGGACTTAAAAGATGCACAGAACAGGACTTGGATTTTAAATTACAATCCCCTGCGCAACATAAATCTGCAGGGAGTTAAACGGGATAATAATCAATATAATTTCGCGCTTCGCCATGAGCTTGATTTCGATGTAGATGACAAGAAGAGGAAAAAGCCATTGAGTCGATTAACGAGGAAAGACCTAACTGTCGAAAAGATTGGGTTGGAAGGAAATCTTGGCCTGCCCGAAAAGAAAATTCGAAAACAGATAGAACTTATTGAAAGAAAGCACTTTGACTTTTATAAGTTCCAAGAAAGTCTTACCCGAATCCGTGTGCTCTATCTCAAAAATAACTATCTGAGCTTCACTCTAAATACAAAGAAAGAAGAGAAAAGTGGTCGAATGAATTTGATTTTTCATATCGAGTCAGGGCCCAAAATTTTTCTCAAATATCAAGGAGCAAAAATCCCCAAAAAATTACAAAAAGAGATAATGAACATTTGGGTTGGCAGTTCCTATGGACAGATGGTTAAAGAAGACATAAAACACAGGCTTCGTCTTCACCTGTTAAAAAAGAGATACTATCAGGTAACGATCTACACAGAAGAAGCGGTCAATGGAAAAAATGAAAAAGTTATAATCTTTCAAATCGATGAAGGAATCAAATATGACAGACCAGATATTACTTATGAAGGAAATCGGTTCTTTTCTAAAGAAAAGCTTACTTCATTCCTTAAAAAAAGTCATTTTACAAGTTCTATTTTTGTAAATCCTGATAAAGTTACGAAAAATTTGGAAAATTTCTATGCCCAAAATGGGTTCCTCCAATCAAAAATACATACCCCAAAAATCAGCTTTGAGCCTGAAAAAAAGAAAGTCCATGTAAGTTTTCATATTGAGGAAGGAACTCAATTCAAAGTGGGACAGATCATTTTAAGGGGAAATCAATTTTTTGGCGATAAGCATATAATTAATGAAATCAATATTCAGCCAGGGGATATCATTTCCCTAAGAAAATTTAATGATGCCACCTTAGAAGTGAGAGAAGTATACGCCCAGAAAGGATTTAATGATGTGCGTGTGCAATCCCAAATGCAGGTTCATGGAGAGAGAGGCCTGGTTGATTTGATTTTTGATATTTACGAGAATCACCAAGGAAAAATTGCAGAAATTCAAATTTCTGGAAACTCAATTACGCATGAAAATGCCATCCGACGGGAGTTGAAGTTCAAAGAAGGTGATGAAGTCAATTTTCAAAAAATTAACGAAACACGAAAGCGGTTGTATGATTTAGGAATCTTTGAGCGAGTGAACATCGAAATTGGCCCTGTTAGACAGGATAAGGTTACTTCTTATGAACGGTCAGAAGGCCAATCAGATTTCGCGGGGCTGTATCGAACTGAAATTGATGTGCTTGAGCTAAAAAGGTATCGTTTGCGTTACGGTTTACAATTTGATACAGAGTCCTCCTTTGGAATAACAGGAAACCTGACAAATCGCAATTTCTTAGGGAATGCACAGCTACTGGGATCTAGTTTTCGTCTAAATCGTGATGAGCGCGATGTAAGAGGATTCTTTAGAAGTCTTTATTTCTTCTCGAAAAGAATAAACACAGAATTTTTTACTTTTATCAACAGAAGCATAAAGCCATCGTTTACGGTCAATCGAATTGGCTTTACGTTTCAACAACAAATAGAGTTTAGCAAATCTTATATCCTTTCTTATGATTACACATTCGAGCGTAATCATACTTTTGACTCCAATCTTGAAGGAAATCAAAGCATTGATACGACGGTAAATGTTGGCACCCTAAGCGCAGCCTTAACACGGGATACCCGTGATGACATCCTTAATGCCAGTCGGGGAATGTTCTTATCTCATAGGTTGGGATATGCACCAGGATTGCTCAGCTCTGATGTAAGGTTCATTCGCTACTTTGTCCAATATTATACCTTTAATAAGCTTAATGATTTCCTTATTCATGCATCTGGGCTGAGAATTGGGTTAAGCAAAGGATTGGGGCAGGATTTAATACCGAGCGAAAGATTTTTTGCTGGAGGGGGGGCCACTATGCGAGGATTTGAAAAGGATGAAGTCGGGCCTAAAAACCCATATACCGGATTGGCGGAGGGGGGGGAGGCAGTTTTTGTTTTAAATCAAGAACTCAGATTTCCTTTATACAAAGAGCTGAGCGGTGTGGTCTTTGTAGACCTTGGAAATGTTTACTCAAAAGCATCTGATTTTAATCCTTTCACTGTGCGTAAGGCTGCAGGTTTTGGATTGCGTTTCAACACACGCTTTGTTTTGCTTCGGTTTGATTGGGGGTTTAAGCTGGACCGCCGTCCAGGAGAATCTCTTTCAAAAGTCTTCTTTAGCATTGGTCAGGCCTTTTAAAATCTTCCACTCCAGTCTTTTGTCAATAACCTTGCTGACAGTTTTGGAATTGGCATTTGGCTCGTTGTTATTGTTCCTTATAAACTTCATTTGTGTTATCCTTGCATTTTAAAAACGCAAGTAGCGATGGGCAAAGAAGTTGGAAAAAATAATGAAAAATCTTAAAATTTTTTTGCTGTAAAAAATTTATGTAAATTTATCATAAGGAGGGAAAGTTGATTGGAATGAGTAGATTCGTTAAGAAAAGAGGAAAGAAAATCGGTCTTCCCCCCGGAACACCCGTGTTTGTAGGCGAGAGGAAGATTGAAAAAGCAAAAATCACAATCATTGACTATGATGAAAAACAATTTCAAGAAAAGGAAGCAAAAACGATTGAGGAATGTTTCCCCTTCAAAGATACACCAACTGTGACGTGGATAAATGTAGATGGTGTCCATCAGGTGGATATTATCGAGAAAATCGGAAAACATTTTGATCTCCATCCTCTCATACTGGAAGACATCATGAACACAGAACAGCGGCCGAAAATGGAAGATTTCGAGCGTTACATCTATATTGTTTTAAAAATGCTTTATTATGATGAAAAGGAGCATGAAACAAAAATAGAACAGGTCAGTCTAATTCTTGGTGAAAATTTTGTTATCTCGTTTCAGGAAATGGAAGGGGATATTTTTGATTCTATTAAGGAGAGGATAAGAAGTGGAAAAGGCCGTATCAGGAAAATGGGAGCCGATTATTTGGGTTATGCATTATTGGATGCAATTGTTGATAAATATTTTATGATCCTGGAGAAGCTAGGAGGGCGGATCGAAGAACTTGAAGATAAGTTGGTCAATGATCCCAGACCTGGTACTTTACATGAAATACACAGATTGAAAAGAGAAATGATATTCTTACGAAAATCAGTTTGGCCTTTGAGAGAAGTAATCAATGGATTGGAAAGAGGAGAATCATCGTTAATCCAGAAATCAACCCTCATATATCTCAAAGATGTCTATGATCACACGATCCAGGTGATTGATACAGTGGAGACCTTCAGAGATATGGTTTCCGGGATGCATGACACTTATCTATCGGTTATCAGTAACAGAATGAACGAGGTTATGAAGGTACTGACCATTATTGCCACTATATTTATTCCTTTGACCTTTATTGCTGGAATTTATGGAATGAATTTTAAATTTATGCCGGAACTGGAATGGCGCTGGGCATATTTTGCGGTTTGGTTTGTTGTCGTGGTAATTGCTATTTTTATGGTGATTTTTTTCAAGAGGAAGAAATGGCTCTAAAATGTCTTTCTAGTGCCTTTATGAACACAGATAAAAATTGAATTAATAAGGATAGTTCTAAATATGAAAACAAAAACTATAATTTTTGTCATCATATGGACATAATTCCTAGTTATTCTTATCCAGAATGCTCAGATCGTCACCCTATAGTTACTTTTCTGGAAAATCAGGATGTCCCGTATCATTCTCATAGCAATAACAGCGCTTATGGAATTCCTTCTTGGATTCATAGCCGCTGGAATGAAAAGAGAGAGTTTGTAAACTTGCTAATAGATAATGTTAAGTAATTCCGTATTTTTCTGAATTAAAATTAAGGAGGGAGTATCCATGAATTTCATGAATCTACTTTCATTGGTCATAAATTGGAGGAAACAACAACCTGGTAAAACTCAAAATATCATAGTTTTCCCAGAAAAATATGAAGGAGAATTTGAGAGAAGTTGATAAAAGGCATCCTTCCCATCTCAGAAGAAGCCTGACTCGATTTGGAACAATTATAATCATTGCAACATTAATCGAAGGCTTTATAATGATTTTTAGATTTAATAAAACAGATCAAACTCATCTTATTCCGTATTCAACTCTTGTTTTTATTGCAGCGACCCTGTTGATAGTTGGCCTCGGAATATTTCTAAAGATCACTATTCCTGTGGAAAAACTTATAGAAAAAGCTGAAAAATAAATAAGGATACAACTTTTTAATTATAGAGAAAATAGTAACAAACATATTGACTTTTGTTTTCTCATTATAGAAAATATCGTTATTGCTGAGCAGCGACTAAAAACGGGAGGTTTTGGGCAAGCATTTTATAATTCCCATTACAGGTTTAATGATTATATATTTTAAAAGAAAGAGATGGGTTTAAGAGGGAGTATAGAAATTTTTTTATTCAAAAATTTTTAAGGGAGGTTAATATGAAATTTCTGGGGATTTCCAATTTTAATCAACCTGAATTTGTAAAGGATGTTGCTGCTCCTCTTCAAGCTGCTTGGCTAAAGATTGCTGAAATAGTAGGGGGACTTCTTCCTAAATTAGTTGGATTTCTGCTGATCATAATTATAGGTTGGTTGTTATCAAAGCTCTTTGCCTTTGTTATTAAAAAGCTTCTCAGATTAGCCCGAATCAACATTTTATCCGAGAAAGCAGGCGTAGAAACATTTCTCAAGAAGGGAGGTCTTAAGAAAGACGCTGTTACAATTATCAGTCGTGTTGCTTATTGGTTTTTTATTATTATAACGTTCGTTGTTGCTTTCAACTCAGTAGGCCTGACTGTTGTTTCCAATGTTCTTAATGAGTTGCTACTCTATTTCCCTAATATTTTTGTTGCTTTAGTTATTCTGGTCATTGGCTTTTATTTAGCTCGGTTCGTATCTGGCCTGGTTCAGGTTTTTGCTGGGAATATAGGTGTTGAGAAGCCAGATGTAATAGGGAAGTTTGCTTATGCCGGTGTTATAATTTTCATAATTCCGGTTGCTCTTAATCAGCTTAACATTGCATCTGATCTCATTACGAGCACTTTTCTTCTTCTATTTGGAGCATTGTGTTTAGCTCTAGCTATTGCTTTTGGATTAGGAAGTAAGGATTTAGTCTCGGATATTTGGGAAAAGAGCAAATTCGCGGAAAAAATAAAGCCTAAGAAAGAATAGAAATAGAGCTAGTATTTAATCAAGATATTCAAGTTCATGTTAAAAGGTAGTAGTACAGTTTGAGGTGTTTAACGAAAATTTATATTTTTTGTACGAGATCTAAGCGTCCGCTTCTAAAAGGAAATCAATAGTAAGTGAAACTTTTTAATTTGATACGAAGACATAAAGCATTAAGTTTTTTAACATTAATTTTAGTAATTGTTCTCGTCGTGCTTTTTCAGAATTCTGGTTACGTGAACTTTAAAGTTCTTTTTTGGCAGTTTTCAGCTCAGAAAGTTATTCTTATCCTTGGGGCTATGTTTTTGGGTTATATAGTGGGTAAATTGGTTGAATTTTCTTTTAGAAAATGAAGTAAAATATTTTCATATTTGACTTATTCTGAATAATATATTAAAAAATAGAAGAAATAATCCAGGAGGGCATCATGAAAGAAATAAAAAAAGGAATTTCAGTCAGAAATTCGCTGGTCTTGGTTCTCTGTTTTATTTTGATTATTGGAGCTTTATTTTTAATTTCCTGCAAAAAGAAGGCAGTAGCGCCGACTCCACAGGTTCCAGATCTTCAGGCGAAAGTGGAAGAATTGCAGAAAAAACTGGCTGGAAAAGATGCTGAAATCAGTCGATTGAATGAAGAGAACGCCCGCATCCAGAGAGGACTTCCATCATCATACGTGGTGCAGCCAGGAGATAGTCATTGGCAAATTGGCTATGATTATCTCACCACAAAACGAGGAGTTTCTCCTGAAGAAGCTAAGAGAATGCTGGCTAATGCTTATCTTTTGCATCCGCTCCTTGTTGGTTTTAAGGTCTGGAATTTTATGGATGAGGGACAGTATGGAAGCTTTGTTCTCCAAGGAAGTGCGAAAGCATGCCCTGGCTCTCTTATTAGGGTAGATACTGCGAAAATGGCAGAGGAAAAATTAAAGTTAGAGAATGAAATAGCGAAGCTTAAAGAAGAGATTGAAAAACAGAGCATGGAATGCAAAGCGAAGATAGAAGAATTGGAAAAAGAAAGGGAAGAACTCAAATCTCAGATTGACTCTCTTAATCAACAAGTAGCAAATTTACAAGGCCAGAATACGGATTTAGACTCGAGGCTAAATTCTGTTTATTACCTTGTAGACATCAAGAAAGAGCTTAAAGCGGATGGAAAAATCAAAGGGACATTCCTTGGCCTATCAGGAATGAAAATCAAAGAGGTTAGCTTCAAAGACTTTCAGAACAGAGTCGACCTCCGAGATACAGATGTTATTGAGTTGAGAGCCGAAGACTTTAACCTTTCTGCGATAAAGAAAGTAGGACTCTTACCAAAGCATATGAAGAAAGATGTGGACTATCGTGTTGAGATTGCAGGAGATGGGCAGTCTGCGAGTGTCATCCTGCGGAACAAGGATAAATTTCTCCTTGCTTGCATTGTATTATATGTAAAGTAAAGCTTTTTCATTGCATCGAGAATCATTTTACAAAAAAGATAGGGATTTCCTCTTAACATTTAACATCTGTGTATAAGTTCTAAAAGAATTCTTTAATATAGAATGTTGAGAAAGGGACCCATTCTCTGCTTATTTCTTCTCCCATTCATTTTTATTTGACAATTTTTCCATTAATTATTATCTTATAAACCAATATGCCGAGGAAATCGAAGACTAGAAAATGTCCTGAATGCCTTTCTACGAATCCATTTAATAGCAGTTTTTGCAGAAAATGCGGAACTCAGATTTCTCGTTCAAAGAAAATCTATGTTTCTAAAACAGATACTATTCAAGCAACTGCCAGTGAGCTAACTACGGGAAGCACTTTTGCTGGGAGGTACCAGGTTATTGAAGAGTTGGCTAAAGGAGGCATGGGCAGAGTCTACAAAGTATATGACAAAAAGATAAACGAGAAGGTAGCTTTAAAGCTCATTAATCCTGAAACTGAGACTGATAAGGAGTCGATCAGGCGGTTCAAGAATGAACTGAAATTAGCCCGAAAAATATCTCACAGGAATGTATGCCGCATGTATGACCTCGGGGAGGAGCGGGGATCCAACTACATCACCATGGAATTTGTGCCTGGTGAGGATTTAAAGAGCTCACTTATAAGAATGGGTCCGTTAGGTGCAGCAAAGGCTATTTTTATAGCCAAACAGGTGTGCGAGGGGCTGGCTGAGGCTCATGGGCTAGGGGTTGTGCATCGAGATTTAAAACCACAAAACATCATGGTAGATAGAATGGGAAATGCGCGCATTATGGATTTTGGGATAGCCCGCTCGCTGAGAGCAGAAGGGATAACAGATACCGGTGTTGTAATCGGGACAGCAGAATACATGTCTCCTGAGCAAGTGGAAGGGAAAGAGGTGGATCAACGTTCTGATATTTATTCGCTCGGAGTAATCATGTATGAAATGGCGACCGGGAAGGTTCCTTTTGAAGGGAAAATAGCCTTGACTATAGCTTTAAAGCATACGACAGAAAAACCAAAAGATCCAAGGGAGATCAACGACCAAATACCCGCGGACCTTAGTTATGTAATATTGAAATGCATGCATAAAAATAAAGAGAGAAGATATCAGAAAGTAGAGGAGCTCCTGTCAGACCTGGACAAGATTGAGAAGGACATTCCTACCAGAGAGCTAGCTTTGACCGCGAGAAAGCCAATAATAACAAAGAATATACTGGCAGCCTTAAACTTGAAGAAGATATTCGTGCCCGCTTTATTATTGGCGGGGCTTGTAATCATCTTGCTGATACTTTTCAGCCCTCGTGAATTGAGTGTTGACCCTAAGCGGATCGTAGTGGCTACATTCGATAACAAAACTGGCGATGAATTACTAGACCCCTATGGCCGAGTGGCCGCCGATTGGATTACACAAGCTCTTTCACGGACCGATGTTGTTGAGGTAGTTCCGACGACAATAGTTTTACAGTCTTCAAATGAGGTGGGGATCAAAACCAGCGGGCTTGATAGCATAGCTCTACTCCGTGCACTTGCTAAGAAGATAAATGTAGGAACAGTGATTTGGGGCTCTTATTATTTGAAGGACGAGATCCTGCGATTCCAGATCGAGATAACAGATTCGGCAAAAGGAAAACTAATTCATTCCCTTGAGGATGTCAACGGATCACGTGATTCCCCGATGGAGGTTATCGAAACATTGCGCCAGCGAGTATTGGGTACCCTGGAGCTTTACTTCGATTCCATACCCAGTAAAATACTCCGAGTCTCGAAACCTCCTCTTTACGATGCTTACCGAGAACATATAGTTGGATTGGAATATTTCGGTAAAGATTATCTCCAAGCGCTTCGCCACTTTAAGCTGGCAGCGGAGCGTGATCCGGAGTTTTTAGCTCCTCGCACTCGTATAGCCATCATATATGGTACTTTAGGCGAATATGCCAAAGCTGATTCTGAATTTCGTTTTATAAATAAATACCGCGAGCATCTCACGCTTTTTGAACAGAGCTACCTGGATTGGTATATGTCACGCCTAAATGGAAATTATGCTGAAGCTCTGCAATACTTACGTCAAGCAGAGAAACAAGCTCCCAATAATATTTATGTCAATTATTTGATAGGGCTTGAAGCGCTAAGGAATAATAATCCCCAGGAAACTGTGAATATATTTACGAAAAAAGAGCCTTCTGAACACATCTACGATCATGAAGCACGTGCCTGGCAGTTTGGGGTTCTGGCTAAGGCTCGTCATATACTGGGTGACTATCAGTTGGAGCTTGAAGAGATTCGACAAGGTCAAGAAAACTATCCCGATAGGCTAGAGCTGCGAGTTGGTGAAGTTCGAGCACTAGCAGCATTGGGGAGAATACAGGAATTAAGAGGGGTCATTGAAGATAGCTTGAATTTGAAGTCGCGAACTGGAACACCGGGTGGTGTCATGCTCGAGGCCGCGCAAGAGCTGCGAGCCCATGGCTATTTGAATGAAGGGCAAGAAATAGCTAATAGTGCTGCAGACTGGTATAAAAATAGAACGCTTGATGATGCAGAAAGCGATATATATCGATCTGATCTTGCTCTTGCCCTGTATATAGCCGAGCAATGGGAAAAGGCGAAGGCCCTCTTCAAAGAATTAGCCGAGAAAAATCCTGACAACGTTGAACACAAAGGTTTTCTGGGAAGGCTGGCTGCCCGCGGGAGTGACCGGGAGGGAGCACTTAAGATTTCTGAGGAACTTCAACAGATAAAGCGTCCCTACCTTTTCGGTTATCATACATATTTTCGTGCCTGTATTGCCTCGCTGCTTGGCGAGCGCGAACAGGCAGTCGAGTTACTAAGGGAGGCGTTTGCTCAGGGCTATGCTCATGGTGTGTATTTACACCGGGATATGGATTTAGAAGCACTCCGTGAATATCCGCCGTTTCAAGAACTGCTCTGGTCGAAGGATCAGCACTAAGATATCAAAGTACGAAAAACGGATGATGAGCGCAGACACAGCAAGCTCGTGAAACAGAGACCTTTGTGATATTGAAGATAAAAGTGTCATTGCGAGCTACCGAAGGGAGTGTGGCAATCTCATAAGATTAGGTCTAAAAAATTGCTCTGTATACTTCCCCCATAGTAAGTCTCAATCCCTGCCTGTGGGCATCATCCCACCTTTTTGTCTTATCAACCCATCCCTGTTTTGATGTAGCTGGTGGGCTTCCAGTCCATAGAGATGACTCAAGTTTTAGGATATGGGCAGAATAGCCTTCATAAATTTTTCTTCAATTACGATGCATGCGGCTTTTCTATTTATCGGATTATACTCTTAAACAGCCTAAAATCAAGGTAATTACGCCGCCTTATTAAATGGGGTCACCCATTAGAAGGGGATTGTCAAGAGGATAGACTTCCATATTTTACTTCCATATTATTTAATTCTTCTTTACAATATACACGTGGCAACGTTGGGAATTCTTTCGCGCCCGTTATTTTCG
>Ga0209986_10000588_pt1 | contig 35398 bp, 34 predicted proteins | sample BlataG_FD_183168 | JGI IMG/M metagenome (GOLD analysis project Ga0209986, IMG submission 183168) | Deep subsurface microbial communities from Black Sea to uncover new lineages of life (NeLLi) - Black_00105 metaG (SPAdes) (version 2) | ecosystem: Environmental > Aquatic > Marine > Oceanic >... | reverse complement strand
TATTGATACATATAATGATCGGTAAATCCCGCAATTCCATAAATAGAATTATAATACGAAGCGGGATAAATCGAGGATCCCGCTTTGCGGGACGAATAACGAATACGATTCTGTCCGTTGACAACAGGTTTATTCTGTATATAATTTTTCTCGTGAAAATGCTTCTCTGCGGAATGGGGAATAAGGACCGGGGAGATGATGGTTTTGGTTCGTATATTGTAGAAAATATTCAAGAATCCGACTGTTTAAGGAAGATTGACTGTACATTATTTCCGGAAAATTATCTCAACAAGATGGTGAATGAAAACCCGGATTTAATAATCTTTCTTGATGCAGTTAAGAGACAAGGTTCACAAACCGTTCTCTTAAAGGATGGGGAGATATTGAAGAACAACCCGATTTCAGTTTCGACCCACAATCTGCCATTTAGTGCGATTTATCAATTTCTAAAGGCTAATACCCAGGCTGAAATTTGGTTTTTGGGTGTCAAACCGGGCTCTTTTGAAAAAATGAGTGCCGCGACCAAAACAGTAGCAAATAAGATAATCAATGCCTTGAATTCGCTTGACAAGCAAGAAAAACTAAATATACTAAAAATCTATGAAACGCTATCTACTACCCTCAGATAATATAAAAAATTTTGTGAAAAAATTGGCTCAAGACGGTTCAGTTTTTTATCCTGTTTTTGAAGATAATAAGACACACCTGGTGAAATTTGCTGAGGACAAAGAGTTTGAACCCGATTTTGAGAAGATTAGAACCGCTGAAAACATCAAGCATTTCTTTTTCCCAAGTCGGGATGTCGTGGCGAAATTCCCCAAGGATTCAAGACCAAACGTGGGGAAACAGTACCTTTTTGGTATTAAGAGCTGTGATCTAAGGGGGATTGATGTCTATGACCGGGTTTTCATAAAGAACGAGCCGGTTGATCCGATGTACCAGGAGCGCCGGGAAAAGACAATCATTATTTCTGCTGATTGTCCAGAACCAGCTGACTGTTGTTTTTGTAATCTCGTTGGTGTTAGCCCTTATGGTGAAGGTACTTGCGATATAAATGTGACAAAGATTTCTGCTGGTTTATTGTGTGAGGTTTTCACAAAACGCGGCGAGCAAATTATGAGTAAACATCAAGATTTATTTAAAGAAGTCGGCAAAGACAACATAAAAGAGCGCGAGAAAATCAGAAAAGATGCACTTAAGCGGTTGGGAAAAATAAATGAGAAATCATTCAAAGAGGATATTGGGGAGCGTGTTGAAAAAGCTGACAAGGAGACTATGCAGGATGCTCAAAAAGACTGTGTTGAATGTTTTGCTTGTCTACATGCTTGCCCAACCTGCTATTGCTTTTTGCTGAGTGATTATAAAAAGGGAAAGGATGTTGAACGCATAAGAACCTGGGATGCATGTTACTATGCTGCCTATGCTCGAGTCGGTGGTGGTGCGAATCCACGGAGTGATCTGAAGGATCGGTTCTGGAATCGTTTTTTGTGTAAGTTCAACTATTTTCATGAATATGAAGGCTTTTTTGCATGTTCTGGTTGTGGCAGATGTTATCGTGGATGTTCAGGCAAGATCGACATAAGGGAGATTCTATGGAAACTGTAAACCCCGTTAGAAACTCGGACAAAGTGTTAGACCAAAGCCAAGGGATGGGGCTTTCTAACGAGGTAAATCCGTACTATTCGATCCCGATAAAGATAAAGAAGATAATACCAGAAACCTCCAATATCACGACATTCATACTTGAAGGTATGCCAATAAAATTTGAAGCTGGTCAGTTTGCTGAACTGACTGTACCAGGGGTTGGTGAGGCACCGTTCACACCATCATCTTCTCCCTATGCAAAGGATATGGAATTCACGATTATGCAAGTTGGTAGGGTTACGAGTGCTCTGTTTGAGCTGAAACAAGGGGATCTTGTTGGTGTCAGAGGTCCATTTGGAAAACCTTATCCATTAGATGATTTTAAAGGAAAAGAGATCTATATTGTCGGCGGTGGCGTAGGTTTTGCACCGCTTCGTTCTCTGTTCTTGGCTCTGTTGCATAATATTAAGAAGTATAAGAAGATCTATATACGTTATGGTGCACGTACACCAGACGACATAGTCTATAGAAGATTAATCCCGGATTGGCAAAAGATTAATGGTGTTGATATTGTTTTAACTGTTGATGTTGGTGATGAATCATGGGAAGGTTTAGTAGGGGTGGTGACCGTACTCCTCGATGAAATTCCGGTGAATGTAAAAAACTCGCCTACTATTGTATGTGGACCGCCAATTATGTTGAAGTTTGTAACCCAGCGTCTTGTTGAGGTGGGTTTTGAACACAAGAATATATATCTATCCATGGAGAGTAATATGTCTTGTGGTATTGGCAAATGCAATCACTGTCGAGTGGGAAAATTCTACGTATGTAAGGACGGACCAGTTCTTACCTGGGATGATGTGAAGGATTTAAAGGAGCCTTTTTTATGAAGAAGGTTGATCCTAATCCTACATTTACCACTGTTAAAAAGACGATATGTCCATTCTGCAGTTTCGGCTGTGAATTCGGTGTGATCTTTGATGATTTTGGTATAAGAGGAGTTGAGTATATAAAAGATGGCAGTAGTGAAGGCAGATTATGCCCCAGAGGAAGTGCTGCCGCATTGTACCTGAATCACCCGTTGCGTCTATCCATGCCGATAAAAAACGGTAAGATTCTTGATTGGACAAAACTTGGCAAAGATTTGAAAAAGATATTTGACAAACCAGCGAAAGTTGCGGTTACATTTGACAGAAATCTGACTATTGAAGATTATCGTTCGATAATCAGTTTCTGTAAGGCAACCGGCGTCGAGAATATCGCCTCTACCTATTTTGAGCCCGAAGCCCTGCTGCGTGAATTTTTTGGCAAACCATTCTCAGTTGACGATATCAATAAAGCCAGGATGGTGTTGGTTGTGGGTGATCCATTTAATCAGACGCCAATGTTTTCTAAAACCCTCATTGAATGGAAATTAAGCAACCGCAAGAATCGGTTGGTGGTGGTTGACACGATGAAAACACCCACTGCTACATTCGCGAGTGATTTTCTCAAGTGTAGAGTTGATACTGAGCCGTTGTTGCTATTGGCACTTGCCCAGGAAAACATCGAAGGCATAGATGTTCCAGGGGTCACTGGTGTTGCTGCTTCGACAATTGCTGATATTTCCAAGGGTTTGCACAAGGACAAAGATGCTTTGATCTTTGTGTGTCTTTCTTTTGCCCATACTTATGATTCGATGCTCTTGGTTGAGGGACTCAAACGGCTGAGTGCCCATACTAACAAAAAGATTATTCCGTTCGTTGAATTCCCTGGTTTTGAAGGAAATCAACGTTTTGGTGCCGTTCTTGAGAAGATAAAAAAGAAGAAAGTTAAATACCTGGTTAATTTCGGGGAGTTATTTCCTTTTTATTATCCACAGTTCGGTAAAACCTTGAGGGGAGTCAGCATATTTGCCACCGCGCCAATCAAACATAAAGATCATACAGTACTGCCCATTGCTTTGAACCTTGAGAAACAGGGGACGATTTTGACAAACCGTGGTGAGCAAGCATTGTCCGGTGATATTAATCCGGCGAGTGGTGCTCGGATGGTGAATGATATCCTCGATTTGGTAAAACAAACTAAGATTGGAGATGGCGCAGTAGCACTACCAGAAGTGAAAGTTGACTTGGCGGAACGAGCAAAGAAAATTGTTGCACGTATAAAAACACCTAAGAAGAAAAAAACCTTGAGGTTACTTGGTGAAAAGATCGCTTACAGTTTTCTTGGATTGTTTGGAGAAGAAAAACTGAAGATCAATCCCCTTGATGCTGAGGCATTAGGTATCAAACCAACTGATACCGTATCTCTAAAATCGAAACATGGGGAGGCAGATTTCAGAATTAGATTAACGACTGATGTTGATCCAGGGATTGCCGCTATTGCTGCAGAAACGCCCGAAGTGAAGGGACTATTCGAGTATGAGGTCGCTGATAGTATGGTCAATTTTGTACCAACTAGTGTGGAGATATGGCGAAAAGGATAGTATTAGACCTTGATTTATGTTGTGGTTGTCGGTCCTGTGAGGCAGCTTGCAAAGCGGCTTTCAAAGGAGAGGCGCGTATTAGGCACGGTGATTTAACAGGTGAAGCTTATTTACCGCTCGCCTGCAAACATTGCAAAGAACCGTTGTGTCTTACCGTGTGCCCGGTTGATGCGATAACGAAAGATGAGGCAACCGGTATCGTGATGCGGTCAGTGATGATCTGCATCGGGTGTCAGAGTTGTGCGTATGCCTGTCCGTTCGGTGTAATTGATGCACCTCTTGTCAGGCATGTTTCTCAAAAATGTGATCTATGTAATGATCGAGAAGATGGTCCCCGCTGCGTAGCCGCGTGTTCATCGGGAGCATTGAAGTTCTTGAGTGATGAGGAGATCAACAAGCATCAAATCGGTATGAGGATGGTATCCAAAAATCCATTTTACAGGAGAAATGCATGAATATCGTAAGAATTCTCTTTTCCTATATTATTTTTCCTGGTTTTATTTTCAGCGCCATTGTCGGTCTTTTTCTAACCTGGATAGATCGTAAAGTCACCGCACGCATACACTGGCGAGTAGGACCTCCGTGGTTTCAACCCTATGCAGATTTTCTGAAACTACTACTCAAGGATACCATCGTGCCCGAAGGTAGCTCAAAGACGCTTTTTCTCTTGGCTCCACTCCTCGGCATTATAAGCATGTCAATTCTTGCCGTGATGTTTTTCTCAATGAATTTCAATCCCACAAGTACTTTTGTCGGTGACCTGATCGTTATTGTGTATCTCCTTGCTTTGCCGCCGATCGGTATTATTCTTGGAGGTTCGGCTTCGAAGAATGTACTTGCCGGGGTCGGTGCTTCCCGGGAGATGACGCAGTATTTTGCTTATGAATTGCCTTTTATAATTGCCATCGCGACGATAATTTTAAAAGCCGGTGGCAGTATAAAGTTCGGTGAAATCGTCCTTGCTCAGCAGGCTAGCGGACCGTTCTTATACTCTATATCTGGTGTCATAACTGCAGTAGTGATCCTGCTGTCCATTCAAGCGAAATTGAGTTATGTCCCGTTTGACAGTCCTGAGGCAGAACAAGAAATTATGGCTGGTCCCTACATAGAATATTCGGGTGTAGCACTGGCTATGTATAAGCTTGCCCGAGCCATGATGCTTTTTCTATTGCCATTGTTCCTGATTTCTTTGTTATGGGGTGGTTTTGCAGATTGGTGGGCTATTCCGAAGTTCCTTTTGATAATAGTTTTGATAATCCTCATAAAAAACACAAATCCGAGACTAAGGATTGATCAAGCACTAAAATTCTTCTGGATAGGACTTGGGATTTTATCGATTATTGGTTTGGTATTTGCTTATTATGGTTTGTAAAGGAGAAGAAATTGGGAAACGCTAAGCTTTGGGGGTTAAAGAAATCGCCCTGGGTATTTCATGTAGCGGCGGCTTCCTGCAATAATTGCGACATTGAAATATTAGATCTGCTCACGCCACGTTGGGATATTGAGCGTTTTGGTATTGTACTTGTTGGGTCACCTAGACACGCTGATGCCTTGCTGGTTACCGGTGTTCTGAACCGAAAGAATCTACCGCGTGTTTTACGAGTTTACGAACAAACACCAAAACCCTGTCTTGTTATCGGTATTGGAACTTGTACCTGTCATACGCATATGTTTGAGCGTTCTTATAATGTAGTTGGCCCGTATAATAAGTACCTTCCAGTTGATGTTTATATACCGGGTTGTCCACCAAAACCTGAGGCGATGATTATGGGTGTGGTTAAGGCATTGAAGAGGTTATGATGAAGAAAGAGTATTCAAAAGAGATATTAGAAGAAATTACTAAAAAATTTCCCGAAGTTACTGTGAAAATCCATGGACCGCGCAGGACGTATTTAAGGGCACCTCGAGAGAAGGTATATGATTTTGCTAAATTTCTTTTTGAGAAGAAAGGCTTTCGTCTATCTATCGCGACCGGCATTGATACACGTGATGGTATGGAGATAATTTATCACTTCACTCATGATGAAGCGGGAACCTATTATAACATAAAGACAGTGATCCCGAAAGACGACTTAAAAATAAAGAGTTTAGCCACATTTTTACCAGCGGCAAACTGGATTGAGCGGGAAATACATGAGTTGTTAGGTGTGGATTTTATCGGGCATCCTAATCTCGTACCTTTGTTAACTGCTGAAACCTGGCCGGCTGACTTATGCCCTCTGCGCCGCGACTATCAAGATGAGCATAAGGAACTAAAAATAAAGAAGAAAGCCTGGGAGGAACCTTGAGGAGAGTAGTACCAATTGGTCCATATCATCCATTACAAGAAGAGCCTGAATTTTTCAAGTTGATTGTCGAAGGCGAGAAGGTCGTTGATTTAGAGATCAATATAGGCTACAACCATCGTGGTCACGAATTTATTTCTCAGACATTAACCTGGGATCAAGTGCCATTTTTGGTTGAAAGGATCTGCGGTATTTGCTCTGATTCCCATCCCTATGCATATGTCTTGGCAGTTGAGGACATTGTTCATATAACTGCACCGCCACGTGCTCAGTATATAAGAACAATAATTGGCGAATTAGAACGCATCCATTCCCATTATTTGTGGCTTGGTTTAGCCGGTCATTTTATTGGGTACAATACAGTGTGGATGTGGGTCTGGCGTTATCGTGAACCTCTATTAGATTTGTTTGAATTGATTATGGGTAATCGTAACCACTATGCAATAAATAAGATTGGTGGGGCGCGCAGAGATATATTACCAGAAGACTACCCGGAGATCGAAAAATATCTCGATTTGCTTGAAAAAAAGAATGCCATGTTTACAAATGCGATATTGGACGATCCTGTAATAAGGGCGCGGCTTGAAAATGTTGGTGTATTGACAAAAGAAGACGCCATTGCTTATGCGGTAACAGGTCCAACGGCGCGCGGCTCGGGCTATGCTTGTGATGTACGAAAGGATGATCCATATGATGCCTATGATAAAGTTGATTGGAATGAGATAGTATTTGAAGAAGGTGATGTTTTAGCAAAGGCAAAGGTCCGGTTACTTGAATGTGATGAATCTATCAAGATTGTCAGGCAGTGTTTGAAAAATATGCCCGACGGTCCAATCGAAGTCAGAGTCGACGAAATTCCTCCTGGAGAAGGTATTGGTCGACACGAGGCGCCGCGCGGTGAGGTTTTCCATTATGTGCGTTCTGATGGATCAAATATGCCCGTAAGGCACAAGATAAGGGCACCAAGTTATATGAATATTGCTTCGAACGTGGTTGCGGTTAGAGGTTATTCTATTGCCGATGCTGCTTTGGTTTTGGCCGCAGTTGATCCCTGTTACTGTTGTACTGACCGAACTATTGTTTATGAGAATGGCAAGAGGAAGTATTCAGGACAAGACCTTCTAAGGCTATCACATAAGAAGACTGAGAAGATTAGAAGGAGATATAGAAGATGATAGGATTTGACTTTTTCTTGGACAGGTTTGGGATATTCCTCAGTGCTTTGTTCATATTTATTGGCTTGATGTCATTTATCTATGCACTTGCGACGCTTAAGAAAAAAGGACACCGCCTTGAATTCAATATCACGCTGCTGTTGATTGTTGGTTCAGGTGTGGGCGTTGCATTATCGTACAACTTATTACTTATCTTTATTTTGTGGGAGATCTCGACATTTGCCCTTTGGCGCGCAATTGGATTCTACCGAAACAAAGAGGCCCTCAGCGCCGCTAGTTTTTCATTTATCATCAACTTCACAGCGGCTTCAATAATGCTCATTGGTATTATTATGCTCTATATTGACAACGGTACGTTCAACATCTTCGAAATCCAGTCTTTTAATATGGTGGCGGTGGTTCTTATCATGATTGGAATTCTTACTAAATCGGTCACCTTGCCGCTTCATGTCTGGTTAGTACCTGCGTATAAGGTAATCCCCTCGGCAATGGGTGGTTGTCTTGCAGGCATTGCGGAAAACCTCGGTGTTATTCTTTTCCTACGGCTCTTGGCAAGTGGCAACTTCATGGCACCTCAGTTTTTCAATATTGTTGCGTGGATTGCAATTATTTCCAGTGTACTTTTGGGAGGTGCGGCGCTTGTCTCCAACAAATTGAGGAGTCTACTTGCCTACTCCACAATTAGTCAGCTTGGCTTTATCTTGTTGGGGTTTGCAGTTGGCGGCACCTACGGTTTGGTTGGCGGTATGATTTATGTCCTTGCCCACGCCCTTGCTAAATCAGGGCTATTTTTTGGTGTTGGTATTATCGAAGATATAACGGGGAAGGATGATTTGAACAGCCTGTGTTGTATATTAAAGGCATCACCAACCCTCAGTGTTTTGATGGCGCTGCTGGTTGGTTCAATTGTCGGTTTTTTTCCGATGATCGGTTTTTTTGCAAAACTAATGGTTATAATCGGCGCTGTCAGCAGTAGTGGATATCTTGGGATTGGTGCGATAGTAGCAGCAGTATTCACCCTGTTGTACAGCTGGCGTTTCTACCATGAATTGTTTTTTGCAAAAGCATCGTCCCGATTGACTAAAGGCAGGAAACCGAGTTATACAGCGTTGGCCGTTGTCTTCATTCTCGCTTTAGCTTCATTACTATTCGGCATCTTCTTCTATCAGCCAGTGAATTATCTGATGGCAGGCGGAGGGTTTTAATCATGGAATTCTGGGGTATTGAACTTTATTATTGGATAATATTTTTGCCCATTGCAGGTGGTCTTTTGGGTTTTATTATCGGACGGCTTCGGACAGAATTTAATTTCATCGCCTTTGTAAGTACGCTTTACTTCACCATAAGAATTTTCCTAAATACAAGAGGTGAACCTATTTCCGATGACCTTGTAAGAATTGGCGGTATCAATTTCAGATTCTTCCTTGATAGTCTAACTGGATTCATCCTTCTCTTTGTTGCTATATCCGCATTGCTCATCTGGTTATATTCCTTGAAGGCAATGTCAAAAAGACCGAGGGAAAGGTCATTTTACTTATACCTCACATTGAGTCTTGCCGCCGCGAATGCTGTCGTCGTAGCAGGTAACCTTATCTTTCTATTGATATTCTGGAACTTGCTGGTTTTCTCATTGTACGGTATGCTTCAGATTGCCAGGGGCGATAATGATAGTTCGTATGCGGCACGTAAGGCGATTACCATCATTGGGGTGGCTGATTATGTATTGATGCTTGGTATTGTAATCTTGCTAGTCATGCTAGGCAACGTAGATTTTCCTGTAGCCGACAAGATCGCCTTAACCAACCCCTGGTTGATAACTTCATATATTCTTATTATGATCGGTGCTTTGGCAAAGCTGGGGACAATGCCTTTACATACTTGGATCCCTGAAAGCGCCAAGGTTGTGCCAGCATCTACGTTGGCATTTATCCCCGGGAGTCTCGATAAATTATTGGGTGTTTATCTCCTGCTGAGAGTGTCCTTTTTCATTTTCGACATCTCAAGCTCGATGCCGCTCCGTATTCTCTTAATGGTTATCGGGGCTATATCAATTGTCTTTATGGCAGCGGCTGCCTTAGTTCAAAAAGATGCACAACGGGTCCTTGCTTTCTCCACTGTTTCTCAAGCTGGCTATATGGTTTTGGGGATTGGTACTGGTATGCCGATTGCAATTGCTGGAGCTCTTTTCCACATGCTCAATAATGTTCTCTACAAATCAGTTCTGTTCATGTCAGTTGGTTCAGTCGAGAACAGGACGCGGACAACTGATATGGACGCCCTTGGTGGTCTTGGACCTAAAATGCCAGTAACCCTCTTTTCTTTTGTCATTGCCGTTCTCGCAATTTCGGGTGTGCCACCATTCAATGGATTTTATTCAAAATGGATGATATACCAGGGTATTATTGAGATGAGTAACCAAATACCGCTTTGGTTCATCTTCTTGATTTGCGCTATGTTTGGGAGTATTCTGACTCTAGCCTATAGCTTGAAATTGCTACATGGGATCTTCCTCGGTCATAGACCAAAAGCCCTCGACAAAGTTAGAGAAGCACGCTTTGTCATGGTCGTACCATCGCTCATCTTGGCACTTGCCTGTGTCGTCTTTGGCATTTTCGCCAATATAATCCCCTTGAAATTGTTTATCCTCCCATCACTACCTTTTAGGATCGCTGGTATTGGATTTTGGTCGCCGAGTCTTGCCACAATACTTATTATCGTCGGTATAATTGTTGGTTTGATTGTTTTTCTGATGGGAACGGTCAGTAAGCCAAAAAAGAGTCGGGTTTTTGTAGGTGGAGAAATACTCGATGAAGAAGAAGCACGTGTGACTGGTGTTGATTTTTATTCATCACTTCGGACACTCGGTATGCTTGATAAGACATACAATTTTAGTGAAGGCGGCGCTTTCGACATCTATAATCATCTACAAGGAATAGCGCGCGGTTTTGCTTTCATATCCAAAAATGTCATCAACCGGATCATTGTTGCTATCTACCATTCAATAGGCAGACTTGTTAGAGCCATGGGTACTTTGACGTCATTTCTGCACACCGGTGAGTTGTACAATTACGTCGGTTGGATATTCCTGGGTGGAATTATTTTGATGTTATTGCTGGTGCTGTGAACATGGGAAAACAAGGGAGAACAAGGGCAAACATGGGCAAACAGGGGAAAAGAAGACTAATGGGAAAGGGATATATGCGATTAATTCAATCACTTGAAATCAAAAGAAAAGCGGAGGTAACATAATGTTTGATTTTATTCGCTTATTTACCCCTATTTATCCTTATTTATCCCTTTTTACCCTTTCTTGTAGGGGGTCTAAATGATTGAAATCTATCTATTTCTTGCTTTCATTTTGGTTGCTGCAATAATAGCAATTGAAATAAAGGATTTACTGGCGGCGGTGATATCCTTGGGCGCGGTTGGGTTCGCTGTTGCGATCGTTTTTATTCTTGTTCAAGCCCCTGATCTTGCGATCGTTCAAATCGTTATTGAGGTTCTTACTGTAGTTATTTTCGTAGCCGTTATCTTACGCACCACCCATGTTGATGAAACAATTGGCAAGAAATTGTCGGGCACCCACATTTTTTCTATTGTTTTGTATGCAGTTTTTGCAATTCTGTTCCTGGTCGTTATATTCAGGTCATTCCAGGAAATGCCGGATTTCGGAAATCCAATAATGAAAGTTGCGAGTGAATATATCAGGCTCGGGCTTCCTCATACTGGTGGGGCGAATATTGTGGCTGATGTGATACTTGATTTTCGTGCGCTTGATACGCTGGGGGAGGCAACAGTTTTGTTTACTGCGGTCATTGGTGTTGTAGCATTAATGCGAAAGTCAGGGAGGAAGAAGTGAGACCCCTCACCCTTCCCTCTCCCCATAGGGGAGAGGATTAAAGTGAGGGGAAGGAGGTTATGATGTCTACTCGACAAGGCATGAGTCTGATCGTTAAAACAATTACCAACATCGTCATAGGTTTTATATTTATCTATGGTGTATACATTATTCTGCATGGACACTTAACCCCGGGTGGTGGTTTTGCTGGTGGAGTTATTATTGCCGGTGCTTTTATTTTAAGATTTCTTGCATTTGGCAGTGGAGCTAAGTCGGAAAAGAAATCCCTGACCACAGCTTCTATGTTTGAAAGTGCTGGTGGGATTCTCTTTATTGGGATTGCGATATTAGGTCTTTTGCTGGCTGGAACGTTTTTCTTGAACTTTTTGCCAAAAGGCACTCCTTTTCATCTGTTAAGCGCAGGCATTATTCCATTTTGTAATATTGCCATTAGCATTAAAGTCGGTGCGGGGTTATTTTCCATTTTTCTCGCTTTGGCCGCGATGAAGTATGTGATGGAGGATTGATGATATTTCAGATTGAAAAAATCAGAATTTTGGTATTGAGGAGCAGAATATGATTGTTTTTGTAAGTTGTATCATCCTGTTTCTGATTGGTCTTTATGCCGTTGTCACAAAGCGTAATCTAATCAAGATTGCGATTGGTTTTGCGCTTATTGAATACGCAATAAATCTTTTTTTCGCTCTTGTTGGATTCAGACGAGGTGCTTTGGCTCCGATCATAACCCGGCTCGATACACCACATAATTTTGTTGATCCAATCCCCCAGGCTTTGGTACTTACCGCAATTGTGATTGCACTTGGAACAACATCACTTATGCTTACTATAATTCTGCGCATATACAGTCGTTACAAGACATTTGATATTGCAGAAATAAGAAAATTAAAGGGATGACAAGAATGGGTAAACAAGGGAGAACAAGGGCAAAAATGGGTGAACAGGGGAAAAGAGGACTAATGGGAAGGGGATATATGAAACTGATTGTGTGGAAAAATGCCTGTGAATTGCGTCGGATAATTTATGGAATTACTAAGAAATTTCCAAAAGAAGAATTGCGTAGAGTTTCTCAAATGCGTGACAGTGCAAGATCAATAAAACAAAATATTCAGGAAGGTTATAAAAGGACATCAATCGGTATATATATTCAACATCTATCAATTGCCCAGGGTTCTTTGGGGGAACTTTCCGGTGATGTGGATGATTGTTTCGAAGATAAAATCTTAGACAAACAGGAATATAAAATGATCGATAGTTTAATTGGGCGTACTGATTATCTCTTTATGCGATCAATTCAGTCACTTGATATCAAAAGAAAAGCGGAGGTAACATAGTGTTTAGTTTTGTTCGCTTATTTACCCTTATTCACACTTATTTACCCCTATTTACCCTTTTTCAAAGGAGGCGTTGATGTCATTCATCCCCATGTTTTTTGTAATACCATTGGTCAGTGCTTTTCTCATCCCGATACTTGGAAAAATCTATAAGCCGTTGGTATGGATAGTGTCCACAGTCGTCTCTTTTGCGTTATTCGTACTTGCTTTGTATGGCATTGCAGTTACTCAAGAGATCCCCATGATTGTTTACAAGATGGGTAATTGGCCGCCGCCGCTTGGCATTGTTATGGCATTTGATTCTTTTTCAGCGCTTATGGTGCTTGTTATTTCGATTATTGTATTTACCGGTAGTCTATTTTCCTTACGTTATATGTCGCGCTATACAGGACAGTGGAAGTTCTACACGTTATTTATGTTGATCACTGCAGGGATGATGGGAGTTTCCATTACCGGTGACTTGTTCAATATGTTTGTCTTTCTGGAAATTGCAGCGATTTCTTCATATGCACTTGTTGGTTTTGGCGTTGGTGCTGAAGAATTAGAGGCGTCGTTTAAGTATATGATCATGGGCGAGATTGGTGGATTGACATTTCTTCTGGCAATAGCCTTTATTTATGCAAAGACATCGACCCTTAACCTTGCTGATATTTCCAATTCCTTACAGGTGATGGGGCATACTACATTTTTCTGGATGGTTTTGGGAATGATGCTTTTTGCCTTTTTTATTAAGGCTGCTTTAGTTCCTTTCCATTCGTGGTTACCAGATGCTCATCCTGCTGCACCGGCGCCTATATCGAGCCTCTTATCTGGTACTTTTATTAAAGTTCTTGGTATTTATACCACGGTGCGACTGGTTTTTAATATCTTTGGATTAACACGCGCAAATGACCCATTATTTTTTAATATTTTGATCGGTTTCGGATTATTGTCCATTAGTTTTGCTGGATTGACCGCGCTCAGTCAGAAGGATTATAAGAGATTATTAGGTTTCTCTACTGTTTCACAAATAGGTTATATCATGTTAGGCTTTGGGATTGGGAATTACGAGGGCGTTGCCGGTGCTATTTTCTTTATCCTGGCACACGCACTGGCAAAGGGATTGTTGTTTTTGACGTCTGGTGCAGTGGTTCATGCTGCAGGTACCAGGGATTTAGACAAGCTTTCAGGTCTTGGTGAGCGGATGCCCACTACTGCCTGGAGTTTTCGTTTTGGCAGTCTTTCCTTGATTGGCATACCTCCTCTGGTTGGTTTCTTTGCAAAATTTTATATTATACTTGGTACGATAAAAGCAGGGTTTATATGGGTCGCACTGATCGCAATCCTCCTCAGTGTTCTGACTTTAGGCTACCTTTTAAAAATAGAAAATAGTGTCTTCATGAAAAAAGGTAAGACTGACGCAAAAAAGGCACCATTCACAATGAGAATAGCAATGGTTTTTCTTGTGGTTTTGATTGTGATATTTGGTATTGGTTTTCAAACAATCATAAATTTCGTTGTTGGCCCAGCTGCTCATGCCTTATTAAGAGGTCTCGAGTATTCTCATTTGGTTTTTAGTAGTTTTACAATGAATTTCTGAGGAGGTATAAATGCGTTACATAATCTATTTCATAATCGCTTTCTGTTTGTGGCTTCTATTGACTTTGAGTGTTAATCTGGATCATGTGGTTGTCGGGGTGATTGTTGCTTTACTCGGAACAGTTGTATTTGGAGGATACTTTACTAAGAAACCAATGAAATTTCTACAATTACACCGGCTCTTCTGGATTATTGTCTACATACCTGTGTTTATCTGGTACATGTTGCGTGCTAATATTGATGTTGCATATCGGGTATTGCATCCAGAAAGACCAATAAAACCTGGTATCGTAAAAATCAAGACTTCTTTGAAGAGCGACATCGCAAAGGTCTTTTTGGCAAATTCCATAACCCTGACACCTGGTACAATGACCTGTGAGATTGAAGACGAATATCTCTACATACATTGGATCTGGGTACAGACGTCGGCTATGGATAAGGCATCAAAGATAATCGCCAGTCCTTTTGAGAAATATTTAAGGAGGATATTCGAATGAGCATTATGATAATAATTCTTGCAATCGGCGGTTTTTTATGTCTTTATAGAATATATCAAGGTCCTTCAATCGCTGACCGTGCAGTTGGCGTAGACATAATGGGCATACTTTTTGTTGGGATAACTGCACTCAGTGCTTTATTTTATGATCTTTCTTATTTGATGGATTTGTCCATCACCCTTACTTTGTTCAGTTTTATTGGCACCTTGGCATTAGCCAAATATCTCGAGAAAAGGAGTCTTGATGATTAGTCCTATTGGCTGGATCATAATCTGGATTGGTGTGGCTTTTGATATTCTCGGTGCTATTGGTCTTATTCGTTTCCCTGACGTATATAATCGACTTCAGGCATCGACAAAATGTGTTACCTTAGGAACATTCGGTATTATGCTTGGTATTTTTCTATTAAAAGGCTTTACGCCAATGGGGATAAAGGCATTGATCTGTGGGGTTTTCTTACTACTCACTAGTCCAGTTGCGGCCCACGCTCTAATGAAAGGCTCACTCCACTTTGGAACGAAAATGTGGAAAGGAACAGTCGTCGACGAATATGGTAAGGACAAGCTGGGTGGTGAACAGATTGACAAGAAAGAAGGATAGTGATGCAGGAAACGCAGTATCGCTACGCTTGCAGTATGGTCCTGACAAAGAAGTCGGGACTCGCAGAAAACGCAAGAGATAGAGACGTAGGGCAAGGCTTTAGCCTTGCAAAGATTTCTTTTTTCAATCCAGGAGGTTTAGATGAGAAAGCCTAAATTAAGAGAACTTGGTGAGGCGATAAGAGCGATATTCCTTGGTCCCTATACCTCAAAATTCCCGTTTAAGCCGTCGGTTCCAGCACCGCGCTTCCGTGGAAAAATTGAATTCGATTTGGATAAATGTATTCTTTGCGGCGCATGTGTTGAGGTGTGTCCGGCTAATGCCCGCGCTCAGGAAGATGACTTGATAAAGCGAGTGCGTCGAGAAATACACTACCAGGAAAGATGCATCTACTGCGGTCAGTGTGTTGCTTACTGCACTACAAAGCAAGGTATCAGTCACACGCTTGAGTATGATTTATCCCAGATAAAAAATGAAGGATATGATAATGTAATTGAAAAAGAATTGATACTTTGCGAAAAATGTGGTGAGGTAATAACCACACGGGCGCATCTTCTATGGATTGCAAAAAGGGTTGGAGAATTAGCTTATGCCAATCCCAATTTATTCTTGGTATTGTCCCAGGAATATGGTGAAGAGGCAATACCTAAAATTACTGATGCGGCACCATATCGTAGCGAACATTTACGTTTCCTCTGTCCATCATGTCGAAGGACCGTATATCTTAAGGAAATTTGGGGATACTGATCCGCCGGAGGCGGATAAGCGCCGAATACCAAAAACCAAATTTGAAATAAACAAAATTAACAATGACATATTCTTCGAGCGGAGGCGAGAAGTTTCTTTTAGACTAAAAAAATTACGAGCGCGATTTGGACTCGAGCCAGATAAATATGCGGTTGTAGTAAGTATTTCCAAACAAAGACTCTATGTTATCAAGGGCAAAAAAGTAATCAAACAATATCCGGTTTCCACGTCTAAATACGGTATTGGCAACAAAGATGGTAGCTATAAGACACCTTTAGGAAAACATGTGATTTGTTCAAAGATTGGCAGACATGCACGCTTTGGTACGATTTTTCAAAATCGGCGGAATACTAAGAGAATAGCTAAGATCGGTGACGACCGTAATCAGGATCTTATAACCACGAGGATACTGAGGTTGCAAGGTTTAGAGAAAGGGAAAAACAAAGGGAAAAGGATTGATACATACGAGCGTTGCATTTATATTCATGGTACTGCGGAAGAACACTTGATTGGTAAACCCGCGTCGCACGGCTGCATCAGAATGAAAAACCGCGATATCGCTGAGCTGTTCAATGAGGTGCCCCGGGGGACTTTGGTTGACATACAAACATAGAAAGACTCGATTGCTTCTGTTTAATAATTGACACTCTGCTATTCTCAAATATAATAGGTTGTTTGATTTAGGAGAATAATGGACAAGGCACGCATCTTAATAGTTGATGATGATAAGGCGATAAGAGAATCTCTGAGCAGGTTGCTGACTGACAAGGGCTATGAAGCGTTTGCCGTAGAAGATGGCTACCAAGCGATTGAAATGGCTCGGCAAAAAGAATGGGATCTGGCAATGGTGGATCTAAAAATGCCTGGTATTGATGGCTTCGAGGTTCTGAGTAAGCTCTCCCAAATCAGTCCCAGAACCAGTGTAATCGTCATTACTGGATACGCAACAGTTGAAAGCGCAGTCAAAGCAATTAGACAAGGTGCAGTAGACTATGTTGCCAAACCCTTTACTTTCGAAGAACTGTTAATACGCGTTGAAAAGGCGTTGGAGAGTATGCGCCTTTTGGCTGAGAACATTTACTTACGCCAGGAATTGAGTGAACGCTACGCATTCAGCAATATTTTAGGTAAGAGCGGGGCTATGCAGGAGATTTTCCGGCTCATTGAGAAAGTGGCGCCAACTGATTCTACAGTCTTGATTCGTGGCGAAAGCGGGACAGGTAAGGAGCTTGTCGCGCGTGCACTCCATTACCATTCCCTGAGAAAAAAAGAGAAATTCATTACAGTTGATTGCGGTGCGCTTCCTGAAACACTCCTTGAGAGTGAGTTGTTTGGTCATGTGAAAGGTTCTTTTACTGGAGCAATTGTGACTAAGCGAGGTCTTTTAGAAGTAGCAAATGGGGGGACTTTTTTCCTGGACGAAGTGGGTGACTTGAGTGTCGGTATTCAGTCCAAGTTGCTGAGAGTACTCCAGGAAAAAGAATTCAGACAAGTAGGTGGTATCAAGAGCATCAAGGTAGATGTCCGTTTGATCGCGGCAACCAACAAAAATTTAGAAAAGATGATTGACAACGGTAGTTTTCGCGAAGATCTCTTCTACAGAATAAATATCGTCCCGATTCATTTACCTTCGCTTCGAGAAAGAAAAGAAGATATCCCTTTATTAGTGCACCACTTTTTAGAGGTGTATAACAAGAAAAAAAGCAAGCAGATAAAGGGGGTATCTGCAGAGGCGATGAATCTGCTAATGGATTTTGAATGGCCGGGTAATGTTCGGGAATTGGAGCACATCATAGAACGTTTAGTTATCATGAGCGAAGGTGATATCATTGAATCAGAGCAATTACCCATTCAAGTTGTAGGGAAAAGAGTATGTTTCAATATTACAACGCCAAAGACCAATGAAGAGTTAAAGAAACTAAGGAAGCAGCTGCGGGAAAAGGCGATTGAGAATATTGAACGTGCATTTGTCATTAACGCGCTTAAGAGAAATGAATGGAATGTAAGTAAAGCAGCATGTGATGTTGGTATGAAGCGGCAGAACCTGCAAGCCATGATGCGCAAATATAATATTCAGTCAAGTATAAAATCAACCCGAGATTGATAGCCCCAGTTTTCTTCTAAAAAAAGTAGAAAAGCTTTGCATTTTCGGGGATTTTTGCAAATGAATGTATTTATTATGCATGCATGACATTTATATTCAAACATAGTTATTCATAACTCTCGAAATACTGATTGTTTGTCTTTGCCTTATGCATGTGAAAACCATGCACAAGATAAAGTTGATTTTGGCACGGACATTTAGCGAACACCAGAATACTAAGAAACCCCTTAAATATCAATGGTTTTGACAGAAAATACTGCTCCATACGTATGTCATATTAGCTGGCATGGATTTTGCACATGAATATATTGGAGAAGCCTTTAATGATTAGACAAAGAAAAGCCAAACACTACCGAATCATTGTTATGGATAGCGATGTGAAAACTGCAAAGCAGTTGGTTTCCGTGTTGTGCAAGGAAGGTTATCGTGCAGAGAATATTGAACAGACAAGTAGGCTTTTTGAGAAAATTCGTAGCAACTTAATCGATGTTCTAATACTCGATGTTGATGCTTGGTACAAAAGAGGATATGAACTTATTCCGATCGTGAAAAGCATGGATAGGCTGTTGCCGATTATCGTAACTTCAGCTGACGATTCCATAGAAGTTGCAGCTAAGGTTAGGGAACAAGGCATTTTTTTCTATACGATGAAGCCCCTCGACATGCAAGAAATCAAAATAGCATTGAAAAATGCCCTAAATCGCAGGTACACAAGTCGTTATACATCAGGTTTAGGTAAACAAGAAAAACTCGGTGTGGTAGATACAAGTGAAGTCATCCGCGACAATGCAGAGATGTGCGACATAAATAAGCATCTGAATTGGATTATGGCTTTCTTCGTACATGAATGCAAAGGAACTCTCGGATCGGTCATGATGAATATTAGTGCGCTCGCTGATGCGAATATATCTCAGCGCATTAGTCCTGCAAAACAGAATGCAATGCTCTTGAGCTCTTTGTGTAGTCTGGGAATGTTACACGACATGATAAGAAATTATGTTATTTCCTACAGAGGAGAGAACAAAAGGCTACAATGTTCGAGAAGACGCGTTGATGTGTACAAACGCTGTCTCGAACCAGTCATTAATGAGTTCCGACCGATGCTTAAGAAGAACGAAATGAGCATAAACGTAGATATGAAAGGTAATCGTTTTTTCTACTGTGATGCCGATCTAATGAAGATCGGGTTCAGTAATTTGATAAACAACGCCATCAAATATGGTACGGCATGTACTGATATAAGATGCAAGTCGTTAACAACTGACGAAATCTTCAGACTCAGTATATGGAACGAAGGCATTGGGGTGGAACGAGAAAGGTTGGACGATATCTTTGAGAGGTTTATCAGATTTGATAAGGTAGGTATAAACGGTACTGGGCTTGGTCTGCACGTGGTTAAGATGATTGCTAATGTCCACAACGGTTCGGTTAAGGCTGAATCAGGATATCTGATTACTGATACTTCAGTTACCTATGATGAATTTTATAGTAATCCACGTCTTGCAAAAACTGATAGAACAGACCTCAAGAAATTTGCGAGATTTATTTTTGAAATTCCCTCTAGTGGACACCAACAAAAAGGAGAGGTGTAAAATGACAGAACAAAAAACGATTTTGATTGTTGACGATGACAAGGACTTCCTGGAGGCAACAAGTATTGTGCTGGAAAAGAGTGGTTACTCAGTTGCAACCTGTCTGTCAGCCAAGGAGTGCCTCGCTAAGTTGAAGTCTATGAAACCGGATCTAATAATCCTTGATGTTATGATGGAAACTGATCATTCGGGGTTTGATTTATGTCGGGAGATGAAGCGATTACCCGAAACCAAGGATGTTCCAATAATCATGTTGACTGCAGTAGATCAGAAATATTCGCTTGATTTCTCATCAGCTGCTGGCGATGAATCCTGGTTGCCAGTCGACGAATTTATCGATAAACCGGTTGAAGCAGGTGTTCTGGTAGAATGTATTGAGAAACTTCTGGCGCGTTGATGAACATGGGACATAACGGACAAAAGGTAGGTGCCACCCTGGTTATTGGTGGTGGTATTGGTGGTATACAGGCTGCCCTGGATCTAGCTGATTCTGGTTTCCGAGTCTACCTTGTGGATAAGAACCCGAGCATTGGTGGTGTAATGGCGCAATTAGATAAAACGTTTCCAACTAATGATTGCTCGATGTGCATTCTTGCGCCCAAACTCGTGAGCGTTGCCAGGCATCCTAATATAGAGATCATTAGCAATGCCGAAATAGAAAAAGTGTCTGGCGAAGCTGGTAATTTCGTTGTTAAAGTGAAAAAGGAACCCCGTTATGTAGATGTAGAAAAGTGTACTGGCTGTGGCGTCTGTATGCAGAATTGCCCAGTTCGGCAAATGATTCATTTAGATGGAAAAGAAGAAAGCATAGAGTTGTGTCCTGAAGACCGTATCAGAATCCAGGAAATATTAAAGGAGTATCGAGCAAGAAAAGGAAATCTGATGCCGATTTTGCAGAAGATCAGTGCGCAGTACAATTACCTGCCAACGAACCTTCTACGCTACATCGCATCAGAGTTGAACATACCACTGAGTCAGATATTCAGTATCGCAACTTTCTACAACGCCTTCAGTCTTACGCCAAGAGGTCGACATGCAATCGCAATATGCCGCGGCACAGCCTGTCATGTGCGTGGCTCAGGTAATATTCTGGAAAGACTCGAACAGGAGCTCGGCATTGTTGATGGCGGGACAACTGAAGATCTAAGGTTCACTATACAAACTGCGAGATGTATTGGATGTTGTAGTATTGCACCAGCGGTGAGGATTGATCAGGATACTTATGGTCATGTCCAGGCAAGTCAACTAATGGATATTCTGAAGAAATATCAATGAAGAAAGTGAAGAATCCGCAGGATTTGCATAGGGTTAAAAGAGAGGGATTGAAATCTCTTTACCCAAAAAGTAGAACAAGAATAACAGTGGGGATGGCCAGCTGTGGACTCGCCACTGGTGCTGATTCAATTTTCAATAATATTGCTGATATGGCTAAGAATAGGGAAGATCAGTTCTTGGTTGTGCCCGTTGGATGCGTAGGCTTTTGTCAAAGAGAACCACTTGTTGATGTTTTAATACCCGGACTACCGAGAGTCACATTCTCTAAGGTGGATAAAGACAAACTGAATGAGATACTTGAATATCTACTTGAGAACAGAATAAATGGCGCTCTGGCCAGTTGGCGGTGTGATGAAGATGGATTTCTCATCAATAATGTGAAAAGAAAATTGTGTAATGGTATTTTGCCCAGTGACATAAAGTCGCTCCAACTCTATAACGAAATACCGTTTTTCAAAAAACAACTAAAGATTGCCCTAAGGAACTGTGGTTTTATCAACCCTGAGAGTATTGAAGAATACATCGCACGCGGAGGTTATCACACATTCTATAAGGTTCTTGCAGAAATGACTCCTCAAGAAGTGATACAAGAGGTACAGAAATCAGGTTTAAGGGGTCGCGGTGGCGCAGGATTTCCTACAGGTAAGAAATGGGAGATATGTAGAAATAGTAAAGGTGATACCAAGTATATCATCTGTAATGCAGATGAAGGCGATCCTGGTGCTTATATGGATAGGAGTGTTTTAGAAGGCGATCCTCATTCAGTAATTGAAGGTATGCTCATTGGTGCTTATGCAATTGGTGCTATAGAGGGATATATCTACGTGCGGAGCGAATATCCACTGGCGATTGAGCGGTTTAATAAGGCAATAAATGATGCCAAAATGCACGGGTTCTTGGGAGAAAACATATTTGGCAAAGACTTTAATTTCGGGATAAATGTGAGTCAAGGAGCTGGTGCATTTGTCTGCGGAGAAGAAACTTCACTCATTGCCTCGATTGAAGGTCGACTACCTGAACCGAGGTTACGTCCACCGTTCCCTGTTGAGTCAGGCATGTGGAGGAATCCGACGAATATAAACAATGTGGAAACCTGGTCGGTCATTCCCGTAATAATTGCCCGTACCGGCGATTGGTTCGCAAGAATCGGTACAGAACATAGTAAAGGGACGAAAGTATTTTCTTTGGTGGGGAAGATCGAGAATACCGGACTGATTGAAGTACCCATGGGAACAAAATTGAAGGAAATTTTGAAAATTGGCGGTGGTATTCCACACAATAGAAAATTCAAAGCAATACAGACTGGTGGTCCATCAGGGGGATGTCTGCCTGCTCGCCTTCTTGATCTCCCTGTTGATTTTGACAAATTGGCTGAGGCTGGATCCATGATGGGCTCAGGCGGTATGGTTGTTATGGACGAAGATACTTGTATGGTAGATGTTGCAAAATATTTTCTTGAGTTCTTAAAGGATGAATCCTGTGGCAAGTGTGTATCATGTCGCGAAGGCACGCAACAGATGTATGAAATCGTAAAGCGAATTACTGAAGGGAAAGGCAAGGAAGAAGACATCGCATTACTTGAGAATCTTGGTGAAGTTGTGAAGACCGCCTCAATGTGTGGACTCGGTCAGACGGCTGCCAATCCTGTTCTGTCAACAATACGATATTTCCGAGATGAATACAAAGCACATATAGAAGAGAAGCGTTGCCCTGCATTGGTGTGCAAGAAATTGATTTCTTATGTCATAGAACCTGAATTGTGTAATGGATGTACAGTATGTGCCAAAAGTTGTCCAAATGAAGCGATAATTGGTGAGCCGAAAAAGGTGCATAAAATAGACCAAAAGAAATGTATTAAATGCGGAATATGCATTACAAGCTGTCCGCCGAAATTCAAGGCGATAAAAAAAGTCTCGCCCGTGGTAACATGAAAAAGAAGATAAAGAAAAAACAAAAGAAAAAAAGAGTAGTCAGGAAGAGTAGGAAATCAGGTGTGCCAAAGAGAAAACAGGCACCAGATATGGTTTTGTTGACTATTGATGGTATTCCTGTTACGACAAAGAAGAGCAATAGTATTCTCGAAGCAGCACAAGAAATCAATATCGAAATACCTACGCTTTGTTACCATAAAGCACTGAGTCCTTACGGCGCGTGTCGACTCTGTGTTGTTGAGATACAAAAGAATGGTTGGAAGAAAATACAGACGTCATGCGTGTATCCTGTGGAAGAGGGAATTGAGGTGAAAACGGATACTCCTGTACTTCAGAATATACGAAAAACAATAATGCAATTGCTTTTGGCACGAGCACCTCAGTCTGAGAAAGTGCAAGAGTTGGCAAAGAGGTTCGGCGTTCAGGAAACGCCTTTTGTAAAACGAGATGAGGACTGTATATTGTGCGGCTTGTGTATTAGAATGTGCAGGGAACGTATGGGTAGGGACGTTGTGAGCTTTAAGGGGAGGGGTGACCAGCGTGAAATTTCACCACCATTCGATGTTGAATCTCCTGATTGTATGGTATGTGGTGCATGCTACGCAATATGTCCGACAGCTTCACAGCGTCTCCAGAAGATGAGTAATAAGGTGAAAAAACCACTCCTTGATGAATTCGACGCAGGACTCAGATCAAGATCTGTTATACGCATCCCATTTCCACAGGCAGTGCCGAATGCCGCGATTATTGACAGAGAACATTGCGTTCACTTTGCCACTGATAAGTGCCGAATTTGTGAGGATCTCTGTGAGGCAAAGGCAATCAATTTTGATCAAAAGGAGGAACTCGTTGAGATACCCGTAGGGTCGATCATTCTTTCGAGTGGGTCTGAGGTCATTGACGGCAAGCAGAAACGCGAATATGGAAACGGTCGCTATGAGAATATTGTAACCTCAATAGAGTTCGAGCGCATTCTTTCCGCTTCTGGTCCATATCATGGTCATGTTGTGCGACCTGGTGATAAGAAAGAACCGAAAAGAATCGCCTTTATTCAGTGTGTTGGAAGCAGGGATGAAGAAAACCCGTATTGCTCATCAGTATGTTGTATGTATGCGACAAAAGAAGCAGTTATTGCTAAGGAGCACTCACCCGGGCTTGAGTGCACTATATTTTTTATGGATATCCGGGCATTTGGCAAAGGGTTTGATGAATATTATGAAAAGGCGCAAAAAAGTGGTGTTAGATATATTAGATGTCGTCCTTCATCGATTGAAGAAAAACAATCCACCAAGAATCTTATCATTAGATATGCGGATGAGCAAGGGCAGATGTGGGTTGATGAATATGACATGGTTGTTCTCGCTTGTGGATTGCAGCCGCCAAAAGGAATGGGGAAAATCGCGCAAACCCTCGGCATAGAAATGAATGCTGCGGGTTTTTGCAAAACCCGCGCTTTCGCACCTACGGATTCCAGTAAAAAAGGTGTATTTGTCTGCGGTCCTTGTACTGAACCAAAGGATATTCCGGAGACGGTTACGCAATCTTCCTCAGCCGCTGCAAGATCAATGGAACTGCTCGCTGAACAAAGGCACACTTTGATTACCAAGAAAGAGTATCCTTCAGAACTTGATGTTTCAGGGCAAGAACCAAGGGTTGGTGTTTTCATTTGTCGCTGTGGAATTAACATTGGTGCTTATGTTGATGTGCCAAAGGTCGTTGAACACGCAAAAGGACTGAAATATGTAGCCCATGTTGAGGAAAATCTCTATACCTGCTCTCAGGATAGTCAAAAGCTTATTATTGAGATGATAAAGGAACATAAATTGAATCGGGTTGTTGTTGCTTCATGTACACCAAGGACCCATGAGCCCCTTTTCCGTGAAACAATAAGAGAGGCAGGGCTGAATCCTTATCTCTTTGAGATGGCAAATATCCGCGATCAATGTTCCTGGATTCACATGACTGAGCCAGAGGAAGCGACGGAAAAGGCTAAGGATTTGGTTAAAATGGCGGTTGCCAAAGCAGCTCTGCTCAGTCCGCTCAAATGTGTCGAAATAGATGTTATCCAAAAAGCTCTGGTCATCGGCGCGGGTGTTGCCGGTATGGTCACGAGTCTCTCTCTTGCTCGTCAGGGGTTTGAGGTTTTCCTTGTTGAGAAAGAAAAAGAACTTGGTGGGAATGCACGTCACATCTTTTATACAATAGAAGGCAATGATGTCCAGACCTATCTGAAGAGCTTGATCAAGCAGAACCACAACAACAAGCTGATACATATTTACGCGAACGCAAAGATTACATCGGTAAATGGGTTTATCGGTAACTATGAAACCTTAATTAGCCTTGCCAATGGTCGGAAAAAGAAGTGCAAACATGGCGTCATTATCGTCGCAACCGGTGCTCAGGAGTATAAGCCCACTGAATACATGTATGGTAAAGACAAAAGGGTTATTACGCAAAGAGAGTTGGAAGAGTTGCTTGAAGAGGACAGAAGCAAGAAATCAGAAGCAAGAAACCAGAGGCAAGAAACCAGAAGTAAGAAGCAAGAAGTAAGAGACCAGAAGCAAGAGGTAAGAGACCAGAAGCAAGAAGTAAGAAGCAAGAATGGAGAAGAAAATCTTGCATCTTGCCTCGGACATCTTGCCTCTGTAGTTATGATTCAGTGTGTTGGTTCCCGGGATAATGGACATGCTTATTGCAGCCGCAGGTGTTGCTCGCAGGCGGTAAAAAATGCCTTGAACCTGCTTGAACTAAACCCCAAGGCCAAGATATATGTTCTGTACCGGGATGTACGAACCTATGGTTTTAAGGAAGACCATTACACTGCAGCCCGGTCAGCAGGTGTTATGTTCGTTCGTTATGACAAGGAGAAAAAACCGATCTTGGGAAATGACAACGGTTCTCTGGGCGTTTCTGTGTTTGACCCGGTACTCCAGCGGAAACTTGAAATCCACCCCGACTTAGTCGTTCTTTCAACTGGGATTGTGCCGGACAAGGACAATGAGAAGATTGCCAAGATGCTCAAGGTGCCGTTGAATAGTGATGGCTACTTCCTTGAGGCGCATGTAAAACTTCGCCCGGTTGATTTCGCAACCGAAGGGATATTTGTTGCGGGGCTTGCCCATAGTCCCAAATTTCTAACCGAGTCAATTGACCAGGCTAATGCGGCCGCAGCGCGTGCTGCGACAATCCTGGCTGAGAATAAGTATTATGCTGAAGCGACAGTTTCTCATGTCAATGACGACTTATGCGTAGGTTGTGGTGTTTGCAGTAGTCTATGTCCATATGAAGCCATTGAAATTGTTAAGGAAAATGGCCAGCGTCGTTCAAAAGTCAATGAAGCGTTGTGTAAAGGGTGCGGTACATGTGTTGCGGCATGTCCGTCTGGCGCCATGGACCAGTATGGTTTCACAAAAGATCAAATATTGACAATGATCAAATCGATCAGGAAGTAGTCATGGAGAATTTCAAGCCAAATATCATTGTTTTCTGTTGCAATTGGTGTTCTTATGCAGGCGCTGATCTTGCTGGAGTGTCGAGATTTCAGATTGACCCGAGTTTCAGGGTTATTAGAACCATGTGTTCAGGGCGCATAGAACCAGAATTCATACTGAGTGCTTTTGAAAACGGCGCAGATGGTGTAATGATAACTGGTTGCCATCCTGGTGATTGTCACTATATCAATGGCAATTACAAGACCATGAGGAGGTTCTATTTCATGAAGGTTCTCCTCAGGGAATTTGGCGTGGACACAAGTCGCATGAAATTGAGTTTTATATCAGCGGGTGAGGGGATTGAATTTCAAAGACTGGTCAATGATTTTATTAAAGAGATAAAGAAGTTAGGTCGGGCTCAGTACCGAGTTAAGGAGTGAAATTATGGAGGAAAAGAGTAATATTATCGACATGAAAGAGATGGATTTTAGTTTTGCTGACGAAATCATATCCTATCCTGGTGGTGAAAATCTGAGAAAATGTTTTGCTTGTGGTTCGTGTACGGCAGGATGCCCAATCAGTGAGATCGATGAATCCTTTAGTCCGCGCCGACTCATACGACAGATATTGTTCGGCATGCGCGAGGAAGTATTGTCGTCTCCCACGATATGGTTCTGTCTGCTATGCTTTCGATGCTATGCCCATTGTCCTCAGCAAGTAAACTTTCCAGATTTGATGCGTGTACTCAGATATCTGGCGATTAAAAACGGGTATGCCAAACCCGAGATGCTCGACCACATTCAGGAAATTGATAAGCGTTTACAAATTCTCAGGCATGATCTTATAAAATACGATATTGCTAAACATACATCGGCTCATTACCAAGAGCCGTCGCGCGAATAGGCTATTATGTTCTTGACACGGTGAAGAGAGTAGAATGAAGAGCAATAAGAAAGCCATGGTTATAGGTGGAGGCATTGCCGGTGTTCAAGCTGCTTTGGACTTAGCTGACTCGGGTATTGAAGTCTACCTCGTCGAACAAGCGCCCAGTATCGGTGGCAGGATGGCACAACTCGACAAGACCTTTCCAACGAATGATTGTTCATTGTGTATCCTCTCACCAAAACTTGTTGAGGCAGGTAATCATCCTTGTATCAACATCATCACTAATGCTACGGTCGAAAAAGTTAAAGGAGACGCACCATACTTCAAAGTAAGGATAAAGAAAGAACCCCGTTATGTGGATGAGGCGAAGTGCACAGGTTGCGGCATATGCATGACAAAGTGTCCGATAAAAATCCCTGATACCTATAATATCGGGTTGATGAACACAAAATGCATTCACATCCCGTTTCCTCAAGCCGTGCCTGCAGTTGCCATAATTGATAAAGATCATTGTCTGTATCTTAATCGTGGTAAATGTCGAATCTGTGAGAAATTCTGTGAACCAAAGGCAATAGATTTTGATCAAAAAGCCGAGATTATTGAATTAGAGGTTGGGAGTATTATTGTCGCTGCTGGTCTTGTAGAGTTCGATGCCCGTTTGAAAGATGAATATAGTTACAAAGCTTGCCCAAATGTTGTTACAAGCATGGAGTTTGAACGCGTTCTGAGTGCTTCTGGACCCACCCAGGGGCATGTGCTAAGACCATCAGACAGCAAGGAACCTAAGAGAATTGCCTTTATTCAGTGTGTTGGTTCACGAGATGCACAAGTGGGTAGTGAGTACTGTTCAGCTATTTGCTGTATGCAGGCTGCCAAGGATGCAATAATTATCACTGAGCATCTTCCTGATGCGAAGATCATGGTTTTCGGGATGGACATAAGGGCGTGCGGTAAGAATTTTGATATGTTTATTGAACGCGCAGAGCGTGAGCATAATACGCGTTTTGTGCGCGCCCGGATATCATCAGTTGACATTGATCCGATAATGGATAATCCAATTGTACATTATACTGAAGATGGACACAACAAGACCGAAGTTTTTGATTACCTGATACTGTCAGTTGGTTTACGTTCAACACCAAAGCTAAGGCATTTGGCAGCCACCTTAGGTATTGAAATCAATGACTTTGGTTTTGTCCGTACTCCATTATTTGAACCAGTTGGGACATCACGACCTGGTATTTTTGTCTGTGGTACGATATCTGGACCTAAAGACATCCCCGAGTCAGTCATTGAAGCAAGCGGCGCAGCAGGCTCAGCAGGGATTGTCCTGAGAGAATTCCCACGTCGAGAAGTTGTCGTGGAATACCCGCCTGAGGAACAGATCAATGAAGGCGATCGACCGAGGATTGGTGTTTTTGTATGCCACTGTGGAATTAATATTGCGGCGACTGTTGATGTTAAAGATGTTGTTGAGGATACCGCGAAGCTGCTTTATGTCGTGCACAGTCAAGAACTACTGTTCGCCTGCTCACAGGATTCCCAGAAGCTAATAACTGACAAGATCCACGAACTCGGTATTAATCGTGTCGTGGTTGCTGCCTGTACGCCAAGAACGCATGAACCGCTCTTCCAAGATACGTTGAGAAAATCCGGTCTTAATCAATACTTGTTTGAATTCGCAAACATTCGCGAACAGTGTTCATGGGTACATCAGAAAGAACCGGAAAAAGCGACTAAGAAAGCAAAAGAGATCGTCAAAATGGCAGTCCATAAGGTTGCGTATCTTGAACCGCTCGACAAAACACATCTGAGCGTCGACAAGAATAGCTTGGTAATAGGGGGCGGTCTGGCTGGTATGACCGCTGCTCTGGATATTGCAGAGCAAGGATATCATGTTGATCTCGTTGAAAAAGAAGATGGGTTGGGCGGTAACCTGAGACACATTTCCTATACCCTGGAGGCAGGAGACACAGCTCCTTTGCTTGGAGACATTGTCCAAAGGATAAATGAACACCCTAATATTACTGTTTACACCTCCTCTGAGATTCAGGGTATTAAGGGGTTTATCGGGAATTTCCAGACGATCATAAAAGATACAAGCAATCAAAAGGCACAACAGAATGATGAAGAAGCAATAACTGAAATAAAACACGGTGTGGTTATTGTCGCCTCAGGTGCCCAGGAGTACAAGCCTACTGAGTATTTATATGGCAAAGACAAGAGGGTTATTACCCAGAGGGAATTGGAGGAGTTACTTGAGGAAGCAAGAGGCAAGAAGCAAGAGGCAAGTAGCAAGAAGCAAGAGGCAAGAAACCAGAAGCAAGAAGTTAGAAGTAAGAAGCAAGAGGTAAGAGATCAGAAGCAAGAGGTAAGAGATCAGAAGCAAGAGGTAAGAGATCAGAAGCAAGAGGTAAGAAGTAAGAAGTTAGATAATAATCTGGCTTCTGGCATCTTGTCTCTGTCTTCTGTAGTTATGATTCAATGTGTCGGTTCGAGGAATGAGGTTAACCCGTATTGTAGCAGAGTATGTTGTAGTACGGCAATCAAAAATGCGTTGATGTTGAGAAAGCTCAATCAACAAGTGCAGATATTCATCCTTTATCGTGATGTCAGGACCTATGGTGTAAAGGAATTGTATTATAAGAAAGCCCGTGAGGCAGGGGTAGTTTTTGTCCAATATGAACAAGATGACAAACCAGTGGTGGTCAGTGATAATGGCATTATATATGTCGAAGTCAAAGAAAAGATACTCAACCGAATTCTGCAGCTGACACCTGATTTTGTTGTTTTGAGTACTGGGATTGTACCAGATGCCGGTAACAGGTTTTTGTCTCAAGCTCTAAAGGTTCCGTTAGGGATTGATGGATTCTTTTTCGAAGCTCATGTTAAGCTACGACCTGTAGATTTTGCTACCGATGGCATATTCGTTTGTGGACTTGCGCATTATCCCAAGGACATAAGAGAAAGTATTGCACAAGCAAAGGCAGCTGCATCACGTGCCATCACGGTGTTGAGCAAAGACGAGGTTGAAGCTGAAGGAAAAGTTGCTTGCATTGATGAACTGCGCTGCAACGGGTGCGGGTTATGTATTGATGTTTGTGCCTATAGTGCCATTGAACTCGATAGCGAAAAGGGAATCGCCAGGGTAAATGAAGCGTTGTGTAAAGGATGTGGTATATGTTCTGCGTCCTGCAGATCGGTTGCGATAGATATCAAGGGTTTCAAGGACGCACAGATACTTGCGGCATTGACGGCGATATGATATAAGGAGATAATCTATGGAACAATCAGATGATAAAACAATCGGACAATCCGACAATAAGACTAACCCTTTCGAGCCCAGGATACTGGCTTTCTTGTGTAATTGGTGTTCTTATGCTGGCGCTGATTTGGCTGGTGTGAGTAGATTTCAGTACCCGACAACATTTCGGGTAATAAGGGTGCCATGTTCTGGTCGAATAAACCCGCTCTATATTATTAAGGCTCTTCAAAGCGGGTTCGATGGTGTGCTTGTATCAGGATGCCATCCAGGTGACTGCCATTACATCAGCGGCAACTATTTTGCCCGGAGAAGATTTGCCCTTCTTAAGAAGTTCTTGGAGTATTTAGGTATTGAACCGGAAAGGGTTCAGTTTTCCTGGGTGTCTGCTGCAGAAGGTGCGCGTTTTGCCAAGGTTGTCAAAAAAGTCACTGAGGACATAAAGCGATGTGGTCCACTTGAGTATTTCAAGAAGAACATAGATTCGGTTGAGAGGGAATCATGAAGCAGGCAGAACACGAAATAAGAAGCAATGTCGGAAAGCTCCTAAAGCAGAAGAACATCGATGTCTTCATAGGTTATGAAAAGGGCTCTTTACCGCTGCGTACATCACCCTGTTTTGTGTCGAGTGAGAAAGAGGCAAGAAAACTCATTTGGAATAGTTTTTGCACCAATAACCTTGCGGTCTATTTGCCGCGCATTATGTCGCGAGTGAAAAACAAAGGGTCTACTCGCGTCGGTATTATCTGTAAAGGTTGTGATAGCCGTTCCCTCGTCGAATTGATAAAAGAAAAGCAGTTAGCAAGAGGCCAAATTTACATTATTGGTATATCTTGTTCTGGTATGGTCGACTACAAAAAGATATTATCACAAGTCAATAGTGATGAGGTTATTGGTGTTGACGAGACCGCCGATGAGATCACGGTTAGATCAAAAGAAGGCGAGCGTGTTTTCAGTAAAGAAGAAAATCTCTGCGAACCTTGCCGCGCCTGCAAGCATGCAGTGCCGACTGTCTATGATATGCTTATAAGAACTGCACAGCAGCCGCGTCAAGCGACTACACCTGATCCTACAGTGCATGATTTCTTGATGAAGCCGCGGGAAGAGAGGTGGCAGATTCTTGAGCAGGAGTTGAGTAAATGCATACGCTGTTATGCTTGCCGAAATGCCTGTCCGAATTGCTACTGCAAGGAGTGCTTTGCAGAACAGACAAAACCACGGTGGTTTGGTGTGACCACTGATCTTACAGACATAATATTTTACCATACAATCAGGATCTTCCATCAGGCTGGGCGTTGTGTTGACTGCGGAGCATGCATACGCGCTTGTCCTATGAACATCAACCTTCGGTTGTTTACCCGGATGCTCGTTGATGAAGTCAAGGAACGTTTTGGTTACGAACCCGGCGTGTCAGCAAAAGAAGTACAACCACTGGCTACCTTCAAAACCGAGGATAGACAAGATTTCATGATTGAACCAGAATGAGGTATAGAAAATGGTGAAAAAGGAACGACTTGGTGTGATTCTCAGCGAAAGCAGGTTACCCGAGTTCATTGCGTCGTTGACCGAGACATATAGGATTTTCGGTCCTTCAAAAAAGGACGACGGTGAAAGTTTTGCCGATATCCATAAATCAGAAGAACTTGCCTTAGACTACCGAAATACCAAAATGTCTTCTAAAGGGTTTTTCTTTCCTCAAACAGAGTCTCTTATGTGGTATGACTCGACAGATAAGAAAGCTAAGCAAGATAAACCTGAAGTACAACCCACTTTGTTGTTTGGACTGCGACCATGTGATGCACTTGCAATATCCTACTTAGATAAGGTTTTCCTTAGCAATGAACCACAAGACCCCTATTATCGACAACGCCGTGAAGCGACGAAGATAGTCTGTCTTGCATGCAATAGCCCTAGCCCAACGTGTTTCTGTACCAGTGTGGGATGTGGTCCGGATTCAGAGAATGGGGCAGACATTATGATGTATAAACTTAATGATCGTTATTTTATGAAAGCCTTGACTCCAGGTGGAGAAGAAATACTCACCAAGATTGATGCTGAAACTGAACCGGCGACTTCTCAAGATATCGTTGAAAAGGATGATTTGGTCAACAAGGCTTGTCAGATGATGAAAAGATTCGTTGATATTGATGAATTTAAGGAAAAGCTAGACAATTTTCAAGGACCATGGTGGGAGAAACTCGCCCAGAAATGCTTGGGCTGCGGCATCTGCACATATTTCTGTCCGACCTGTCATTGTTTTGATGTTACCGATGAGGTCGTCAGGCAAAGCGGTAGACGAGTGCGCACCTGGGATTCTTGTATGTATCCACTTTTCACTTTGCATGCCTCGGGTCATAATCCGAGACCGACCGAAAGAGAGCGAATGCGACAGCGTATAATGCATAAGTTCAACTATGCGGACAAATATTACAGCAGTATCTTTTGTGTTGGTTGTGGTCGTTGTATTGTACATTGCCCGGTTAATATGGATATCAGACAGGTAATCACACAGATAATGGAGGAGCGATGAGCAATCCCTACAAGCCGACACCGGTCAAGATCAGCGATATTGTTGTTGAAAATGAAGCGCGCGACATAAAGACTTTCAAACTTACCTTCATAGATAAAGCAGATGAAGAAAATTTCGTTTTCCTTCCTGGTCAGTTCGCCGAGTTATCCATGTTTGGTTTTGGTGAGTGTCCTATAGGTATTGCGTCATCACCAACTGAAAAGGGGTATCTGCTTTTTACTGTGAAACGAGCCGGTGTTGTGACAACCCAATTGCATCGAGCCGCAGTCAATGAAACGATAGGTATTCGGGGACCCCTTGGCAACACGTACCCGCTTGAGAAAATGAAGGGCAATAATATTTTGATCGTCGGTGGTGGGTTTGCGTTTACAACGTTGCGTGCTACCATAAAATATATCCTTGAACAAACCAACCGTCCGCGCTTTGGAGATTTGATGGTTATTTATGGAGCACGTAGCCCTGGCGAACTTCTGTACAAGAGTGAACTCTGGGCGTTGGAGAAAAGAAGCGATATGGAAACATTCATTACAGTTGATAAGGGAGATAAAAAATGGAACCGACGTGAAGGTTTTGTGCCAACCGTATTGAAGGAGGTAGCACCAAGTTCACGGCAGACAGTTGCGTTGGTTTGTGGACCACCGATTATGATAAAATTCACTCTGCCGGTCTTGATAGAACTGGGTTTTTCACCGGAGTCTATTTTCCTATCTTTAGAAATGCGTATGAAGTGCGGTATTGGAAAATGTGGACACTGCAATATCGGTCACAAATATGTTTGCAAAGATGGACCGGTTTTCTCTTTTGCCGAATTGCAGAAATTGCCCCAAGAGTATTGATGAGATGACTAACGCCACAGCCAGGATGTTAATTATCGACGAAGAGACTTTACCACACATTTCTGATGAGTTCTATCGTAGACTGGTTTATCTTGATTTTTATGATTCTCTGAATATAATGAAATATAGGCTATTGGTATGAATAGACCCAGAATTTTGATAATCGACGATGAAGAAGCAATTTGCGATGCCTGCGCCCAGATTCTTAGTGAAGATGGATTTTTGGTTGAAACGAGTTTTGAAGGCTCAGCAGGTCTAAAAAAGGTTGATGATTTTAAGCCGGACGTCGTTCTGGTAGATTTGAAGATGCCTGGTGTGAGTGGTATAGAAGTTTTAGAGAAAATAAGTAAGAAGGACAAGAATATTGTGTCTGTTGTCATAACTGGTTATGCGACTATTGAATCTGCAGTTGAATCTATGAAAAAGGGAGCATACGATTTTCTACCAAAACCATTCAATCCAGATGAACTGAAGATCATCTGCAAAAGAGCATTGGAAAGGAGAAGGATTCTATTAGAAACAGAGCGATTGAAAAGAGAGAAAGATAAGATGAGACAGAATTTTGTTGCATTAATCTCGCACGAATTGAGAACCCCATTGGTGGCTGTGATGCAATATTTAGAAGTTTTTGCTGGTGGTATTGCTGGTGGTCTTTCACAAAAACAGGCGAAGATTGTCAGTAGAATGAAAGTTCGTTTAAAAGAACTCCTTACGCTCATTGACCGATGGTTAAAGCTTTCGAGGATAGAAGAGTTGGGTTTGAAAGAAGGGTTTGAGGATTTTCCTCTCTCTTTGGTAGTTGAAGAAGTCGTTGATTTGGTCAAATCTCTTGCCCAGGAGAAAAAAGTGACTCTTGAGGTAAAGTCTATTCCTGAAAATGTCATTATCAATGGTGATAAAGAGATGATTAATGAAGTTTTTACAAACCTTATTAGTAATGGCATTAAATATAATCGAGTAGGTGGAGGCGTTACAGTTGAATTAAGGGAACAGGAAGAATTTTGGGTATTTGATATTAGCGATACTGGCATTGGCGTTCCTGATCAAGAGATTGCACATATAGGGGAAGAATTCTATCGCGTAAAAAGAGAAGGAAGTGCGGCTGGTTCAGGACTCGGTCTGGCAATTGTGAAGAAAATATTAGCAATTCACAATGGGAAATTGGAAGTAAAGAGTAAGTTGAACCAGGGTAGTACATTCAGTGTTTATCTACCCCGCGCTTCGATAGAAAGAGTGAAGCAATAAGAGGTTAATTATGGCTCTAGTGAGTAAACGATTTTTTAAAAGGAGCATAAAATGAAAAAGACAAAAATTTTATTTATTAACGATGACCTTGATTTTTCTGAGACAAATAAGATTATGCTTGAACAAGCAGGTTATGAGGTTATTATCGAACAAAGTGGAAAAAAAGGAATTGATAGTGTAAAAA
>Ga0209986_10000587_pt1 | contig 35405 bp, 38 predicted proteins | sample BlataG_FD_183168 | JGI IMG/M metagenome (GOLD analysis project Ga0209986, IMG submission 183168) | Deep subsurface microbial communities from Black Sea to uncover new lineages of life (NeLLi) - Black_00105 metaG (SPAdes) (version 2) | ecosystem: Environmental > Aquatic > Marine > Oceanic >... | reverse complement strand
GGAGAAGAAGGTTACACAGTAAAAAAATCCATGGAGATACTCGTTGCCTTAGGAGACATCTACGGCGCTGAAAAACTCATAAACATAGATTCTGTTCAAGTGGCAGGCGTGTCATACCACAACCTAGGAGATGCTGGTCTAGAATTTCTAGATGAACTAGCAAAGGATGGAAAAGTCAAGGTTCTCACAACCTTGAACCCTGCAGGAATGGACTTGGAGAATTGGAAAAAACTCGGGATCTCCAAAGAATTCGCTGAAAAACAAAACTCAGTCATAGATGCCTTCAGAAAAATGGGTATAATCATCTCTTGCACGTGTACACCATACCTGATAGGAAGCCTACCAACATATGGGAGGCATATTGCTTGGTCCGAGTCGTCTGCAGTTACTTTTGCTAACTCTGTTATCGGGGCAAAGACCAACAGGGAGGGCGGTCCATCAGCCCTTGCAGCTGCTTTTGTGGGTAAAACACCGTCCTACGGGCTGCACTTGGAAGAGAACAGGGTGCCAGACGTTCATGTAGACGTGAGGGTTAACCCTAAAAAAATATCGGATTGGGGAGCTCTTGGCTGGTGTATTGGTAAAAAAGTTGGAAACAAGATACCATACATAACAAGCGTGAAAGACGCGGATTTGGATGAATTGAAATCGTTCTGTGCTTCAGTGGTGACTTACGGTTCAAAACCGTTGTTCTTCATGAAGGGAATAACCCCTGGAACTGAAAAACATCAAATGCCAAAAGAGAAGATCACTATTGAAGATGTGGACATAAAAGAAGCATATGAAAGCATTAACGATAATGTTGACATTATAGACTTCGTCTGTATAGGCTGTCCCCACTGTTCAATTAAGGAAATCGCTGAAATAGCGAAACTATCAAAAAATAAGAAAGTATCTTCGAGCACTGAATTCTGGGTTGCAACTTCAAGGCTAATGAAACAACTCGCTGACAAAAGAGGCTACACAGAAACAATTGAAAACTTTGGGGGAAAATTCGCTTGCGACACTTGTATGGCAGTGGCTCCATTGAAAGGAAGGTTCAGGTCAGTTGCAACAACCTCTGCAAAAGCATGTTACTATTCAAGACACAACGACATGAAAACAAAACTGGGAAGCCTAGAACAGTGTATAGAGGCTGCGGTGACGGGAAAATGGAGCTGAAAGGAAGAATAATCTCAAAAGGAGTTGCGGAAGGAGAAGCCTTAACCACCTCACAACCAATCTCGTTTTACGGTGGAGTAGACCCTGACACTGGTGTGATCATAGAAAAGGGGCACGAACTAGAGGGAAAGAAGGTGACGGACAAAATACTGGTTTTCCCGAACGGTAAAGGGTCAACCGTTGGATCCTACACCCTTTACAGGATGAAGAAGAATGATACGGCGCCTGCTGGAATTATAAACGAAGAATGTGAAACAGTCGTTGCCGTAGGAGCAATAATCTCGGAAATACCTTGCATTGATAAGATTGATATTTCGAAAATAGAGACAGGAGACACAGTTCGACTACAAAATGATATAGTTAGAATAGAAAAGCGAAGGCTGCCTCGATAACCTGTTCTGGCTACTTTCATCTTTCTGAATAAAACTTTGTTGTATCTGGCGAGCCGGCGACGGTTCTGACGATAGACAATAGAGTCCATGTATGAGCGAAATTAGGAGAAGATCGGTGCATAGGCATGAAATCCACCAGCCTTAGATTATCCGTTTTCTTCACAAAACACAATTTCCAACCAGATGGTGGAGGGGATGAGGCGCATAGAGAACCTGAGCCAATCAAGATAGCAACTCAAAGTTTTTTGTCGAATTAGCGCGCGCGCGCTTTCTTTCATTTTGAGAGTTTTTGGCTTTTGGGTTTCTTTGATGTTTAACTCTATCCATAGAGTTTCCTTGATGTCACTTCTTCACCTTATTGAGTGATGTAGTGTTTTGTTCTTCTTATTAGGCGTGGTTGGTGTTGTCTAACCGCTGTTAACGCCACAACACCAAACTATATTTATAAAGCCCTTAAAGAGAAAAGGTGAAAAGCACCTTAATAGAGAAGGAATAAAGTTGGCTAAGGAAACAAGAAAGCGCAAATCAGACCATATCAAGATCTCCCTAACCCAGAATGTTCAAGCAAGAAAAACAACAACTGGTTTCGAAGACATCCATTTTGTTCACAAGGCTTTACCAGAAATTAACAAGCAAAAAATAGTTTTGTCCACAACCGTTTTTGGCCACAAGTTTGCAGCGCCACTAATTGTAGGTGCCATAACCGGCGGAACGGTGGAAGCAACGAAAATTAATGCAACGATAGCTGAAGCCGTGGAAGAACTGGGTTTAGGAATGGGTGTTGGGAGTCAACGAGCGGCAATTGAAGATGAAAAACTTGAGAAAACCTTCGCAATAGCCAGAAAAAAAGCTCCAACAGCCTTTCTAATCGCAAACATTGGCGGAGTGCAACTCGTAAACGGATATGGCGTGAAAGAAGTCAAAAAAGCAATTGAAATGATTGAAGCAGATGCCTTTGCGATACACCTAAATCCGCTACAAGAGGCAATTCAACCAGAAGGTCAAACAAACTTCGAAGGAGTGCTTGGAAAAATAGGTGAAGTTGCACGAGAACTGGACAAGCCAGTAATAGTGAAGGAAACAGGCGCTGGCATTGCAGCTGAAGAGGCAAAAAAACTTGAGGATGCAGGTGTGAAAGGCATAGATGTAAGCGGAGCGGGTGGTACAAGTTGGGCAGCGGTTGAGTATCACCGTGCCAAGAGGCATGAGAAAAATTTCCAACACAGACTAGGCTATGTTTTCTGGGATTGGGGCATCCCAACAGCCACAAGCCTTGTTGAGGTTACCCAAACCGTAGGAATTCCAGTTATAGCTTCCGGAGGAATACGTGACGGAGTGAATGCGGCTAAGGCTTTAGCCCTAGGTGCAAACTTGACAAGTCTTTCCCAACCAGTATTACATGCAGCAGTTAAAGGCGTAGAAGAAACAAAGAATGTACTTTCACTCTTAATAGAAGAAATGAGGAATGTAATGTTCCTCGTAGGAGCAGATTCTATTCAAAACTTGCATAATGTTTCACTTGTAATAAGAGGCAAAACGGCGGAATGGCTGAGGATTAGAGGGTTTGATACAGAAAGATATGCGCGGAAATGGAGGAATTAACCCTTTTGGATATCGAGAGATTTCTTGAAGAGAAGGCTGCTTTAATAGATAAGACTATTGAGAAGTATGTTCCGAGGCTATTCTCAGAAGATGCGGTTGTTTTCAGATTTAATCCGCCGTGTTACGCCTACAACTTGGAAGCCTTGAACAAAGCAGTTGCTGAGCCTATCTGGGAGTTTCTTGATAGAGGAGGTAAAAGGTGGCGTTCAAGCCTTTTCCTGTTAGTCCTAGAGGCCTTGGGCAAAGGCTCTGAAGATTTCGTTGATTTCGCTATTATCCCAGAGGTAATTCACAATGGAACAATAATAATAGATGACATAGAAGATGCATCCGAACTTCGAAGAGGAAAACCATGCACATACAAGATTTACGGCTTGGACATAGCCATAAACGCCGGAAACGCCATGTACTATCTACCCCTACTACCACTAATAGAAAACAGGCAAAAAGTTTCCACGAAGAAACTCTCCAGAATCTACGACATCTACGTGAAAGAGATGATTAACTTAAGCCTCGGTCAAGCAATGGACATAGCGTGGCATAGAGGCATGGCAAATGCCGATGCAATAGATGAAAAAGACTATTTACAGATGTGCGCCTACAAAACTGGAACCTTGGCAAGGATGGCTGCAGAAATCGCCGCTGTACTGGCAGATGCAACCGATGAACTTGTCGAAAAGCTTGGGCGATTCGCCGAAAGCATAGGTGTAACCTTCCAAATGCAAGACGACCTCCTAGACTTAACTAGCCCAGAATTTACAGAAAAAAAAGGTGGTCACGGACAAGATATAACCGAAGGAAAAAGAAGCTTAATAGTTATCCACACCTTGAAGGTTGCTAACGCCGAAGACCAGGAAAGACTTGTTCAAATCCTAAAAATTCACACTTCACATCAGAAGCTCAAAGATGAAGCAATCGCAATAATGCGAAAATATGACTCCATGGAGTACGTTAAACAGGTTGCAAAGAAAATGGTTGAAAACAACTGGAGAGAAGTTGAAAAGCTTCTGCCAGCTTCAGACGCTAAGCAAAAACTAAAAGACTTCGCAAAATTCATGATCAAAAGAAAGATCTAAACCGTAAAAAGAGCGTTAAACCATTTGGATCCCCAAAAAGACACAAAACTTAGAGAATTTATTCGAAAACTCGCTTTACTAAATGCTGTAAGACACGACGGCAAAGCACAAACAGGCCCAGTCATTGGAAAACTCCTAGGCGAAAAACCAGAATTGCGGGCAAGAGCGAAGGAAATTACCCGTCTTGTTAGTGAAGTTGTTCATAAAGTTAATGATCTTTCGTCAAAAAAACAAAAGAGTATTGTTGAAGAGAGATGGGCGGAAGCCCTTGTAAAGGGCAAGGTTGAGGAAGAAAGACGTCTTCCACCTTTATCCAATGTGAGCAAGTATGCTCAGGTTATTACGCGCTTTTCGCCAAATCCCGACTGTGTTTTGCACCTAGGCTCAGCCAGAGCTATAGTATTGTGCTACAAGTACGTATGCATGTATAATGGGAAATTCATTCTTCGCTTTGAGGATACAGACCCGAAACTTAAAAGGCCTGTTTTAGAGTTTTACGACCGAATCAGGGAGGACTTAGCTTGGCTCAAGTGCAAGCCAGACGAAGAATATATCCAAAGCGACAGGATCTCTATCTATTATGAGTATGCCGAAAAGCTGCTGAAGGATGGCAAAGCATACGTTTGTACATGTCCGCCCGAACAGTTCCGTGAAAAAGTGTCAGCTGGTAAACCATGCAAATGCCGTGATTTGCCGCCGGAAGAACATGTCTCAAGGTGGCAATGCATGCTTGAAGGGGGTTATAAGGAAGGAGAAGCCGTAGTTCGCGTAAAAACGGATTTGAGCCATCCAAACCCAGCGGTTCGAGATTGGCCTGCGCTTCGAGTTATAAATTCAGAAAAGCATCCTCATCCACGAATTGGAAGCAAATGTCATGTTTGGCCACTTTACAATTTTGCGTGTGGTATAGATGATCACCTAATGGGTGTAACTCACATAATCAGAGGAAAAGAACATTTGACAAACATGGTTCGGCAAAACTATATGTATAAATATCTGGGCTGGCAGTATCCAGAAGCCATACATTATGGTAGACTTAAGATTACAGGAGCTTCTCTAAGCAAGTCAGAAATAGTTCAGGGAATTAGGGCTGGCCTCTATGAAAGCTGGGATGACCCACGCCTAGCAACCTTCGCCGCCTTAAGAAAGCGGGGAATAACGTCTGAAGCCATAAAAAAGTTGATAATTGATGTTGGGCCGAAAACGTCAGACATAGTCATAAGCTGGGAAAACCTGTACGCATATAACAGAAAAATCATAGATCCAAGAGCAAACAGATATTTCTTTGTTGAGAATCCAATACAGTTAACGGTTAGAAATATACCGAAGTCGTTCACAGCGAAACTAAGCCTACATCCAGACCATCCTGAAAGAGGATTTAGAGAATACGTGATAGAACCTAGGGAAGATAGCTCCGCAGACTTTTGGGTTTCAAGAAATGATCTGAACGCTTTGGGAGTTGGAAGATTAGTACGTTTCATGGGATTATTCAACGTGAAAATCGAGGAAGCAGACACATATTCTGCTGAAGCATCCTTTATGAGTGAAGCATACGAAAAGGCAAGGAAGGCTGAAGCACCGTTGATTCATTGGATTCCCATTGGAGTTGGCATGCCTTGTCAAGTTGTTATGCCAGATGCAACCATAGCTGAAGGAATCGCTGAAACCTACTGTAAACAACTAAAACCTAATGATACAATACAGTTTGAGAGATTCGGCTTCGTAAGAATTGAAGAAATTAACACGAAAGTGATAGCTTACTACGCTCATAGGTGATAAGGAAGGTGTAAGAACATGCGTAAACAAGATAAAATAATTGTGTGGCCGGTTTATTTTGATTCAACAAGAACAAGAGGTGCAGGGAGAAGAGTTTCCAAAGGTCTGGCTGTGCCTTATCCCAAAATTTTGGAAATAAGAAAAGCTGTGGAAGAACTGGGTCTGGATTATGAACTTCTTTTGGATGCTAGCTACCCAAAGACTCCGTGGCTGAAGACAGGCATGCTTCTGATGGCGAAAAACAAATCCAAGAGTAAGACAATTAAAAAGATTGCTAAGCAGCTGTTGAAAGTCCGCAGTGCAGCTGCGAAAAAATAACGTTTAATTCATCTTTTCTTGGCTGATTAGAACGGCGTTTATTAATCCATCTTGTCCTGGACGCGATGTAACACGTGCCAAGCCTATTGTTGTTTCTATGATTGCTCCCTTTGTTAATACTCCTCTGCGATCGTAATCAACATTTGTCGGGTTCTTAACAACACGTTTTACTTCAACTTTTTCTGTTTTTCCACTTTTAGGATCTGCTACACACGCGTATTTGTCTCTTAATATTTTTGTCTTAGTGTTCCCGCCTTTTTTTCGTTCAACCTTCCGTTTCGGCTCATCCAAGATGGTTTCAGCTGGAAACGAGCCTTGCTCAAATTTCCTTTTCTTTCTGTAGGTTCTTTTCCTGCCTCCTGAAGGTTTTTTCTTGTGAGAGTCACCTTGCCAAACCGACATTTTTATTTCTCCATTAGTGCTGCTGGATCTAACTGTCCCCTATCATTCATTGTTTAGAATATAAACCTATCCACCTTGTTTTGGAGGGTCTTGTTTCTCCTCAACTCTCATTTCCTGTTGGAAAACCTTCTTTAGCTGTCTTTTCATGGCTGGGAGTTCATGGCTTAAACCGAAGTAGTCAGCAAAGTATTCAGTTGTTCTCAGAAATGTTGAACGTCCCTTTCTCTCACCCACGACTAAATCCATCTCTTTCAACTGTTTGATATGACTGTATGCATGACGCCCTCGCATTTCAGCAACTCGTTTTTGGGAAACTGGCTGTCTGTAGGCCACGTAAGCAAGCGTCTTTAATGGACCTGTGGAAAGCAGCGGTCTCTTAACGAGTTTTTTGACATGAGGGGTAAATTCCGGCTTTAACTGTAGAACATATCTTTCATCCTTCACCTGAAGTATTTCAAGGGATGTGTTCCTGCTTGTATATTCTTTCATAAGCATTTCTGCAAGCTTTCGAACTTTGTTTTTTGAACGGGTTTTCAGAACTGAACATAATTCTTTAAGATCTAGGGGTCGGCCTGCAACATACAATGCAGCTTCTACCAGAGCTAGGTCCCGTTGATTTTTCTCTGCAGCCTGTTTTTTCTTGAAAGCTTTGTCTAGCTTAAATGATTGTTTTTCCAGTGTCTGCAACACTTAGATCTCCAGATAGCTATGTATATCTGTGAGAGCATTTAACGTTAAAGCCATTGTGTGCACTTGGTTTATTTTTATGCTTTTGTGCTCAGCCTTTCCAGTTTTTCTCGTTCTTCCCTTATGTCCTTATCTTGCACTCTTTGGAAGAGAACCGTAGGCTTATCAATTTTATGTTTGCTGGAGATCTTCAATTCAGAGGCTGTATTCCATTTTTGTTTATGCACAGTTTCTTCCATGTTCAGTTGTTTCCAAAGGTTTTCAGCCGAGAAAGGTATGTAGGGTTCCAACAGGATGGCTAAGCTTCTAACTACGTTAATGCACAGGTAAAGAGTTGTCTTCGCTTTCTCCTTGTTAGCCCACGGCGTCTTCCGCTGGAAGTACTGGTTGCAGAAGGAGGAAAACTCGATGATCTTCTTTAGCCCCCTGCTAAATTCTATTTTATCGATTTCTTGGGACACATCGCTCACCGCTACTTTGAGCTTCTCTATTAGTTGTCGATCTAACTCATCAAAAACCTCAATCTCAGGAACTTCTCCATCGTAATTTGACCAGATGAAAGCTAAAACTCGGTGTATGAAGTTACCGATATTGGCTATAAGCTCATTATTTATTCTTTTTTGGAATTCTTCCCAGTCGAAGTTCACATCTGATTGACTGTAAGGTGTGATCGCCGCTAAATAGTATCTTAGATAGTCTGGAGGAAACTTATTAATGAACTCTCTTACACTTATATACCATTCCCGACTCTTCGAAAATTTCTGCCCTTCAAGCGTAAAGTAACCTCTCGTTGGTATGAAATCAGGTAATCGAAACTCTCCAACTCCCATTCTCATGGCAGGTAGAAACAGATAATGATGATACACTATGTCTTTTCCGATGAAATGGTAAATTTTTGATGAGTTCCACGCTTGTTTTCCGTCCAGTCCTTTGTCTCCAAAATATTTCAGGGCAGTTGAAATGTAGCAAAGGTGGTTGTTAAACCACACGTAGAGCTTTTTCCCTTTCGCCTCTTTCAAGGGGATAGGTATACCCCAAGGTATGTCACGGCTTATGTCCCAGTCTTTCAAGCCTTCTCTTACCCAGTTCTGTACATAGTTTTTAGCTTCTTGTTGAAGGTTCTCGTTTTCCATCAACCACTTCTCAAGGTGATCCGAAAAATTGCTGAGCTTGAAGAAATAATGTTGGCTTTGTTTGCTCGTGGGTTTTGAGCCGCAGATGGCACAATGGGGATCCAGAATTTCTCCAGACTGCAATGTCCTGCCACATTCTTCGCAGCTATCTGAATATTGTTCAGTTGCACCGCAGTAAGGGCATGTACCTTTGACGTAGCGGTCGGGCAGGAATTTCTTGCAGTTTTCGCAGTAGGGGTTCCACACAATTCGTTTGTAGATATATCCTTTTTCGTAGAGTTTTGTGAAGAAATATTGTGTGAGTTCTATGTTTTCTTTGGAGCTTGTTTTATAGAATATGTCGAAAGATATTCCTATGTCTTCGAAATCTTCAATGTCTTTCTTGTTCCAATAAGCCACAAATTCTTCTGGGCTTATCCCTGTCCGTTCAGCTTCTACTAGTATGGGTGTCCCAAAATCGTCTGTAGCACTTACATGAATCACATTGTCTCCTCTTAATCTGCAATATCTCACAAAAATGTCGGCTGGTAGATATGTAGAAGTGATATGTCCCAGATGAATTTCGCCGTTTGCATATATTAACGCTGTTGTTACAATGATTTTTTTGATTACAAGCACCACCAAAATCCGCTACAAAATAGTTACAGTCATCATATTTAAAAGCAACTTCACATGGCTGAAGTGAAATTTTTAGGAGCGAAAGAAATCCTTCAATTTACTTCACAACTATTTAGATTCTAATGGATCAAGGTTAATGGTTATGTATATCTCTTCGGATTCCTCGTCTTGCCATAGGTTTATCCTTCCATCCTGCGCCAAGAACAACAAAACAATAAATGTACGGATGGCTTCAAACCGTGTCTTATTTTTAGTCAAAATGGAGAACTCTATTATTCCTGTCCCTTTCACCATCTGCGAAAGGGATGCGTGGAGCTTTTCCATTTGCAGTTCAATTTCCATTAGATACAAGTCTAGCTGTGGTAGAATTTCTGAAGGGGTTGGCAGAATGGGTTCTGGAACGGTTTTTGATAGAGGGATGAATTTTTCACCTTTTAAAACATCATCTAGAACTTCCAGCAGATGTCGTATGGTTGTTGAAGTTAACTCATGTCTTAACGGTAGAAATAAGGGTGGAGGAAGAAAGTCTTTTGGAGGTTTTGGTGACAGAGGTGGTTCTTCAAGTTTCAACAGAAGCTTTGACTTCATCAAGTATATAAGAGCTGAAGAATCCAAGGCTACGCCTGATGCTCTGAAGTCTATTTGTCCAGTCTTTTCCATTTCTTCAAGAAATGATCTGAGCAAATATGCAATGTTGATGTTCCAAGGTGTGAGTTTTTCAAGTTTGCTAAATTCAAAGAGAATGTTCAATGGCGGACGCATATAGAATGGTTTTTTAATGGTTGCAGTCATCAGCTTGGCACCTCCAGAAACTTTGCTGAAACAACGTTTGAAACTCCGTTGCGCCCATAAACTCCATAGACTTTCTGCGCTTTGTTCACCATTTCAGGCTTCAATGTGATAGCTATGAACTGGGTTTTCTCTGATTCTTCTAGGAGTAGGTCAGCTAGTTTTGATACATGGAAAGCATCCAGATGTGCATCTATTTCGTCGAGGATATAGAATGTAGTGGGGGTAAACTCCTTTAGAGCGAATATGAAGGCAACAGCCGCTACTGAGCGTTCGCCACCGCTGGCTCCACTCACGACTATTGAAGGCTTGTTTGGAAACTGAACAAGCATGTCTATGCCGCCTGAGAAGGGGTCATCTATATTTTCAAGTTTTAATGAGGCATCTCCGCCTCCAGTAACCTTTGAGAAGTATTTTTGAAGATTTTGATTGATCTTTTCGAAGGCTTCCATGAAGACCTTACGTTTTTTCTGTTCAACTTCATCCATGAACTGCACGATTGCCTGTTTTTCCCTTTCAAGTTCGTTCAACCTTAAAGAAAGGTCTCTATACCTTGAGATCTGTTCGGCATAGTGGGACAAGGCAAGCTGGTTTACTGCGCCAATTCTTTCAAGTTCAAATAGCATCATTCTCATGGATGTTTCGGCTTCCTGAACCTGTTTCGGCGTTACATCCAATGGCTGTTCGTAGCCAAATTGCTTAAGCTGATTGTAATGTTGCTGAAGCTGAAGTGATGATGTTTGAATTTTCAGTTGGAGCTGGTTTAACAATCGATCAGCTGGTTCATATTCCGAGTCAAGCTTGTGCAGTTCTTTGTCTATGTCATCTATTTGAGCTGTGAACTTCTTGGTTTCTTCCCTTGCTGATAAGACGGTTTTGGAGAGTTCAATACGAGTTTTCTCAAGCTCTGTAAGCTCCTGATTTAGCGATTCTCTTTCTTGCAGTGCAATCCCTACTTCCTTTTGAACTTTTCTTAGTTGCTGTTCAACTTTTGACAGTTGAATTTTCGCGTTCTTATATCCAACCCTTAGAACGCTGTCGAATTGTGATTGAAGAGTTGAGATTTCTGTTTGAATCGTGCCTAGCCTCTGTCTTAAAATGATTAGTTCTTCATCTCGTTTTCCCTTTTCAATTTCCATTTCTTGAATGTGAGTTGGATCAGCCTTCTGCCTTAGCCCAGCTAGATCCTTCTGAAGTTTTCGCATCTCCTTTTGAATAGAGCTTCTTTCGGCACTGTGAACCCACATCGATGATTTCTCGTTTTCAATTTCCTTCTTAAAACGTGCAACACGATTACCTACTCGTCTAATGTTAGCTCTTGATCTTCTAACACTTCTTTTAACTCTTGCAATTTCACCATCAAGTGTGGATATAGTTTCCGACAGCCGGGCAATTTCAACGCGAGTTCTATCAATTTCCTCTTCAAAAGAAGTTACATCACTGTTTCTTCTTGAGAGATGCTGGTGAAGGGCCTCAACAGCTTCATCAAGGCTTTTGATCGCAGCTTCACTTGGAATAATAGTGGAAAAATCTATTGGAGCACGATAATAACCGCTTTCAAGAGCACCTCCAGCTTCATACAGGTCTCCGTTAACTGTGACAGTGCGGTAGCCTTCACCAGATAGAGCTAGAGCGGTCTTGTCGTTTGAGACTATTAATGTGTCACCAAAGACGAAATTAACGGCTGGCTCATACCGCTTTGCACACTTTACAAAGAACGAAGCAGCACCGTCAACACCTCTTTCTTCCGGGGTCTCCAAATACTTACGGCTTGGCACTCCTTCAGTGAGGATTATTTTTATTCTTCCAAGTTTCATTTTTCTTAATGTTTCTATGCACGTGAACGCTGAGTCAAAATCCTTAACTACTAAGGCGTCAAGCCATCCTGACGCCGCAGCTTCTATTGCCTGCTCATGTGTTTTATCCACTTTGATTAGATTCCGTAACCTACCGTATATGCCGGAGATAACACCTAAATCACCTAGTTCCTCAATACTTCTCAGGGCTTTTTCTTCCGCTGCAACAGTTGCTGCAAGTTCTCTTTGTGCCACAAACTCCACTACAGCTTCCCGTGCCGACTCAGCTATTTTCCCAGCCTTAACTATCTCTGTCTCTACGGTTTTTTTCTGTATACTTCTACGTTCACGCATTTGTTCCAAGTTTTTTAGGCGAGTATTCTGTTCCTTTTGTATTTTTCTAAGTTCAGTCAATGAATTTTCCAGTTCAGTGAATGTTGATTCTAATGCTTCTTTTTGCGTAACTAGGTTTTTTAGTCTTCTTCTACGGATTTTGATAGCTTCTCTGCTTTTCGCATTTTCGGACTTTAGGTATGTAAGCTTCTTGTAGTGTGCGTCAAGTTGATGCTCAATTTCATGAATTCTTCTGCTGTTTTCTCCAATTTTTTCCCAGAGCTGAGTTGATTCTTCAGCTAAGGTGTCACGTTCAGCCTTTTTTTCAGTGATTTCTTTGGATATTCGATCATATTTGCGTCTTAGACGCCGGATCTTCAGACGGTTTTCATGAATCTCTTTTTTGATGGATTGATATTGCTCAAGATTGTTTTCTCTAACCCGTGTTAATCCTTCAAGGCTTGCTGTTCCTGAACTTATTTTTGTTGTCAGCTCGATTATTTTCGATTTCAATTCGCCGATTTTTATCTGAACCTTTATTACTTGTGAACCGCCTTCTTCAACCATTAATGAGCTTTGTTTTCGCCATTCTTTTTCTATCCCTCTTCTCTGGAACCTGAATCGCTCCCGAAGATGCTTCAATTTGTCAACTCTAGTCTTAACCTTGTCAGCTTGGGAAGAAAACTCTTTTATTACCTTTTGAATCTGTGATATGTCGTGGGATAGCTTCACAGCTTCGAACTTTTTTATCTCGCTTTCGATGAAAGCGTATCTTAAGAGTTCATTGCGTTCTCTTTCAAGAGTGTCCACTCTCTCCTGTACCTCATCTATTCTGCCCATGGCTGTGCGTATCGAAAGATCTGCCGCCTGCAATTTTTCTTCAGCATCAGCTTTTTCAGCATCATATTGGGCTATTCCAACCAGATCTTCAATGATTTTCCTACGCTCAAAAGACGAGATTCCTGTCAGCCGCGTTATCGTACCCTGCATGACTATATTTTGGCTTGTAGAGCTTATTCCGGCCACAGAAAGAACTTCTAAAATGTGGGTTCTTGAGACTCTTCTTCCATTAAGTCTATAAACGCTTTGGCCGTTTCTCTGGACTTCACGGGAGACTGTAACGGTTGTCGTGTCAACTGGTATACGCCCATCTTTATTATCAAACTGAATTATCGCTTTGGCTTTTTTTGACCTTTCCAATCCAGCTTTCTCAGATCCGTGGAAAATTAGTTTGGCGGCACTTTCTGCACGAAGTCTTCTTGTGCTCAGCTCTCCTAAAGAGAATAAAACTGCATCCATAATATTTGTTTTTCCACTTCCATTTGGACCTGTAACTACTGTGAAACCCTTATCCAGGGTTACTTTAACATTTTTGGGTCCGAAGGACTTGAAGCCTTTAAGCTCTATTTTTTTAATGTAGGGCATCCGATTCAGCCATCACGTTCTTATTAGCACTTAATTCTAATTGTAAATAGTTCTATCTATAGGATTTTTTCTATAATAAATTAACCCATAGTAGAGGTCTTGAAACGACACTTCTAGCTCACGTTTCAAAAATCTAAAACAAGTTCGCTTTCACTGAATCAAGATGCGGTCGTCTGTTGTGGAAACATTTGTTGGTGAATGTTACAGAGCAAGTGAAAGTAGTTCTGCTATGTCCATAATTCTGATTTTCTCTTCAAACCCCGTGGTTTTTACAGCGTCTTCCAAAGTTAAGAGACAGAATGGACAAGCAGTGGCCAGTATTTCTGCACCAGATTCGACTGCATCCCTAACACGGATTTCTGCCAGGCGTTCCCCCGGAATGTCAATCCACATCCTTCCGCCGCCGCCTTCACAGCAGAGGCTTCTCTCTTTTGAACGGTCAAACTCCAGTAGTGTTACGCCAGGTATGCTTTCAAGAGCCTTTCTAGGCTCATCGTAGACGCCGTTTTGTTTACCTAGGAAGCACGGGTCGTGATAAATGACTTTTTTGTTCACTTCCTTTGAAAATGTGAGTTTCCCGTTCTCTATTAGATTGACAAGTATCTGCGTGTGATGCTGAACTTTGAAGCTTGTCTGTCCATATCGGTTCTTAAAGGCGTGGAAGGCATGTGGACAACTTGTAATCACCTGTTTTACATTGTATTTGCTGAAGATCCTTAGGTTCTCCTCAACCAAAAACTCGAATAACCCCTTTTCACCTATCCCGTAAACTTCGCTTCCACAGCAGTTCTCTTCATCGCCGAGAATTCCAAAGCTTATTCCCGCCTTTTGGAAACATCTCACAAGACTTTTCGCAATTTCTTGCACTCTTGGGTCGTAAGCTGGTGTACAACCAACGAAATACAGGGTTTCAGCGCCCTGTGAGATATGCTTGACATTTAAGTCATGAGTCCAATCGGACCTCTTGCTTCTTATCCTTCCCCACGGGTTTCCATTTTTAAAAACGCTTTCCAACGCATCTCGAATTGTAGGCGCAATCTGTCCTTCCTCAACGGCTATGCTTCGGATGTCTATTAAAAACTCGAAGGGGTTTAATTCTTTTGGACATCGAACACTGCATGTCGAACAGGTTGTGCAGCTCCACAACTCGTCTTGGGAAGGTACAGTTAGGTTACCTGTGAAGGCGACTTCTCTCATGTACTTTCTAATGTTCAAGTTTGCTTTTCTGGAGACTGGGCAGCTTCCAGTACATATTCCGCACTGGATGCATTCCAGCAACTTATGTTTTTGAACTAGCTCCTGTGCATTCATTTCAAGGTCACGTTTGTCTAGAAAAGGAACATAAGATTTTTTAAGCGTTTTCCTCGTATGAATCAAAAGAACCAAGGAAATTGGAGATCGCGATTAATGGAGAAAAATCTGTCAAGAGTCGGCATATTCGTTTGTGAGTGTGGCGGAAACATAGGAGATGTTGTAGATGTGAAGGCTGTTATTGAAGCTGCTAGAAGCTGGAAAGGGGTTATTGTAGCTAAATACCACAAATACTTGTGTTCTAAACCAGCCCAAGAAATGATAATAGACGCAGTAAAAAAGAACAATTTAGATAGAGTTGTAGTTGCCAGCTGCACACCAAGAATGCACCTCGTAACCTTTCAAAGTGTTCTGGAACGAGCAGGCTTGAATCCGTACATGCTTGATTTTGTCAATATAAGGGAACAGTGCTCATGGGTGCACGGTCCACAATTTTCTGCAGAAGCTACAAAAAAAGCCGTAACCCTAGTTAGAGGCGGTTATGAGCGGAGCCGAGAACTTGAACGTCTAGAAACCATAAGTGAAAAAGGCTCGAGAGAAATCCTAATTGTAGGCGGTGGAATAGCTGGGATAACCGCAGCTCTTGAACTTGGCTATCTAGGCTTTAAAGTTCATGTTGTAGAGAGAAAGCCGAGTATAGGAGGTAATATGGCAAAGCTAACGAAGGTTTTTCCAACCCTTGACTGTGCCCAATGCATACTTACTCCTAGAATGGCTGAAGTTGGAAGGAATCCACATGTAAACCTGCTTACTTACGCTGAAGTTCAAGAAGTCACTGGGCGTCCAGGCAACTTCGACGTGAAGGTTTTCATGAAACCCAGAGGAGTAGACGTGGACAAGTGTAGAAGCTGCGGCGTATGCGCGAAGGTGTGTCCGGTGACTGTGTTGGACGAGTTTAATGAAGGCTTGTCACAGAGAAAAGCGGTTTACATAGAATTTCCACAGGCTGTGCCATCTGCTTATGTGATAGATTTTAACTCCTGCACGAAATGTGAAAAATGCGAGCAGCTCTGTCCATCCAAAGCCATAAACTTGGAAGACCAAGGAAAAACAATTGATTTGAATATAGGCGCTATTCTTATGGCTACAGGTTATGAGCTTTATGACGCTCGGAAGCTTGAGAACTATGGATATGGCGTTTACAAGGATGTCATAACCATGTTGGATTTAGAGAGGCTTGTTTCAGCTTCTGGCCCAACAGGTGGTTACGTGAAGAGGGCTGATGGTAGCGACGTGAAAAAAATGGCGGTAGTTCTCTGCGCAGGGTCAAGGGACAAAAATCACATTTCGTATTGCAGCCGTATTTGCTGCATGTACGCTTTGAAGCAGGCTTTCTTGCTTAAGAAGATGCTTGGAATAGACGTTCACATTTATTATACAGATATTAGGGCTACGGGCAAAGGTTATGAGGAGCTTTATTGGCGAGACCAAGAAGAAGGAGTTGTTTTTGTGCGGGGTAAAGTAGCTGAAATATGGAAAAACAGAGAGGGCGAACTTGTTGTTTTGGCTGAAGACACATTGACTGGTAACGTGGCGGAACAAGAATTTGATTTGGTTGCTTTGGCAACACCTATGGTTCCACCTTCTGGGCTTGAGGAACTTGCTGGAAAAATGAGGCTTTCTTTGGGTGCAGATGGTTTTGTACAAGAGAAGCATCCGAAGCTTGATCCTGTTGACACACTGATTACAGGAGTTTTTGCCTGTGGTTGCGCCCTAAGCCCCAAGGATGTTCGTGACACTGTTTCAGATGCTTTAGGAGCTGCTTCCAAGGCTTCTCTGTTCCTGAAAAGTGAATACATCACTACAAGTCCTGAAAAAGCATACGTGGTCCCAGAGTTATGTGATGGCTGCGGCATATGCATTCAAACGTGTCCTTCAAACGCCATAACTATCCAAGATGAAGAAGCTAAGATCAACCCTTTCATGTGTACTGGTTGCGGCGCATGCATACCTGTCTGTCCAAGAGAGGCTGTAGACTTTAAGAATTCAACAACTAAGCAGATAATGGCACACTTAAGAGGAGTCCTCAGTGATAAAAAACCGGATGAAGTCAGAATAGTCGCCTTTGTTGAACAGAACGTTGGATATACAGGTATGGACTTTCTGGGGCTTGACCGCGTCAACTACCCAGAGAACATTCGAATTGTGCCTGTTCCATCAACAGCCATCCTAGGCTTGAAACATCTGCTTTCCGCATTTGCTTTTGGAGTTGATGGCATACTAATAATTGAAGGACAGCAAGATGTAGATGAAAAGTTTACAAAAAAACGAATGATTGAAATGAAGCGTTCACTAGCAGAGTTTGACATCAAAGGCATGCGAATCCGATACAGTTACATACCCTTACCAGTCTACAAAAAAGCTGCAGACCTGTTCACAAGGTTTACTGAAAGAATAAAGAAATTCGGGCCTCTACCAGCTGAAAAACGCAACGCCATTAAACAGAAGATTAAGCCGAACAAAAAGTCAAGCTGCTGAAATTGTTGTAAACAGGCATTTAGATTCCTTTATACTTTTCATCATTGAAACTGAAAGATGAAGTCAGCAAAGATTATATGGAATCAAGTGAAAATACACGAAAAAGCGATAATGCTGAACGGAAATCTGGCGTTTGAGAGGCGAAAAGTTTGGATATAATTGTTTGTGTGAAGCATGTTCCAGAAACAGCGGAAGCGGAAATAAAAATTGATGATACAGGTAAGGCTATAGAACTAACTGGGCTTGTCTTTGACATTAATGAATGGGACGACTACGCGTTAGAAGAAGCAGTTCGCATTAAGGAGAAAAATGGAGGCACAGTCACAGCAATAACTGTGGGTTCTGAGGATGCCGACAGTACATTGAGAAAGTGCTTGGCTAGGGGTGCAGATAAAGCTATAAGATTGACGGATGCGAAGTTTGAAGGTTCTGATGGTTATGCTATTGCAAGAATTTTGCACAGTGTGATCAGGAGTTTACCTTTTGACTTGATATTAACTGGGGCTCTGGCTGGTGATGACGGCTACACGGTGGTTGGACCTGTGCTTGCGGAAATGCTTGGAATTTCATATGCTACGATGGTTAAGAAAGTTGAGTTAGACGATGGTGTTGTCAAGGTTAATCGTGAATTGGAGGGAGGATTGGAAGAAATAGTTGAGTTGGAATTGCCTGCTGTTCTCACTGTTCAGACAGGAATAAATGAGCCAAGATATGTCTCTATCTTGGGCATTAGAAAAGCCATGAAGAAGGAGATAAAGGTTCAGGCATTGGCTGACATAGGCTTAAGCGAAGACGATGTTGGTGAAGCAGGTTCTTGGATAAAGATGGGGAAGATGTTTGTGCCTCCAGTGGAGAAACAGGCAGAATTCATTAAGGGAACTCCAGAAGAGGTTGCAGCCAAAATTGTTGAGATCATCAAATCAAGGGGGCTGATATAAATGAGGGAAATATTTGTTCTGGCAGAGCATAGACAGGGGCAAATCAGAGACATAACGTTTGAAATGTTAACAAAGGGAAGGGAGCTTGCTGAGAAAACAAACGCTGACTTGACAGCGGTTTTGCTGGGCAAAGAAGTCAAAGAACAAGCTAAAACTCTTTCAGAATATGCAAAGAAGGTTCTGCTAGTTGAAGATACAAGATTAGAGAACTTTAACTCCGAAGCTTACAAGAAAGTGCTGTCAAACCTAATTGGCGAACGTAAGCCACTACTAATGATGATAGGGCATACAGCCTTTGGTGTGGACCTAGCTCCAAGCCTTGCAGCCTCTCTGAAACTGCCCCTTGCAACAGACTGCATAGACATAGAGTTTGAAAGTGAAACGCTGTTCATAACAAGACAAATGTACGGGGGCAAAGTGAACGTTATGGCAACAGTCCGCAAAGCTGAAGGCTACGTTGTTACTATCCGTCAAGCAGCCTTTGCAGCTCAAAAGCCAGCTTTGAATGGCGAAACAATTGAAAGTCCTTTTTCATTTACGGAGGAGATAACCAAGAAACGTTTTGTCAAATATGTTTTGCCTCCTCCAGGTGGAGTTGACATAACAGCTGCAGATGTGCTGGTTGGTGTTGGACGCGGAATAAAGGACGAAAGTAACCTGCCCACTGCAGAGGATTTGGCAAAGAGTCTTGGAGGAGTGCTTGCCTGTTCACGTCCAATTGTGGACAAAGGATGGCTCCCAAACAATCGTCAAATAGGTACCTCAGGAAAAACCGTAAAACCAAAACTCTACATTGCTCTTGGAATAAGCGGAGCCTTTCAACATGTTCTCGGAATGAAAAATTCAGAATTGATAATAGCCGTAAACAAAGACTCCAAAGCTCCTATCTTCAGCTTCGCTGACTACGGTGTTATCGAAGATATGTTCAAAATAGTGCCTTTAGTGAAAGATAAAATATATGAGTTAAAAGGACAAAAAGCATAGTTCTAATTGGAAAGGAGAAAGTAAGAATGCATTTTGAATTGGATGAGGAGCAGAAGGAAATTAAAAAAGCCACTAGAGAATTCTGCGAAAAGGAGTTTACACCAGAACTGGCACTAGAGCTTGATGAAAAAGAAGAATTCCCTTTGGAGCTCTACAAGAAAGCAGCCAATCTAGGATTCACAAGTATGAGAATTCCGGAAGGATATAATGGACAAGGATACGGCCTCTTGGAAGATTGTATCGTAGTTGAAGAAATGTGCAGAGTGGATCCAGGGCTTGGAGCTGCAGTGTCGCTTGGAAACTTGATGGTTCCAGACATCTTGTTGAAACATGGGACCGAAAAGCAGAAGGAAAGGTATGTCCCACCTTTGGCTAGAGGCGACGCAATATCTGCAGCAGCATTTTCAGAGCCTGAGCATGGAAGCGACATAACACGTATGGATACGACGGCAGTAAAGAGTGGAAACGAATGGGTTATTAACGGCAGCAAGGAATTCATAACAAACGCCACGGTGGCGGATACATTTATAGTTCTTTGTCAGACAGACCCAAACGCTCAGCCGTCGCATAGGGGCCAAAGCATATTTCTAATGGAAAAGGATACACCAGGGTTGGAGGCAACAAAGTTGAAAAGAAAGATGGGTATCCGACCATGTGTAACTGGTTCGCTTGCACTAAGTGATGTCAAAGTATCTGAATACAATCTGGTAGGTGAACTGAACAAGGGTTTCTACTACACTCTTGCGCTATTTGATGAAACAAGAATTACGGTTGCCGCTCAAGCTGTTGGTATGGCTCAGGGAGCCTTTGAACGTGCATTTCAATATGCCAAAACCAGAAAACAGTTTGGCTCGCCGATAATAAAGTTTCAAGGTATATCCTTTAAACTGGCTGATATGGCCATTAAGATCGAAGCTGCAAGAATGCTGGCTTATAAGGCGGCTTGGCTGTTTGATCAAGGCAAACTTGATCCAATGGCTACGTCTATGGCGAAGGCGTTTGCAGGCAGAGTTGCGATGGAGGTTACGGATGAGGCAATCCAAATACATGGTGGATATGGGTATCTGGCGGATTATCATGTTGAACGCTTCCATCGCTGTGCAAAAATAACAGAGATATATGAGGGAACAACTGAAATGCAGAAACTGACAATAATAAATCGTTTAATGAAGAAAATGTGACAGCAATTTCTATTCACTGTTGTTTCTTAGCAAAGAGTTGATCCTTCTTTTCTGTGCATCTTCTGAGTTGTGATTATGGCTGACTTGTCTGGGCTGATTCGTTAACGTCCAACACCAAACTACTATCTGAATGTTGCCGCTTCTTAATGTGGAAGACTTGAATTAGCGCGCGTCTAGTTGGTGAAAAGTTTACAAAAGTCCTTTGTAGTATGACGTGTAAAGGTCAGAGTTCTTTATTTCTCCTATTCTGCGTCTAAATTCAGCGACATGATTTGCTTTTTCCTTTTCTTTCTTCTTCAACTTCTTTTCCAGATTTGCATCTTTAACTTTGTTTGCCTTCAATATAGCATCCCTGTAGACGCTTGGAAAAACGTTGTAAGTACAGAACGGTATGATTCTCCCATCAGGTGAACCGTAGTGAATACAACACCTTTGAACCCTGTTTATGTCATAGTTATAAGGATCCATGAAATGCATCATGCCAAAGAACAAGAAGTATTGATGGAACTCGCCCAGAGTAGAGTAATTACCTTTTTCTACTATTTCATCGAGCATGTTTGAAATCCTAACACCATTCGGCAATTCATCTTTAACTATGTACTTGTGTATCTTCTTAGCTAAAGACTTCCTCAGATCTCTTGTCTGTATCATTTTCGGCACTAGGCTTAAAGCAAAACTCGCCTTATGTAAAATGTTTTTATCAACTTTGTGTAAATCTTCTAAGAATTTGTCAGCATCAATGAAATCAGTGATTGGATATAGCTTATCACCATCTACGTATGCGTATGAAGCTACACCACATTTCTCATTATTGTAAAAGTGAACATGATTCTCCTTTCCGCCACCAATGATGTCAGCAAGCACATCTACAGCTGGAATAGAAAACCAATCAGCAGTCTTCAAACCAAAAACTTTCAACTCGTCTAAAACATCCGATTGAGTAACCCTGAGTTTTTCTCTCTCTTTAGGAGTACTGCCAACGATTGAAATCGGTTGGAAATTAACACCTTTTATCCCCTTATCGGTATGCGTAGCTGCAAACTTCACTATCTTCTGCACCTCTTTCAGATTGTCTTTGAAAACCGTAGGCACCAGAACTGTGCTGTTAATACCGGCTTTTGAGTAAACTTCCAAGGCAAAAGGGGTTTCATAATGATTCTTGAAATTAATTTTAGGGTCTATTCCATCAAAAGAAGTGTATATTGTGTTCAACCCTGCTTCTTTCCATTTTCTAACTTCCTTTACTGCAGCCTTAGGATCCACGTAATACTTTATCCCTGGTTCTACAGAGTTTATGTTAAGCTGAACGTGAGGTGAACCCATATTCTTGCATAACTTTATTACCTCAGGTAGATCTTCCCTTAAAGTAGGCTCTCCACCAGTGAGTTGAATTGGCGGTGCGTACCCGTTAACCCTTGTCGCTACTTCAATCATCTTCCCAATCTCTTCAATCGTTGGTTCGTAAACAAAACCAGCCCTCTCAGCATAAAAGAAGCAATACCAGCATCTTAGATTACATCTGTTGGTTAGGACTATATTCAGCAACGCCGTAGAATTCTTATGTTGATCACAAAGACCGCAACTTAAAACATCTTTTTTATGCTCTATAGTTGTGTTTAATTGTACTTGTTTATGTGTCTGGAATTTTTTCACTCTGTTCCAATACTCTAAACTACCAATCCTCTCTTTTGTACCATTATCCTTGAGCAGATAAACTACGTCACCTTCAAGGACGTATTTTGCTCTTATGGGTATTGGTGTTTCCTTGGTATCATCTACGCTTAACGTTTCCTCAAGAACTCTGAACTCGCCCAACTTGATGGACTCTTGGAGTTTCGACATCCAACCAGCTTCCTAAAGGTTTGAATATTAGGTAAGTACAGAAGCTATTAATATTTCTAATCATCAGAAAAGGTTGACGCCAAGTCTAATTTAGGGAGAACATTACAAAGGTAACCGATTGAAAATATGTTAAGGTTGAAGAAGTTTTGGCAGTAGAAGGTCTTGCATGTGATGAAAAATTACTTTGTTATTTATCGAAAAATGTTTTTATATAAACTGAGTATATTATAAAGGAGCTGAGATGGAATATGCCTTTTTCCAAGAAAAAAGAAGCGAGTGTACAATTAAGCAAGTCTGATTTAAAGGAAGTTGAAAAAATCAAAGATACGTTGATGCCTGACGAAAAAGTGCTTCTTGTTGTGAGACAGAGTAGAATAGCCCCAAGAGGGCTTACGCGTCCAGGCACTATTACAACACCTAACACAATTTTTGCCACAAACCGGCGACTAATAATTAGAAACCCAACAATGCTAGGACTAAGAGCAGGCATCGAAGATTTTCCTTACAAAAGTATTACTAGTGTTAAACTGCATAAAGGAGTATTCTCCTCTGAGATCCGTCTCAGAATTCCGGGTCTCACAGAAACCAGCAGGCTTCCAACACTTCTAAGGTGGGGCAGAAGAGATGAGGGGGAAATAGCTACTCTTCCAAAGGACAAGGCGGAACAACTTGTAACTATTATAAAAGAAGGCATTGCTGATCGTCTTCCCGGTCAAGCTCCTCTAACATCGACCGCTCAAGCGGCATCTGTTAGTCCATTGGATGAAATAAAGAAACTAGCAGAACTACGGGATGCTGGTCTAATTTCTGAGGAAGAATTCCAAGAAAAGAAAAAGAAACTACTCGAAAAAATATAGTTACCCTCTTTTTCCCCTTACAAGGTCCCCGAAAAAAGCAGGTGAATAACATGCCAAAAGGACCAAAGATATGTGAATCGTGTGGAGTTCTTTTTTGGAAAGATAGGGACTATAATCCATTTATCCTTTTTTTGTTGCTAATCTTCATCTTGACAATACCAATAGGTATAATTTATTGGTGGGTTTTACGCAAGCCAAAGTGTCCTAGATGCGGAAGTAAGAACTGGCACATGGCTAGTCGAGCCGAAATAAACAAGACGAAGGAAAAAGGAGAAGTCATAGGATATATTCCTTAAATACGAGACTGTTCTCTCTCTCGCGCACGCTTAACTATAAACAATGTAGCTATAGTTAGATGATTACTGCATTTAACTTGGCGTTAGCGGGTTAACTGGGTATAGCTATACTATTACGTACACTGTGTTTTATGGGAGCTTCAGAACGTATATCTGTGTTAGATTTATTTTTTGGCAATTTTTAAGAGTAAATACGTAGTATTGTATCTTCAGAAAGGATGGAGAATTGTTAATGAGTGAAAAAAATGCCAGAACTTACAGTGGCAAGTGTGTTGATTGTGGTTCATCTTTAGAGTTGTATGAAGTTGATTTTACGAAGGGTCGACGGATTATGCAGTGCACTCGTTGCGGTTTATACCATTTTTATAAGAAGGATTTCTTCGGCAAGTGGAAGCTTGTGAAGGCTGGACGTGTTTCGGATTTGTGGAGAAAATAGACTGATGGAAACAATCTATAGCTGTTAATTTTCCGAGAAGCATCTGTAACCATGCATCTATACTAGAATTTCAACATTTGCTCCGAGATATGATGCTTAAAGAAAGGATATTATTCTTCATCCAATAATCAAAGGACCTATTATTCTAACTGATGTACGAGTCTACTACAACACCGTTTAACGCAGGTGTGAATGCGTCGTACCTGTAATCCTTCTGGTTCAGCTATTTAGACGCAAAAAACTCCTGATTATAGGTTTAAGAAAACATTGAGTCAGCTTTATTCCAGACGGAAAACAGCAATTTCCCTGTGAAAATGGCTGAAACGTCAGAGGAAGCGTACAAACTGTTGGAAGTTGGCTTTTGAATATGTCACTGATATAAGCGGTAAAAAACTGTTCAGAAAGCGGAAATAACAGTGAGTATGAAAAACCATTTGAGATTATGGAAAACCATATAAATCACCAAACTGCTGTTGGATTGCACAGTTGGAGAGATTATAGAGTGCCAAAATGGGGATATTCCATAACGGAAGGGGAATTAAACCCGGAAAAAACAGTTAAAGCAAGCGGAAGAGAGGTTAAAGTATCCCCTAAATCGGCGCGGGAGATATGCAAAACAATTAAAGGAATGATGCTTACTAAAGCAAAACAGTATCTTACGGATGTTATTGCCAAGAAGAAGCCTGTTCCCTTCAGAAGATTTAAGAAGAAGGCTGGGCATCGCCGCGGACTGGAAAAGGCTTTTGCTGGTAGATATCCTGTGAAAGCAGCAAAAAACATTCTAAGGGTGCTTGAAGGAGCAGAGGCTAACGCTGAATATAAAGGCTTGGATACTGAAAGACTTCGTATAATCCACACGTCAGCATATCCAGGCGTAAAAATTAAGCGATATATGTCGCGAGCTTTTGGAAGAAGTTCACCGAAAATTGAGACTTTGTGCCATATTGAAGTAGCCTTGGAAGAACAATCGGAGACAGGAGAGAAAGTATGATGTCAGTTGTCAAGCATTTCATATCAGAATCAATAAAAAAGAATGAAATAGACGAGTTCCTCCAGAAAGAACTTATGAGGGCGGGTTATGGCGGAGTGAATATGTCAAAAACCCCTCTGGGAACGCATATAGTAATCTACGCTATGCGTCCAGGCTTAGTAATAGGCCGTGGCGGAGGGACGATAAGAGATCTTGCAAAAATTTTGGAAGAGAAGTTCAATGTTCCAAACCCTCAAATTTCTGTTTCTGAAATGGAGATTCCAGAATTAAATGCTTATGTTGTTGCCTCGCGCATAGCGTCAGCCCTGCAGAGAGGTATACATTTCAGACGCTCAGGGTATTGGGCATTGAACCAGGTTATGGAAGCTGGAGCCCTCGGCGTGGAAATAATCATAAGTGGAAAACTAAGAACCGATAGGTCGAGATATGAGAAGTTTAGAGCTGGCTACTTACCGAAATGCGGATATCCACCATTAAAATACATGCGAAAAGCTGAAGTTCACGTTCAACTAAAATCAGGTACGCTTGGCGTGAAAGTTAGAATAATGCCTCCAGATGCAGAGTTCCCGGATAGACCCAAAATAGTTGAAAGTCTTCCAGAAGCAGAAGCGGAGCCAGAGACAGAAGCGGAAGAAGAAACATCTACTGAAAAAGCTGAAGAACCTAAAGAAACAAGCAGAGAGGAGGCAGCCAAGTAAATGCCAATATTACGGGTCAAAGAAATACGTGACATGTCTTCTGAAGAAAAAATGAAAAGGCTAAATGAACTTAGAACAGAGCTTCTCAGATTAAAGACTATGATAAAGGCAGGAGGAACAATAGAAAATCCAGCTAGGATAAAGGAGCTGCATAAAGCAATTGCCCGAATACTAACCATTGAGCACGAAAGAAAACTTGGACTTGCAGAAGGGAAGACTAGAAGGAAGAAAAGGAAATGAAAGTGAGGCCAAACGTAATATGCTCCGAATTCATCGGAACAAAAGCTGCAGTTGCAAAAAGCAGACATCAAGGATATGTAGGAATCTCTGGCAGGATTATAGATGAAACAAAAAACACGTTTGTGATTCTGCATAAGGGAGAACAAAAAAGAATCATAAAAAATTCAGCTGTTTTTCACTTCGAATTATTTGGTGGAACAGTTGTTGAAATTGACGGTAAACTTCTTGTAAAACGACCGGAAGACCGCCTTAAAAAACGTATTAGGAGATTATGGTAATGTCACTAATCTTCAAAAAGCCGAAGAAAACATGTACTGACAGAAACTGTCCATTCCATGGTGATCTCTCAATAAGGGGCCGAGTCTTAGAAGGAGTGGTTGTCAGCGCAAGAATGGATAAAACAGTCACAGTGAAACGTGATTATCTCAAATATGTTCCAAAATTCAAGAGATATGAGCGAAAACACAGTAGCATCCCATGCCACAATCCACCGTGCATAAACGCAAAGGAAGGAAACCACGTTAAAATAGCTGAATGCCGCCCAATAAGCAAAACAGTCTCATTTGTCGTCGTTGAGAAAATGGAGGAAAAGTGAAGTGGCTGCAAGGGCGAAAATGAGGGCATTAGTTGCTAAAGGAATGATCGGGCAAAGACCGAAAACCTCCAGAGGACTGCCAGTTGGCTCAGTTCTGAAATGTGCAGATAACTCCGGAGCCAAAGAACTAAGGCTAATTCAGGTTATGGGTTACAAAGGACGTTTACGACGTGTTCCATCAGCTGCAGTAGGCGACAGGATAACCGTTTCAGTTAGACGTGGAACGCCAGACATGAGAAAGAAAATCTTTCAAGCAGTAGTTGTAAGACAAAGAAAACCCTACCGAAGGGTTGACGGTATCTGGATTCAATTCGAAGATAACGCTGCAGTAGTGATAACCCCAGATGGAGAAATGAAGGGATCAGAAGTTCGTGGACCAGTTGCAAAAGAGGCTGCTGAAAGATGGCCAAGAATAGCAAGTGCAGCCAGCATAATAGTATAGGAGGCAGAACATGAAAGCAATGAAACCCGTAACGAAACCAACGAAACAAAGAAAAATGCTTTTCCAAGCACCCGACCACATACGATACAAACATTTCGCAGCACCACTTTCACGAGAACTAAGAGCTTCGCATGGGGTGAGAACACTGCCAGCCAGAAGTGGAGATACTATCAGCATAATGCGAGGAGACCACAAGGGATTCGAAGGGAAGGTCACCCGGATAGATAGAAAAAAATACAAGATTTACATTGAAGGATTGACGCGAGAAAAAGTTGACGGAACCACAACATTTGTTCCCATTCACCCTTCAAAGGTTATGATAACAAAATTAAACCTCGAAGATAAATGGCGAAAGCAGGTTTTAGAAAGGAAAAGAAAAGCTTACGAAACAACTAAGGTTGCAGAGAAACCTCTCTCAAAAAAGGTTGCGGAAACAAAAGAAACATTAAAAGAGGAAATACCGAAAAATAAACCGAAAAGAAGGAAAAAGAAAGTAACTGAAAAGCCAGCAAAAAAGAAAGTAGAAGAAAAACGGAAAAAGACGAAGAGAACTAGGAAAAAGAAGACCAAAAAAACCAGAAAGGAAGAGAAGCCGAAAGCCGAGAAAACAAGGGCAGGACACAAGACAACCAAGAAAACCAAAGGAGGGAAATGATTTAGGTAGCAAAGGAGGATCCACAGGGTTAAAACGCAAACCCGCACCAAGGTTCTGGCCAATCCATAGAAAAGAGTTCTTCTGGGTTGTGAAGCCTTCCCCTGGACCGCATTCTCTTGAAAACTGTCTACCATTAGCCATAGTCCTACGTGACATTCTCAAGTTTGCTAAAACAAGGAAAGAGGCTAAAACAATAGTTTCGCAAGGAAAGGTATATGTTGATGGCAAGATCAGGCGAGAAGATGACTTCCCAGTGGGCTTAATGGATGTCATTTCCCTGTTAGAAATTGACAAGGCCTTTCGTGTGGTGCCCTCCAGCAAAGGCTTAATCCTTCATTCGATAAACAAGAAAGAATCAAGCTTTAAGCTGTGCAGAATAGAAAACAAAAAAGTTGTTAGAAACGGACATATACAACTCAACCTACATGACGGCTCAAATATAGTCATGAAGGTTGCTGACCCAAAAAACCCACAAGAGGACACATATGGAACCCTGGACACTGTGAAAATAAGATTGCCAGAAAGAGAAATCGTAGAACAGATAAAAATGAAAGAAAAAGGCTTTGCAATAATAACAAGTGGTAAAAACATCGGAAAACATGGCAAGATAATTGAAATAGAAAAAACGAAGGGGAAGAAGCGTAGGAACACCATTGTAACGATCGAAGACGAAAAAGGAAATCGTTATCAAACAATCTTGAATTTCGTTTTTGCGATAGGTGAAGAACACCCATTAATATCTATGCCGGAGGAAGCTCAGATTGTCTGAAAATGAAATACTAACGAGATGGAAAGAACACCCCATGCTTAAACCGAAAATCGATAAAGTCGTTGTTAACATCTGCGTTGGAAAGTCCGGGGAACCTCTGGAAAAAGCCACAAAAGTTCTGAAAGAGTTGACAGGTCAAAATCCGTGTAAGAGAAATGCCAAGCAAACTATTAGAGAGTTTGGAATACGAAAAGGTGAACCAATAGCATGCATTGTAACGCTTAGAAAACAGAAGGCAATAGAATTCCTAAAAAAGGTTTTGCCAGTTGTTGACAACAAAATCTCCAAGAAATGCTTCGACAAGCATGGTAACTTCTCATTCGGCATAAAAGAACACATAGAAATTCGTGGAGTAAGATATGAGCCTGAAATTGGCATATTCGGTATGGATGTTTGCGTTTCCCTCAACCGTCCTGGGTATCGAGTAAAAAAGAGGCGGAGAGAAAAAGCGAAAATCGGTTCAAAGCATATCTTAACACCGGAAGAAGCCTTGGTGTTCATTAAAGATTCCTTAAGCGTTGAAATAGTATAACTGTTGGGGCGATTCATGTGGGCAAGAAGAAACCTAAAAAGGAAAGAAAATATGGCAAAGGAACAAGACGATGTATTAGATGTGGGTCTTATGGACCTATTATTCGACGTTATAATTTATATTTATGTCGGCGATGTTTTAGGGAAGTAGCTAAAAGCCTTGGTTTCAAGAAGTATGAATAACGGGGAGGATAATATGGATACTCTAGCAAATGGTTTAACGACAATCATAAACAACGAGATGCGCAACAAACGTGAGTGCATAATCAATCCAGCCTCGAAACTTTTAGGCAGGGTTCTCAGGATTATGCAGTTGAACGGTTATATTGGAGAATTCGAATTCATTGATGATACGCGCTCCGGAAAGTTTAAGGTGCAGCTATTGGGAAGAATAAACAAATGCGGAGCTATCAGACCACGTTTCCCAGTTAAAGTAGATGAATTTGAAGAATGGGAGAAGAAGTTCCTTCCGTCAAGAAATGTAGGCATACTAATTGTGTCAACACCGATGGGAGTGCTCTCTCACAAAAATGCGAAGGAAAAACACGTCGGAGGTAGGTTACTAGCACTCGCTTATTAAAAAAGGTGCCTTGAATGCGAACAGTAGAAGTCTCCAAAACTATTCAGATCCCGGATAATGTAGAAATATCAGTAGAAGGACGCAAAGTCACAGTTAAAGGTGAAAAAGGAGCATTAACTCGTGACTTCTCTCACGCTCCAATTTCAATCAAACTCGAAGGGAAAACCGTTCGTATTTGGGCTGAGTGGCCAAGAAAAAAAGAGGCAGCCCTCGTAGGCACCCTTTATTCACACATTCAGAACATGATTACCGGAGTTAGGCAGGGTTTCACGTGCAAACTGAAAATAGTGTTCTCACACTTCCCAATATCAGTTAAAGTTAAGGATAAAACCATTCTAATTGAGAATTTTACAGGTGAACGAAGCCCAAGAAAAGTTAGGATAATGGGTGATGTTCAAGTTAAGGTTCTAAGCGAAGATGTAATCGTTCAAGGCATAAATCTTGAAGAAGTAAGGCAAACCGCAGCAAATATTGAACAAGGAACCAAGGTGAAAAGAAAAGACCCCCGTGTTTTCTTAGACGGCATATATGTTAATGAAAAAAGCGAAGGGATGGAAGAATGACGGCGCAAGATACAGCTACATTGCAAAAAGCGCTGAAACTGAGGAAACGCATGAAAAAGAAGAAACATGAATTCCTCAGACAGGAAAGCTGGCGGTACAAGCGCTTACACGAAAACTGGCGTAGACCGAGAGGAATAGACAACAAAATGCGAAGGAAAATTAAGGGTTGGCCGCCTACCGTAAGCGTTGGATACAGAGGGCCAAAAGCTGCAAGAGGTCTCCATCCATCAGGCTACAAAGATGTTCTAACATATAATGTTGCAGAGCTTGAAAAAATCAACCCGAAAACCCAAGCCATAAGAATTGCACACACAGTTGGCAAAAGAAAAAGAGCTAGAATTCTTGTTGAAGCAAGAAAAAAGAAGATAAAAATTCTGAACTTCAAAGAAGTCAGGGAAGTAACCAGAGAAGAAGAGGAGCTAGTGGAAGAAGAAAAACCTGAGGAAAAGGAAGAAGAGAAGAAAGCACCAAAAAGAGACAAAACAAAACACAAGCAAAAGACGACTAAAAAACGTAGAAGGAGAACTGAAAAACGATGACAAATCTTAAAAGCCAGAGGCGTCTGGCAGCACAGATACTGAAAGTTGGACAGAATCGAGTATGGATAAATCCTGAACGGATAGATGATGTAGAAGTAGCTATAACCAGAGAGGAAATCCGGAAACTAATTCACGAAGGCGTTGTTAAACGGTTACCAGAAAAAGGTGTAAGCCGCGTAAGAGCTCGCATTCTGCATGAAAAGAAAAAGAAGGGACGAAGACGTGGACCCGGCAGCAGAGGCAGTTCAGCCCACGCAAAAATCTCCAAGAAAAAAGCTTGGATGAACAAGATTCGAGCCTTAAGAAGGAGACTCCGTGAACTAAAAGCCAACAGAACAATCACTGAAAACGCGTATCGGAGAATGTATAATATCGCAAGTAGCGGAAGGTTTAGATCCATTGCCGACATGGAGCGATACTTGAAGACGAATGAACTCTGGAGGAAACATTGATGGCAAAAGGTCCACGTTATTGTGTTCCATTCCGAAGAAGAAGAAAAGGAAAAACAGATTACCACGCAAGAAAAGCATTGTTGCTGTCCGGAAAACCACGCTTAGTAACCCGCAACTCACTCAAGAGCATAATCGTCCAAATAATTGTGGCTAAACCTCAAGGAGATGAGGTGATAGCTTCAGCACATAGTAAGGAGTTAAGTAGACACTATGGGTGGAAAGCTCCGACAGGAAACGTTCCGGCATCCTACTTAACTGGTCTTCTTTGCGGGTTGAAAGCTAAGGCAAAAGGTGTAAAGGAAGCAGTATTAGACATAGGATTGAGTCCCCCTACAAAGAACGGAGTTTTTGCAGCGTTAAAGGGTGTTCTAGACGCTGGAGTGAATGTGCCACATGATGAAGAGATTCTCCCAGATGAAGAAAGAATAAAAGGCGAGCACATTGCAAAGTATGCGGAAATTCTAGCCTCTAATCCTGAAGAATATCAGAGTAGATTCTCGAAATACTTGAAGCAAAAGCTTCACCCAGAAAAATTTCCTAAACATTTTGCAAAAGTTGAAAAGGAGATAACCACATCGCTCAACGGAGGTAAAAAGACTTGAGACGTAAAAGAAAGTATTCACGAAGGAAATCAGTAAACCTTGAGGAATGGGTTCCCAGAACACGTCTTGGCAAGATAATCCAAGAAGGTAAAATTGCATCCATTGAAGAGATTTTTATGGACGGCTTAAGGATACGTGAACCGCAAATTGTTGATGCTTTACTTCCAGATCTTCAAGAAGAGGTCATAGACATAAATCTGGTTCAAAAGCAAACGGATGCTGGTGAAAAATCAAGGTTCAAGGCAATAGTCGCAGTTGGAAACAGGGACGGCTACATTGGATTAGGGTCTGGAAAAACAGGACAGGTACGGGCAGCCATAGAAAAGGCTGCAGTGGATGCGCGTCTAAACATAGTTCCAGTTAGGAGGGGCTGTGGCAGCTGGGAATGCAGATGTGGAAAAGCACATTCAGTGCAGTTTCAAGTTGAAGGTAAATGTGGTGGCGTAAAAATCGTTGTTCTCCCTGGCCCGAGAGGTTTAGGTCTTGTAGCAAACGAAGTGGCAAGAGTCATCCTTGGACTTGCGGGTATAAAAGACTGTTGGACAAGAAGTTACGGCTCAACGAGGACTGTTCCATCTTTTGCATACGCCGTTTTCGACGCGCTAAAGAGAACTTATAGTCTTATAACTCCAGAGGATTGGGTGAGGTAAGTGGTTGATAGGGCGAAAGAACGTAGATGCATAGTAGCCGTGAGAATCCGCGGTGTAATCAGGGCTTCACGTAAAGCCAGGGAAACCCTTCAAATGCTTAACATGAAACGGAACAACTATGCGGTTCTAATTGATAACCGTCCCACTTTCATTGGAATGTTAAAAACGGCGCAGAACTTTGTCACTTGGGGTGAAGCTTCAAAGGAAATTGTAGGCATGATAATAAATAAAAAGGGAAGACTCGCTGGGAACAAGAAGCTAACAGATGAATATGCCCAAAAAAGCGGTTACAAATCCATGGAAGAGCTTGCAGAAACAATCTTCAACTGCCACATTGAATATTGGAAACTTCCTAGCGTGCAACCTGTCTTCAGGCTGCATCCTCCAACTAAGGGCTTCAAAGGAAAGGTGAAAAAAGCCTATGGTATGGGAGGCGAGCTTGGATACCGTGGAGAAAAAATCAACGAACTCATAGAGCGGATGACCTGAACTGCGGTTATAAACACTTTTGTTTGCGATACATTTTATAGTCACTTTTTAGATGCCATGTTATCCAAGGAGAAGGTAGTTTGAGCGCGAAGTGGCGGAGATACGGAAAACGTTCAAAACGATTTCACATTTCCAGAGATTTCGATACAGTTAAAGATGAAAAAATTACTAGTTCCTTCCGAACTAGAAACCTGAGAACTAAAAGAGGGACACACCCCTACAAATATAGCCCTCTTAAGGCTTGTAGACGAAGAAGATGGAAGGATCCTGAACGTCTGGTTGATGTCTTTGAGGAAAAGGATAAAATAATAGTTGTCGCTGAATTTGCAGGATTCAAAAAGGAGAACTTGAAAATCCATGTGGAAAATCAACGATTAATCCTGTCTGCTGAGGCTTCAGATCGGAAATACCGTAAAAGTTTAAGTCTTCCCAAAAGAGTGATTCCAAGCACCATGAGCACATCATATAAGAACGGTGTGCTTGAAATACAATTTGACAAATCCTTTGAGAAGAAAGCTATCGACAAGGTAGTTAGCTGAAATGCCGCATAAAATTCGAAAGATCAGAAAGCAACGTGGGTCAAGAACCCATGGCTGGGGTAGAGTGGGGCAGCACAGAGCAGGAGGATCAAGAGGGGGACATGGAAAGGCAGGGTTCAAAAAACACAAATGGTCCTACGTGATAAAATATGAACCAGACTACTTCGGAAAAAAAGGTTTTACATCACCTAAAAGTCTAAGAAGAAAAGTGAACATCATAAATGTTGGAGTACTCGATGAAATGGCTGAAAATCTCTCAACAAGAAAGGAAACAGGCGAGTTCTTTATAGACTTGGAAAGCCTCGGCTACACAAAAATTCTTGGCACAGGTAACGTTACAAAACCACTAGTTGTAAAAGTGCAGTCTTGTTCAAAAGTTGCAGCTGAAAAGATAAAAGAAGCTGGCGGACAAATTTTAACAAGATCTGAAGAGCTGAAGAGTAGCGGATAACCTATGGCTGGTAGATTTCTAGGTCTATTCAAACCTATCGCTCGATTTATTCCGGAAATTAAACCTCCGGAACGAAAAGTAGGATTCAATGAAAAACTCTTTTGGACGGCACTTGCACTCGTTATCTATTTGGTGATGTCCGAAACTCCATTAGTGGGTTTACCGCCTACAACGCTTCAAGAGCTCACTCCTCTTGCAGTAATTTTTGCTTCAAGCCGCGGCCGCCTAACGGAGCTTGGTATAGGTCCAATAGTTACGGCGGGAATAATATTGCAGCTTCTAGTAGGAGCTGACATGGTAGAAGCAGACATGTCAAAAGCTGAGGATAGAGGCTTATTCACAACAGCCAGCAAAGTCTTCTCCATAATTCTCACAGGAGTTCAAGCATTTGCTTACATAATTGGCGGAATGTACGGGGCATTGTCAGGGGAATCCACTATACTTATTTTTCTGCAGCTTTTAGCATCAGGAATGATTATCCTGCTGTTAGATGAGCTTGTACAAAAAGGCTGGGGATTCGGCAGCGGAATAAGTCTGTTCATCGTCGCTGGTGTTGCACAGCAAATATTCTGGCAGTGTTTTAGTCCTCCAACTGGTTTGTTCGTTGGAAGTCTTGCAACCGTGCTAGCTGGCACCGAGTCAATAATGTCATGGGTATTTGGGAAGGGCGCATATCCATCTCTACTAGGATTCATAGCTACAATCGCTGCTTTTCTAGTGATTATGTACATGGAGGGGGTGAGAGTTGAGTTACCCTTGTCATATGCTGGTTACAGAGGTTTCAGAAGTCGATATCCAATAAAACTCTTATACGTTTCCAACCTTCCAGTAATCTTTGCCTCCGCTCTTTTCGCTAACGTATATCTCTTCTCACAAATTTTCTGGAGCATGAACGGTCAGCCTCCTCCAGGACGAAACTTCTGGCTTGATATTCTGGGACAGTTCAAATGGATTGGAGAAGGCGGCGAAAGCAGCCTTCAACCAGTAGGGGGGCTCGTATATTATGTGCTTTCCCCACGTAGTTTTGCAGGTGTGATGGCGGATCCTGTGAAGGCTTTTGTCTATCTTGGGATTCTTGTTGCTTTTTCCGTTATTTTCTCGTTGACATGGCTAGAAGTTGGCGGCTTAGACCCGTCAACAGTAGCCAAGCAACTTGTAGGTGCTGGTATGCAGATTCCGGGGTATAGGCGATCTGGAAAGGCTGTTGAATCTATTCTTAAACGTTATATTCCAGTAGTCACGATTCTAGGAGGGGTAATTGTAGGATTGATTGCTGGTGTTTCAGACTTCTTCGGGGTTTTTGGTTCAGGAATGGGTATCCTGCTTTCTGTGGGAATAATTTATCAGTATTATGAAATGTTAGTACGGGAAAGAGCCGCTGAAATGTATCCTGCTTTCAGGAAGGTGTTCGGAGGCTAAAAGATGAATAGAACAGTTATAGCCACTAATATTACAACAAAAACCTTGGAGGGTGTGTAGAATGCTTCCGCCAGTTTTTTTGGATCTTCCATTTTCCACCATCTTCATACTGCTACTAGCTGCCACTGTCTCCTTATTAACATCCCTAGCGAATCGCCTTTTAACAAACCCGGAAAAATCCAAGGCTTGGAGAAAGGAAATTGCTGATTGGAATACGAAATTACGTGAAGCCAAACGTGAAAAAGACAAGAAACGCACAGAGAAACTTATGAAGAAGCAACAGCACATTCTCCAACTTCAATCCAAGATGATGTGGCAATCAATGAAAGTGATGGTGCTCTTTATAGTTCCACTCTTCTTAATCTGGCA
>Ga0209986_10000585_pt1 | contig 35463 bp, 26 predicted proteins | sample BlataG_FD_183168 | JGI IMG/M metagenome (GOLD analysis project Ga0209986, IMG submission 183168) | Deep subsurface microbial communities from Black Sea to uncover new lineages of life (NeLLi) - Black_00105 metaG (SPAdes) (version 2) | ecosystem: Environmental > Aquatic > Marine > Oceanic >... | reverse complement strand
CAGTCTTTGACATTTAAATTGAGAGTAACCTTATCCCTGGGCTTGTAAGTTTTTTTATCTTTTTGAATATTTATTTTTAGACGCTTCTCCGAAGGGTCAACCTTCAGGTTGATATAACCAATTTTAAAGGAAGGTTTGCCGATATCCTCGTTTGTATCAGCGGTTTTCTGGGAGGACCTTCCCTGGACAAGGATCACAGATACAAAAACATTGGGAATGTATTCAGAAAGGATGGGAATTTCAATCTCGTTGGAACTTCCCTCAATATCAAGCACTCTGCTCTCAAAGATAAATTCTCTCTCAACTGTAACCAGGGCTTTGGCTTTCTCGTAGGGTGATTTCACCAGAATTTTTGCCATATCCCCAGGCTGATAATTCTTGCTGTCTGCAACCAGCTCGACAAAATCATCATCCTGTCTTTCCCAGGGAACATAATCTCTTCCAGTAACATAAAAATAAGTCGTTGTAGTAATTTTATTCTTGTGGCTGTCATCTCCTTCAGCCTTGATAAAATAAAATCCGGATTTTTCAAGGACAAAAGAAATCTGGACTGGCTCATTTTTCGTTTGAACCTGCTTCACAGTTATTTCTCTATCTTTTTTTTCGCTCAACCATCGAAACCTTCCTCCAACTCCTGCTTTTCTGACTGAATGCCATTCTCTTTTTATAAGTTTAATAAGAATTTTTTTCTCTGGTATTATTTTTCCATCTGGATTGACAGCAATGATGTTGACCTTTAGCTCTTTTCCCTTTTTTAAGAAAGTTGTACTGGGTTTTAAACCAATATAGTATTCGCCCCTGTGAACTATGTTCTGAATACGGTTAGATAAAGAGCGGCGGCTGGGACCTTCAACTGTTGCTTCTAAAGTTGCCATTACTGAATCTTCTTCTTTTTCTGGAAGAAGCTTTGCCTTGATTTTTAACTTACCTGCGGCATCTAAGTTTGTTTCACCAGAAGCAAGAAGCCGGCTTTTTCCCCTTTCCCATCTATCTATTTGGTTGCCAAAAGTATAACCTTTATGTCCTGGAGGAGAAAAGAAAGAAGGATTGAGGCGAAGATGCCAGGAAGCTTTCTGTCCTGCCATTGCTCCTCCAAAGAGATAATTAGCTCGAAGTTCAGCTTCATAATTCTCTCCGAAGATAAAACTTTCTTTTTGAGTATGGAGAAGGACCTCAAATTCGGCAGGACGAAATGCCTCAACTCTGAAAGAGCCGTAAACTGTTGTGCTTTTTTCGCCTACGGATAGCGGAGGAATTTTAACCCTGATTTGATAATGACCTAAAGAGGCTTCTTCATCTATATCCAGGTCAAAGGCAAAAGAGCTATAGGCATCAAGATAAATTTTCTTTTTAAAGATAGTCTTCTGAAAAGGATCCTTGACTTCGCATTCTATTCCCTCCACTTTTGGCAGCTCCCACTGTCCTTTTTTCCTTACTCTGGTTATACCTTTTATATGAACCTTTTCCCCTGCCCTGTAGATACCTCTTTCTGTAAAGACGTATCCCTGAATCCTTACTGGATGGGGATTCCAGTCATACTGGATGCCAAAGCGGTAAGGATAGATTCCAGTTCCCCATTCAGATGAAGTGAAGGCAATATCTTTTCCTCGCTTTACAAAGACCCATTGACGGGGTTTTCTCCATTTGTCTTTGCTTTTAATGCCGAGGGCTTTCCAACCAGGTGATTGAGCTTTTCCTTTTAGGTCTGTTTTTCCTCGCCAGAGGACTTTATTAAAATCATCTCTTATTTCAATTTCTGCTCCAGGCACAGGGAGGCCTGTTTTAAGTTCTGTTACCCAGATAAGATTGTTATCTGGAGAAAATTTAGCCGATATTCCAAGTTCAGTGACTTGGAGAAAAGCTTTGGGATAGCGGCTCCATTTATTTTTACGAAGAGTGTCTAATTGGAGAAAAAGCAGGCCGTACTTCTTAGGAAGGAGCTCTTTCAAATCTAAGGGAAATATCTGCCTTTTATTCCTGGGAAGACTGAGTTCCAGGGATTTTTCAACCTGGAAAAAATTTTTTTTGTAAAATTTTTCACTTGACCAGAAAATCTTATTTGTAGTCAGGAGAGGAATGACATCCTCTTCTTTTACGTTTGCCGCCTGGAAAAAGACTTCTTGAGTATTGACAGCGTAAATAGGATAGCGGCAATCTCCATAAGCTTCCAATATTCCATACCCTGTGGTCATTGTCACTGAGGGAGGATAGGGAGAAGTAGAGAAATTAAGCTTGACTTCTTTTCCTAATTTATTTCCAAATTCATCCTCTAATTCAGGGTCTATCCATAAGGAGTAGTCTGTTTCAGGCTGGAAGGGAAGGGAAAGCCAGATAGTAGAACTTCCATAGTTCCGTCTGGAATAATAATCAGGGATTTGGATGTCAGGCTCAAATCGAATTTTTTCGACAAAATTCTTATAAACCACAGGATTTGAAAAATGAATTTTAAGAGGATCATAAGGATTGTGATTTTTTGTTTCTTTTATAGACTCAAATTTAAATTTCTTGAAAGTTTCAAACTTAAAAAGAAGACTTTTTTCCATTCCAAGAGAGCCTTCTTTGCCGGGAAAGCCTGCTTTGACTTCTACATAATAGGAAAAGTTAGGTTTGAGCTTTTCTCGGGGACTAAGAAAAAGAACTTCATCCGGGGAAGCTTTTAATTTTTCTTCTTCCAATTGTTTTGCTGACGGTGCAGTAACACTGAAGGCAACAGAAGTTACTTCATTATCCTTGCTGACTCCTGTAAAAGAGAGAAAATCTTTGGCTTTGTCCTTGATAACAGGTTGATTAAAAATGAGAATAATTTGAGGATCAAGTTTAATCCATTTTTGTTTGTTGTGGGGGAAGTGATTAACAAGGTAGGGGCAAATCGTGGAAAATGACCAGGTGAAATCTTCTTTTAGAGCATATTCATTGAGGGAATGTGTTCCGGCCGGAACAGAGGCCTTTATTTCAGTAGAGTAAGGGAAACGTTTGTCGGGAGTAAAGGTTAAAATTTTTGTCCCCATCCAGCGGTATTTACCTGAAAAGGAAGGATCCAGTTTAAAAAAGTGAGAGTTTTTTCTCTCAGAGAGAGCTTCTAATGGAACCATGGGCTGGTCAAAAATAACAACTATGGTTTCTGACTCATGAGGAGCTGAAGTTTTTCCCTTAGGACTTACACTTGTTATCTGAAGATCGCCTAGGGGAGGATTATTAGTTGATTGAAATGATTTTCCTTTTTCTCCTTCCGTTTTTTTGCAGCTTGAGAAAAGGAAAAGAAAAAATGCTGCCAATAGACAAAAGAAAATAAGATTTTTTTTCCCCATATTTTCCTCTCTTGTTTGGATTTTTTTTAATCCTAAAAGAAAAGGAAAAAAATATCAAGGAACTTTAATTTGATTACAAATATATATTTAAATACAATAGATTTTTAGAGTTACTTAAAAGGAGAACAAAGATGTCAAAGAAACGTCATGTTTTAATTGTTCAAAGTTTTTTCTCCCTTTTATTTTCGATTTCTATTCTGTTTACGATTCAAAGCTGCCAGAAGGAAAGGGTAGAAGTCCCTCTTCCACCTGAGACAAAGGTTGTTAATGTTATTGACAACCTCCATGGTGTGGAGATTGTTGATTCCTTTCGCTGGCTTGAAGACCAGGAAAGCCTTGAAACAAGAGAGTGGATTAAAAAACAGAACGAGTATACTGATTCTATTCTTTATTCACTCTCCGGGCGGGAAAAGCTAAAGGATCTTGTATCAAAATTGATAAAGATAGATACAATCAGTATGCCAATTGAAGCCTCTGGTCGCTTTTTTTTCTATAAAAGAAGTGGTGCAAGCCAGGAACTTTCCATTATCTACATGAGAAAGAGAGTTGATGGCCAAGACGAGGTGATTATAGACCCGCATCCGATGAGTGAAGACAGGACAACAAGTGTTAACATCCAGGATATCTCTAAAGACGGCACAATCTTGGCTTACGGAGTGCGCAAGGGAGGTGAGGATGAAGTGGAAATAAAGCTCTTTGACGTGGATGCTAAAAAAGAGCTGCCTGATTCTTTACCCAGGGCACGTTACTTTGGCCTGTCAATTACTCCTGAAAAAAATGGCTTTTTCTATACCAAGCATGAAGAAGAGGGACCCAGGATCTATTATCATGAGATGAGCACCAATGTTGCTGATGACCAAGAGATTTTTGGCAAGGGCTATGGACCAGAAATGATACTTTTTGGCAGTCTATCAGAAGATGGCCGATGGCTGGTAATAACCGTTATGTACGGCTCAGCAGCAGATAAGACAGAGATTTTCCTTAAAGACCTTTCTACAAATAAACCTGTTTATCCAGTCGTTAAAGATATTCCAGGCCGATTTTTCGGAGGGATTGCTGGTGATACTTTATTTCTTCAAACTAATTGGAAGGCATCCAATGGAAGAATCTTTGCTATTAACCCAGCCAATCCGGAGAGAGAGAATTGGCGCGAGATCCTGCCCGAGAGTGATGCAGTCATCCGGGGATTTTCCGCAGCAGGAGGCAAGCTGTTTATTAGCTACTTAAAAAATGTTAAGACAAATGTGGTTGTATTCGAACCCGATGGGACACGTATCCGCGAGATATCCTTTCCAACTATTGGCACTGTAAGTGGTGTTAGAGGAAGGTGGGAAAGTAATGAAGCTTTTTTTCTCTTCACCTCTTTTCATATTCCAACAACAATTTATCGTTATGATGTGAAGAGCGGAAACAAAGAGGTCTGGGCCCGAATCATCGTTCCCATTGAGAGCGATAAGTTTGAGGTAAAGCAGGTCTGGTATGAATCAAAAGATGGCACCAAAGTACCGATGTTTATTGTTCATGCCAAAAATATCAAGTTAGACGGTTCCAATCCGACTTTGCTTACTGGCTACGGCGGGTTTAATGCAAGCCTTACTCCAGGCTTTTCAGCTCGAGCAGCTGCCTGGCTTGAGAGAGGCGGTATCTTTGCTGTGGCCAACTTGCGTGGAGGGGGCGAGTTTGGAGAAGAATGGCATCGGGCTGGTATGCGAGAGAATAAGCAGAACGTTTTTGATGATTTTATCTCAGCAGCTGAGTATCTCGCAAGTAATGGTTATACAAAACCTGAAAAGTTAGCCATTAGAGGTGGCAGCAACGGCGGATTGCTCGTTGGTGCAGTCATGACCCAACGGCCTGAACTTTTTGGTGCTGTTATCTGCACTTATCCACTGCTGGGTATGATTAGGTATCATAAATTCCTTGTAGCAAAATACTGGGTGCCTGAATACGGCTCTTCTGAAGATCCAGAACAGTTCAAATACATCTATACCTATTCACCTTACCAAAAGGTTAAAAAGGACATAGAATATCCGGCTGTGCTTTTTATAACCGGCGATGCGGACACGCGGGTAGACCCGTTACATGCAAGAAAAATGACTGCCTTGATGCAGGCTTCCACTGGATCGGATAAACCAGTTATGCTCCGCTATCATATAAAGGCAGGACACTCTGGCGGCCGGCCAGTAAGCCAGCAAATAGAAGATTTAACCGATTCTCTGAGCTTCCTCCTCTGGCAGTTGGAAGGTAAACTCTAAGATTGACAAAGCCTTGGCTTAACGTTATATATAGAATAAAATAATTTTTAGCTACAAATATTATGCAGAGAATCCTGGGAACTAAACTAAGAAATGCCAGAGAAGAATTAGGCCTTACCCAGGGAGCCTTAGCCAAAGCCGTGAGCCTTTCAGGCGAATTTATTTCTCACCTTGAATTGGGAAAAAGAACTCCCAGCCTTGAGACTTTAACAGCCCTCGCCAACTATCTGAAAAAAGACATACCTTATTTTCTAAAAGAAAAAGAGGAAACTTTTGACATACTTACAAGAGGGGAGAGGATAGATAAAAAGGCGAAAAAGGAGCTGAAAAAATTCCAGAAATATTGTGAAGAATACATCCATTTAGAGGAACAAACAGGACGCCGACTTGAGCTCGCTCCTCTCTATACCCATATTTCAGCCGATAGAATGGCCGGGGAAGAAAGGCGAAGGCTTGGCCTCGGGAATGAGCCTATTCGCGACGTATTCTCTTTGTTTGAGCTAAACGGATGCCGGATTATAAGACAGCCCTTCCCAGAAGAATCCAAAATCTCAGGAGTCTTTATTTTTCTTGAGGCACACAAAGCCGCTTTTACCTTAATCAACTCCGCCCAATCGTATGGCCGACAAGTATTTACCGCAGTTCATGAATACTGTCATTATCTTAAAGATAGAAACAGCAGGCTTATTGTTGACAATCCTGATATTTTTATTGATGAATACCTTTCCCTTTATCATCCCCGTGAGAAGTTTGCCCGGACTTTTGCAATTCGATTCCTGATACCTCCAGCAAAAATTGAAGAAATTATTGAAAAGGATATCCGATCAAAGAAAATGAGTCTTGAAAATGTTCTTTATCTCAAGCGCTATTTTGGCGTAAGCACTGCTGATATTTTACGCACTCTTAAAGAATTAGGGTATCTTTCAAGGACAAAATATGAGGAATACCAGAAGAAAGTTCCTGACCTTCATGAGGAAACAGTTTTTGGAATTTTTGAACAGAGTATATTATTAAAAAAAGGAAAAAAAGGACCAATTATCTCTGATCGATTTAAAAGCTTAGCCATCGAGGCCTATCAAAAGAAAAAGATTAGCCCAGAGAAATTGTCTGAACTCATCAATCAGGATAAAAATAGATTAATCTCAGCTTTGGGTAAACCAAAGTAACTTTAAAATCAAAAAAACAGGTAAGTGGTGAAAACTATATTGACGAGGAGAAAATTCATCGAGAGCTCAGCAGTTTTAGGGGCGTCTTTAGGATTATTTGGATTTGATGGACTTGTAAAAGAACTCCATTCAAATAACATCTCTTATTTAGAAGGAGCCTGGGATTTCCTTCTTGGAGGTCCAAGGATCAGTAATGTAGTAAAAGATAAAAAACGGGGATGTAGAACTACAATCAGTCTTTTCCCCAGGAGCGAGAATTGGGAAGTGCCTTACGATGTCATTTTAAGATGGGGAGAGACCCCTTCTTTGTCCGAAAAAAACAGCAAGTCTACCTCTCTCAAAGGAGCTACAGGCAAATCCTATATCACAATTGACGATATGGATAAAGACGGGATATATTTTTACAAATTATTTTTAACTCCGGAGAGTGGAAAAACAAAACGCCTGGGTCCTTACAGATTTAAAACCCCAAAAAGTAAGGGAAAAGAATACAAGTTTGTTGTTATAGGCGACCAGCACCTTTACGATGATGATGTTTCAAGTTTTCCAGATAGTTATTATTTTGTAAACGATATTTATAAATCAATAAAAGAAGGACATTCAGTAAATCGGTATAAGAATCTCAGGGCATTCTACGTGGCCTATGCTATAGTCTTGGCGCAGGAAGAAGATCCTGACTTTATCATCTTCCTCGGAGATGAAAGTGGAACAGGATCAGTCAAATACAGGTACAAACGGATGGGATTAAAGGTAGGTAACTATAAGCTAAACACCAACATACTTACCGAGAGGTGGATGGGTGCCAACCAAGAATATTTCCATTCCATACCCACTTTCTTCGTTTATGGAAACCATGACTTAACAGACTGGCTTTCCCCGGATTTAATGGACTATGCTATCGATAACATGCAGAAATATTTCCCTCAGTTTATAGATAGAAAGGTAAATGGTGCTCCAGCCGGATTTACTTACCCTCAAAAAGCATCACATAATGAAAAGTGGGGTGCGTTCAGATGGGGAAGTGTGCTTTATGTGTTTTTGTACAGCCAGGGATGCATCAATGGTGAAGAACCAGAAAAACCAGAGGATCGTAAAATTGGAGATAGACAATATCAATATGTAGAGAGAAAAGTTCGTAACTCAAAAGCTCCTATCAAACTCTTGATTTCCCACAATACTTTTACAGGCGGACCTTATAAGTCAAATTGTTTAGAGAAGGGAGGAGCATATGGCCGTGGAGGAAAGAATTATTGTGATGTTGGGGATGAGAAACTAATATATAAATTGATGAAAAAATATGGACCAGGCATACACAGAATTTACGGCCATGACCATGCACTTGCCATAGGTGATGCTGGTAATGGAATCAAGTATATATGTGGTGGAACTCCGTCGTATCAAGGCCAATGGCTGGGTAGATCTGGTTGGAGAAAAATGTATAAAGGGGATTACTGGAATGGCCACCAAGGGATTCTGGTTGGACATGTTAAAAGCGATAGCGTAATCTTTGAATATAAATCCACTGACCCGTTAGGATATACTATCTATAAATCCTCAAAAGGAGATATTCCGGCTGTACCATTCGGAGAAACTGTTAAAAAGTTTAAAATTTATCCCAGTTAACAGGAATGGCCTCGCTCTTGAGTCAGACTTTGTCATCATGAGAGACACTGCTATGTATTATACTCTGGAAACATCCTTTCATGATAAAGTCTGACCCCGAAACCTAAGGTGCCTTTGTGTGAAATACATGATCTGTTGAGGCACTACCAATATAACTTTTCCGTCTTGACCAAGTACGAAAATGATAAGTAGTATTAGTTGATAAATTGATCAGCAGTATACTATGGTTATAGGGAGAAGAAGATTCTTCCTGTGTCCAATTTCCATAATTTTTGGAGCTTCCATATTCTACCTGACCTTTTGAACGCTCACTGGTCGTCCAGGTAATTGTTGCTGTAGTATCTGTTATATTCATTACCTTTATATTAGATATCTTTATAAAAAGAGGATCAAAGCCTTTCCAGTTTTGTGATTTTTTTCTTGTCCGGGCAATGTAAGCAAACTGGGCTTCTTTACCTTTTTTACCGTATGCATCCTCATAATTGTGGTATTCAAATCCAGTGATAATTTTATATTTTGCTGGCTCAATCTGGTGGCTTTCGTTCCAACCATTGAAGCTGGTTATATTTATAAAATCAGGATTTGCTGCCTTAGCATAACGCCAGGATTTATCATAAGTATGACCATTTTTCCGCGGCTGTACTTTCCAATATTTTTTATTAGATTGATGACGAGTGTTGTTGAAACCAGGTGATGTTGCCAGGCAGGCAATACCCCGATTATCATGGATGTAATCGACCCAGGACTTATATTTTTTCAGGTCTCTATTTACTGTAGCCCATGTCATCAGGCCGTCAGAATGCCAATCATCCATTTTTTCCGGATAATATTCACTTGCATTAGGAATAATGATTGAACTGTAGTATTTCTTGTGAATCTCATCATATACATTTCTCCATTCCCGGTCATAGTAGACTCCTGTTGGTGGTTCTTGAAGATGCTTCCATTGAAAAATTACTGGTCTGGTCTTTTCTGTATTTGGTGAGTACTTTGAGGGACGGATTATTTTCCAGAAAGCTTGGTGTTGAGTATAGGTGTTGAAGATGTATTTTACGTCCTCCTTGAATTGTTCTGGACTCTGATACCGATAATCTCTCATTATGGTGACTTTAAGACCTTCGATGTTGGCTGCTTCTAATATTTCCCACATACATTTATCTGTATAATCTCCTTGTCCCCACCAGGAAACAACCACAACTCCAATATTAGCATCCTTGATCCATTTCATATGCTTTTTTAGGACTTTGGGATTTTGACTGCTGTAGATTCCCAGCTTTGGAAAAAAGAAACTTGAAATGTCTTTTTTGTCTGGATTATGGTCATTGGAATTCCACTTAAACCATCTGCCGTCCCATTCTGGCGTTTCATACCAAGGAAAATAAAACACTACAACATCCTCGTTAACTGCCAAGGCATGGTTTATGGTTATCAATGGACAAAATGCTATCAAATAAATACCCAGAAACAGCATTTTCAAACTGATATATTTTTTATAATCCATTATTACTTATTAAATTAAATAACATATTTTAAAAAAATTAGTACATAGGAAGAAATTCAGGTAAATTATAACAAATGAAAAGTCTAATAACCGGAGCTACAGGCTATGTGGGGGGCAATTTAATTAAGAAGATGTCAGAACTTGAAACAATAGCAATTAAGCCAGCTCTTTAAGACTGGCAGTTAGAAATTTCCAGAAATTTTCTACAGCGGCAATGTTAACTCTTTCCTCTGGAGAGTGGGGGTGTTCAATGGTGGGACCAAAGGAAATCATATCCATTCCTGGAAATTTTTCGCCTATGATTCCACATTCGAGACCCGCGTGTATTGCTTCAACTTTTGGTTCCTTCTGGAAAACTTTTAGATGGACCTCTTTCAGAATTTTCAAGAGAGAAGACTGAAGATTGGGCGCCCATCCTGGATAGCCCTCGGGTTGGACAGCTTCTGCTCCGGCAAGCTCTCCTGTGGCGGCAATCACATTCCTTGTTGCCTCTAAGGCTGAAGCTACAGAACTACGGCTGCTGCAAATAATTTCGGCTTTGTCTCCATGAGTGTGGATAATAGCAAGATTATTCGAAGTTTCCACCAAGTCTTCAATCTCAGGATGCATAGCCAGGACACCATGAGGAAGAGATAAAAGAAGGTTTATGAGTAATTTTTGAGATTCAGGAGACAAGGAGTCTTCTTTTTCTCCCTCGCTTTTTTCTAAGGAGAATTTGGCTTTTTTCTCTACAGCTTTATATTCATCTTGTATTTTTTCAAAGGCTTTCTGGAAGAAAGAGGAAATAGACTCAAATTGGGCAGGGTCAATAAAAAGGTCAGCCCATGCTTCACGCGGGATAGCGTTTCTTTTGTTCCCGCCCTCAATCCGGATTATTTCAAATTTAAATTCTTTAGCTGACTGCCAGAGCAAACGTGCCAGGAATTTCATGGCATTTCCCCGGCCCTGATTAATATCAATGCCAGAGTGTCCTCCTCTAAGGCCATAAATCCTGAGTTTGAATAATTCTCCTTCATTGCTTTTTTCCCTTTTTAGGGGAAGGACGACCTCTGAGTCAGCTCCTCCTGCACAACCTATGGTAAAAGTTCCTTCATCTTCACTGTCGAGGTTAAAGAATTTTTTTCCTTTAAGAAAACCAGTCTCAATCTTGGTAGCCCCGGTGAGGCCTGTCTCTTCATCTACAGTGAAAAGAAACTCTAAAGGCCCATGTACCAGAGAATCGTCTTCCATGACTGCCAGAGCAGCAGCCAGACCTATTCCATTATCTGCGCCAAGGGTGGTACCCTTTGCCTGAACCCAGCCTTCTTTTATTTCAGTTTTGATCTCATCTTTACTGAAATCGTGCTCCACATCAGAATTTTTTTCACAGACCATATCCATATGTCCTTGGAGAATAACAATTTCAGCTTCTTCATGACCTGGAAAGGCTTTTTTCTCGACCAAAACATTTCCTACAGTATCTTTCTTCCAGTCTAAATTCAGATTCTTGGCTACAGATATGATATAGTCACCTATAGCCTGTTCGTTTCCTGAGCAGTGAGGAATTTTTAAGGTTTGTTCAAAATACTTCCAGATAAGCTGAGGTTTTAGTCCTTCAAATATTTCCGTCATTTATTGGGCCTCCTTTAATTAGTTGAAATGCTTAGTATATTAGTCAGAATAATCTCATAAAAATTGGAAGGATGCAAGGAAAAATGATTTTTGAGAAATTGACTTTTCTTTTTTGTTTTCTTTAAAATTCAAGTAATTTCGGATGATAAAAAAATCACTAACCACTTCCTTTAAAAAATTTTTTGGATCGCGTCCAGAAGTTTTTTCTTCTGCTCCAGGGCGGGTAAACATCATTGGAGAGCACACTGATTATAATTTAGGTTATGTTCTGCCTGCAGCTATTAATTTTAAAATTTATTTTCTGGTGTCAAAAAGAGAAGATGAGAGAGTATACCTCTGGGCCGAAAATTACAAAGAGGGTGAAAACTTCTCTTTAAAGAATATTTCGTCCTCGAAGAAAAAAAAATGGGCTAATTATGTAAAAGGCATTCTTTGGTTATTGGAAAAAGAAGGTTTATGTCTCAGAGGAATAAACGGCCTTATTTACGGAGATATTCCTTTTGAGGCAGGACTTTCTTCTTCCGCAGCTCTTGAAGTAAGTGTTATTTGTGCTTTGGATGAACTTTTTAGGCTAAATCTTTCTTCTGAAAAAAAAGCCTTTTTGGCTCAAAAAGCAGAAAATGAGTTTGTGGGAGTCAAGTGTGGCCTCATGGACCAGTTCATATCAATTTTTGGTCGGAAAAATAGGGCTATGTATCTTGATTGTGAAACTCTAAACTTCGAGCTTATTCCTCTCAATCTGCAAAAATTAAACCTCGGATTCTTTATCTACAACAGTCGTGTTCAGAGAGAGTTGGCATCTTCAGGATACAACCTGCGTCGACAAGAAGCTGAAGAGGCTCTTTTTTTCTTTAAAAAAAGGGGATTTCAAGGTTTTAAAGAAGTAAATGTAGTAATGTTGGAAAAGATGAGAAGCGAAATGAAAGAAATCATCTACAAAAGGGCTAAGCACATTATAAGCGAGAATAAAAGAGTAAGGGAAGCTGTTCAGGCTCTAAAGGAGGATAATTTTATTCTTTTAGGTAAGCTTCTTTTCCTCTCTCATGAAAGTTTAAGGGATGATTATGAAGTATCTTGTCCTGAACTTGATTTGTTATATGAAACGGGAAAAGATTTTCCTGCCTGTTTAGGAGCTCGTTTAACCGGAGCTGGTTTTGGCGGTTCAGGGGTTGCTCTGATTAAAAAGGATAGAATTGATGCTTTTAAGAAGGAAATTTTGAATAGAGCTGTTAAGATGGGATTTAATAAGCCTGAAATTTACGAAATAAAGATAGGAGACGGTGCCAAAGCTTATTCCTTGGTTTGAACTGGAAGCTTTTCTCAGGAGAATTCTTCATTCCCTTAGAAGAGTCTGTTCCGCATCAAATAATTTCTTCTTCTCCAATAATCACCTGTTTGGTTAGAGGGCTACTGGGCTTAAAAGGAACTGAGGTCATTAACCAGGAAAAGCTAAAAAAAAAGTTGAAGCTAAATTTTGGAAAAGAAAAAATAATTATTCAAGAAAAGAAATTTCGATTAAATTTAAAAGGAAGCATCTTTTTTTCCGTGATAAGAGATAAAGTAGTCACAACGAGGGGCATGCGCTTTGAAGGCACGCTCGTTTTGTCCCAGCGAGCCAAAGCGGCTCGATTCAGGCTTCGCTCTTCCTCCCTCCAGTCGGAAACCGTGCCCGCTCAGCCTTCATACGACCTTCTTCACCGTATACCCCTCGCTTGTCCTTCACTAACCTGATTTATTCACGAGTCGAGGTTGCCGCAGGTGCGAGGCGTGGCGGATGAAGCTGTGGTCGTCCACTGCAAGTCCGCCACAACGAAGCAGATGCGGCGAGGTCGGCTCGCCCAAAGGGTAAAAAATGTCGATTATTAATAGAAAGAACACAAAAAACGAAGTATTCAGAGTGATTTCCCGTAAAATCAAGGTAACAGTCTGATATTGCTTTTGTTATAATAAACATCGACATTTTTTATGAATAGTTCGGGCTAATCACGGGAATAAAGATGCTTACAATTTAAAAGAAAAGTTGACATCCATAATTTAATGTAATAAGAAGATAGAAACATGACCATCCAAATTATTATCGGATGTGTTCTCTCATATTTTTTGGGTTCCATTCCTTTTTCCTATATAGTGGCAAAAAAGGTTAAAGGCGTTGATATCCGGGTAGTTGGAGAAGGTAATGTCGGCGGTCGAAATGTCTGGCATGTTGTGGGCAAGAAATATGGCATAATTGCTGGTTTTCTGGATTTTGCCAAGGGTTTGGCGGCTTATTCGGTTGGTTTTTTATTAGGGCTTGAACCTTGGTGGATCTGGCTTTGCGGGGTTTTTGTAGTTTTAGGTCATTGTTTCCCCATTTTTCTTAAAGGAAGAGGGGGTAAAGGAGCTGCTTGTGCTCTGGGCTTTCTTATGGGTATAGAACCTCTTCTTATCCTTATTTCAGGGGCAATAATCGGGCTTATCTATTTCCCCTGGCGTAATTTTCACCTTGCTATAGGGATTGGCATGGGAAGTATTCCCATCCTCTGGTGGCTGCTTTTTAAAAAATCCTGGAAAGAAGTTTTAATTTTGATTTCTTTCCTTTTTTTATTGGGCCTAAAAAGGCTCATTGATGAGCCTTACATGAGGAGAATAAAGGAAGCTTCAGGCTGGTAAAGTAAAATGGAATTTCTTCAAGTCTTAGTCCTTTTTTTTCTTTTTCTTCTGTTTTTGAATTTACTCGAGAATATCAAAAGGCTCAAGGATCAAAAAAGATTGAAAATGAAAATACCCTTACCTCTAATTTCTGTTTTAATTCCAGCAAGAAATGAAGAGGGAAATATCAAAAAATGTGTCAGCTCTCTTCTCAGGCAGAATTATCCTAATCTTGAGATAATTGTTCTTGATGATAATTCATCTGACCAAACTTATAAAATAGTCAAGGAACTTTCTCAAGGCCCCAAAAAATTAAAAATTGTCAAGGGAAAAAATCTTCCTCCTGGCTGGAACGGAAAGAATTGGGCCTGTCACCAGCTTTCTCAGCTTGCCAAAGGTAAATGGTTCCTTTTTACCGATGCTGATACCACTCACAAACCTCATTCAGTCTCCACTACTATTGCTGCAGCTCAGAAAAATAACTCTGTTTTTATTACTTGCATTCCTGGCCTGATTACCAAAACCTGGTCTGAAAAGCTGTACCTACCCATAATTCATTTTGCTTTTCTTGTTCTTGTTCCTTTCAAGCTCATAAACTATGCTAAAGATTCTCGTCTTTCTTTCGGCATAGGACCTTTTATGTTAATTGAAAGAGATTTTTTCTTTGTCTGCGGAGGTTATGAAGTTCTAAAGAAAGAAATTGTCGATGACATGGCCCTGGCCAAAATTGTCAAAGAAAACAGAGGAAAAATCACAATTCTTGATGGTACAAAATTCATGAACGTAAGGTTTTACACCAATTTTATTGAATTATGGAAAGGATTTTCAAAAAATCATTATGAGGCCATAGGCAGTGCTCCCCATATTCTTGCTGGAGTGTTCCTGGTTGGCTATTTTCTGTTTATTTATCCCTATCTTTCTCTATGGGGTGCATTAGAATCTCATCAGAGCTTTACCTTGCCGCTGTTGCAGGTGATAACTATATCCATAATGAAGATAGTCTTAGCTTTAAGGTTTAACACAAGCATTTTCTACAGCTTGCTTCATCCTTTTACCGTAATTCTTGCCTTTTTGATAATCCTTAATTCTTTTCGGCTTTCTCTATTCAAGAAAAAAATTGAGTGGAAAGAGAGACTTTATCCCATAGAATAATCTTGTGAAAAAAGATATTTTTTAGAAATCATCAGCTGGGACCAGAAGTTTTAAGAAACAAATGATGATGATTTCTTTAAAAAAGTAAGGAGAAGAAAAAAATAACCAAGCAAATATTAAGAGAGCTAAAAAGGCATTCTCCATTCACTGCTTTTGGAGCAATCACTGGAATTGCCTTAATTGTTGCCATGATTCTTGGAAATATGATTTTACAAGTTTCCAAGGTTTCATCGATCATTTTTTACATTTTGCATCCAGCTCATGTGGTCTTAAGTGCAATTGTAACTACAGGAATGTACAAGCTGTATAGCTCTAAGTTTAAAATTTTATGGGGAATTCTTATTGGTTACATCGGCTCAATTGGTATAGCTACAATTAGTGATTCAATAATTCCTTATTTAGGTGAATTTATACTTAATTTGCCGAATAGAGGAATTCATATAGGCTTCATAGAGAAACCACTGCTAACAAATTCCGCAGCATTTTTAGGCATTGTTATTGCTTTTTTAAAACCAACAACTAAATTTCCACACTTCGGGCACGTATTAATCAGTACCTGGGCATCATTGTTTCATGTTATCATGGCCTTGGATCAAACAGTAAGTCTGATTATAGTTATTCCCACCTTTTTATTTTTATTCCTGGCAGTCTGGATTCCTTGTTGTACGAGCGATATAGTATTTCCTCTTTTTTTCATTCAGGCCAGCAGGGTTAGAAAATAGTAAGGTTCTCTTCTTTTTGGCGTGAGTTAGACATGTTTAGAGGAATCAAAAGAGAATATTCGGGAATGGAAGAAGCGACCATTGAAGATTTAGCCTTCGAGGTAAGCTCAGCCCAGTGGTCTCAAAAACACGCTGTCTTTGCCCCAGCGAAGAAGATATTCGATTAGGCGAAGGGGAGTGGGTGAAAAAACCGTTTGAAGGTTGAGCGGGCAAGGTTCCTCTCCAGAATGGAGAGGGGAGCGAAGTCTGAAACCGAGCAACTTTTGCCTCGCTGGGGTAAAAGCTGCGTGTTTTTAAACCCACGGCCTGAGCTTTCCTTCAAACGGTTTTTTCACCCACTGCCCTTCGCCAAGCAACAAAGAATTAGGCAGCAGCCGAGAAGGACGAAAGGAGAATGGCGTTAAAAATTTAATTGGGAGCAAGGCCGTAACCGAATATCCTTTTTTAAAAAAACTCTAACGAATTTTAGCAGCTTAAATCTTCTAAGGTGTTCTGGAAAACAGAATAGGGTTCTTTTCCGTAAAGGCAAAAAATAATTTCCCTTGGATACTCAATCTCCTCGTCTTTAAGAAAATCCATGGCCACCTTTATCATGATTTCACTGCATCTTTTAAGGGGAAACCTGAATATTCCTGTGCTAATGGCCGGAAAAGCAATGTATTCAATTTTCTTTTCTTTAGCAATTTTGAGACTGTTTAAGGTTGCTTCTTCCAATTTTTTTTCTTCATCACCCTCGCCATAAACAGGGCCTGCAGCATGGATGACGTACTTTGCCCTCAGGTTTCCTGCTCCTGTTATGACCGCTTCTCCTACATTAATTGGCCCTATTTTATAACATTCTTCCTGGATTGATGGACCACCATATTGCCTTATTGCTCCAGCAACGCCGCCGCCAAGAATCAAACTCTTGTTGGCAGCATTGACAACAGCTTCAATATCGAGGAGAACAAGATTTCCTTCTTCAAGTTTAATTTTTTTCCCATTAGTTATCCATTCTTTCATAATTATTCGCCTTGGGCTATAAAATAATCAGCGATATTAATCTTATATTTAAAAGGGTCTAAGGTTTTTATGATTGTCCTTTTATATTTTTTTGTTTTAGGTTTCATTTCTGTAAAATCTACTATTTCTCCATCGATTTTTTTACCTTTTTTATCAGTTATTAGTTTTACTTTAGGTCTGAGCATCAAAGCTACTTCTGGGTTGATTTCGGTCACAATGCCCAGCTCACCAGTGTCAATAGCTACGAATGTGCCAATAGGATAAGCTCCTATCATATTGACAAAAACTTTAAGCAGGAGGGAATCAAATTCTGTTCCGCTTTTCTCTAACATCAGGTTTATGGTGTTGCTCCGGGTAAAGATTTTCTTGCGATAGGGCCTTTTGGTAGTAACTGCATCAAAAAAATCACATATCTTAACTATTTTACTGTAGAGATTGATATATTTCTTTTTCCAGTATTTGGGGTATCCAGAGAGATTTACCCAGAGATGGTGTTCCAAGGCTACATAAAGGGCTCGAACTGGAAGATTAATCCTTTCTTTTAGATGAATCAACTTTTCAGCACCGTGATGAGGATGATTTTCAATAACTTTTCTTTCATTTTTGTTTAATTTAGATTGCTTTTCCAGAATTTTTTTTGGGATCTCTAATTTTCCGACATCGTGAAAAAAAGCACTCATGCCTAAATCTACTAATTCTTTTTTTTCAAGACCTAATCTTTTTCCAAGACTAACTGATAAAAGACAAACATTAATTGAGTGATTGAGAGTGTAATTGTCAAAATTTTTTATGTTGGTTAACCCTACCATGAAAGCCTCATCCAGGATAATAAGGTCGACTATTAATTGTATTAGCCTTCGAGTGTTTTTTAATTGGGCTTCTTTTTTCAGTCTTTCTGGATCGAAGATTTCTTTAAGGTGGATAATGCTATTGAAAAAAACTTTTTTAGCGTACTGCTTTATTTGGCCGATCTGCTTCATGCCTAGTATTTCAAAGGGATAGATTTTTTCTAAAGAAACATGATCTATTCCGCTGTCTTTTATTTTTGCCTGGAAATCTTCAAATGCATTATCTTTTTTTGCCTCTATTCTGGCAAGATGAATTATAAACTGCTTAAGTTCATCTTTGCCCAGGCCGGGTTTAAAGCAAACTTTTCCAATCTCTTTTTTTCTTAATTCATCGGTAATGAATTTAAAGCTGTGAAAGGTAGAAAAAATAAATTTGATCCTAATAGAATTAAAAAATAAAGTGTTTTCCCGAAGCTGAATTAGAGCTTCACCTTCTTTATTTAAAGTAGCTTGAAACAGATCAAAAAGAGGATTTATCTGGCTCAGAAAGGTAAGATTATTGGGTTCATATATTTTTGCTGTTTTCAAAGATGATGAAAAGCGGAAAAATATCTCTTCTCCTATTTTAGATAGAGCCCTTTTTTTGTCTTTTTCCTCTTTTTGCTTTTTTTCTTCTTGGTAGTTGATTATGTTACTCTCCTTTTATAGCTTTTTTGGATTCATTCTTTGCAGCTAAATTTCTCAAAGAATGCTGACAGGCCTGGCGGATGATTTTTTTTCTCAATCGAGTTCCTTCCTTAAGAATCTCAACAGCCTTGGGAGTTGCCATTAATTCTAAAGCAGAAACAATACAGAGACGAGATTCGTTTTGCCTTGATTTAAAGAAAAAACTCGATTTTTTCAGAAAGGACATAAAGAAGGAATATATTTCTTCGTTATGACTGCTTGCCAAAAAAATAAAAAGAGCTGTTTTCTCCGTCTTGTTTCTTTTCTTGAAGTCTTTTTTCTTGGTTAATTGTTTCACATACTCTATTGTAGTTTTATCTTTAAAGTATTTAAGATTCATTGCAGCCATAGTTCGAATTTCTTCATCTTTATCAGTAAGAAGTTTTATTAGAATTTTATTGGCAGCTTCATCTCCAATTTTCCCCAGTGATTGAATAGCTGCAAGTCTTATTTCTTTGTTTCGAAAATTAACAAAATTACCGAGGTGGGGTATTGCTTTTTTATCTCCTATTTTACCCAGTAAAATTATAATTTCCTTGGTAAGAGAAGCATCATCCCCTTGAGCAATGCTAACTAAAGAAGTTATATCCTTATGTCCAATTTCTTTCAGAAAATCTAAAACCTTCTGGCGGAGATGGGGATATTTTGAATCTTTCCAAATTGTGTCTAAAAGCGGAACAGTGCCGGGACCCAGAACTTTCAGGTATTTAAAGAAAGATTCAAAATCTTTTATCTTTCCATCCAGGAATAACTTGTTAAAGAGAGGGATAGAGATTTCCTCTTTTGCTCTTTTCAGGACTTTTTCCAGTGCTTCTGCTTTTTCTTCTGATTTAGAGGAAAACATTTCTTTTAGTTCTTGAATTTGGCTTAAAATTAATAGGCCAGTGGAAAAGTCGGCTTTAGGGACAACATCTTGATAACATTGATAAGTGATGTTTAAAAAATCCAAGAATTGGTCGTATCTTTCTTCTAAAAAAAGGATTTCAAAAAGCAAGGTTACAAGCTCAGCCATTGAAGATGTTTGCCGGCTGGCTGAGATCATAGACTCTATTTCAGGAATTTCGTCCTTCGTTAGAACTGGTATTTGGGTAGCAGGGGTTAACTTAGCTGGAGATTTTTTCTTATCTTCTTCATTTTCCTTTTCTTCGTCTAAAGAAAATCCTAAAGCATGGCTAATTTTTAAGAATTCATTTTTATCTTTTGAAGTTAGTCCTATTGCTCCTTTTGAAAATTCTTGTCTATCAATATCAAAGCCAATATCTGACTCAAGAAATTCCTCCAAGACTAAATATCGAATATGGACAAAATCCTTTTCCCAAAGAGAACTAACTATATCACTAATTTCTGGAGGGAGATTAGAATCTTCTTTTATGATCTCTAAAAAATCTTGAAGCTCTTCATTATCCAGGCCTTTATAAAAAGAGAGCTCACGCATTCCATCTTTAAAAAAGAGAAAGGGAAGATTTTTCCTTCTTCTTTCATCTTCGAAAAGGGTTTCTCCTTTAAAAGAAAAAGAAGATTCCCCGATCCCGATTTTTAATTCTTGGTATATATTAAGAAATTCTTTCAACTTATTAGCGAATAAGTCTATAGAATTTTTAATAGCAGGATTCTCTGGAGGATAAATTTTCATCAGAGAGAAAGTTTTTACGAAGAACTGAAGAGTCTTTTTAGCTTTTCTAACTTCAACAATATCTGGTTTGAATATTTTTTCCTCTTCGTTGTTTTTGTTTTTTAATTTGTCTGAGTTCATCTGTATATAAATTATTTCAATTCTTTTTCTATTAAATCTTTTATTTCCGTTCCCAACTCTACAGCTTCCTTTATAAGAGATATGGCTTCTTTACTTATTTTTGATTTAAATTCTTCATTTTTGATGTTTGGCAGGTTTATTTTAATGTTGTAAAAGGCTCCTTCGGCTGCTGTCTGGGCTGTAAGGCCGGCAACTCCAGCATCACTCAAGGAATTTTTGTTGCCTTTGACAGCCACTTCTTTGGCCAGTTTTAAAGCTTCAACACTTTTATTTAGAACGGTTAAGGGAACTAAAGTGGCTTCTTTGGTAGCTTCCTCTACAGCTAACTCTCTTTCCTCTATCTGATTTTCTGTTTTCTTTGGCAACTTAAATGCTTCCATGATTTTATTAAAAGCGACTGTATCTAAATCCACTTCTCTTAAAAATTCGTCTTTTAAGGTCTGGGCTTTAACAGCTAAATTTTTTACATCTTCCTGAACATTTTCATATTCTTTCTTGCCTACAGTCAGATTGGAAACCATAGAGGAGAGAGAAGCAGATAAAGCTCCACATAAAGCAGCAGTGCTTCCTCCTCCAGGAGCAGGAGAGTCAATAGAAAGCTCATTTGCAAATTCTCTAAGATTTAAATTGAGGAGAGAGTTTGTTATTTCTTGGAATTGGTATTCAATTATTTTTTTCTCAGGTTCAAAGGGAGCAACATCGTTTAGGCCGAGGGAAATAACTGCTGTTTTGATTAATTCTTCTTCGGGCACTCCTGCGCTTTTACCTTGCTTATTGAGATAATATCTTCCAGCCAAGAGAAGAGCTTCTTTTGGAATCAAACCGACCAATTCGCTGCCTGTTACTCTTAATCCTAATTTTTCTGCCTCTTTGCAAGTTTCATCGAAGACAAGGTGAGGAGGAGAAATTTTATAGTTTGTAAAATTGATTGATATTTGGGCAATGTCGTAATCCTCAATATACCAGCCAACAGCCTTTACTTCTTTGAATTTGCCTGGAATTTTAATTGCCTTGCCATTGGCATCTCTGATTATATTTCCTTCTTTATCTCGCTTGGCCCTGCCTTTTTCCCTCAAATTTAGGGCTATCTCATGGGCAAGCTTCCGGTCCCGAGTATTCAAATTTATATTGTAAGCTATTAAAAATTCTCTGGCTCCAACAACAGTGGCTCCTGTCTTAGGATTAAAAATAGGTTCACCATAATCCGGAGCCCAATCAAGATCCTTCAGCTTTTCTGGCAATCCTTCGTATTCACCTGTTCTGATAATAGCCAAATTCTTTCTTTCAGGTTTTTTCGCTGCTTCTTCATAGAGATAAACAGGAATTCCAAGTTCTTCAGCAACTCTTTTTCCGACTTCATTAGAAATTTGAATACAATCTTCCATGGTAACTCCTGAAACAGGGACAAAAGGGCAGACATCTGTAGCACCGATTCGGCTGTGAGCTCCCTTGTGCTTACTCATATCAATGACTTCTGCTGCCTTTTTAATAGCCTTAAAAGCAGCTTCTTTAACTCCTTCAGGGGAGCCTATGAAGGTGACAACTGTCCGGTTGGTGGATTCACCAGGGTCAACATCAAGGAGCGTGACCTGTGGAGTTGTTTCAATCTCTTTTGTTATGGCCTTGATCTTTTCTTTATCTCTTCCTTCGCTGAAGTTGGGTATACATTCAATTAATTCCATTTTTCGAGTTATTCTCCTTTCTTTATAATATATTGGAAATTTCCTTTGCTATCGTAGAATTCAACTTTTTCAAAATTACTAATAAGATGGTCAGCAATCTTGTTCTTATCAGCGACAATGACTACTACAGGCGTAAGAAGGGGGTATTTTTGAGTTACTTCAAAAACTTTTTTTGAGTTGACGAGCATGATGTTTTCGTAATATTTGTTCCAGTATTCATCTCCTAAATTGAAAGCTTTCGCCTCAGAAATTTTAAAGCAAAACTTCTCAAAGGTTTCTATTTTAAGAGGAAAATTGCCTATCAAGTATGATTTCGCCTGTTCAATTTCTAAATTTTTTATTTCCTCTTTTATAATTTTTTTGATTTCTTCAAAACACTCCTGGACAGAAGAATAGGTGACTTCAGGCCTTACCATTGCTTTTAGGATAAAAACTCCACAACTTTTAAAAAAATATATATCGCTGAAGGCATAATAAGCATATCCTTTAGATTCTCTAAGATTCATAAAAAGACGACTGTTAGTTGTTCCTCCTAAGACTTGATTGAGGACGATAAAGGGAAAGAAATCCTGGCTGTTCCTGGGGAAAATGACATTTCCTATGTAGATTGTAGAACCTTTAGCCTGAGGAAGATCAACAAGGCAGATTCTTTCTTTGTTGGATGGTTCAGGAGGAGGAAGAAAAGGGTGGACCAGATTGTTGTTCTTCCAGGTGTTCAAATAGTGGCTGACTTTCCTAAAAGCAGTAGTTAGATTCAAATTCCCTGTTAAAACAAGAATTGCATTGTTTGGCCTGTAATATTTATTATAAAAGGTAAAGATATCCTTCTGGCCTATATTTTTAATGATGTCCTCAGTATAGGTGGCTTTTTGGTAAGGATGATTTTGAAATAGAAGTCTAAAAAGTTGTCTCAAAGCAATAAATTCAGGATTTTTTCCTTTTCCACGGAGATCGTAAAACATATTTCTTTTTTCATTTTCTATTTCTCTTTTTGAAAATGAGGGTTCAAGAATCATTTTACTTAGAACTTCAAGGGCTTTATCTAAATATTCTTCTAAAAAGGAAAAAGTAAACAAAGAATAGTCTATAAAAGTGGAAGATGAGAAGTTCCCTCCGATTGACTCGATAATTTCTTCTATATTAGAAGATGAAAGATTTGCCGCCCCTTTGCTTATCATATTTGAGGTAAAAGTGGCTAAACCAGGTAAGTTTTGAGGAGAAGAACTTTCGCCTGCCAAAATAACTAGTTGCATGCTAATAAGGGGGATATTTTCTTGTCTGGCTACTGTGATATTCAGACCATTGGACAGGGGGGCAGACTCTAAATGAGGTAAGTTCAACTCTTTAAGAAGTTCTGGAGAAGGAGGATATTTCCGGTATCTTTCCTGGGCCGTAAGAGGAAAGGACAAAATTAATAAAATCAAAGATAAAAAAAAGAGGTTTTTAATTCTTCTTGGGCTTTGTTTCATTAAATTCATTTAATTTTTATATAAAGAATAATTCTGTTATCAGGAATAAAATATTTGTTGACAACACCTATTATATCAGTTGGAGTCACTTTAAGGTACTTATTTAACTCTAAGGGCAAATCATCCAATGTTATGCGAGAGAGGAAAGTTTCAGTTAGAAATAGTGCCTTTCCTAAAGAAGTTGAATATTGTTTGATATAGTCCATTTTAAACATATTTTTTGATTTTGTCAGTTCTTTTTCAGAGAGACGGGTCAATTTAAGCTTATTAATCTCTGAAAAAACAGCCTTTTGAATCCTATTAACCATGATTTCATTGTTGCCGAGAAAAAACAGCTCGAAGACAGCAAAATTTTTTCTTGTTTCAATACCCCCATTGTAGTCAGATACAATTCGCTCTTTTTTATAAAGCCTCTTATACAGACGAGAACTCTTGCCCTTTAAAAGAATATATTCCAGGATTGTCAGAGTATAAAAATCGTCTGAATAAGGATAAGCAATTCTGTAGCCCAGATGAAAGCCTGGCAGAGGAGCAAGAGAATCTTCAATGATTTCATTTGCTGATTTCTTCTCTAAGGATTCTGGAACAGGAATGAAGGGGACTTCTTTTCCTTTTGGGATGGATTCAAAATACTTTTTTATTAGTTCCTCAGCTTTTATTTTGTCAATATTTCCTACAACACAAAGAACAGCATTGTTTGGAGTATAAAAAGTGGAATAGAAATTTTTTACATCATTGGCAGTGATTTCCCTGATGTCCTCTTCCTTGCCAATAACAGGATGGCTGAGAGAAAAATCAGGAAAAATAAGCTTATCAAAGGCAAAGAAGCTTTCAAAATAAGGATCCGTGGCTTTTCTGTGTTGGATTTCTTCAATAAGAGAATTTTTCCCTCTTTCTACTTTGGAATCTGTTATCTCAAGATATTTCATCCGGTCTGATTCAAGCCAGAGCACCAAGGCCAGCTGATTTGAGGGAACAGTCTGGTAGTATATTGTTTTGTCTTCTAATGTAGCAGCATTCAACTCCCCGCCAGTCTTGTTGATAAAGATGATGTGCTGCATGCGGCTTATATTTCTTGAGCCTTGAAACATTAAATTTTCCAGTAAATAGGCCAAACCTGTTTTTCCAGGCTTTTCGTTAATAGAACCTACATTATAAGCGACAACTACAGAAACGATAGGCAAGGAGTTGTCTTCTGAGAGTATTACATGTAATCCATTTTTTAATTTGAAATAAGTTATAGGGAAAAGTAAACTGCTTTGGCTCTCATCATTTGCAGGAAGGTCTACCAAGAAGAGAAATATAGTTAAACAAAAAATTAAGATTTTTTTATTGGAACCTATATGTTTTGTCTGATTAGGTTTTATCATTTGTTATTTTAAGATATCATAAATAAAAATGAAAATTCAATTTAAAGATATTATTGGAAGCATCTTTTTTTCCGTGATAAGAGATAAAGTAGTCACAAAGAGGAGTATGCGGTTTGAAGGAACGCTCGCTTTGTCCCAGCGAGCTAAAGCGGCTCGATTCAGGCTTCGGGGTCAGACTTTGTCATCATGAGAGGCACTGCTCTTCATTATGCTCTGGAAACATCCTTTCATGATAAAGTCTGACCCCAGAGGAACTGTGCCCGCTCAGCCTTCATACGACCTTGTTCACCGCCTATCCCTCGCTTGTCCTTTACTAATCACGGGAAAAAAGATGCTTACGATATTATTTAATTTTTTTTCATACGATAAGCAAAGATAAATATTGAAAATAGAGTATCTTTGTGTTATTTTTTCTGCTAATTTAATTAATCTGGATTATTCACGAGTCGAGGTTGCCAGATTGCCGCGCTCCGCTCGCAACGACAATATTATTTTAGTAGAGGTCGTCGGATGCAAGGCGCAGCGCATGAAGCTGTGGTCGTCCACTGCGAATGCGCTGCAACGAAGCAGGTGCGGTGAAATCGGATTGCCTAGAGGGTAAAAAATGCCGATTAGGAATAAAAAAGAATCCAATAGACAAAGCGATTACTTTTATTTAATGAAAAATCATGCTAAGAAGATGATATAAATGAAAAGAAGTAAAAGTATTGGCAGTTTTTATGAATAATTTAGGATAGGGAGTAAGCCCATGAGTAAAGAAGGAAAACATTTGTTCACGTCTGAGTCAGTGACTGAAGGTCACCCAGATAAAGTATGCGATCAGATTTCAGATTCTATACTGGATGATCTTATCAGACAGGATCCCAAGAGCAGAGTAGCCTGTGAAACTTTAGCAACTACAGGTCTTGTTCTTATTGCTGGGGAGATAACTACTAATGGTTACTGTGATTGCCAGAAGATAGTCAGAAAAACAGTTAAAGAAATAGGTTACACAAGAGCCAAGTATGGTTTTGACTATGAAACATGCAGTGTTATCTCTTCTATTCATGAGCAGTCTCCTGATATTGCCATGGGAGTTGATGAGTCAGAAGACCATGAGCAAGGGGCAGGAGATCAGGGAATAATGTTTGGCTATGCCTGCAAAGAGACTGAGGAATTAATGCCCATGCCTATTATGCTGGCGCATAAGCTTGCTAAGCGTCTAAGTCAAGTTAGGAAAGAGAAAATTCTGAATTATCTCAGGCCTGACGGAAAATCTCAGGTAACCATTGAATATGAAGGTAAAATTCCTCTCAGAATAGAAGCTGTTGTTATCGCTGCTCAGCATAACCGTGAGGTGAAAATGAGCGATTTAAAGGAAGATATCAATAAATTCGTCATTAAAGAAATTATTCCTTCTAAAATGATTGATAAAAAAACCAAAATCCACATTAATGAAACTGGACGTTTCGAGAGGGGAGGCCCTTTAGCTGATACAGGTCTTACAGGTCGCAAAATAATTGTTGACACTTACGGAGGTGTTGGTAGTCATGGAGGAGGATGTTTTTCTGGAAAAGATCCTTCAAAAGTTGATCGGTCAGGCTCTTACATGGCTCGTTACATCGCCAAAAATATAGTTGCTGCTGGTATGGCTGATAAATTAGAAGTCCAATTAGCTTACGCTATCGGAGTAGCTTTTCCTATCTCGATAATGGTTGATTCATTCGGAACTGCTAAAATTTCAGAGGATAGAATTAAAGAATTGATTAGGGCCCACTTTAATCTTTCTCCCAAAGGAATGATAGAGAGTTTGCAATTACTCCGTCCTATATATAAAAAGACAGCCTGCTATGGTCATTTTGGACGCACTGAAGAGGAATTCACCTGGGAAAAGCTCGATAAAGTAGAAGCCCTGAGAAGGGATGCAGGACTGTAATCTGTTGAGAGGAGACAAAAATGGAATATGATGTTAAAGATTTAAAACTTGCGCCAAAAGGAAAATTGAAGATTGAATGGGCAGGAAGATACATGCCTGTCCTGCGCATTATAAAAGAAAAATTTGCTAAGAAAAAGCCTCTCAAAGGAGTAAAGATTTCAGCCTGCCTCCATGTTACAAGCGAGACAGGAAATTTGATGGAAGCTTTGAAGAGTGGCGGTGCTGAAGTAGCTCTGACAGCCTCTAATCCTCTAAGTACCCAGGATGAAGTGGCGGCCGCTTTGGTTAAATATTACAAAATTCCTGTTTTTGCTATAAAAGGAGAGGACAATAAAACTTATTACAAGCATATTAATCAAGCTTTAAATCATAGTCCCCAGATAACTATGGATGATGGGGCTGATTTGGTATTTACAGTTCATTCCCAAAAAAAAGAGCTCCTTGAAAACATTTTTGGAGGAACAGAAGAAACAACTACTGGAGTTATCCGTCTGAAAAGCATGGCCAAAAAGAAAGTTCTTCAATATTCCATTATTGCAGTTAATGATGCCAACACAAAGCATCTTTTTGATAACCGTTATGGCACTGGGCAGAGTACTCTTGACGGAATCATAAGGGCGACTAATATCCTCATTGCCGGTATAAATTTTGTAGTTAGTGGTTATGGATGGTGTGGTAGAGGGATAGCCATGAGAGCAAGAGGTGCTGGAGCCAAAGTTATCGTGTCTGAAATTGATCCCCTCAGAGCTCTCGAGGCAGTTATGGATGGGTTCCAGGTTATGTCCTTAAATGAGGCTGCTAAAATTGGGGATATTTTTGTCACAGCAACCGGTGATAAAAATGTCATCTCTAAAGAACTTTTTTTAAAAATGAAGGATGGAGCAGTTATCGCCAATTCTGGTCACTTCAATGTCGAAATTGACATTCCAGCTTTGGAAAAATTATCCAAAAAAAGGAGACAAATTAGAGAATCTGTAGAAGAATTCACACTGGGAAATGGAAAAAAAATCTACCTTTTAGCTGAAGGTCGTCTTATTAACTTAGCAGCAGCTGAAGGTCATCCGGCTACGGTGATGGACATGAGTTTTGCCAATCAAGCCCTCTGCGTAGCTTACCTTTGCCAGGAGAGAGGAAATTTACAGAAGGAAGTCTATCCTGTCCCCAGGGAAATTGATGAGGAAATTGCCCGGATGAAATTGAAATCAATGGGACTAAAGATTGACAAACTAACCTTAGAACAAAAAAGATACCTGGCTGATTGGAAAGAAGGTACATAATTTTTTTATTTCATTATCTTTAAATATTGATTGATTTTATTTTTCATTTCAGGGTCTGAAACCTTAGGAGAAATTCTTTCAAAAATTTCCTTAGCTCTGCTTAATTCTTGGCTTTTAAAGAGAGCAACAGCAAGATTAAAGCTGAAATTGATGTCAGCAGGGACAATACTTAATGCCTTTTCATAGCTTTTTATGGCTTGAGGCAAATCGTCTAACTTTTCTAATAATAAGCCTTTGAGGTTGTAAGCCATAGCAAAGCTGCTATTTTCTCTGATTGAGTTCTGAACATAATCAAGGGCCTGTTCGAACTTATTTTTGATAAAGAACAGGTAGGCCAGATTATAATAAGGTAACTCCTTAGAACTGTAAGTTTTGTCAGAAAGAACTTTATAGAATTCATCTTCAGCTTTATTTATAAATCCCATTTCCTGGTAAATAATGCCAAGATTGTTACGGGCTTCTGTAAATCCTGGATTAATCTCCAGACATTTCTTAAAGTACTTCAATGATTTCTGTAGATCGCCCCTCATTGAATAGGCCAGGCCAAGAGAATTATAGGCAAGATAATATTTGTCGTTCAGGGAAATAGCCTTGTTGAAGTATTTATCAGCTTCGTCAATATTGCCATTATTTAAATGAAACAGGCCAAGGTTGTACTGGTACTGTGGATCATTTTTTCGTGCCTTTTCAATTTTTTTCTGAGTGGAAACACAAAAAATTAAGCTTAAACAAATGACAAAAAGAAAAATAGTTTTTAATCTCATCTTCTTACCTCTCTTTTCATTTTTCTTTATGATTTTTTTTATTTCCTTTATGTTTTTACTCATCCTTGAGTTTTCTTGAAAGGAGTTCTTCCAGGGCATTTTTTGGATCTTTATTTTTATAAAGAACTTGATAAATTTGCTCACAGATAGGCATTTCCACCTTTTCTTTTATGGCCAGCTGGTGGGTAGAGAGGGCAGTAGTTATTCCCTCAGCCACCATTCTCATAGTAGAAGTGATTTCCTTAAGAGACTTTCCTTTTCCTAATTCAAAACCAACAAAGTGATTTCGGCTTAGCTTTCCAGTGCAGGTAAGCACCAGGTCGCCTATTCCGGCCAATCCAGAAAAGGTTTGCCTTTTAGCCCCTAATTTAAGCCCCAATCGAGTTATTTCGGCTAATCCCCTGGTAATTAAAGCTGCCGAGGAATTATTACCGAATTGTAATGAATCTGAAATGCCTGCAGCTATAGCAATAACGTTTTTTAAAGCTCCGCAAAGTTCTACCCCAATCACATCATCAGAAGCATAAGCCCTGAAGTATAGACTGGCGATAAAATGTTGAACTTTTCGGGCCAATTCTAATTCTTTAGAGGCGAGGACCACAGCAGTTGGATCTCCTTCAACAACTTCTTTGGCAAAACTCGGGCCTGAAAGGACTGTTATTTGAGGGGAGAAATAGGGAGAAAAGATTTCTTCCATAATTTCGCTCATTCTCTTTAGAGATTCTTCTTCAATTCCTTTGGTCAGGCTGACGATGAGATGCTTGGAGGAGAGGAAGGGGAGAAGCTGGTTATAGATATTACGGCAAAAATTGGATGGTACGGCTATAAAAACAATTTCTGCAGAGTTAAGAGCTTCTTCAAAGTTGCTGAAAAAAGAAACTGAGGGAGGAAAAATAAAACCAGGCAAAAAGACTTTGTTTTCCCTGCTCTCTTGAACTTCCCTGAATATTTCTTCTTCTTTTATCCAGAGTTGAGTTTTAATATTTAAGCGGCCAAGGTAAATGGCAAAGGCACTTCCCCAAGTACCGCCACCAATAACGCTTGCGTTCATTTTGCTTTGTTCCCCAACTTCCTTTCTTTCCTTTTGATAAGACGTTTTATATTTTCATAATGTTTTACAGCAATTATTAAAAAAAGGATAAAGCCCAGTAAAATTATCTCTTTTTCTATATTAAAAATAAAAGTGAAGACTGGAAAAGAAAGAGCAGCTAACAGAGAACCCAAGGAAACATAGCGGCTGATTACAATGACAAGCAAAAAAACAGTTAGAGTTAAAAGAAAAGGTTTGAAGGCTAAAACTGCAAAAACTCCCATTGAAGTTGCAACTCCTTTTCCTCCTCTAAAGCTGAGATATATTGGAAAACAATGCCCTATAACTGTTAGGAGAGCACAGAACAGGGAAAATTTCAGGTCAGGGAATATTCTTAGCGCTAAATAAACCGGGATGGCTCCTTTGAGTATATCAATAATAATAGCAGGCAGGGCCCACCTCCAGCCTTTGAGGCGAAATAAATTGGTGGCTCCTGTGCTGCCGCTGCCAAAATTGCGGATATCTTTTTTATCGCTAATCCAAAAGAAAATGTATCCAGAAGGAAATGTACCAAGAAAATATGAAAAAAGGAGAAACAAAACTTTCATTTTAGTAAAAACTCTGAGATTATTTTATATTCAGCTCCAGAATATTTCAGGATGCTCTGGAAAAAGATTATTTTACGAACAGTCATTTCCCCAAAAACTGACTCCTTGTATTTTTCAAGTTCCTGGATAGTTTCCTGAAGGAAGGAGGTTGATTTAACCCGGCCAAGAGTTAAATGGGGATGAAATTTTCTCTTTTCTCGAGGAAAACCTATCTTTTCCAGCTCCTCTTCTAATTGTTTCTGAAGCGAAATTAAACTTTCATCTGCTTCAATCCCTGTCCAGAGGACCCTTGGATTTCTCTTTTCATGAGGGAAATATCCTGTGCTTTTTATTTTTAAGGAGAAAGGTCTGTAGTTTCTGGTAACATTCCTCGAAATATTTTCAATTTCTGAGATTTTTTCTTCCTTTATTTCTCCTAAGAATTTCAAAGTAAGATGCATACCTGTCTGCCTGACCCATTTAATATTTTGCTTTTCCCTGGCAAGTTTTTCAATCAAGACAATTAATGTTTTTTTAATCTCTTTATCAAGGTCTATAGCGATAAAGCTTCTCATTTTATTACTCTTACTTTTTAGTTTTTAGGTTTTGATTTTCTTGAAGGTATCTTCGTAACATATCTAATGCTTTTTGACTGGATTGAAATTTTATATTTTTTCTGTTGCCTATAAAAATATTTTTTGAAATCTCCATATTATTTTCCCAGATGAGGGCAATATAGACCAGACCTACCGGCTTCTTAAGAGAGCCACCACCAGGACCAGCTATGCCTGTTATTCCAAGCCCATAATCAGCCCCACTTTTTTTCTTGATACCCAGGGCCATAGCCTCCGCTGTTTGAAAGCTGACTGCTCCATGTTTCTGGAGCAGAGAAGATGGAACACCTAAAATATCAATTTTTACCTGATTGGTGTAAGCAACTACTCCTTGAAGGAAATAATCCGAGCTGCCTGGAACGTTTGTAAGGCGGTTGCTGAGGAGACCTCCTGTGCAGGATTCAGCTACAGCTAAAGTTTTATTTTTGAACCGCAAAAGCTTTCCTACTACCTCTTCAAGTTCTTCTCTAAATGTGGAAAAAACATTATTCTTTAGTCTCTCTAAAATTTTTTTCTCAATTTTATTGACTCTTTTCTCCGCCTGATTCTTACTTTTTTCTGACTGAGCTATAAGGTGAATTTCTATCTGGCCAGGATAGGCTAAGGTGGCAATTTTAACCTTAGGACTTTCAGGATAAAGGTCAGAAATAAGAGTCTCTATCTGGGATTCAGTCAGAGAAGCTGTTTTTATAACCTTACGAAATACCTGGATATTGCTTAATTTTTTCAAGCGAGAAGAAATTGATTCTTCAAACATAGGTTTGAGCTCATGTGGAGGCCCAGGAAGAAGAATAATTATTTGCTGGCCTGTGTCCAACCACATGCCTGGAGCAGTTCCATTTTTGTTTTCCAGAATTTCAGCTCCTTCGATGATATAGGACTGTTTCTTGTTTACAGCAGGCATTGAAAGACCTCGGCGTTTGAACCTCTCTTTAATTTTATCGAGAAGTTCTTTATGGAAAATAAGCTTTTGACCAAGGACTTCGGCAAAAACTTCCCTGGTTTTATCATCTTGGGTGGGACCCAGACCGCCAGTAGCAAAAATAAGATGAGAGCGGGATAAAGATTTTTTAATAGCACAGAAAAGATTTTCCCAATCATCGCCCACTGTAGTTTTAAAAGAAACTTCCAGACCTGAATCTTCAAGCTGCTGGGCGAGATAAAGAGAATTGGTATCCTGAAGATAAGGAGTTAGAAGTTCTGAACCCACAGCGATAATTTCAATTTTCGATTCCTTATCAATTTTCATTTTAAAAAAATACTTGTCTGACCAAAATATATATATATAGAATCAGGGTTGCATAAACAGCAGCTACTATATCGTCTATCATTATTCCCCAGCCTTTAGTCAGCTTCTCAGCTTTATTTACAGGATAGGGTTTGATTATATCAAAGAGTCGAAAGAGAAAAAAACCAAGAATAAGAAGAAGCCAAGAGTCAGGCAATTGGAAAAAAACAAGAAGCTGGCCACAGGCTTCATCAATGGTTATTTTTCTCGGGTCCTTTTCTCTTAAATCAGAAGAATATTTAGTGGAAGCTATAACCCCTATGAAAAAGCAAAGTATAATGAGGATAAGGTAGAGGGGCCAGCTCAGGCTGTGGAGATAATATTTGTAGAGAATAACGATAATAAAGCTTGTTATTGTGCCTGGAGCTAAAGGAAAGTATCCAACTCCAAAGAATGTGGCTAAGGTTTTCCATAATATTTTCATCGAATAAATTTTCCGTATAAATCATATACATCGTAATCTATAATTTCAACTTTTTGAACGGAATTAATATTTTTAGATATTTCTCCGGAAAAAGGGATAAAGACTAAACCATCTACTTCAGGAGCCTGATACATTGTCCGGCCAATCAGCAACTTAGAATCTTCTTTAGAAATGCCTTCAATCAAAACCTCAATTTGCCTGTTCAGATATTTATGATTATTCTGGTAAGAAATTTCAGCTTGAATTTTCATAATTTCTTCTTTTCTTTTAATTTTCTCTTTTTCCTCGATAGAATCCCCGAGCGGAAAAGCCGAAGTTCCTTCTTCTAAAGAATAAGTAAAGATACCTAAATGGTCGAATTTTACTTCCCGAATGAACTTCTTTAAGTTCTCAAGTTCCTCTTTGCCTTCGCCTGGGAAGCCGACGATGAGAGAAGTTCTGAGCACAATATCAGGAATCTTACTTCTTACTTTGTTAATAAGTTTCAGAGCTTTTTCCCTTTTCATTCCTCTCTTCATTTTTTTCAGGATTTTTGTATCAGAATGCTGAAAAGGAATATCAAGATAAGAACATATTTTTTTTTCTTGCATCACTTCTAAGAGTGAATCATTGATTTCTTGGGGATAACCATAAAGTATCCGAATCCATTTTATTCCTTTAATTTTTAATAGTTCTTTAAGGAGGAGAGACAATTCCTCCTTTCTGTTTCTGTCTCTGCCATAATAAGTGGTATCCTGGGAAATCAGGTTTATTTCCTTAATTCCAAGAGAGGCAAGATGCCGTGCTTCCTGGATTATGGAGGCTATAGGACGGGAACGATAAGGGCCTTTGATGAGAGGAATTGTGCAGAAGGAGCATTGGTGAGAGCAGCCTTCGGATATTTTTAAGTAAGCCCAGGCAGAGGGGGTTGAGAGGTAGCGGGGAGAGGTATGGTTATAGAGAAAACATACTTTTGATTTTCTAAAAGGCTTGCTTTCTACTGCTTGAACTATTTTATCAAAGTCATTTACTCCAAGCCAGACATCAATCTGAGGGAATTTTTTTACAAGAGTATCTTTGTATCTCTGGATAAAACACCCAACTGCTACAATTTCTTTTATTTTTCCTTTTTTTTTCAGGTCAACAGCTTTGTTCAGACTTTCGAGAGCTTCTTCCTTGGCTGGTTTTATAAAACCGCAGGTGTTAATGATTATTATATCTGCTTCCTCTGGATCGGAGGTAAAATTATAGCCAGCTTCAGCTAAATAGCCCAGCATAACTTCACTGTCAACTAAATTTTTTACACAGCCAAAACTGATAAGGGCTACAATTTTCATAAGAGATAAATTTTAATCAGAGCTATTCACTTTAGGAAATTAAGGATAAATTCGATAGAGAAGGCGAGGAAAGGGGATAGTCTCCCTGATATGCTTTATTTTGCAGAGCCAGGCAAGTGTCCTTTCAATGCCTAGCCCGAATCCAGAGTGGGGGACTGAACCATATGTCCTCAAATCTAAATACCACTTGTAGGCTTCTTCAGGAAGGTTGTGTTCTTTTATTTTTTGCTCAAGGAGCGATATATCATGAATTCGCTGTCCTCCACCTATTATTTCCCCGTATCCCTCTGAAGCCAGCATATCTATACAGAGAGCCAAATCAGGCCGCTCAGGGTCAGGTTGCATGTAAAAAGCTTTAGTTTTTAAGGGAAAATGGGTGATACAGACAGGTTTATTAAAAGATTCTGCAACCATTGTTTCATCTTGAGCCCCAAAATCATCTCCCCATTCCATCTGAGATCCTTTTTCCTTTATCATCTTAAGAGCTTCTTCGTAAGTTATCCGGGGGAAAGGCTTTTTTATCTTCTCTAAAGGCTTTGTATCTCTTTCTAAAATTTCAAGTTCCCTTTTTCTTTTATTTAGGATACGCTCAACTATGTAGACCACTAGGTCTTCTCCTAATTGAGTAATATCATCTAAAGCAGCAAAGGCAACTTCGGGTTCCACCATCCAGAATTCAATCAAATGTCTTCTCGTTTTAGATTTTTCTGCCCTGAAAGTTGGGCCAAAACAGTAAACTTTACCAAAAGCCATGGCTGTTGCTTCGTTGTAAAGCTGCCCGCTCTGGCTCAAATAGGCTTTCTGGTCAAAATATTCAGTTTCGAAAAGGGTGGTAGTACCTTCGCAGGCACTGGGTGTCAGGATCGGTGTATCCATCAGTCGAAAACCGCGGTTGTCGAAAAAATCTCTTATAGCTTTAATGAGTTCAACTCTTACCTGAAGAATGGCATGTTGTTTTTGAGAACGGAGCCAGAGATGACGGTTTTCCATCAAGAAGGGAATGCCGTGAGATTTGGGAGTAATAGGGAAATCTTTAGAAATCTGAATTATTTCAATTTTCTTGATGCCTAACTCAAACCCGCCAGGCGCTCTTTTATCTTCTCTGACTTTTCCCCTGACAACAAGAGATGATTCTTGAGTGAGAGAGTCAAATTGCTGGAAGAGAGTGCTGTCTTTTTCTGGACTAAAAATTGTGGCCTGTATTATTCCTGTCCCGTCCCTGATAAGAAGGAATCGAATCTTACCGCTTGACCGTTTGTTGAAGACCCAGCCTCTGATTTCGACCTCTTGGTCTTTATACTGGGCAATATCCTCTATATAAACCCATTTCATAACTTCAGAATTATAAAGAATAGAACATCTCGCGTCAATTTATTTGTTTGAGATCAGGTCTCTTGATGGCTTTTTAATCCCCCTATTGATTCGTTTCGATAGGAGGGATTTTTTTAACTGACTTCTCCTTATGAAGCCAATTTCTTGCTTTTTTCTCTGT
>Ga0209986_10000583_pt1 | contig 35468 bp, 34 predicted proteins | sample BlataG_FD_183168 | JGI IMG/M metagenome (GOLD analysis project Ga0209986, IMG submission 183168) | Deep subsurface microbial communities from Black Sea to uncover new lineages of life (NeLLi) - Black_00105 metaG (SPAdes) (version 2) | ecosystem: Environmental > Aquatic > Marine > Oceanic >... | reverse complement strand
TCTTGATAACCTGAATACTCATAAGAAGAAGAGGGGTACATGGCTTTCCCACCACCCGAATGTGCATTTCCACTATACTCCCACCAATGCAAGCTGGCTGAATCAGATAGAAATTTGGTTCAGTATTTTGACGATCAGAGTACTGCGTAATGGAAGCTATACATCTCTAAAACAACTAAGGGATGCAATAGATAAGTTTACTAAAGCCTATGATGAGGATTGCAGTCCGTTTGAGTGGAGAAAAGAAAAGGCGCATCAGGTAACCCTTAAACGCTGTTATGCTGATTTGTACAAGTAGGTACTAGGTTAGGCAAGCGTCGTGATTGATGTGGTTGGAATTGGCAGACCAATTGCGTGATGAAACACTGACCATGATTGCCCAAAACGACGGTATCTACGAATTCTACCACTCAGAAACCGGCAAGCCGGGGAAGCGAGCAGTACCGATGTTCGACTGGACTGCTGCAGTGTTCATTGATCTCGTCGAGCAAATTAAAAATGAGATGAATGGTTCACAGAACCATATGTGAATGTTTACCAATAAGATCTGGGACAAGTATTGTCGTGCGTGAACATCAGCGCTTGCTTCATAGAGAATATGCACGAGATGGTTGAGGATGAGCAAGGAGAATAGCTGAATGACTGAAGCGGATTTACTAGGAAATCTAAAGAGCTGTGTGGACTTGCCTGCTGATTTTTTTTGTCAATCGGTCGCTGATCATTGCGTCGAATCGTGGACCGGTAACCTTTGATAGAGATGAAAAAGGCAGGCGAACATTCCATCGGGCTTCTGGCGGCTTGGTTACTGCGCTCACAGGTTTGGCCCAAGAAGTTGATACAACTTGGATCAGTTGCGCTCGAACAATGGAAGATACGAGTTGGTCTGAAGGGGAAATCCCGCTTGGTAACCATGGCAAGTCTGTCCACCTGAGATTCCTAACCCCTGAGACATCAGCCTATGATGGTTATTACAATGTTATTGCTAATCCCCTGATTTGGTTCCTACAGCATTCCATGTGGGATGCCCCCCGAACACCGGTGATAAATCGCGCAACTTGGCAAGCCTGGGAAGACGGATATGTGGCGGTAAATCGACTCTTTGCAAATGAAATAGCTGATCATGTGCGCAGCGCCTCAGAATCCACACTCGTTATGCTGCAAGACTATCATCTCTATTTGGCGGCAAGATTTATAAAAGAGGTAATGCGCCCTAAGGAGCGTCCTACAATATTACACTTCATTCATATCCCTTGGCCGGGACCAGAATATTGGCAAATTCTTCCTCCTGCGATGCGCCAAGAGATTTTGGATGGCTTATGCGCGGTGGATGTTCTCGGTTTTCAGACCCATGATGATGGACTTAATTTCATTCGCACATGTGAGTCGCATTTGCCTCGAGCGCATATGAATTACAAACGTAGCCGAGTTTGGTATCGAAACCACGCCACTTATGTACGTGACTTCCCAATATCCATCAATGTGAAAGCGTTACGAAGCTTTGCCGCATCTCAAGAGGTGCTTGACTATCGGGATGAAATTAAGGACCTTGCGGACGGACAGCAGCTCATCGTGCGTATTGATCGATTGGAGCCAAGCAAGAACATCGTACGTGGGTTCCAAGCTTTTGAAGAAATGCTTGAGCTGTACCCCCAGTATTGTGAGAAGGTGAAATTTCTTGCAATCTTGGTTCCGTCTCGTATGGAAGTGGATGAATATCAGGACTACCTTGAAGAAGTCATGGCTGTGGTAGGACGCATCACAGCGAATTATGGAAATAGTGAATGGGAACCGGTGCGCTTGCTTATTGGCGAGGACTACCCGCGTGCAATTGCGGCATTACAACTTTACGATGTGCTGTTGGTAAATGCCATCGCCGATGGTATGAACCTCATCGCCAAGGAAGGCCCAATTGTAAATCAGCGCAATGGTTCGCTAATTCTCTCAGAAAGCGTTGGTGCTCGGCAACAACTTGAGCCCGGAGCCATTGTGATTCCACCTTGTGATATCTATTCAACCGCTGAGTCACTCCATCAGGCTCTCATCATGTCGATTGAAGAGCGAAAAGAGCGTGCTGAGCGATTGAAGTTGTTGGTCGAGCGTGATGATATTAGCACCTGGCTCTGCAAGCAACTGGTGTGCATCAACGAGTTAGGATTATAGGAAACGCATGCATCAGTCGTCCACTGCGATTCTTCATTATACGGCTCCCCCAGTCGTTGGTGGTGTGGAAGCTGTAATCCGGGCTCATGCACGGGTCTTCATTGATGCAGGACATCCAGTCAGTATTGTTGCTGGGCGTGGTGAAAGACGTTGTCTCCCTCATGGTTGCGAATTTCATTTGATACCTGAGATGCACTCACAGCACCCACGCATTGCAGAGATCAACGCAACGTTAGAACGGGGGAAAGTACCTGACGATTTCCATAATCTCTCGGATCAGCTCAGGGAGACCTTGGAACCGCTTCTACAAGATGTAGATTTTCTTCTCCTGCACAACCTGTTTACCAAACACTTCAACCTGCCCTTAACTGATGCCCTCTATCGTCTTTTAGATGAAGACAAGATCTGGCGTTGCATCGCATGGTGCCATGACTTTACTTGGACCAGCCCTACCTCTCGCTCCAAGGTCCATCCTGGTTATCCCTGGGATATGATACGAACCAAGCGTTCAGACACAACCTATGTGGTTGTATCACAGCACCGACAACGCATGCTTGCGGAGATGTTTAGTTGTTCTTTGGATGAGATTAAAGTGATCTATAACGGAGTAGATCCCAATGTGTTATTCGGGATTTCGGATGAAATTGAAGACCTGATTACAAGGTTGGATCTTCTAAGCAGCGATCTAATCATTTTGATGCCGGTTCGAGTTACTAGAGCCAAAAACATTGAATACGCTTTGCGAGTAGTGGCGTCGCTTAAATCGCGGGAATGTCAGCCTATGTTGGTATTGACCGGCCCACCAGATCCCCACGATGCCAAGAACATGGAATATTTTCGAAATTTGAAAGAGCTTCGATCTCAATTGAATGTCGAGAGAGAGATGCGCTTTGTCTACGAATCAGGCCCCCAGCAAGATCGAGGATATGTCATTGGTCCAAACCAAGTGGCTGACCTTATGCGAGTAAGCGATTTAATATTCATGCCCAGTCATAGAGAGGGATTTGGCATGCCAATCATAGAAGCGGGTTTATTGGGTATACCTGTTATGGCCACCGGTATCCCCGCGGTGATAGAGATAGGCGGTAAAAACGTCATCTTGGTGGAGAAGTCCCAAGACCCAGCCAAGACGGCAGATCAGATTCTAAAATGGTCCGCAGAACATCCAGAGCACCGTCTGAAGCGCCGGGTACGTCAACAATACACTTGGGAGGAAATTTACCAGCGTGACATCAGTTCATTACTACGCTCGGGAGAAGGTGATAAATGATAATTGGTTTGGAGGATATCAAACAACGAATTGTGCAAGCGAACCGGGTGTGGTTATTCCTTGATTACGACGGAACTCTGGCAGATTTCGCACCCACGCCCTATCTCATTAAGCCCAATCCCCAAATAATCAAACTACTTTCCAAGATTGTGCAGCGCCCTGGTATACGCCTGGCCATTATCAGCGGCCGACGGCAAAGTCATCTTGAGGCATTGCTTCCCATCCCCAGTGCCACATTAGGTGGCGCATATGGCATTGAACTCAGGACTTCAAATGGGGATCGGATACGACGCGTAGAGCACCAAACTATCCGTCCGATCTTGGAAGAGCTAAAATCGCGCTTGGAGGAATTGATCTCCCAGCGTGAAGGATTCATCCTTGAAGATAAAGACTGGGCACTTGCTCTTCATGCCAAGCATGCAAGAGGCTCTGAGGTGGCGAAGGTCATGTCCGCAGCACGTAGTATAGCGACCGAAGTAATTGAGAATAAGTCATTTTGCCTCCATGAAGGATGGAGATTCCTTGAGGTCGCGCCGGTAGAGGCTGAAAAAGGGAGAACAATCGAATTCTTGTTGCAACGATTCCCCTGGGAGGGTGCTTTTGCACTATACATTGGCGATGATGACAAGGATGAGAGGGCCTTCAAGGTTATTAAAGCTCATGGGGGGATTCCCATCGTGGTCGCCCGTGAGCCGCGCAAAACAGAAGCCCTATGCCGATTAGAATCGCCCTATACCGTTCGGCAATGGCTGAATAGTCTGTTTGTCTGACCAAGTGTGTTTACAAGCTATGCCCACAGGTATAAGCAATCCATAGACCTCCCCAGCAGATGCCGCACAGGAGGTCCGTTTTTCCTACAAGAAGCGCACCAAGAACCACAGGCTGGCTAATCCCAACGTGATCAACAGAGCCGGAAAAACCCTCTTGAGGAAGTATGCATAAGTGATAGGATAGCCAGCCGAGTCGGCAATACCGGCAGTGACCATATTGGCGGAGGCCCCAATCAATGAACCATTGCCGCCTATGGCTGACCCGACCGATAGGCTAAAGAACAGCCCCTTTCTAATCGGATCCTCATTCTCGGCTGTTAACTCAAGGCAAACGTAATAGATACCGCGTTCCCGTAGATTACGATTGACTTGACTCTTCACTAATCAGCGAGGACCTGCCCGTAGCGGACAGGCCCTCGTTGATAATAATTAATCGCCCAGTTAATTTCTTTAATCCTCTGATCCTGTAGAACTCCGGAGAGATTGTAGCCAGCTCTCCAGTTCGTGGGCGGCGATGTCCCGTGCGCCAAGACCAAACGCCAACGCGGCGGCTACGGCAATAGCACCCAGGACAATACCGAAAGTCATGTTTACGATATCTTCGGCGATCCCCATCTGTCGTAGTCCCAAGGCGCCGGAGAAGACGGTGATCGCCACACGGGCGCTTGGCGCCAGTACAAGCGCTTGCGAGCCACCGGCGTCCCGGATCACCCTATCCGCAAAACCTGCCAAGTACAGACCCAGACCGAAGATCACCAACCCTAAGAACACACCCCCAGCCGCAACTACAAATTGGGACACAAGCTCAGCCAGAATAGTGAAGCCAAGCAGGTTGGCGGCTTCGATGACGGCGAAGAACATAATCCCTACAATCGCAAGGTAACCAACGATCTCGGAAGGCGTTCTTCGACCCTCAGCTGCTTCACCGCCTATGCCGATCCAGCTCAGCACCTTGTTGAAGCCGATGCCGGTTAGAACATTAGTGACGAAAGTCCCCACCAACCTAGCTACGAAGTAGGCGATGCTAATCAGCAGCAAAGCGCCAAAGATCGCCGGCAGTGCGTTGAGCAGAGTGGTGAGCATCTGGGAAGCTGGCTCCGATACTGCCGGAATCTGTAGTGCGTTCAGAGCGGCGATCGCCACAGGAATGAGGATCAGCATGTAGACAATCGTGCCTATCACCTTCGATAGTTGCTGGTCACCCAATGCAGCTGCCAACCCAGTTTGCTCTCCTAGACGATCCGCGCCAATACCGACCAGTAGGTTGGTGATGATCCGGCGCACAATGCGAGCGGCTAGCCAGCCAACTACCAGGATCAAGCCAGCGCCGAGGATATTCGGCAGCACACCCAGAATCTCGTCCACCATCCCCTGCACCGGGCCGAGCAATCCTTGCAGACCCAGCGCTCCCAACACCGCTGGCAGGAAAAGCAGGAATACCAGCCAGTAGATAACGTTGCCGATCGTGGTGCTCACCGCAACTTGCTCAGGGGCCTCGAGATCAGCTTGGCTGAATAATCGCTCATCCAATTTGGCCGCCCTCAGCACTCGGACAATGGCGAACTTGAGGGTACTGGCAACCACCCAGGCTACGAGAAGCAGTGCACCGGCCCCTAAAAGGAGAGGCAAGTAAGAAAGTACCTGATTCAGAAGCTGGTTGATCGGTTCGGCGACGATGGTCAGGTTGAGCGCCTGGAGAAAAGCGACCAACACGAACAGCATGATGAGGTAGTAAACCGCCTTTCCAGCCCAGCGTTCTACGTCGACTCGACCAGCCTCGACTTCTTCATCGCCCCGAATCAGGGCAGCTATTCTGTCGTCGATGGTCGTGCGTTTAAGCACGCCGCGGGTGATGGCGGAGCCGACTAGCGCTAGCAACCAGCCCCCGATGAGAATTCCCAGCGCTCCCAGCGCGTTTGGCAGGTAGCCCCAAAGGGTTTGCAGGAATTGTTGTATAAGCTCTTCCACAGAAATATCCTCCTATTTTCTATTTTGAACGTTATCGTTATTGAATTGGATGTGCGCCCATAAAAGAGTTCCAGGCTATCACCTAAAGTCAATAATGCCTTAACCCCCAATTGAACAATTCTTATTTTAGTTGGTAGATCTTGAAAACCTCTTTCAAGATCCTTCATTTCTTGCGAGAGTCTCTCAGATACTGGATTTTGAGTGAATGGCAAGAGGTAAGTGTTGATCTCAGAATTGTAGCAAACGGGAACCCTTCCCACATTGAACAATCCAATCAAGAAATCGTCTCGTCACTTGCCCTTCTAATAACGTATCCTGAGAGATGTCTTCATCGAGAAGGATTTGACCCTCAGCGAATTAGTTATCTCCTCCACCCCGCCCCATCCTGTTGACAATTCGTTGGAGTTGGAGGAATAAAATGGTGCGAATTGCAATATGTAAATGTGCTTCTTCAAGAGCCTGTACAAAGCACACCTTGAACACGTCCCAGAAGAATGAGAAAGTCGGCTAGCTCGGCTAAGAAGCCCGGCCTGTGTAATAAGCCCAGGTTCGCGATTACAGCCCTCCCATAGACACGCGCAGTTTCCAAACCACGCACGAAAGCTGGAAAATCTGCCGCAGGAAGCTTTATGCTCTCCACCCGTAATAGGATCTTCGACTCGATGCGCGGTAGGAGGTCGAGGTAAGCAGCCATGTCAGCGAAGGAAGCTCCTTGAGACAGACCACAGGTCTTGACTTTAATGGCGAAGAAGAATGCTGTCGCAAGACTTGCGCTCGGCTCAATATTGGCCGCGAGTAGGTGTTGATAGACAAGCGTCGCTGTAGTGCCAATCGACGAGGGCAACGGCTGAATAATGGTCAATCTTTAGAGACATGCTTCCGCGTTTCCATCCTGGTGTTAGAGGCCGCAGCATGGCACGGTTGATTGCCTGATCCACCGTTCCATAATATATACGACGACTTGACATGCCCCAAGTCTGATCCAATAGCACAGCCAACGCCTGACTGGCGACCAATCCATCAGGGTCCGGATTATAGCGAGTCAAAATCAACACAGGACCCTCTCCGGCTGCTTTCCGAAGGGCCTTCAGCTACTTGTTGCCTATTTCCATCTCCATTTGATGGGGAAGTGAATGCATGAGGATCTCCTTGTGGAACCGTCACCAGAACGCCAGCAGTCCGGAAACTCTCCATGCTGGGTTCACTTTTCACATAAGAACATCATGTTGAAAGAAAGATATCGCCAGAGCCTGTTCTTCACGTACTGAATAATACTCCTACCTAGTATGATCTCGCCAAAAATTTGAATATTCCTGAACCCAGCATTTACAAAGAGAGCTTGCCAACGGTTCGGTGGATAAGTCGAGGAATGCGTCTTATCAAATAGATTGGTAAGTGCCGTGTAGACCCTCCCTATCGCGCCAGCGTTGTGCGGAACCGAACCAATGACGAGACCACCATTTTGCAAGCCGTGGAATATTTTTTCAATAACCTTCCCTGGCTGTGTTAAATGCTCAAGGACGTTGAACGCCACAATCACATCATATTGGCACAAGAGTGGACATTCTCCCTCGATATCGATTTGCTTAACCCTTTCTCCGAGATAATCATCGATGGATGATTTAGCGTACTTAGATATCTCTATCCCCTCTACATCGAAGTGCCTTTTCGCCAGCCTTAAAAACTCACCTTTTCCACAACCAATTTCCAACAGCTTTCCCGATTGCTTACGAGAAAGGATTTCTCTTAAACGACTTTGATTTCTCGACGAGTCAGGAGACTCCCTATGTAAGATATTTTCAAAATAGTCTCGACCATATTCTTTTCGGATAAGAGCCATAGGTATAGACTTCCCCTACTCGAATCGAACTGCACTCCATCGAATGAAGGTGATGAATTGCTATTACACCTATTGTAATTCGATCCAAGGATTAAGGCGGCGAATCTTCTCTATCAGTTTCCTTCTAGTGGTGAGATCCTTAGATTCGGCCAACTTGGCCTTGAGTTTGTGTATTTTGCGCCTGCGCCGCTGGCGCCTGCGGAGTTTCCGATCCTTCTCTCTCATTGGCATTGGCTTGTCTCCACTTGTTCTGCTACTAGCATGGGCTACATGTAACCGTATCGAACATATTACTGGTTAGAATCTAGCGACAGGAACTATGAGATCAACCTTGCCGTTGCTTATGTCTAGGGTCCTTGCAAACGACGTACACCTTTCCACGTCGTCGGACAATCCTACAGTTTTTACATCGCTTCTTGACGGAGCTTTTGACCTTCATCCTTCACCCATTTATCGATCAAGATACGGAGCCAGCCTTTTGATGGTTTGCTTGAGCTTAGACGACTGAACTTCGTGCATCCGCAACATTTGTCGTTTCGCCCTTTTTGACTTACGACGACGGAGATGCGACTGATGTCCCTTGGTTCGCAGGATCTTCCCACTTCCTGTCCTACGAAACCGCTTTGCGGTCGCTTTGTGGGTTTTCAATTTATATTTCTTACTCTTCTTGCCCCGTTTCTTTCTTGGGCTCATTTCGGTCTCCAAACTAATCCCCCTCAACTTCCATTGTTCTATTAAGGTCTGCACTCTGCTGAATTTGATCACCTTTCACCCGCACTTCTTCCGCCCGAGGTGAAAACAGTGCCAATCCACATTTCATATAGGACATTGTCCTTGCTAACCTGTCTCAAGATTGGAGAATTTCTTGCGGAATTCTTACTCACAGTATGTCGAGGTTTGATGTCTCATAAAGACCTGGTAAAATGAATTGCCAGGCATATGAGTGAGTTAAAGAACGAATTTGAATGATCTCAGGATATGGGCGTCAAAGGAAGACAAAAGGAAGACCGCCTTATGAAGACAGGAGATAGAGCAGATCGGATGTATCAAGAATTGTTCGACCTGGGGCCAATGCCTACCGCCGTTTTCGACATGAATGGAAAATGTCTACTTGCTAATCGGGCATTCTCCTATCAATTGGGCTATGACCAAGAGGCATTGATCAGCGGTGGTATCCGTTTTGAAGATCTCTTCCATAAACGGAGTCTTGCCGAGGAGCTGGTCACAGAGTTAAAGGAGAGACACGTCATCCGTCGACGGGTGGTTCTTCTCGAGGATAACGAGGATCGCGTGATCCCGATGCTATTTTCTGGCCGAACGCTTGACTTTAAAGGTCGGCCAAGCTTTGATGTTTCACTAACGGACATCTCACAGCAGAAAAGGCTTGAGCGTGCCTTCCGCCGTGACCATGCACGCATGACCTCCCTCATCGAAAGTTTGACCGCTGGCCTCTTTCTTGTAGATAACAAAGGTGTGATCACAGAATTTAATCTGGCGTTAGCAAACTTCTTTGGCCTGGATCAAGAAAGGATGATCGGAGAACGGTACCAGGAACTTTTCGCTCGTTTTCTTTCCGGAGCCCTTGAACCCGAGATGGTTCAGCAATCGCTAGCTCGGGCGGTATTCGCAGTTTCCGAACGACCGGTGGTGGAGATCGCACGCAACGGAGAGAGCGTGCAGCATCTAGAAGTCGCCTTTTTCCCGGTCTGGGACGAGGACGGAGCGCCCCTCGGTTGGGGAGGCTTGGTACAGGACGTGACTGAGGCGCGCGACCGTTTAGCATGGAAGCTTGAACTTCTTTCCATCCTTGCCCACGATATCCGTGCGCCCCTGGCTACACTCAAGGGCCACGCAACAGCGTTATTGGCCAACTACCGACGCTGGGGTGATGAGATGATCATGGATTTTCTTGAAGCCATGGACCGCACCACAGATGAGTTAGTGCGTCAAGTGGACCGGAGCCTAGCTCTGACGCGTGTCGAGTCTGGTCGATTAGGACTGCGGCCGGAGGCGGTCGACCCAGTTGAGATAATTCATCAGTCGGTCGAACGTGCAGCCGGAGTACTTATCGACATACCCATCGAGCTTGATCTACCGGCGGGTCTACCTAAGGTCCGAGCCGACCCAGCGCGAGTGGAGGAGATGCTTGTTAACATATTAGACAATGCTGCCCGCTTTACTCCCCCCGACAAGCCGATAGTCATCCAAGCAAGGCGTGATGGTCCTTTACTCCAGTTGTCCGTTACGGATCAGGGCCAAGGAATCCCGCCTGACAAACAGAAACTGATCTTTGAGAAGTATGCCCGTGCAGATACCAATAGCGGAGGCACAGGACTAGGTTTGTTCATCGCTAACAAGATCGCGCAGGCACATGGAGGTCAGATATGGGTTACGAGTCCGCCTCCCGACAGTGAGCAGGGTGCGCAATTCACATTCACACTGCCTATCATGCCCAGTCAACCGATCCCAGAACCACCTCAAAAAGTTGGTGACGATGTCATTCATAGGGTGCGGGTGAAAGGACAGCGCGTTCTTGTCGTCGAGGATGAGCCGGACACTCAGACATTGCTATACGCAATCTTAGCGGAGGAAGGTTACCAGGTCGAGATTGCGTCAGATGGACCCAGCGCACTCGATATCTTCAGGACATCTCCACCTAACCTGGTGCTTTTAGATTGGATGCTTCCCGGGATGAACGGACTCATCGTTTGCCGCACGATTCGTCGCTGGTCGAATGTCCCCATTCTGTTAATCACCTCAAGAACATCCCAAACAGACCTCGTCACTGCCCTCGACTCCGGGGCGGACGATTACATTACCAAGCCTTTTCAGGCACCCGAACTCCTGGCCAGGATGCGCGCCCTTTTGAGACGCGGGGAGGGCTGGATTTCCGAAGAGGAAAGGGATACATTCAGCGCCGAAGGACTACTTATCAACTTCGACGCTCGCGAGGTCTGGCTGCGCGGAAGCCGACTTAAGCTGACACCTACCGAGTATGAACTGCTTGCCCATTTCGCTCAACATCGGGGTCAGGTTCTGACATACGAGCAGCTTGTGGACCATATATGGTCACTAGAGGCCCGAAGGTCACGGCACGATCTATTCGTCCACATTAGCCGCCTTCGGAAGAAAATCGAACCCAAACCCAAAGACCCTCGTTTCATCGTCACCCGTTGGGGGATTGGTTACGTGTTCATGCCTAGATAATTTCAGAACTAACCTCTTTCAGCTGGAGGGCAAACTCAGGTTTCCCTACCAGCCCTCATAATACTGTCATAATCAACATCTGTTAGAGCACGCTGCGCGCGTTCTTTTTGGTTTGGCTACACATACCTTTGGCTTTGATAGGGTTCCGCAAGAATCATGGTCCATTTGAAAGAAATCTTTGACAACTCCTTGTTACATTAATGGCAGTTATTTCATTAATTGTCTCAAGTTTTATTGGCTAGTGTTGCCGTGACAAACGGGGTTTTTTATACCATAAGAGATATCGAAACGATTGAAAAACGGCATGTCAGAAAACTATTTCTACCCGCTTACAATCATATCCATCGCCACCCTCCGGCAACAAATCTGAGAAGCAGCAGGCAGGAGAATATTGATGTTGCGATCATTGCGAGCAGATATGACCTGGTAAAGTGTTGAAAGATAAGGTGTGAATAGGTTGTCAATTCCAATCACACCCATCTTTGAATGATCAGGGAGAAATTAGATGGATCAGCAAGACAATGTTACCGTGCTCTTGGTGGAAAGCGATGATAGCCTCCGACGGGTCGTTTCAGCCAGCTTAGAGCAAATCGGCGTGAGGGTTCTAGAAGCGTCAAACGCAGACAGCGCCCAAGCCATCCTGGAAAGCGAAAACCCCGAGTTACTCATCGTCGAACTTGATTTCCCCCATGAGCATAACAGCAAGCTGATCGAGGTATTCCGGAAACACGAACCCGAGCATAAGGATGCTGTCGTGGTGATTACAGCCCAACGACCGAGCAATACTTGGCGACGACAGTACCAGCCGAAGGCTACGGTCTACAAGCCGTTTGACACTCGACATTTATGTCTCATCATCGCATCCCTTGCCCATTTGAGCGACAGGAAGCGCGAAGGGATTTCGAATTATTCAGGGGACAATCTATGACAGACAACGGTCAAGCGTACTCGAAAGGCGACTGGATGGTACATCTCTATTACGGTATCGGTCAGGTGAAGGGCATCGAGAGAAAACATATCAGCGGGAAGATGGCTAAGTACTATAGAGTAGAAACTAAGGACATCGTTTTTTGGGTACCGGTGGAGGAGACTAACCCGTGTCGAGTGCGCCCTTTGACTCCTCCCTCTAAACTCCGGAAGGCGCTTAAAGCCCTAGAAAAAACACCCCGTGAGATGGAGCCCGATGTTAAGCAAAGACAATATCGGATCAAGGATGCCAGATCTGATGGTTCCTTACTGTCGATTTGTCGTCTCGTACGAGACCTTTCGGCGAGGCAAGCAGAGGACTCTATTGGCCAGAACGAAAAGCGAGCATTGGACTTCTTTGAAAAGCTTCTTCTTGCTGAGTGGTCGGTGAGCACAGATGTAACCGTCGAGGATGCGGGTCACCAGCTCCGGGATCTGCTTGAGAAGGGTCGGGCCCAGGTTTGTGCGATGGATTAGTCGGGGCGACAAGAAAAGCGTCAAGTCAAGTATTCAGTCTTCAATAAAAAGGAAGGTGCCGAGGAGCGAACTTATGCAAGATCCAATTGTTAAGAAGAAGCCTTTATCAGGCCGACTTCTTTCGCGGCCATTTGAAAGTCTTCTTGAGACCTTTGAGGGAAAACAGCCAAGGCGTGGGCAATTTCTGAAAGGGAGAATCCTTCAAATCGAGGAAGATGCCATTCTCATGGATGTAGGTGCTAAGCGTGATGCCATGATTCCCCGCTGGGAGATTGATATATTAGATTCTGAGCAACTCGAAAACCTCAAGCCTGGGGATCAGCTACCGGTGTATGTGTTGAAAACACCAATCGGAGACGAGCATTTGCTCGTTTCAATAGAAAGAGGTCTTGAATTTGAAGATTGGGATCGAGCCAAGGCGTGTCTTTCCAGTGGTGATGTGCTTGACCTCGAAGTCACAAGTCTGAACCGTGGGGGTCTGACGGTACAATTCGAGCGGATACAAGGCTTTGTTCCAAATTCACACGTCCCTGGGCTTAAGCGTGGTATGAGAAATGAAAAGCGTGATACATTCAAGCGCGAAAAGGTTGGCGCCAAGATGGCCCTCAAATTCATTGAGGTCAATCGCAGTCAGAGACGTCTTATTCTGTCCGGCCGCACAGCAGAAAAAGAGAAACGCATGCAAAGGTTGCATGAGTTGGATCGTGACCAAGTGATCCAAGGCAAGGTCGTACATATAGTCGAATACGGTGCTTTCGTAGATTTGGGCGGCGTCGATGGTCTCGTCCACATCTCGGAGTTGGATTGGAGTCGGGTCAAACATCCATCTGATGTCGTTAATATAGGTGATGAGGTTGAGGTAATGGTCAAGGAGGTGGATGTAGAAGGTGAGCGAGTCAGCTTGAGTCGCAAAGCTCTCCTGCCAAATCCCTGGGACACTGTACAGAAGAGATATCAAGTAGGCGATCTTGTGGAAGGGGAGGTTACCAAAGTCTTGAACTTTGGCGCGTTTGTGATGCTTCCCGAGGGAATTGAAGGATTAATCCATGAGAGCGAGATGGACATCGTTGGCCCGGGCTACCCACAGGATGTTGTATCCTCAGGTGAACATGTGCAGGTACAGGTTGTGGATATTGACCCTAAGCGTCAACGTATGGGCATGAGGCTAAAGAAAGTCATACACGACGAACAAGTTACCTGCAAAAAAGAGAATCCTGTCAACGCTGAGGATGTCGAAGGAGGCGTTATTAAGGACCTCTCTTTACTTGGAGCAGCTTATGACTCACACTCCCAAGACTTGACCAGCGAAGTGGACGTGGCAGAGCCTCCGGACAATATTTAAACATGGGCTTCTTAGTTCGTCTGGAACAGTACTTATCCAGGGAACCCAGCAATGTGAAACATAACTAACAACAAATTTCCTTATTACCCATCCAGAAACTTGAACCCCTTTTTTGAACCTAGCTTCGATAGCAACAGAGGGCTCTATCTATGAACTAAATAAGAATGTTGGGATGATATATGGGTGGAATCGCTGGAATCCTTTCATCTCAAAATCATGACCTCGTATCCCAGATGTTTGAAAGGATACGCCACTGTGGAACTAATCCAAGCATATCCGCGCTAACAACATTGATGCCTTTTCACAAAAACGGTAAGGAGCTGGCCTTTGCCAAAATCGAATCTAAAAGCAGAAATTATCGTCGCGGGGGCTCTAGGTGAATGCGTACACATAGCTGGACCACTGAACTTCCTTCACCTTGCCGAAGAGGCTGGATGGCGAACGGTTTTTCTGGGTCCGTCAGTTTCCATCAATGAATTTGTAACCGCTATGCATAATGAGAAGGCTAATCAGGTTGGGGTTTCCTATCGTCTGACGCCAGAGACTGGCGAGCGTCTTTTAGGTGCCTTTTCAAAGACCAGCGATGGGTTGCGCGCTGACGGGGTTCGTTTTGCTTTTGGTGGGACACTTCTAGTAGCTGAACGAGCGGAAGCTCTGGGCTTCTTCGAGCGCGTCTTTGACAGTACTCAACCTGTGGAAGCTGTGCTCGCTTATCTGAAGGGTCAAGTGAATGATGTTGGTGTGGAGTCGGATTACCCGCAAACGCTCGTTGAACGAATCTCTTGGAAGGCGCCTTTTCCGATCCTGCGGAGCAATTGAATTCCAAAAAGCGATCCGTGAAAATGGCTGTTCGGCAAAGGTCACAATCGCGGAAGCGGAGACTTTTATTTATGCCAGTCGCTCCGAGGGTCCTGCCGAGGCTCGGATCTTCCGCATCAAGAACGCCGTGCCGTTGGCTGCGCTTCCTGCTATCTCCACTCGAAAAGTAATGGACATTCTTAAGGATATCTACCCTGAATTTGTTGACGGGATCAATGTTCTCCATACCGGGTTGAACAACATGGGTGCCATTTTTCATCCGGCGCTTACACTACTGAACTCTGGTCGGATCGAGTCAACCAGTGGTGATTTTCAGTTCTACGTCGATGGGGTTACACCATCCACAGCGCGTGTATTAGAGGTGCTTGATCGAGAAAGAGTTACGGTGGCTTCGGCTATAGGTGTAGAGGCTCGCACCGCTCTTGACTGGCTTAGGATGGCTTACAATGTTCAGGGAGATGATCTTTATGATGCGATCCAGAATCAGACCGGATATTATGGGATTAAGGCTCCCAAGACACTCAAACACCGATATATCTTCGAGGATGTCCCAATGAGTTTGGTGCCGATCGCGTCTCTTGCAGGACGCTATTGCGTGTCAGTGCGGGGCATTGAAAGCATCATCCGCCTCGCATGCTTCGTCCATCGGACAGATTACTGGCGGCGCGGTCGTACCCTAGACAAGCTTGGTATCGAACAGCTCAGTGTCAGCGAACTCAAACGATATGTGAACGTAGGCACGCGGGCAAGAGCAATGGCGGCTGTGTAAGATATCCAACAGGATTCACTCTTGGTAGTCACCGATCATGACACCAACTCCTCTCAGCAACCTGGACCTTTGAAGCCTCCTAAGCTCGATTGCTTCAAGGCACACCAGGGTGAAGTAGTCTCGTTTAGTGTGAGTTGCTGTAAGCGAAAGAGGTACGATATCGTCTCTTCTGAATAGACTCGCTTCGAAATCAAGGGAATATTTCGGTTTTCCGATTCGCGTAACCTCTCCATACCTCTATCATGAGTTCTCGGGTTGATCACGCTTCGCAGATGTTAGGAGGACACAGTGGCGACATTCAGTGTCCATTACGATGAAGAATGTGATTGTCTAGTTGGCAGTTTCGCAGGAACTTTGAATCAGGAAACGCTCAAGGAGTATTCAATAGAGGTAGCGAAAACAGCATCGAAACACGATTTTAGGTATTTCCTTAATGATCTGCGGGAAGCAGATGTCGATTTTTCATTAATTGAGATCATCAATATTCCAGGGATATTGCATGCTGCAGGGTTGGATATATCATGGAGGAGAGCCATTGTAGTGTCCGCCAATTTAGAAAATTATCGTTTCTTTGAAACGGCAGCGAATACTCGGGGATTTAATGTGGAAGTATTTACTGATCTGAATGAGGCAATGAACTGGCTGAAGAATTAAAGGTAGATTTTCATGAACTATCTTTCGGTTCCAGTAGTACCATTTCCATTTGCTTGGAGATTTCGCCACTAATTAGCGGCCCCACCCCACGCTGAAGCCCTAATGAAGCATTATGATCTTCGACGGACCGGGGATAAACATTAATATGAGCTCGACATTTTAAGCGTACTTAGAACGCCACAATTGCCAAATTGCTCGATCACTGATCTCATGTCAGTAAGTTTATTATCCCTAAAAGACAAAGTAATATAAGCATATCTTCTGAGACTCGATATTGGTCAATTTCCAATAAGCACACTTATAGGAAATTCACATATTATAAAATGCCATTGTGTGTTGCCATAATCCGACCAACAACGACATCCAATTGGGCACATAATTACTCCAGAAACTAAATCCTCAGAAAGGTAAAAAACGCCCTTTAGGGCGCTCTTATGTAGCTGTTTGCGGATTCGAACCAAGGATCCAGAGATTATCGGTTCGAATCCCAAATGAGTACCCTACCCCTTTCTCAATTTTTGAGAATGTACGAAATCTTAAAGAATTCGTGACTTGGTATCAGTATCCACCTAGTCCCCAGTCCTGAATCCTAATTTGGTACCCCACCTTCTTCAATTATCCTAGTAACTGGAAAACCTTAAAGAATTCAACACTACGGACCAATATCCCCGGGGTCCCAAGTCCGAATCCCAAAATGTATGCCTAAAAGCTACATTCTCAACGGAAAAAGCGCCCTCACGGGCGCTTCGTTCATCGATGAAAAATGGCTATGGTAGAAAGCTCTTTGAGAAACTTATGTTCGTTCCATAGGACCGTCCGAGAACCAAGCGAACGCCACATACAATCTAGCTCTACAGATCTAAGATTTCCACCGGGTAATCGATGTAGATCAACAAATAGATTTGGATGGATGGTTGGAAAATCCAAATCAAATTGTCATAGGATCTAATTCTTCAATGTGCTTAGCTATTCCCAATTGGACAGGGGCATTCGAGTCGCCTTTCCTAGCTTCATGAGCGGTGCAGTTTGGGTGCAGTTTACGCACTAACCCATGGAAAGTATAGACAGCCTGGGCCATCAGTCCCTCATTTCATGCGGGTTTGTAGAAACTTTGCAACTATCTGGCGGCCATGATACGCTATGGAAGACCGTGTAGAATCACTTACACAGAAGAGGTCGCAGGCCGTTCGCCCCGGCGGGCTGCGCCCTTGGGGCGCCGGCCCGAACGGGGTTCGAGTCCTGTTCCGCCCACTCTTTTACCCCCATATATGGGGGTATTCTCTTATTTAAGCCTACAGATGGGGGTGTCACGCTTCTATGTTGATTCGGGGGTTCGTTTCGGGTGCAATTGGGTGCAGTTTGACGGGTGTGACCAATTCATCGATAATCTCCGCTGCTTCTACCTGCATGCCGGGAATAAGGTGCCCATATATGTCCAATGTAATGGACGGTTTTGCATGGCCTAGCCTCCTAGATACGACAATCAGCGGGATCCCGTGATTGAGCATCAGAGAGGCGGAGGTGTGCCTCAGGTCATGGAAACGGATTCTTGGCAAACCCGCATCTCTGAGCAGTTGATAAAAATCTCTCAGCAGGTTGCGTGGATGGATGGGCTTACCCAGGGTGTTGGGGAAGATTAAATCATGCTCAATCCAACGGTCTCCAGCAGATTGCACCTCCGATTGTTGGTGTTTCTTATGGCACTTAAGAACTTCGATGGTTCTTTTGCCAAGCGTCAGAATCCGTCTGCCGAATTTTGTTTTAGGTGGAGCGAATTGGATGCCCTGTCCGTCAGGTCTTACAAGTTGCCGTTCAACTTTGATGGTCTGGTTGGTCCAGTCAAGGTCGGTCCACTTCAGTCCCAGGAGCTCCATCTGTCGCATGCCCGTCGTCACGGCAAAGTGGTAGAGTGCATCTAATCGATTGCTTTTGGATGTTACCAGCATCTGGTTAACCTGGCTTTCATCGTAGATCTTCATTTCTCTGAAAGGTGCCTTTGGTGGTTTGGTGACGCTGGCAGGATTACGCCCAATCATGCCGGTTTTGACAGCTTGAGATAATGCACTGCGCAGTACAGTATGGATCTTGATGACTGTGTAGGTTCCAACACCCCGTGTCAGAAGATGATCGTATAGACCTTGGATTTGGTCAGGTCTTAAATCTTTGACCTTGACATGCCCGATAAAGGGTATGACGTAGCTGTGCATCACTTGGTTGTAATGTGTCCATGTTGTCCGCTGTATGGACGCTTGCTCGGATCGCCGAGGTGATCGAACGCACCTTCGGGGTGAAGTATCACCCGGGGCATGTCTGGTACATCCTGCGAGACATGGGCTGGAGTGCCCAGAAGCCGGAACGGCGCGCTCGGGAACGGGACGAAGAGGCCATCCGGGGGTGGCGCAAGCACGACTGGCCCCGGATCAAAAAAAGGGCGCCAAAGAGGCTGGAGCATTGTCTTGATTGACGAAAGCGGCTTTATGCTCCAGCCGGTGGTACGCCGCACCTGGGCGCCCAAGGGGCAGACTCCGATCCAGTACAGTTGGGATCGTCACGACCGTCTCTCGGCCATTGCGGCTCTCACCGTGGCGCCGCAACGGTGCCGGGTGGGCCTGTACTTCCAGCTCCATGATCACAACATCCGCTTCGATGACGTCATCGCCTTTCTCTACCTGGTCCATCGGCAATTGCGGCGCAAATTCATCCTGGTCCTGGATCGCTACCGCGTTCATCGCAAAGCCGTGCGCTTGCTGCAGCAAGCGAACCCGGATTGGTTCGAGGTGGAGTGGCTTCCCGCCTATGCTCCCGAACTCAACCCGGTGGAGATGCTGTGGAACCACACCAAGTACGCCGACCTGGCAAACTTCATTCCGGAGGATGTCGATCACCTTTACCAAGCTGTGACTACTTCGATCTGCGACACGCGTTGATCTGATCCGGTCTTTCTTCAAATATGCCGGGCTGGAATTGTGAGATGCTGCTTTCCCTATACGAAGGTCAATAATATAACCCACCCGATGGGCATCCTGCCTTGATCTCATTGCCCTCCAAGGCTCGTTGTGCTAGATTCTCCTAAAGTAGGTAATAAAATTAAGGATCGAGCATGTCACCCACTCCAAGATTGACCCTGAAAGACGATTACGTTGACGACCTAGGTTGCCCGATCTGCGGTCAACCAGCGCTTCAGGTCGTCCACGTCAAGACCTTGCCCGATTACGTTAATTGCGGCAACTGCAGATCAGCCTTCGTCGTCGAGGATGGTGGGGAGCGGGTAATGTACGGCAAGATCGATGAAGCGTATCCCGAGACCCAACACTTCGCGTTACGTCAATGGGTATGGCCCGAGACCGTTGAGAAGCAAGCCGCCTCCGAGCATCCCCCTACGGCTCCGATCGAGACGCCAACTGCTCCCTTCCTCGAGGAACCTACACCGCTTGAACCGTCCTTATCTGACGCGGTGGTCCCTCCAGCCGCTGTACCCATTCCAACTGAACCTGAAATCTCTCCACCACCGGAACCGCTCGTCCTTGAACCAGAGGCCGAACCCGACTCTCATGAAGCGCCTCTCATAGCGCCCCCAGGACCTGAAGAGGCGCTCGGCATGGAGATCGATACGCCCATCCTACCTACCTCACCTGAGATCCAAGTGTCACCAAGCCCAGAATTAGAGACGCTAGCTGGAGAAGATGAGGTCTCAACCGAGCCCCTCTTCACACTCAGAGAGAACGATCCTCCACCTGGGCAACGGTTTCGGGTGGTCATCACGGGGACGAAGGTTAAGTTCCCAGGCGATATATGCGCTCACTGCTCTAACACACCTGTTCGCGGACGACTAGCCTTGACAGGTTCACTCCCTAAAGGCCGGGGTATTGGTCAGCGCCAGTCATCCACTTTCAACCTGCCTCTTTGCGCAGAGTGTCACAAACGCGCTGCTCAGCGGAGCGAAGAGGAGAAGGGCGCTCGTTTGCAGGTACATTTGGTTTCTGCCTTGGTGGCGTTGGTGCTGATAGTAGTCGCACTCGCTTTGGGGATCAATCCCGTTGAGGAAGGTTTGATGGGTGTCCTGATCCTGGTCATCCTAGCCGCGGTAGGCTACACCGCCCCCGCAATGCTATTACTCAGCCGTATTGGCCCCTACCCCATCTCAGAGGACGCTGCCTATGTGCGCTCTACTCTATTGGTACCCAGCGAGGTTCAAAGCCTGGAAACTGCTTTCGAATGGCGTAACCAAGCCTACGCTGAACGCTTCCGTCTGTCGAACGAGGAATGCATTCTGGGCAAAGTGGTAAAAGTGAAAGACCGAAGCCCTCCGCCCGAGCCCCAATCTTGAAGCCCAGCTATAGGAGACTCTCCTAGAAGACCCAGCGCCAGCTTAGGACGCCACCAGGAAGGACTGAGTTCGGCTTCGGTTCAGTAATGTATAGTAGAAAAAGTCTAGCTCGCCGATCTTATATCCCACATTGGGTTATGCTACAGCACGGATTCATTACTTTAAGTGCGACGCCGTGATTCCCCCAGGTGGGACCCACTGTCAGTGGTGTGGTGAGCCGATATTCCCACATGAAAGCTCCCCGGATCAAGATTGACCTTCCCAAACAGTAACAAATTTGGAATGAACAGGTGGTAAAAGAAAAGGAACATCGAATCTGGATCTACGACTGAAAAAAGCAGACGCCAGCAGGAAAAGGGCTTCCTCACGCTTGAATCTTTTCTAGTGCAGTCATCTCTGTTATAATAACTATTCGCAATTATCTATAGAACAAGTGTACGAAAAAGGTTCAAATCCCATGTCTCAAGATAAGATATTGGTTGTCGGTGCACGCGAACACAACCTGAAAAACCTCACCGTCGAGATCCCGCGCAACAAATTGGTCGTGATCTCAGGGATCTCCGGTTCTGGCAAATCCTCCCTGGCCTTTGATACCATATTCGCCGAAGGACAGAGGCGTTATGTCGAATCAATTTCCGCCTACGCCCGCCAGTTCCTCGGTCAACTCAACAAACCAGATGTGGACTACATCGAGGGACTTTCCCCGGCTATATCCATTAACCAAAGTGGAGTATCGCACAACCCACGCTCGACGGTTGGCACCGTCACTGAGGTCTACGATTATTTGCGGCTGTTGTTCGCTCGGGTCGGACAGCCTCACTGCCCTATCTGCGGTCAGGAGGTCCTCCAGCAGTCGGCGCAGGAAATCGTTGACGCTATCGATGTTCTTCCCACCGGCTCCCGCATCTTAATCCTAGCTCCGCTGGTGCGCGGTCGGAAAGGAACCCACCAGGCTGTGATCGACGAGGTTCGCAGCTCCGGCTTCGTACGGGTACGAGTCGATGGCGAGATGCGCTCAGTGGACGATGAGATAGAACTTGAGCGTTATAAGAAGCACGACATCGAGGCTGTCGTCGATCGGTTGATTGTGCGCCACGAAACGAGTGAGGAGACGAACGATTTCCTCTCCCGCCTGACCGATTCAGTCGAGACCGCCCTGCGCTGGGGCAACGGTACGATACTCGTCGCCGATCTGAGCTCTGACCCGCCCAGGGATATTCCCTTCTCCGAACATCTCGCTTGCCCCATACACGGCACCACCCTGGCAGAAATCGAGCCCCGTACGTTCTCATTCAATACCCCCCACGGCGCCTGCCCTGAATGCCAGGGTTTGGGTAGCAAACTAGAGATCGATCCTGATCGTCTTATCCCCGACCGCTCCATCTCTCTGGCGGAGGGGGCGGTGGTCGCCATGGAATGGTCCACCCAGAACCGGGAACGCGGTAGCTATTACTGGCAGATGGTTGAAGCTGTCGCCAAACATTACAGCATCGACCTCGAAGCTCCGGTGGTCGAAACCCCTGAGGAGGATTTGAATCTGATCTTGTATGGGACAAACGGCCAGGAAATCCCGGTGCACTACATCAGCCGGGACGGTCGAGAGGCCACTTATCGCACACCATTCGAGGGGATCGTTGGAAATATGGAACGACGCTACCAGGAGACCCAATCAGACTACATACGTAGCAAGATCCAAGAGTTCATGTCCAGGCGACCGTGTCCAGCCTGCCGTGGTCAGCGCCTTCGTCCGGAGGCGTTGGCGGTCACCATCGACGGGCTGAATATAATCGAGATCACCCATTGGCCAGTGCTGCGAACTCTCGATTGGGTGCGCCGGCTGCACAGCGTCGACGGTCCGCTCAACGCCCGCGATCAGACGATTGCCGATCGAGTACTGAAGGAGATCGGCGATCGTCTGGGTTTCCTGGTAGATGTTGGCTTGGACTACTTGACGCTTGATCGAACAGCCAGAACGCTCGCCGGAGGGGAAGCCCAACGCATTCGCCTGGCGACTCAGATCGGCTCGCGCCTGATGGGCGTGCTTTACGTACTCGACGAGCCCTCCATCGGACTGCACCCGCGGGATAACGCCCGTCTGATTCATACGCTAGAGAGCATGCGTGATCTGGGCAACACTGTTCTTATAGTCGAACACGACGAGGCTACTATCCGCGCGGCTGACTGGGTCATCGACCTTGGTCCCGGCGCAGGGGAGGCTGGCGGTTATGTCGTGGCCGAGGGAACCGTAGAAAAAGTGACCCGCAATCGTCAATCAATCACCGGGCGTTTCCTGGCCGGTAAACTGCGCCTTGAAACGCCGGAACTGCGCCGTCCCGGCAACGGCAAGTATCTGACTGTGATTGGAGCCCGTGAAAACAACCTCAAGGATCTCACAGTGCGTATTCCTCTGGGATCATTCGTTTGCATCACCGGAGTCTCTGGCTCAGGCAAGTCATCGTTAATGGTCGAGGTGCTCCACAAAGCGCTAGCGCGGCAACTTCATGGCGCACGGCAACAACCTGGGGCACACGAGCGGTTGGAGGGCGTCGAGCACATCGACAAAGTCATTAACATCGACCAAAGTCCCATCGGTCGCACCCCACGTTCCAACCCCGGTACTTACACTGGCCTCTTCGATCACATTCGGGCTCTGTACGCTGAACTTCCAGAGTCGAAGGTGCGCGGCTACAAACCCGGGCGCTTCTCCTTCAATGTCCACGGTGGTCGCTGTGAGGCCTGCCAGGGACAGGGACAATTGCGCATCGAAATGCAGTTTCTTCCTGACGTGTATGTTCCCTGTGAGGTTTGCAATGGGGCACGTTACAACCGAGAGACGCTCCAGGTGCGCTTTAAAGAGAAAACCATCACCGACGTGCTCGACACCAGTATCGATGAGGCGAGCGAGTTCTTCGCTGCTTTCCCGACCATGATGCGCAAGTTGAAAACCTTACAGGATGTTGGCCTGGGCTATCTGAAGATCGGCCAGCCGGCTCCTACACTTTCCGGCGGCGAAGCCCAGCGGGTAAAGCTCTCGCGCGAATTGTCGCGACGCAGCAACGGCCATTCGCTATACGTCCTGGATGAACCTTCTGTCGGGTTGCACGCGGCCGACGTCTACAAGTTGATCGATGTACTTCAGCGACTGGTCGATCAGGATAATACGGTACTGATCATTGAGCATCATCCCGACATCATCCAAGTAGCCGATTGGGTAATCGACCTCGGTCCCGAGGGCGGCGATAGTGGGGGGGAGTTGGTTGCCGAGGGTACCCCGGAGGATATCTGCCAAGTGCCAGAATCCTATACCGGCCAGTACCTCAAACCCCATTTTGGCTGAGCACAGGATTGTTGACCCAACAAAGAGACAACTAAGGCATTGCGGACTCGATGAGCCCCCACAGAATGACCGTGCCATCATCAGAGCTGGAGGCGATCATACTGCCGTCCGGGGAAAAGGCGACGCTGTTCACCTCATCCTCATGGCCTTCTAGCGTATGAAGCAATTCACCATCGCTGACATTCCATAGTCGCACCTTCTGATCCCTCGAACCCGATACCAGGAGTGTACCACCGGGCGAAAACGCGACGCTGTTCACCCTATATGTATGACCTTCGAAAGTTTGTAATCTTCCCCCATTGTCAGCCTCGATCAGCCAAAATACCGGACTGCCTTCGAACGCGATCGCCAACGTCGAGCCGTCAGCCGAGTAGACCAAATCGCGAACCCGGATATTATGACCTCGCAATAACTGAGGGGCGATATTTTCTTCCACCGGCCACAAGTACAGCGAGCCTCCACAGCACGGCCGACTCTCTCCGGTTGCCAAATATGACCCATCCGGTGAGAAGGCCAAGCCCCAGGACGAAACCGTTCCGCCCCACCTCGCAACGCATTTCGGTTGGGCTAAAGTCTTCCATAAGATACCTGACCTGGTCTGGCGAAGTTGCACAAAACATTGATGGTCCGCTGCAGCGAAAAGAGAGCCATCAGGAGAGAAGGTCACCCTAAGCACCCTTCCCATGAACGAGCTGCTGATCGTCCTGATCAGCGTGCCGTCGCTGACCTGCCATATGCGAACAGTGCGGTCATTCGACCCCGATGCAAGCAGATCGCCATCAGGCGAAAACGCCACGCTTAGGACATAGTCTGTATGATCCTCCAGGACGTAAAGCTGGCTACCGTCGCTAACTAGCCATAAGCGAATTGTTCCATCGGTTGAGCTCGAGGCTAGCAACTCACCACCTGGCGAGAAAGCCACATCGGTCACATCACCCATGTGTCCAACTAGAGTGCGTAGTGGAACCACCTTTGTAATGTTGTCCAACCCGATAGCCTCCGGCGTACTGGTCGGAGTGAGGGTAGCCGAAGGGACAACTGTCTTAGTTTCGGTCGGAATTGGAGGGACAGTCGGTGAGGGCTTAGCTCCGATTGTAGGAACGGTGTCAGCCGACGGTGATAACACCACACGCTGCGCCAAAGGTCTAGCACAAGAAGTTACTAGTAGCGTCGTCAGAAGGAAGAATATCCAATTTCTACGGTTGGACCACTTATTCGTCTCTTGCCCACGATGGATTGTTAGATATTTAAAGGCAGATCTTTTCAAACGCATGGATTTCTCCAACATAATGGTGATTGGTAAGGCAGAGTTGCCAAACCGAGGTTCTGGCAACATTCACTCATACCGCAGCGCTTCCACCGGCTCCAGGTCTGCCGCGCGTTTGGCGGGATAGAGACCGAAAAACAACCCGACAGCGGTGGAGAAGAGCGTCGCCAGCAGTACAGCGTCCAGACCGATGGCGGGATATAAATCAGTGTCCGAGGCGGCTGCGATCGCTCCCACCAGTTGGGAAAGACCCCAGCCGAGGGCGATCCCAATCAGTCCCCCCATCATGCTCAACAATGCCGACTCAGTAAGGAATTGGAGCATGATGTCTCGCTTACGGGCGCCAACCGCCTTGCGTAAGCCAATCTCACGTGTACGCTCGGTCACCGAAACCAGCATGATGTTCATGATGCCAATCCCACCCACAAGGAGCGATATTCCGGCGATTCCCCCCAGGAAAATAGTCAACACATTAGTGATACTGCGGGCGGTCTCAAGGAAGTCCTCCTGAGTGAAAATGGTGAAGTCATCCTCTCCGATCGGCGTCCGATGCCGTGCGCGCAGGATCAAAGCGACCTCCTCGTTGGCCGATGTCACGCTCTCAGCACTGAGGGCCTGGACGAGGATCACATCTACCGCGTCGCGTGATCGACGCAGCAAGCGTGTTTGTGCGGTTGTCATCGGAATCAGCACCTGGTCATCTGGGTTTTGGAACCCGGCGCCTCCCTTGGGCATCTTCACCCCTATCACCCTGAATGGCTGTCCCTCAATGCGTATCGTCTCGCCCACAACCCCTTCTACGCGACCGAAGAGCACCTCAGCCACATCCGGTCCCAGGATTGCTACCGCTGACCGGCCCAGCATGTGGACATCGCTGATAAATTCGCCCTCTAGCAGATCAACATTACGCACTGCCTGATAATCTACTGTGACCCCAAGTCCTTGGGTGAAGGAACTCTCCCCAGCATAACCGACTTTTATCGTGCCCTGAATCATAGGAGCAACGCCGACCACCGAAGGCGCGGCGAAAGGATCGTCGATTGCCTGAGCATCCCCCAGAGTGAGCGGCTTAGGGTTGCGAACTTCTTCGCTTACATTCCCTCGCATGATAAAAAGCAAGTTAGTTCCGATACCGCTGATCGAGCCAGTGATCGTATCCTGGGCGCCAGTCCCAATCGCCAACATGGCGATCACCGCCCCAACCCCGATCACGATCCCCAGTACGGTCAAGCCCGACCGAACTTTATTACTCAACAGGCTATCTAAGGCCTCGAGAATGTTCTGCCAAAGATTCATCGTCTCTCCTGGGATCCGGGATCTGGACTCTATCCCTATTCCCCTATCCCTGATTCCTATCCTACTACCCGTCCATCCTTGAGCATGACCACCCGCTGTGTGTGGACTGCGATTTCCGGATCGTGGGTGACGAACACTAGCGTCGTACCATCCTTCTCATTCAGACCAAGAAGGATATTCATTACTTCCTCGCCTGACTTCGAGTCCAGGTTTCCCGTCGGCTCATCGGCCAGGATGATCGCCGGGTTGTTGACCAGCGCCCGGGCGATCGCTACCCGCTGTTGCTCCCCACCTGATAGCTCATTCGGTCGGTGACGAATGCGATCACCTAGGCCCACCGCCTCCAGCGCCTCGATGGCTCGCTTTCGTCGACCATTGGTCACCCCTGCGTATCTCATAGGAAGCTCTACATTCGCCAAGGCGGTCTGCCGGCCGAGTAGGTTGAACGTCTGAAACACGAAGCCCACCAATCGATTGCGGATCTCCGCCAGTTGATCGTCGCTTAGATCGTATATCAGTTGTCCCTTCAAGCGGTAGGTGCCATTTGTTGGACGGTCAAGGCAACCAATTATATTCATCAAGGTGCTCTTGCCTGAACCCGAGGGTCCCATGATGGAGATCACCTCCCCAGGCGCAACGCGTAGCGATACACCTCGCAAAGCATGCACCTCTACTTCTCCCATGAGATAGACCTTGGTCAGATCCTCAGCCTCAATTAACCATTCATTCATGGTCAGTGCCCCATAAAGCCTGGTCTTCCGGTCATGTCGAACACCGCCGGCGGGTTGAGCACGATCAGGTCGCCCTCCCTCAACCCACTTTCGATCACCTCACTGTGCGTCTCGGAGGAGACGCCTAACCTGACCTTCACCGGCTCGAGCATCCCTTCCCGCAGCACATATACCACCCGCTCGCCATCTTGCACTCGCACCGCTCGATTGGGAACCAGCAACACATCCTCGATCTGGTCTACGACGATGTTAACTGCTGCCGTCATTCCCGGCTTGATCGCTTCATCAAGATCATGTAACTCGACGACTACCTTGAAATTGACCACCCCCTGGATGATCATGCCAGTCAGACCAATCTCGACCACTTCGCCTTGGTATGTGTGGTCGAGCACCGCGTCAAAGTTTAACGTCACCGGCTGCCCAAGTTGGACGCGGTTAACATCGACCTCTGAGACCTCTACATCCACCAGCAGACGAGATAGGTCCGCCAATCCAAACGCCAACGTTCCTGGATTAACCTGATCCCCCGGTTTGATCTCTACCGAGGTGATCGTCCCGGCGAATGGCGCAGCGATCCTGGATAATCTAATGTTTGCCTCTGCCGCAGCGATGCGCGACTCAGCCGCGGCAATATCATCCGGATCAGGTCCTTCCTTCAGCCGCTCCCACTCCCGCTCTGCGTCTGCCAGTTGCGCCTCGGCGAGAGCCACATCAGCATCCAGCAAAGCTTGCTCCGTCTCCGTAGGATGGCCGGTATACCAGTTCAGATTCCTTAGGGTCGAATCGCGGTTCCTACGTGCAGAAGCAAGTTTGGAGAGAGCCAAGGCGCGCGAAGGGTCATCCTCTGGACGCCCGGATAGACTGTTATATTCCGCTTGCGCGCGATCTACCCCATCCTCGGCCAAGATCAGGTTAGCTCGTGCCGCGTCCAGGGTATCCTGACTCGCTCGATTGCCCTGTTGTCGCACGGTGAGCATGTAATTAGCATCTTTCAGAGCATCCTGAGCCTGAGCTATCGCTCTCTGGGCCATGGCGCGAGCTTGCTCAGAGTACAACAGGTCGTCCAGCGCCTGTTGAGCTGCTACCAGGTCTGTCTGGGCCAAGATGGCCTGAGCTGAAAGCGAGGTTTGTTCTAGGCTGGCTAGCATCTCACCATCATCCACATAATCGCCCATTGCGACATTCACCACCTCGACCGTGCCACTCGTCTGGGAGGTCAGCACCGCGGATTGGTTGGCGCGCACTGTTCCAGTCGCCCCAACCGTTGCCGTAATCGCCCCGGTGGCAGCCTCCACCATCTGCAGATCAGAAGCCAAACTTGCCTGTTGAGATTGGCGATACGCCTGAATGGCAAAGTAGCCGCCTACGAGAACTACAATTACGATCGGGATCACGAACCAACGTTTCATGTTTACCAATCCTCCATCAAAGGCAGTAATGACCAGGGTTTACCACTCCCCAGGCGTGTGGCGACTGCCACACCCGCTCCGGTGAGCCATAGCAAGACTAAGACGACCCAGCCAAAGAACGGAATGCGGGTGATAGCGTAGATGATCGATGTCCCCAGTGCAAGGGACGTAAGTGGCGATCCTTCTGACCATCCAGCCTGGGAGAGCAATCCCCGACCAAGCTGGTAGGTGAGAGCCACCACCCCACCTAGGGATGCGAGGAAGAAAAACATCGCCAAGATTATCAGCAGAGGCATGGTGTGCAACGCCAATATTGAGAGCAACCCCACCACTGCTAGGACAATTGCCAGCAGGATTCCGACTACTAAATATCTCAACAATTGTCGCCATCCAATCGCTATCGCGTGCGCCATGTGGTGCACCCGACGCGGAACGAGATAGAGCACCAACACCCCGGCCATAAATTGGGTAACCAAACCGGCTAGCAACACGGCGATATTAACCTGTATGCCAGCATCCTGAACCAGAGCAAGACGCCAAGCGCGATGCGGAGTTCGAACCATACTCATTGATCCCAATGGGCGGCTCCACCAAGTTAAGTCACTGAGAAGCGCCGAGACGAACATGATTAACGCCGCGGCCAGGGCAATGATAACGACCATCATACGCCATCGCTTCATATAATTGCTTCCTCCTGCGATATCCCACTTGATAACAAAGAGATAACCCCATACAACGCGGGTGTTGCCAGTAAACCTAGAGCCAGGACCAATTCAGCCTCCAGACCAGCTGCAAGTTGAGACACCCAGGTGATAGCAATCCCGGAAAGTCCCAACAAGGCCTGGCTCGGAGAACGCACCATGGCGCTCAACCATTCCTCAATTCTAGCGAGAGAAATGGGTGAAATGGCTGTCACTAACATCTCCACCCGTGGCATAAGTAGCCAAAGGCCCAGGGCACCTGTCATCACCATCACCAACCTCACTCCATTCTGAACCCATTTAGACCATCGCCGGGTCTTCGCTAGACGGATTTGAACCTGCACCGCAAGATCGGGGGGATATGGTTCGGTGGGCATGGCCTCCAATAATTCATCCAGCCAATCAGCCATCTTCAGCCTCCATCCAAAGTCGCAGGACAGATTTGGCTCGGCGCAGATGCGTACGTACGGTGTTCAACGGGATTTCCAATGCGCTCGCGATATCGTTATACGAAAGACCGGCGTCATAGCGTAGCGCGATCACCATCCGATACTCCGGTCGTAGTTTTTTCACCCCACTAACCAGTCGCTCGAGTGCCTCCTTACGAGTCAACTGATCCTCAGGACCTGGCGCATGATCGGGCAAGACGATTTCTTCGCCACCCAGATCAGCGAAATCGAGGGGCGCCTTCTTACGCCATAGGTCGCGTGCCACATTGACCGCGATACGAACCAACCAAGGGCTCAACGGGCGGTCGGCGACATAGCGATGTATAGCTCGCCAGGCACGCAACCAGGCTTCTTGCACGATCGCCTCAGCCTCATTCTGATCGCTCGCCAGGCGACGGACAACTCGGTAAAGGTGTGGAGTGTACCGTTCTACAAGTAAATCAAACGCTGCCGGGTCGCCAGCTTGCGCTCTGCGAATCAGCTCAGCTTCTTCGACCCCCGGTTCTCCACTATTTGACACGCACAACCCCTGAAAAAGTTTCACTAGGATGAGGATTATTCTACCTTACCGGGAAAAATTTAACCCTGGATGGTGACAACTGTCATTCGGGAGCGTGACATTTTCGACTGATAAGGAACTACGTTGGTCTGTATGATCGGGGGGAAATACCGACGGAGGCACAGTTATGCAGGCCAATCCCAGCGAGGAACCTGTTATCGATCGTAAAGCTCGGATGAAAATCCCCTTCGAGGACCTGAAGGCGCGACCGGTTGATGAGCGGGTAAAGGATTTCGAACCCACCTTCATTCAACTTACTCCGGAGGAAGCCCGTCGTGCGGCTGAGCGGTGCATCCATTGTCCCGATCCTGCTCCCTGCTTCAAAGCTTGTCTTGTCCATAACAACATCCCAGCCGCAATGTGGCTTATCGAGCAAGGCGACTTCATCGGCGCCGCCGAAATATACCGCCAGACAAGCTCGATGCCTGAAATATGCGGGCGGGTGTGCCCACACGAAGCCCTATGCCAGGGCGCATGCCCGCGGGACAAACGTGGTGAGCCGGTAATAACTGGAGCGCTGGAGGCGTTCGTCACCGAATATCAGCGCCGGCACAGCAAAGTTGAGATCCCTGTCGGCGCTCCTACTGGAAAGCGCGTTGCCATCATCGGCTCAGGTCCCGCCGGATTGTCCTGCGCTGAGCAACTTGTCCAAAAGGGACACAGTGTGACCATCTATGAGGCTGCTCCCGCACTCGGTGGTTTGCTGCTCTATGGCATCCCCAATTTCAAGTTGCCAAAAGAAGTCGTCCAAGGAATAATCGGCGACCTCAAGCGCGCCGGGGTAAGTTTCATCACCAATACACGCATCGGTGAAAGCAAGACGATAGATGACCTGTTTGAGGAGGGTTATCAAGCCGTTTTCGTGGGCGTGGGCACACTCGTCGATGCCAAGATGGACGTCCCGGGAGTAGACCTGCCGGGCGTCTATCAAGCCACTGAGTTCCTCATTCGAGCTAACGTTGATCCCGACTATCTCCCATCTGACATGGGTACAAAGCCGGAAGTTGGTCGCAGGGTGGCCGTCATCGGCGGCGGCGACACCGCCTCCGACTGCCTGCGCAGCGCGCTGAGGTTGGGGGCTGAGGATGTCACCTGCCTATACCGCCGTACTGAAGCCGAGATGCCGGGCGGCAAGAAGGATCGTGAACTAGCCAGGGAGGAGGGCGCCAATTACCGCTTCCTCACCCAACCGATCAGATACATCGCTGGACCTAGTGGACGGGTGAGCGCGGTGGAATGTCTACAATGTGAACTGGGCGAGCTCGATGATAGCGGCCGCCGGCGCCCGATCCCGATTGAAGGTTCGAACTTTACCGTTGAGGCTGATACCGTGATCCTGGCCCTCGGCTACTGGCCCGACCCAATCATCGGAGATACTACCCCCGGCCTCGAGACGCACAAGTGGGGGCTGATCGTTGCCGATCCCGATACGGGGTCCACCTCCCGTCCAGGCGTCTTCGCCGGCGGCGATGCGGTTACCGGTCCCGACCTAGTGGCAACCGCCATGATCGCTGGTCGTAAGGCTGCCGCGGCCATCGACAAGTACCTCTCGGAAAAATAAGATCTGTACGGTTAAGACCAATCAACGCGGTTTTATCAACCTTCATATTATCCTCCACGCGTAGGGGCGCACGGTCGAAGATGCCGGGTGATTTACCCGGCCCGTGCGCCCCTACTTGACGGTTTACGACTGAAGAGGCGCACATCAAACTAAAGAGACTTTCTAACCCCGACGGGTCTCAATGTATTCTCCTAAGTGAGGCGGACTCCTTAAGACCCGTCGGGGTTTATTTTCTCGTCGATTATAATCACCTTTACTGACCACTAGCATAAAAATGTCTGGAACCAACACCCTGGAACTTACCACTAGTATAAAAACCGAAGCCTACCGCCTGGGCTTTGACTTGTTCGGCGTTACCAGGCCTTCTCCACCACCTCACCTCGATGTCTACCAACATTGGTTAACAGCCGGTCGACACGGCGGTATGGCTTACCTGGCGAGCGACCGTGCACTCCGACGGAGGGCTGATCCATGCCTGATATTGCCCGAATGCCGGTCCATCCTGGTGGTGGCCGTCAATTACTTACCCCAGCCCTCACAACCATCCATAGGACAGATCGGAGCGCGCGTTGCGGCTTACGCCCTGGGAGATGATTATCACGATGTGCTATTGGAGCGCCTTGAACACTTGGCTGCATTCGTCGAATTGCAAGTAAACCAATCCGTGCCCAACCGTATTTATATTGATACCGGTCCCATCCTCGAGCGCGAACTAGCCCAACGAGCCGGCTTGGGATGGATTGGCAAGAACACCTGCCTCATCAATCCACAAATCGGCTCTTATTTCATCCTCGGCGAGCTGCTACTGGGAATCGACCTTGAGCCTGACACCCCCTTCAGAAGCGATCGCTGTGGTAGCTGCACCCGCTGCATTGACGCCTGCCCCACTGGATGCATCCTACCAGACCGCACCCTGGATGCCCGGCGCTGCATTTCCTACCTTACCATCGAGGAGAAAGGAAACATCCCTGCAAACCTTCGATCGTCAATCGGTGGTTGGCTTTTTGGCTGCGACATCTGTCAACAGGTCTGCCCGTGGAACATGCGCTTCGCCGCTCCAACAAGCGATCCATCTTTTCAGCCACGCTCCTTTCTCGTGCAACCCGACGTAAATCTTTTCTTGTCATTAGCTCCTGGGTCGTGGACTCAATCCCTGCGAAACAGCCCCTTGCTACGACCAAAACGGCGTGGGTTAGTACGTAACGCCTCCATCGTAGCAGGCAACACAGGGGATCCCACCACAGTCCCGTCCCTTGTCAGGAATCTGCTATGCGACTCAGAACCCCTTGTACGAGCCTATGCCGCCTGGGCATTGGGCCAGATTGGCGGTGAGCAAGCACTTAAAACCCTCGAGCAAGCCAAGGGGATGGAGATTGAGCAAATCGTGATGGATGAGATCGAGGCTGCACTGGCCAGCCCTCCAATGGAAACGTAGTTCTCCCTCAGGGTCCTCTCCATAACAGTTTATTCACATGCCATACGCCCTACCATAACCCGCCATAACCGCCCTTTGGTGTTCGTCATTGGGCGGCTGTGGCGGAGAAATTTACCTGATAAGTGTTCTAGGGGCCTTCTGTCGCGGTCGGCGTATCAGTATCGTGGACCGATGTTGGAGTGGGAGTAGCGATGTTGACCGGGACAATAAGCTTCTGGCCAATCCAAATCGAATTTGGATCCTCGATCTCGTTCTCCTCGGCGATGGCCTCCGCTGTGCTGTTGAACATGGCGGCAATTGATTCCAGCGTATCATCAGGCTGGACCACGTACACAATCTTTTGTCCCGGCAATAAAGTTGCCGGTAAAGGCGTCGTTGTCGGTAGCTCAGTCCCCTCCACCGGAATGATCAATTCCTGACCAACGTAAATTGCATCTGGATCGGTAATATCGTTCACATACATTAAGAGCTGGATACCATCCAAGCCGAACTCCTCGGCGATTGACCACAGTGAGTCCCACTCTTCCACAATATAAGTGAGAGGTCCGGTCGGAGTAGGAGTCTCCGTGGGTGACACGGTATCAGTGATGGTTGGTGTATCTGTTGGCGGGTGAGGAGTGGCGGTCTGAGTTGGAGGCGGTGTGTCGGAAGCGAGAAAACCCGGCATCGCTGGCGGACTCTCCCCGGTCAACCAGAGCACGATCATGAACACTCCGACGACCAGGAGGACAACCGCCAACCCTCCAAGTAAAAGAGGGATCACCCGCTCTCGACGCCGCCTGTAGGCCTGGATCACGTCCGCTACATTTTCATCAGATTCAGGCATGTCTATCACTCCCTCCCCGAAAGGGCGTACGATCCAATCCCCTAACCTGATTCATTGTACCCGAAAATCATCCTCCGGGGAGTCCCTCATCCAGCCAGGTTCTTGGCAATATAGCCAACCAGCGACGATGAAGTTCAGCATATCTTGGATTACAGTTATCCACAACTCAGCATCGTGTCCACCAGATCCGATTACCAGCATGTGGGGGATACCGATCTCTTCCAATGTCTGACTCAGCTTTTCAACCTTGGCGCGAAACCCCACTTCCTGATTCCCCGCACTGAGAAAGATGTGACTGGGTAATGGGCTATCCTTGCGAACGATGACCAAAGGGTCGTACGGAGGCCGTGCGTAGTTCACGTGCAGCGCTGGACTGAGGGCAGCTACAATGTCGAACATATTTGGATGGCGAAAAGCGACCTCCAACGCCCAAACCCCACCGCGCGAGATCCCACCCAGCGCCCTTGCTTCCGGGCATATGTCGGTTCGGTAGGTACGATCGATATAGGACACCAATCCTTCCACCATTTCCGCTTCATAGGATCCTGGCCCACCGTCACTGCTGGTAAAGAGCGGTTCTGGTTGGCGGGGCATGACGATCATAAATGGCGGCCATTTGCCTGAGCCGATCCCTTCGTCGGCCAACCTGTCAACTCCTAGATCATCCCAATGAGACTCGTCGAAGGGGAAGCCATGCAGGAGATAGAGTACGGGGTAACGCTGATCGTCCTGAGCATAGCACGGTGGCAAATAAATACGCACCGGAATATGCTCGGGCAGAACGAAGCCAGGATAGGTCGTAACCTCAACCTGCCCGTATTTGTCTGTGCATACCGGAGTAGGGGTTGGGGAGGGTGTGAGGGTTGGAGAGGGTGTGGAGGTCGGCGTTTGGGTCGGAATCGCCGTGGGAGTAGCTGGCTGGATGGAAAGCTTAGGGGGTAGGAGCCGGGCAGACCGCGTCTCAAGCGTCAATGGAACGCGAGTACAACCAGTTGCCAGCGCCAGTGAAATTGCGATGCAAATCAGGCTCTTCAAACTACCTCCTTATGTTGTCCCAGCCCATTAAATCACCCCGTATTCAAGATAAAATGGTTGTAGACAAGGTTTCTCTCTGATCCGTCTCCAGGACTTCCCAATCGGTTTCCACAAATCCACTCCCGAAATCTGCACCCATTTACCGCACTTTATGATACCCCACTTCTACTCTGGGATGTGATGAGATTAGCCCTAACCCGGACAAGCCGGAACCAAACAGGGATTACCTTGAAATGATAGCGTATGTTGATGTATATTCGCGCAACCCAAGTAAGAAGCTGGAGTTGAGCGAT
>Ga0209986_10000582_pt1 | contig 35514 bp, 34 predicted proteins | sample BlataG_FD_183168 | JGI IMG/M metagenome (GOLD analysis project Ga0209986, IMG submission 183168) | Deep subsurface microbial communities from Black Sea to uncover new lineages of life (NeLLi) - Black_00105 metaG (SPAdes) (version 2) | ecosystem: Environmental > Aquatic > Marine > Oceanic >... | reverse complement strand
GTGCTCCTCCTCCTCCTCCTCCTCCTGAGGAGAGTCATGGAGACGGGGAGAACACTGTGTCGGTGGCATTTAGTGTGGTGCAGTATGAGACTGAGCGGGGAAAGAGGAGAGGAGTTGCAACTGGATGGATGGAAGATATATTGCTACATGGAAACTTCCTCACTGATAGGGATAGTAGTAATGGTTCTAATGGTACTAATGATCATACATCCATTTCTCCTAGTAGTGGTTGTAGGAAGAGGAAGATTCCAATATTCTTCAGAAGTGGGGGAGTGTTCCGTCCACATAGGGATCTCTCCAAACCAATGATTATGATAGGACCAGGCACAGGAGTAGCTCCTTTCATTGGCTTTTTGCAACAACGCCACCATTTGTTAAATGCATCATCAAGCGATAATAATAGCAGCAATGTTGCTCCATGTTGGTTGTTCTTTGGTTGTCGTCACCCCAACCAAGATTATCTGTATGAGTCTGAACTAAAGCAGTTTAAGAGTGAAGGTACATTGGACAATCTCCTGGTTGCATTCAGTAGATTGGGATCTGAAAAGGTGTATGTACAACATCTGATGATGAAGCACAAAGAAGAGCTGAAGAGGATGATTGATGAGGATGGGGGATATGTGTATGTGTGTGGGGATGGGGCTAATATGGCAAGAGATGTGCATAGTGCACTGGTGGAGATTGTGGGTGGAGGGGATGCTGGTGGTGGGGTGGAGAAGTTGGGGGAGATGACGAGGGAGGGGAGGTATGTCAGAGACATTTGGAGTTGAAGAGAGGAGAGGAAGAGAGAAAAGAAGAGGAGGGGAGAGAAGAAGAGACAGCCTTTTTCCAAAATGATAATGGGGTCCGGATATTGCATTCGATACTATTTCGTCCTACTTTAAGAATAGACAAGTGATACAAATACATAACATAATCATAGTATGGTGAATTCTAAACGGTTGCTGCTTCTAGGTGGCAGTGCCTTGGTATTAATCAAATTGATCAAATCTGCCCTTCAAGGAGTGGGAAAGACGGCGTATGATGGCTTGAACAGTGTCGTATCGTATAGTTCAAAGATGATCGCGGGTTAGTCATCGTCACTGGTTGTTGCAAATACTCTCAAACACAACTCGTCATCTCATCTCCCACCGACTCCCTCACTCGCTCCTCTCTCCCTACCCAACTCACAGCTGCAAGAGCTATGGAAAGCAAAGAACCACGCCCCCTCATCAATGATCCACTAGCAGAAACACTAGCAGGTCCCAAAGCTATGGAAGCCGCCAAGACCAGAGCTCAGAAAGCTCCAGAAGGCAGTGGGCGTAAATACAAAATCGGCATGATGGCCATCCGTACCAAGTGGTTTGATGATCAGTTAGAGGCAGCCCTCGGCATGCCCAGCACCGTGAACTCTACCACTACTGATTACATATACAGACCAAACTTATCATCACTACCACCACCACCATCATCATCTAAACCATCCTCCCCCACCTCTTCTAGATCTCTCCTCCCAAGGCAGGTGGTCGTATTAGGAGCAGGGATGGACACTCGCCCCTGGCGCCTTCACCTCCCTTCTTCCCTCAGCTGGTTTGAAGTTGACAATGCTGACGTGTTAGAAACTAAGAGAACCATCTTGACTGAAGCAGGAGCGGAATTTGGTGATGTTTTTGGCTCCCCAATGCACAGGAGCAGCTCTGCCAATACGCTGATGGCAGATAAAATCGGCAGATTGGGGCACGGGAGTGCTAGAACGGCCATCCCTTTGAGAGCTGAGATGTGGGAGGGTGTTGTTGCTGACCTCAGCGTCCCTGGATGGAGTGGAGCTCTGGCCAATTCAGGACACCGACCCAGTCAGCCAACCATCTGGGTGTTGGAGGGGCTGTTGATGTACCTAGAACCAGTAGCTGTCAATGCCTTGTTTAAAGAAATGGCATCAGCATCAGCACCTGGCAGCCTGGCAGTGTTTATGAGCGTGACTGAGGATGTTCTGAGTGATATAAAAAGTAAAGGACCTTCTTCTTCTGAATTGATGAAATCGTGGAAATTTGGGTGTCCCAGAGATCCGGAGGAGTGGTTGAGAGGGGTGGGGTGGAAGGTGGAGCTGACCATGACCAGGGCTGATATGGCTAGTGCACTGAGGTTGGATCCTAATATGTGTACATTTAGGGCCGATAAAGAGTGGGAGCAAGCTAGGAGGAGTTTGTTCATGGTGGCTACTCCTGTTGAAGATGGAGGGGGGGAGTAGGAGGGGGAATGTCCAGGGCCATGACCCGAGAGCGTATATATACGCTATGGGAATGGAATTTTGGGAGGGGTGTGGCGAAATCGTGGCAGATGCCTGCTCACCAAAGGCATTGCAACAGCCATATCTTTGCAGCAAGGTATTATTTCGACATTCTGTCTTCAGTATGAGATTTCTGATACTCTGTAAATACTATGCGCTAACTTTGGTGGAATTCTTTGAAGATGAACTGATGGACCCCAGAGAGAGAGATGCTTAGCCCTCCATTGATATTACTCCAACACCAAGGCCAGAACCTGGCAGTACAGATGTAATTGTGGATATTACAGTAGAGCCAGATATTTCTTAAAAATGAGTTCCTCTTGTTCAAGATTTGGATGATGATCCAAGGCTCATTTTCACACCTGAACAATGGGGAGATATTATTGTTAAGCCACCATCAACAACTCCACAATGTGAAGTTGGGGAAATCAAGTGCAACCCATCGTCTATCTGGCCATGCGCAGATTGCATCAATCCTCTTGAAGATGCCGACCACTGTGGCTCATGCGAAAGCAAGTGTACTGGAGGGGATCATTGTGTGGGTGGAGAATGCATTCCTCCTGTCGACCCCAAAAAGACTCTTTGAATGCGCCCCATTGAGCAGACGCATTGTGAGGATGGGTGCTTCAATCTCTTGACTTCCGACACCCACTGTGGCGCCTGCCTCCAGCAGTGTAAATCTGGTCAAGTCTGCAGTGGAGGTGAATGTATCCCAGCCTGTGCTGACCTGGAAACCAGGTGCAGGAGCATCTCAGGCTACTACTGCATTAACACCCTCTGGAATAAGGAGAATTCTGGGGCCTGCGGTAACAGTTGCGCTGCGAATGAAACCTGCTCATTCGGCAAGTGTGTGGCCAACTGTGCAAGTGGACAGGCACGGTGCACAAAACTAGCACTAGTTACATATGTGCCAACCTTCTGATCAACAGTGCCAACTGTGGAGCGTGTGGGCGCCAGTGTAGCCAAGTTCAGTATTGTCAAAATGATAGATGCCTCAGCCCACACCAACCCAATCTGACGCCAATGCCAACGCCAGCGCCCAAACCCATCCTACCTCCCAAGGACTCTTGCGGTGGGTGCGCTTTTAATGATATTTGCATTGACAAGACGTGTGTCACAGCCGGAAGTGGCTGCACCGGTAAAGGCCTATGTGAGATTTGTGGCTCTAGGGGCCGTACCTGTAAATTTAATAGATCCAACATCGTAGCTGGCACACAAATCGTCTGCAGCAATGGTATCTCTCAATAACGTGATACTTGTGGATGCATTGGTCACAGATTGCAAGGATCCTGCCCTGCCAGTAAGTTGTATGCATGACTGGTGTTGCTAGAATAAATGTGAGCATCCCTGAGTTCTTAGCTGAGCAACTACAGTGGAAGGTAACTAATGAACAAATTCATTTTGTTCAGATTTGCTTATCTTCTCCAAGCAATTTTCTCGGGGAGCTCCTTTCTCTATCATGGTCTTGACAAGTAGAGATTCCCTGGACCTTTCCATTTTGCCGCCCGACTTAACTACAATATTTTTTTCTTCCCAAGCCCATCAATTTTACTGACCTAATACCTGTCAAGTATCGATATTGGTTACTTGAGGTAAAACTTGAAATACTTGAACGTGTGACTTTTTAATGTGTATCCCGTGTCAAGTTGTGTAAAGAAATGCAGCTTATGTAAGAGAAGTATGAAATAGTGATAGCATCGGTATGAATAGATAGATAGATAGATAATACTGGAGGAGAGAGATGAGGGCAGGCATGGCGTCGGGGAGAGATGCTGGGCGGGTAGTCGTGGGGTTAGAGAATAAAAACAGTGAAGGAACAGAGATTTATGCCAAATAATGGAACCGTAAGAACAATTATCGAGTCTGTAGTAATAAGTATCCAGGTTTACAAGGTATTAGAGCCAACGTGTGATCAGTTAAAATAAATCATGGACTTCAAAGGGCAAAAGTTATCGGAAATGATAGCAGGAATCGTAGTAACAGTAGGAACAATATTAGCCTTCTGTATAGGGTATTTGATGCAAGATTTCCTGTTAGCTATGGGATTATTTGGTGGATCAACATTGGTCGCAGTGGTTGCCACCGCCTTTGACTGGCCATTCTATAACAAGCACCCCATTGCCTTCCTACCACCCAGCCGAGCTCCAGCGCCTTATAGTGACCCTAGCAATATTATACCTAAACCATCAAAGAAGAAAAGAAAGGCTAGCTGGAAAAACCTGTGGAACTTCTTGTAGTGAGTTGAGTGCAGGCGAGTTGGGAGTGATGATGAAGGAGCTTGATGATGAGTTGATAAAAACAAATTGTGTACCGTGTACCCATTTAATAATTACAAATTTGTGCTTGTACACATTTTATTAATTAAGATCGCTCGTATTCCCATTCGATCATTACGTGCAGACTTCAAAGCTACTGACAGAATTGATCAGACATTTCATCCCCATTCTCTTGCATTTCTGGCAGCTTATTAGACATGTTGTTCACTTTCATCGCCCAGAATACATCGATTTATAACAATCACGCAGTAAAAGCTTGCAAAATTCCTCCAGCCAAGTTCAAAACCTGCCATCTTCGCTGCTCCGCCTCCCAACAACAGCAAACCACACAACCCAAGAAGAAGAAATCAAGATTCACCCTAGAACTCACAGGTGACCCAGTTCCCTTCTCCCCCAACAACCAACCCAAGGCACAAGCACATCCACACAAGCAACCACCTATCCTCATCCTCCCAGGCTTCGGCAACAACTCTATTGATTACACATGCCCTTTTGGAGATGAAGACCGGGCCTTGGCAACTGCCCTCAAATCCAGAGGATTCCGTGTCTACTGCCTTCCCTTAGAAAGGCTAGACTGGATTAAAGTAGGTAAAATGATATTTTCTCTAGATTTCTGGAAGACCAAGTGCACAGTACAACAGGGATACAATTGGTACTTGCAAAGTATACACAACATGGTGGAGATGATACAAAAAGAGACTGGGGGTGATTGCAAGGTGGATATTGTAGCTCATTCTGCTGGTGGTTGGTTGGCTAGGGCATACATTGCTGGATACACTGGATCTAATGAAAATCATAATGTCTTATTGTCATCAGGAGGACAAGGCAATGCAAGGGCAATATTCTCGTCAGATAGCTATGATGATGCCAATTGTAGTGATACACCAACTCCTCAACCACATCCAGCTATAAGGGCTCTGGTAACCTTGGGCACCCCTCACTCCCCACCTCTAGCAGGCACCATCAAAGACAGGACTGGTGGCGCTCTCACTTGGCTGGACACTACGTTCCCGGGCGCATTTTTCAAAGACCAAGGTGTACGCTACATCTCAGTAGGAGGGTCCTTCATTACAGGAAACAAGGACCAAGAGAAGTTCAAAACCCTGGCTGGCTATGCACACGACAGTTACTATGAAGTGTGTGGACAAGGTCAAGGAGTAGATGGAGATGCAATTGTACCGCTGTGTAGTGCATTGTTGGATGGAGCTAATGAGCAGGTGGTACTACCGGGAGTGGTTCATAGTATGAGTAGGATTGGTAATTTTGAAGAGGCGGGGGAGTGGCCTTGGTACGGGGATGACGAGGTGGTGGATTCGTGGTTGAAGTACCTTGTTGTGGATGGGTAGGTTGTTGTTGTTGATGATACATAGGGGGGTGTTGATTTACATGAGAAGTAAAACATATTATTAAGTGTCCTTCTTTGTACTTGTACTACTCCCTTTTGTCTCCTTCTCTTGTTTAGTTTCCTTGTTAGCAGCCAATCTAGCCTTGTAGATCAATTCTTTTCTCTTCATTGTCACCATCAACCCAGCTGATGCGATGAGATAGTTCATGAGAACAACAAACATGATGAAAAGGAGAGGGGCAGACCATACTGCTGAGATGAATTGGCCGTCTGTTGTGAAGTAGTTTTGTTGGGAAAATAAGGTCCAGTGGTGCATAAGAAAAGTGTTAATGTATTCTGAGCTGTATATTGCTATCACTGTAAAGGAATTGCGTTGATATAGGGGTGTTAAATGATGTTAGTGAGATGTGGTTGGAAAGAAAAAAAGGGTGAGAAGGTTGTTGATTGAGTTGTGTTTGTCGGTGTTGCAGCCCACAATGGTTCACTCTCATAGTACGTACTTGAGAGGAAGAAAATAAAGCCTTGCGCGGCAAAATTGCGTCTTTGTGATAAAACTAGGAGGAATAAAATGAGGTGGAAGGATAGTATAGCTAGTATCCAAGGTTCCTGTATGTATTGAAAAGGGGAAGAAAGGGCTGGGTGGTTTGGAATACGAAGACGGAATACGTTGCGGTCGTTCATTCTCTCTGTGTTTGTTGACAACTCACCGTCCAGTTTACTGCGTGATAGAACGCCTTGAAAGATTCTATGGTTGAAGGACCTCTACTGACATGCTTCCATTTTTGCTTAAAGTCGTTGATCACCTCGGTGTGAGCATCGGAAAGCTGCTTCCAAATGTCATCCATGTTGATGCTGATCTGTTTCCCCAACTCGATGTATTAATCTCAATGCAATATGTCAATATACTTAATGGATAAGTGATTACAAATTCAATACAAATCAATTGACGGATGCTGAGTTTTGGGGCTTGTGTTCGAATTCAAAGACTTCTTCTTGACGTTGGAGGAGCGGGCAGTCTGAACAAAACCCTGAACTTAACCAGCCGAGACAAATATAGTTCCTTTGAATCATATGCACAGAATAGTAGAGTCGTCATGCATTTGAATGCTATTCAGCTGAAAACAAGCGGAATAAATCAACAAATTGTTCATTTCAGATCAATAAGTCCGCAACTCTTTTCTTTTCAACGGAATTCAGCACCACCACATCATCCTAGAACCAAGCGTAGCAGTGTATTAGTATCATCATCAACCCCCGAGTCTGATGGCGACAGCGATGCATTCAAAGCCTCGAACGACCCAACGGTTGAGGAAGCAGCTCGCACTCTGCAAGATATCATGAATCTCTTTCAAGACGGCACACTAGAACCCATAACTGCCTATCTACCACAAAGATGTATAGATGCATGCTTGAACAGAAGGAAATCCCAAATTCGATCAGTTTTAGAACAACAACAGCAGCAGCAGCAGCAGAAAGGCACTGCTCCACCCACCTCCTCGTCCTCCGCTTCACCATCAAGCAATAACAACAGAGACAGCGACCTCAACTTCCTCCAAATCCTAGATCTATCCCAACCATTTGACCTCTCCTTTGACTCCTACGCCTACCGAGGTCTCATTCTTTCTCCTCCACAATCAATCCAATTCCTCTCCTCTCTCCTCCTCTCTCCAGACCGCTTTGTCTCCCGGTTCCACGTCACTGCCCACACCGGCGAAGAAATGACCCTACTTGTAGAGGCAGCTGCTGAAGATGAACTAGAACCCAAATACAGAGGAATAAGAGTGGTAAAAAGATGGTTTCTCAAGAAGATTAGCGGAGAACCGTCATGGACTGATATTCCAACGTGTCCTAGTAATGACATTGGCCCAGAGTCAGTGGTCTTAGCGCAATGTCAAGCATTGCGATTGGGAAATGCAGCTGGTGTGTTTTCTTTTGCCAGTCCAGACAATGCAGCAGCAACTGGTCCTTTGGATAGATTTGAGGTAATGTTGAGATCTGCTACTCCTTACAATGTCCTTTGGGAACATTCACGTAGTGAGATTCTACGTAGTGCCCAGTTTCCTAGGTATAGGACTGTAGTACTAGTAGGCATCCAAGTTGATAGCAACAATAACAGCAAGGATAGAGGAAGAATATTGGGAGGGAGAGGAGGGCTGGGAGTGCCCAATGCAGGTGATACAAAGGATGCCAATATAGATAGATATGTCTTTGCTTGGTCTGTATCTCTCCAACAAGATGAGAAGAGTCAGTATTATAATTGCTGGATGACAGATTCTGTACAATTGGTTGGGTGACGACTTGTAAATGTATACACACATATATATATACATACATTAGACCTTGGTGCATGTCTTTCACTACATACTGCTTAAAGTCAAATGAGAGAATGCTGACTACATGCATGTAGAGAGGAGAAGAACAAAACATGTCTGCTTCTTCTCCCTTCTTTTTCTTTTATAAGAAGTTCATTGCCATGGCAGCATCCTTGTTGACAGGAATAGCAGCACCGGCACCTCCCTCCTTATTAGCGCCACCTCCACCTCCTTCTTCTCCTCCTCCTGTTCCATCTCCCTCCAACTCAATCCTCAGATCTTCATACTCCTGAACCTTCCCAGTAGACAGAAACTCATCCACCTTCTCCTTGGTCTTTTTCCCAATACCTTTCACATCAATCTGCTTGCTCGAAGTAAGCTTCGTTGCGCCCATCGCAGTAATGGCCTCGGCCAGCTTTGAGTATGGAGCTGCCTTGTAAAACCACTTGTTGTCCGCGTTGGCATGTTTTCTGAGGAAGTTGGCAAACTTGGTGAAGTAGATGATGACCTTGTCGTTGTCTTCCATCTCTGGGGGGGACCTGTAATGAAAGAGGGAAAATAAAAAGGGAAAGGAGGGGAGGGATTAGTCATCACTGTGACTAGGGGGAGAGGAATAACAACAGATCAAAGATAAAGAGAGAGAAAAGAGAGAGGGAGAAAAAGAGATATCTATCAATATCATCACTCATGCGCACCAAAGGAAGAAAGATATCTACTACTATTACTATTATGTCCGTACCCAAATACATCTTCAGGAATCATAAACTTCAATCCTACTGTATGCGCAAACACTTTATCAGAATCAGAGCTATCCAGGATATCCCCGTCCCTCCCAGCTGCATCTCCGACATAAAAACTACCCCTTATATCAGGAGCCACCCCCCCACTCATATTCTCACAGAAAAACTTCCACATCCCATCACTAGGCTTCCTATAATCATCTTTACTGGTAGCAAGAAGCACTTGAAAAGGGATGTCTGTACCACAGCGCTGGGAGATGGCAGCAACGACATTGTCCACCCGACCTCGTACCTTGGCAGAGGCATCCCCGTCGAGTGCAGTCTTGATGCTGCCTTGGTTGGAGAAGATGATGAATTGGTAGCCTTGGTTGTGGAACTCTTTGATTTTAGAGGGGACGGTGTCGTTGAAGAAGAGCCAGTCGTTGACATCTAGGGCGAAGGCTCTAGTGGGGGATTTGTAGGTGACGAGAGTGCCATCGAGATCAAAGGCGGCAATCTTGGTGGCACCCTGGGCGGTTGGGTTGGGTTTGTAGAGGAGGTTGCCGTTGGTGGGGTGGGCTATCCAGCCGTTGTCAAGAGGGGTGGGTTCGGTGATCTTGGGTTTCTTTGGTTTGGCTGCTCTCTTTGGCTTGACAGAGCCATCGGCATCTTCGGTGGCTGTGGGGTGGGGAGGGAAGGAGTGGAGGGAAATGTGATCAGGAGGGTGTTTCGAAAGGACAGAGGTGGTCAGGTTGAGATGTGCTTGCAAATATTGGTATGAATATGGGGCGTACCTTTCTTCTTGGTTCCAGTCATCTTCTTAGGCTTCTTCTTGGGTTTCTCTTCATCATAGTCGGAACCATCATAATCGAAAGGTTGTTCCTCGTCAGAGTACTTTGGCATCTTGAATATGCTTGGTATTTGCTGCAAAGATCGTCAGAAGAACAAACATTTCATTTTAGTGAACTCAAAGTGGAGATCAAAAGCTTAAGCTGTGAAAGAGAGGGAGATGTCATCGTAACCGCTCCCATTTGGCCTTCGGGAATCAGACCCATTTTCTCAAAGAATAACAAGACCATTGATAGCTTCATTGTTGTTTAATAATTGCTCTGGCATATGTACACATGACCAGGCCGTTCTAAACACAAAGAATAGACATCCAAGTAAACAAACCCATTTTTAACTTGGAGGGCTGATGCCTCTTCTCGCTCGCTTGAGAGAGGGGGTGGAGATCAGATTGCAAACGTTGACCAGAACTGAGGGTAAATTTGAACATTAAGCTTGCAAGGAAATTCGACAAATTGGCACCCTATTTTCAGACATCTATACAACTATGTACTTAAGATACTATGTATGATGCTGTTGCTCATCAGACAAGGTATTTTACAGCTAAGGTTGAAAAGTAAAGGCAAAGATCAATGACACATCGCTTTAAAAGAAGAAAGCTTGAAGATTTCCTCCTTAGATTCAAGCCCCTCATCATAACATTGCTCACATTTGCGTTCATCGCATTCACATATCCTATCATCTCTCCACCAACCTTGTTTGGCCACACATCATCGTCGCCATCTCTCCTCTTCCCCACACGGACACCATCATCTCTCTGCTCCCCCTCCGACCTCCAAGCCTCCACCCCTCTCACCAACATCACCACCACAGAATCATGCAGTCATTACCTCCAACAAGCCACCATAGCCCCCCAAAAACTAAAACACAATAACTCTTATATTAATTCCAAACCAGCACTACTTTTATTCCACCACCTCCACAAGGCAGGTGGATCCACTCTCTGCAACCTCGCTCAACTCAACATGTTCACAGAAAGCATTACCCTCCCCAATAGAAACGACAGCTGGAACACTAATTGCATCCCTTACCAAATAATGACAGGAATGCATCCAACTCTGGGCAAAGGAGGAGGCGCATGTTGGCTGGCAAACACCCCCCCACCTCTCTTTAGAACCTTACCCAGCCGGGTAGCCCCACTCAACTTTGTTGCATCAGAGGGTGCCCTCCCAGATGCCATTCCCCTGGATATACTGTCATCTATTGCTTTGGTAACAATGTTGAGAAATCCTTTAGATAGAGTCGTGTCATCATATAAATGGTGGAAATATATGACCAAGCATTGGCCTCTGCATCTAGTTGCTGAATGTAGGGCATACGTGGCACCACCCAATGCGACATTTGAAGAATGGCTGACCAAGTACTACCCTGACAATTGGATGACAAGGGAGCTAGCTGGGGCTTCTTATCTGTTGAAAAAGGGAGGGGCTGCTGCTGCGTTGAGTTTGTTGGAAGAAAAAAATCAAGAAGAAGGGGAGGAGGAGGAAGTATTGAGAAAGATGAAACAAGAACCAGTTGGACCAGATGAACTGGAAAAAGCCAAAGCTAGACTACACCTTTTTTCTGCTATATTATTAACAGAGAAGTGGGACGAAAGTGTGAAGCTAATGAACAAATTGTTCGGCTGGAAAGAGCTAGATTACATGAAGCATAGAAAAGGGAGTAGAGAAAACACATCGGCACAGCAGGAGCTGTCTCCTGAGACATTAGAATTATTAAAGAAGAGGAATACTTTGGACATGCAGCTCTATGAGTATGCTGTGCACCTTCATAATAATCAAGTTTCAACTTTGTAATATATATAGCATCAGTAGTATGTAATGTTATTAAAGGATTCCCACGCACAGGAGAGAGGGGTCGCTGCGTGTAGTCCTCCTTCTAATCATGTTACTGTTATTACATCGAGCGAATTGCGAACCACTATTACTATTACTATTACTATTACTATTACGAACACTACCTCCCTTCTTCTTCTTCTTCTTCCCAGTGGAATCTTCTGACAGCTTCTTCTACCACAGGTATTATATTAGGCACCAATTTTTCTATCTTATATAACTCATCAGCTGACCACCACTCTGCTGCTAAAACATCTCCACCTACTGTTGGTTCTTGCCAAGGGTTTTCCAATCTTGCTGCTACCTCCACTATGGCATAATGGAAGTTGATGGTGTTGTTAGAATCTCTGGTGATGACATCTACTGCAGTGAAGGGAGTGGGATAGTCTAGAGAGATAGAAACTGGGCCACCTCCGTTGTTGCTATCAGAAGGTAGGGTTGTGGAAGATGGAGGAGGAGAGGTGGATGATGACAGTGACGGTGGTGTTGGAGAGGTGGTGCATCTAAGTTTCAGTCCTATTTCTTCCTCTGCTTCTCTCATTGCACATTCAACTAGAGTCTCTCCCAGTTCTTGACTACCTCCACAAAATGACCACCAGCCCTTGTTGGGGGCTTTTCCTCTTTTGATGAGGAGGACTTGAGGAGAAGAAGAGGTGGCTGGTTGGCGTCTGAAAATGACAACCCCGACGCCAACTCTCGGTTCATTTGGGTAATCCCTGGTCTTTGAAGAGAGTGCTCTAGTTGTAGACAGACTTCGTGTCGAACCCCGTAGTATGTGTCTGATGAATTGTTGCACTGATGCCATTTTATTCCGAGAAAGAATTTGATCTGATCTGTATCTAGATGCTGCGCTATTGTGCCGACTTTTCCTGACAAAGTTATCCGACATCACCTTCTATACATCAAGTTTAATTTAATTCAACTGCTTCTTCTTCTCTTCCACCAAGGCCAATTCCTTCTTCTCTCTACTCCTCATCTCCGCATACGTCTCGTACATTATAGATATCGCCCTTATAAAACTAGCTGCATCTTCCAACGATCTAAACATCCTTGATCTAACATGAATAGATACCATAGACTCCAACTGCATCTGGCACTTCTCATCACACTTGGGGCACTCAATATACATGTTATGCTCACATTTAGGCCCATCTATTCCCAGCGCCAGAGTCTGCATGGCCCCAAGTCTATCCTCAGGGCCAGGGTCAAAGTATTGCAGGTCTGGATAAAACAGAGATTTCCCGGGATCTGTTACTGCATACCCTGCCTGCCACAGGCATATAGTAATAAAAGCATCTCCCCCAGTAGAGTGGAGAGACTGGGTACACTGCTCCATGAATTCCAGACTGACAGCTCTCATCATCCCGATGGACAAGATCCCACCAGCTCCACCATGCATTGAATAAATTGTCTCTGGATAGCGTGGAATGTCGCAGTATTCATTAAAGTAGTGAGGAACTGCCTCACAGAGCAGCTTGGGTGTGCAGGGGCAGCCTTTGGGAGCGGGGAAAGAGGGCTGCATCCCCTCAAACTCAGTTTCATTGAAATGACAAGGCAAGCAGCGGGGAGCCGCTTTATTGGGGTGAGTACCATCTCCAGGAAATTTCCCTGAAGGATCTGGCCACCATAAATGATCACTAATGAAGTAGGGCATGTCAGGGTCGAAATCTTCCAGCAATCTTATGACGGCATCAGGGAAGAAGATCGTGTCGTCATCCATGTATAGAAGCCATTTATAACTATCTCCAAAGTGTCTATGTGCTAAGAAAGGGACTAGGCCAGCCCGAGAGTCTCCTGGATATAGACTTCTCCTATATGGTGTGTCATCAGGGTACCAAGACCAGGTTTCATTGTGCATGGCAGCTTCCTGGATGACGTCAAGGGGTGGAGGGTCGGAGTGGGCGATAAAAGTGCGCATGACGCCCTTTCTCCAGATTCTGCTGGCTTTGGCAACGGATAAATGGGCTACGTCTGCTGGGAAGGCTATGACGATGTCTTCTAGTTTGACTGGGTATTTCGTCTTTGACTGGGCCGTGGTGGTGGTGGAGGTGCAGGTGATGAGGAGGAGAAAGAAGAGGAGGGGCGGGAGGTGGGCGAGGAATGATGACGCGCCTTGACAGGTCATGATCCTGGGTAACAAGAGATGTTGTGGTGTTTGCGCTGTTATATGCACGGTATATAAGAAAGTATTCAAGTGTAGATGCTACAAAATTCGTCAGAGAGGTCTGTCTTTAGCGACGAAATTGTCAAAAATTAGATAGATATATTTATTTTAGGCTTGATTGATACGTCGGCAGCATATAACTACACATTATTTCTAACGATACACGCTGGTATACATAACATATCTAGAAAACTATGTCTCATTATTTCCGAATACACTCCTTTTCCTTCCTTTCCCTGCCAACCGACGCCTCTCTCGGGAGCTCTTCCTCTTTTCACCTCCCAACCCTTGCGATTGTCCAAACATCCATTGGCCCTGAAGGAATACCATCATCCAGCACTGCCCTTGCTGCTGCCTTACCTACCGCCTCAACTTTCACTGGAGGCACAAATGCAGCCCCTATAATAGGTATTTCGGCCAGTGTCTTTGATGGCAACATGTTCATTGCTCCAGCAAGGGGAGAACCTATGAGCCCCAATGGAACCGTCATCGACCCCGCCTTTCTATTCCCATAAATAAACCCTGGTTTTAAATACACGCCTCCAGTTGGGTACAATTCTTTCAATTTCTCCTCTGCATCTCTTTTCCCTTTGAAATAGCCCTTTAACAGGAAATCTTGGGCATGCCATCCCCCAGGGAATTTATAATCATGCACACTAATAAAGGCAAACCTAGGGACTCCTTCTTCTGCAGCTGCTTCTATTAGGTTTATATTAGCCTGCCCGCATATTTTGTACATTAGTTCATTGGAACCGAATGTGCCTAGTGTCGATACTATTCCAGTTATTGATTTATCTTTCAACAGCTCTCTCCAGGGTTGATTGGCGTCCAGAGCATCCCCCCTGACCCATTGGACGTGGTCTGCCCAAGGAGCAGTGAGAGAGGCTGGTCTGCCTGACCTGTTGATTGAAGTGACCTGGGCTCCCATGTTGAGGGCATTTTCACATACTCTAGTGCCAACGAAGCCATTGCCTCCAAATACGAGGATGTGTGGAGGAGAAGGGGGCGGGGGCGGAGAGGAGGAGGAGGAGGAGGAGGATGGGGCCTCGGAGGAGAAGGTGCGACTTGTAGGGGTTGATTGGAATCTGGATGTAGATGGTGCGAATAATGTGAACATGGATGCACATGTTGAGGCTGCAATGGACGAAGAACCCAGCCTGAATACATCTGTGATCACTTTCTGACTCTGACCTAGCATCCTGTCTTGAACCTTTTCTATTATTCAATTAGTAGTTTCTTGAGCAAATTGTGTGTAGACATAAATTGTGAATATGTAACTTGAAGATGCATTTCCTGCCCATAAATATACCTCTGGACACCCTCCCTCTGTCCCTCTCTCCTCTTCTCGGCAGCTCTCGCGATACTGATTTGAAAAGTGGGGTGTGCAGGCAACAGCTTTTAACTGGCAATCTCGGCATATAATGTAGCCAAACTTTACAATTTTGAGTATAGCTGCAGCAACAAAGTAATATGTGTGAAAAATCAGTAAAGACGGCTATCCTATGCCGTCCTGTTGTCTTGGAAGATCGGTTAGCATTTGGCTGTTTAAACTCCTTCCCTTTGCTAAAAATCAGCAAGTCTTCCGATCACGACACAACTCAAGTGCATATAGGTGAAGATATCTTCACTCCCGGCTCTTTCTACGGATATGAGGGCCAAGGCCTTCACCCCGACCATCTCCCCGTCAAGGAAATAGACCCACTGCTCACTGCACTCTTCAATGGCGAGTCAGCAGCCATCATTGCCTATGGTGCGACTGGTTCTGGCAAGTCCCACTTCATTGGAACCAACTCCATACTAGAAGACCCCTCCTCCTCCTATTCCACCAATATTCCCCCCAACCCCCACTCTGCCCTCAACTACATTGCCGATCGCCTCTGGATCTTGGCACATCAACGTGGCGGCATTGACCGTGTCCTCAAGGTAGATGTCTCCATGGTTGAAATATACCGAGAAGGCAACCAGAGAGAACAATTATTCAACCTACTAGGCTTTAGAGAAAAGATCACCCGCACTACTTCTTCTTCTTCCTCCTCTTCCAGCACCGCTATTTGGAAACCAGTCTCCAACAAGGAGGAGCTGCTGCATACATTGGCTGAAGGTGCTGCAATCAGGTATACTGATTGCAATGGCATCAATCTGAGATCTAGCAGATCACATGCTGTTATTACCATTCGCATTGCGTATACATTTGAGGAGAAGACGGTAAGTGCCAAATTGATGTTGGTGGACTTGGCTGGTAGTGAGAGAGCTGCTGGTGCAATGCATGGAATGGCAATGGCAGGGGGAGGAGCTGTTGCTGTAGCTGTGACTGCCACCACTCCTCAAAAGACTCCAATTGCATTTGCAGGGGTACAGTCAGTACAGGCAACACCACCACCACAACAACAACAACAGCAAGTGTCACCAGCCAACACTCCATCGTCCCCAGCACCCAGTTTTTCTACCCCCATGTCTCGATTAGCAACCAGCAATGCTAGTAATCCCTTCCCTGCTACCAACAACAACCACAACAACAAGAATACAATGAGTCGCATTCCTCGCACTCCAGCCTCTGCCTTTTCTTCAATACCAATGACAGCACCGCATACTAGTACTCTTCAAAAGCAAGGTGCTGGTATCAATCTTGGTTTATTTCACCTAGGGAGGTTGGTTGAATCACTTGCACAGGGTGCCTCCCAACAAGCTGGCATGTACAGAAACAGTGAGCTCACCAAACTACTGCAGCCAGCTCTCGGTGGAGGTAAAGATGGCAATGGCGGTGGTTGCAATACCCTGATGGTCGGGTGCATCAGTCCACTTGCATTCCATGAAGAAAGAACTAAGACTACATTGGAATTCATAGCCAAAGCTGGGACAGTGAAAAATAGGGTGAGTGCTAATGTTGTGCATACTGAAGAAAGGGAAATGATAGAGCTGAAGAAGAAGGTAAAGGAGCTGGAGGCAGTGAATCAAGCTCTGGTATCTGAGTTGGCTGTTTGTACCAGCAGACCAGACAATAGTAGTGGTATTTATGATACAATTATTACTGTTCCAAATGATGATGAAAGAGAGATGATGAATCAAGCATCTGAGATTTGTGTATGCGGACAAGCTTATGGCGCAGCTGCTTCTACTCCAGTGCCAACTGCAGAAAACAATGTAGTGACTGAAGACCTGGCCGATATTGATGATAATGAAAAGATGGTCCTCATCAGTGAAGAAGAGTACAGGGATCTTATTAATCTGGGAAGAAGAGAAAGAGATAGAGCTGATGGTATGGCTGCGTTATTGCGACACAGTCAGTACAGAGCTGAGAAGATGGAGGTACAAGTTGACAGTCTCCAAAACCAGCTGGTTGACAAGGACGAAGACTATACAGTACAATGTGATGGTATTGAAAAAGAAGAAGAAGTAGGCAGAGAAAGATTGGCCATCACACCTAGCAATCAAGTAAGAGCAGGAGAAGGAGAAAGAGGAGATGGTACTATTGCTGCTGCTAGTAACAGGAGGAGAAGAAGAAGAGAGTCTGCAATTGGCTTGTCTGCAATACTTTCGCTAGCTGTTACTCCAGTTGTTGAGGCAGCTGATACTCTAAGATCTATCAATGTGCAACATGATGCACATGATGCAGAAGACCAACAACAGGAGGTGGAGGAATCTAGTACAACTGCAGATCTAGTAAAAGTGGCAGCAGACATCTCTACAAGCATCTCTGCTCCTTCTTCTCTTGTGAACAGGAGAAGATTCACAGCTGATGAATTATGCATGACCCAGTACAGTCACTTGAGACCTGATATTCTGACAGTGTTGAAATCACAAATAGAGAGAGATCATCTCTTTCTTACTGATGATATTAGTAGTAATGATAGGAGGGATAGTGAGCCCTCCAGGATGATGAGGATGGTGTCACAAGAAAGAGAGAATGAAATAGCAGCCCTGAGACTCATTGTTGCCACATACAACGAATATCTCGGTACCATAGAAGCCAGCCTGACTGAAACATCAGATGAAGTGATAGCCCTTCAATCCACCCAACAACTTGATTTACTGGAAGCAGCCAGACAAAAGACAGAGTACGCTCAGAGATGCGCAGCTGCTGAAGCTGAGTTGGAGGATACCAAAGATGAGTTGGTGGTTGTGAGGAAGATGTTGGCTGAAAAGGAATGGAATGATGATGTGACAGCGGCAGCAGGTTTATCATCACCATCATCATCATTACCATTGTCTCCCATGGCTGCAGGGTTGGTGAGTTTAAAGAACAAGCTGTCAAATGCAGTTTCTACTAGTGGTACTGGGACAACTTCATTGGCAAAGAGTCTATTAAAGAAATCTGTATCCAAAACATCATTTGGTCGTGGTGGTTATAGTAGAAGTGCTAGTAGTGGAGTTAGTAGGTTGTTGTATTCTGCAGTATCGTCATCTATACCTTCAGGAGGAGAAGGAGGAGGAGGAGGAGGGAGGAGACTGTCTTCTTCTTCATCCATTTCATCAGCAGCTGCATATTCTTACTCTCCCTTGGGATTGCCTGTAGAAGATGCTATTGCTGCCTCACCTCTAGAGATCGTTGCAGATAAGGAGAAAGAAATGCTGGACAAGGAGAACGATGTTGTTATCGACCTCACGTCTCCAGATCATGGTACCACTACTACTACTACTACTACTACTAATAATAATAATATACACAATGATGCTGTCAATGCTGATGACAAGCTGCAACAACAGCAACAACCACCACTACAACACCACTGTGCTCCTCCTACTGATATGATTCAGGTAATATTCCCTCCCAAAGGAAAGAAGGGTCTCTTTGATCCTGGAAATCAGACTGTGTTGTGGAGAGATCGCGTCTATCCAGCCAGTGTATGGGCCGGTGGTGACGATGATGGTGATGCATGGATGCATGATATCAAGTTGGTGCATCCAGTTACCAACAAGAAGTCTGAAATATCTCTCTTTCAATGGCTTGGAAGAAAAAGTAGCACTATTTGTACTGATGATGGCAGTAGTATGAGTAGCAGGGTGAAGACAATGTGTCATTTCTGTACAAAGAACCCAGCCAAGCCCAGTGCAGTTCATCCTGAAGGTTTGAGAGATATAAAGTTATGCGAAGAGTGTTATGAAGGTCTTGATGTGGGCAATTGGAAGAGAAGAGATATTTGGTGGGGTGCTTTGAATACTGATGGTGATGCCGAGGAGGAGGAGGAGAGAAATGTTGATATCAATGTCGATGAGGGATGGAAGTATTGCTTTTTATGTGCAGGCACTGCTCCTGGATGTACAGACACATTGGTGTACTGCGATGAGCCTGAATGTGAAAGAGGTTTCTGTACTGGTTGTTTATGGAGGTTTACTGATGACAATCTTGCAGCTATTACTGCTGAGGGGTATAAGTGGCAGTGCTTGAAGTGTCGTGATTCTCCTGTAGCAAATGGTGATGGTACAAATGAAGGTCCCGTGGTGATGGCCTTCTCTTCTTCTTCTTTTGTGCCAACAAGAGGTGGTACTAATGGGAATGTGAGTAACAAGTTCAGTGGTGCCAACATAACAGGAGGGGATGAAGAGAATGTGCCGCCACCCATGCAACAACATCAAGGAGGAGGTGGAATGCTGATGGGAGCAGCAGCAGGAGTGGGAGGTGATGGGAAGAGGAGAAGGAGGCTGATCATAAACAGAGTAATTCCAGCATCTCCATCAGAAAAGGAAAGTGGCATGCAGCAGTTGTTTGGTAGAATGGAAGCTAGGAGGGGTGGGCTGTCTGCTGACTATGCAGCTAGAAACCCACATTGGAAGGTTGCTTCCCAACTACAGCAACAACAGCCAAGAAGGCTTTAAGAGATGGTTTTGTTTCTTTTTACCATGTAAGATTGCCATGCAATGTTGTTTTTACAAATGTGTGTAACAATCTAAATACTACTACTATTGAGAAGCCAGCCAAGAACACACCTCTTTACTATGAGCCTTCACCCATCTATCATTAGTCTCTATACTTTGTTTAATCCTATTAGCATGCCCTCCACCCGCACTCAACTTGGCGTGCACATGCTTCTTATTCCATAATTCATCAACTTTCTGTATCCACTTACTATCACTCAGCAGTGTTCCTATGCTCTCTGCCATACCTGCCAATCTATTAGAAGCTTCTGCATCTCCTCCCAATTTGATGAACAACTCATCTATATTTTTAGAAAACCAATTCCACGTTATTTCTGCCCCGGTCAGCTCACTACTATCATTATTATTATCATTGCTGCCTCCATGGTACGCCGCACTCGCAACCAGTAGCTTTATATCCCCAGCCCTAACATCACTACTCAAACTAAACTCCAACGCCGCCTCCAACTGCTCCTGCCCACTCCCGTATCCCAGCGCTCTAAGTGTCTGTTCCCTCTCTGATGCATCATTAGCAGCAGATAGATACAGCTGCTTCACCGTATCATATGCAGATGGCTCTCCAGATTGTATTGCTGCGTGATAAATTACTGCTCTGACATCTGCATCAAGATTCTTGGCTTTGACAATAATGTCAGGGTGGTGGCCTTTCGTAGTGTTCTTTTCTTTGGAGAGGGAGGATTGAAGGGTGTCCACAGCTTCTTGTTGTACTCCAGCTACGTTGAAATGGCCTGCCAAGGAGAGAATGAGGGGTCTAAGGAGCTGGTAGCTGCTGGTTTGCTCTGAAGAGGAGACTCTGGTGGCATCTTTGTTGTTTGAGAATGAAAATGATGGCTTTTGTGTTGACCTTTCTCCGAGTAGAAATTCTCCAAGTAAACCATCTCTCACCCATCTTCTCCATTCTTGTCTACACCCACCACCCCCTCCTCCACCCAACCTCCTCTCAACACCGTACAAATGGCCCACTGCACTCTGCCAAGGAGCTGCATCGTTATAAGGACGTAAGCTCAGCGTGCTCAGCAGGTCTAAAAAGGTACTCAGCGGCTGTTCTCCAATATCAGCCAGGGCAAATGAATCTTCCAACAGCCCAGCTAGGTCTACACCAGGGAGCAACATGAGATCGTCACCAAGACTGCCAATGGCTCTTTTTCTAGTGGCCACATTGATGAGAGCATCCCACAGCGGTTGACTATACTGGATACGGTACAGTCCAAATTGTCGAGCGTTGACCTTCACCCACGATAATGGATTCACATTACCGGTAGTAGCATCAGTTCCAGGTACAGATGGTAGAGTTGTGAGGGGAGTATCTGATCTACATCCCGACAATTCAGACCATTTCATGCCGCCAGGTGTGTCGGCTTCCTCTCCCTGAGCAGCCGTCTCACCTGTTATAAAAGCAACTGGTACCCACCAAGGAGACTGCTTCAACCCAGTAGTAGTAGTAGTAGTAGTAGTAGTAGTATCACTATTACTAGTAGTGGGAATACATTCTTTCAAGCCATTCAGGGTAAATCCTTCTTGTTGCAACCACACCCTCCCTTCCGAATCAATAGTCACTCTTATCAACGGATAGCTCTTCTGATATGTCCAGTTGTGCATGCGTTTCAACACATCATCTGTAGACAAGCCTGGAAACAACATGGGCCCCATACTAGTCCACAATGCTTCTGCAGTGACCGAATTAAACTGATGCTGCTGCAAGTAGACTTGTAGACCGAACAAAAAGGGGTCCTTTGAGGCTTCTATCTGAGACACTGGGACTTCAAATCCATCAGGTTGGCGCATTAAGTTTCTGTTAGCCCATGCTCTCATCATTCTGAGTAATGAACCTCCTTTTTCATATGATATATCATCAAACAGCGACTCAATGGCATCAGAACCTTGGATATTTTCCTCAAAGGAACTCAGAGGGTGTGAGTCTTCCAGGGCATCGAAATTCAGAGCAGCGGGGAGAATATCAGTGTAGAAATTCTGGAAATATTCACCCTTTGGCTCTGCAGCTGTTGCTCCATAGTATTCAAAATACGTAGCAAATCCCTCTGCCAGCCATAACTCAGACCACCATTTTTCAGTCACCAGGTTGCCATACCATTGATGCGCTAGTTCATGAGCCACCGTCAGTGCCACTTGACGCCTTCCCAACACTCCAGTCGTGTCTGTCACCAGTAACCTCGTCTCTCTAAACGTAATCAGACCCCAATTCTCCATTGCTCCAGCTGAAAAGTCTGGGATTGCCACCAATTGAATGGCATCCAGTGGAAACTCCAGGTGGAAAGCGTCTAAAAATGCTTGCGCTGCTTCTGCAGCTGCTACCAGCGCATATTGCAACGCAGATGATCTTCCTTTCAGTCCAGTTACGCTTATTATGATGTCTTGGTCTTCTTTTCCTTCTACTACTTTCACTACTGGGGGGGTGAACTCTCCTATTATGAATGCAAGGAGGTACGTGGACATGCGCGGTGTCGGTTCAAAGGACCAAATCCTCCTTTGAACCTCACCACCACTACTTTCAATGGTAAAGTCTCTTACTTGACTTGCTGCAGTATTAGATAATACTTGATAAGGATCTCCTTGTGTCATGATCTGTACTTGAAAAACAGCCTTAAAACCAGGTTCATTAGTCATTATGAAGGCAGTACGTGCTGAGTTGGCTTCAAATTGTGTTGTTGCCATGACATGCTCCTTCTCTTCTTCTTCAGCTTCATCATTGCCGCCTTCATAATGACTACGATAGAACCCACTCAACCTCTCTCTCAGTTTATAATTAAAACTTGCCAACAACCACACCTCTTCCCCTTCACTCTTATTACTACTGCCACCAATTGTTACTGGCAGTTTTATATGCAATCTTTGATCATCGTCATGAAGATGGAAATCATCAGGTTTAATGTTGGCTGCTTTGACTTCTGGAAGAACAAGAGGAACGTCACCTACTCCACTACTGCTAGTGGATGGATGAGAGGCTATTATCTTGTCAATATCCTCCACCGTCGGAGCGGGAGGAGGATCGGTACTCCCATCATTATTATTATTATTTCCTATCAAAGGCCAGCCATATTGGTCCATCATTTCCTTCACTCCATCAGGGGAGTATACCCTTATATCACTGACACTCATCCCTCCAGCATGCATCTCTATACTATCTATACCGTTGTTTGTTGTAATGTTAAGTTTAATAGCGACTCTGCCGTGTACTTGGTAAGGAGGGGTCATTGATACATCTAACTGGAGCTGGTATGCCGTGGGTGTTATATGGGGAGAGAGTCTCCATGCTGTGGGGTCCCCTATTTTCTGCTCATCACCATGTTGTTGTTGAGGCGATGATGACGGTGATGATGCATCACCGCCACTACCGGTATCATTACTATTCTTATCAAGGTGAGGTAGTTTGTGTGAATATGCTGCACCTAGTAGTAACAAGCCAAGGAGGAGTAAGAAAGTGGATGTACATGTACACACAGTAATGAGTGATCTTCTTTCCTTCTTAGTGCGAGAGTACCACCAATCTGGGATGCAACGCAACCTGAGAGCGGTGATGATGGGGGTGATGTCCAGACCAAAGCAGCGGTAGCGTTGTAGGCCTGAGTACTGCTCCCAGTCTAGGAGAGCGTCGTCTCCGTCAAGGATGCCACCACCTATTTCTAAGTTAAAGGCTGACGGCGGAGGGCGATTGGTGCTGTTGTAAGTATGGGAGTCGTTGGTGGGAGAGAGGGCGAGGCGTTCATCGTCATCTTCGTCCAAAGTGAAGACGCCTGCACCGACGTAGCGGCCAGTGGGTGCTGTACTGTCTGTCATAGATGAGTTGGTTGGTATATGGGTGATTTCCAGTAATATTATAAGGTGCTATCGATGGTAATTCCTCAATAAATATAGACGTTGTGTTATGCCTGCTTGGCCATTTTCCGATGTGATCAATACAAGAGCTCCACGTATGGGTGAGTAGTGGATGGTTCTGATGTTCTTTGAAAGCAAAACGGTAATGTACAAGCATTAAGTGGGGCAAATGGAGAGGGTGACTTGTTTATGAAACGAACCCTCTGTGTTTTGAGAGGAACAAGGAGGAATAGGCCGACTTCGAGTCGAGTTGACCGAAGTTGAGAAGACACAATGAAGTGCAGACAGCTGAACAGGTCTCACCTGCCATTCAGATGGTGCCCACGTCATGTTGACTAAAGAAAATGGTCTATACCGTGTTTATAAGTAGGTTAGTATATGGGCTATCCTCCATTAGACACAAATTCGGGGAGCTGGAGCTCGGGGGCCGATCCGTAACGTGCCCGCAATTGGTTATTAAAAGCTATCTAACTGGTATTTAAATTTGAAAATCAGATCCTTACATGGCAACGATGAACAATGCACTACTTCATGAATTGGAATGTGGAGCGCAGCCGATGGTGAGTTGCAATATAATCACCTTGCATCCCAATTCCACCCTCTAATCCCAACCAATTCCGCTCATACAGGACGTCGACTTCCATCCATCGAGAGAGATTGTCGCAACAGGTGTTATAGATGGCCGTGTATACATGCACACCTTTGACGCCGAGTCACACAAAGTCGCCCATCGCCTCAAAGCTCACGCCAAAGACCACTCCTGTCGAGCTGTCCGCTTTGGCCTCGCCGGCGACCTCCTCTTTGCTGCTTCAGAAGACGGCAGCATCTTGGCAGTAGATATACAAACAGGCAAAGCTACTGCTCGTAAATTATCTGCACACAATACAGCGATTAGTCGTCTCGCCGTAATCTCTGAAACCATGACTGCGTCCGGCGACGACGAGGGGTGCATCAAGTTGTGGGACACAAGACAACCCGACCCCGTCACTGAACTACCCGAGGCACACTCCTCCTACGTCTCAGATATGTATGTACACTCCCCAGACAATGCATTGCTTTCAGTGAGTGGCGATGGCACACTAACTATCACAGATATCAGAAGAATGAAAATAAAAGCATCATCCGAAAAAGACGCCGACGACGAACTCCAGAGCGTCACCGTCATCAAAGGAGGCACTAAAGTAGTATGCGGCACCACTACTGGAGTCTTATCAGTCTGGAGTTGGGGCTATTGGAATGATTGCAGTGATAGATTCCCTGGGCACCCAGATTCTGTTACCGCCGTTTTACCGTATGACCATGACACTGTTTTAACTGCTTGTGGAGATGGGCTGATTAGGGTGTTATCGGTACAGCCCAACAAGATGCTTGGGGTGTTGGGCGAGCATGGGGAGATTGATATAGAGAGACTGGCTATGAATAAGAATAAGACATATTTAGCCAGTGCTTCTCATGAGGAGACGGTGAGAATATGGGATTTAAGTGTTCTGGAAGATGATGGAGAGGAGGAGGAGAAGGAGGAGGAGGAGGAGAAGGAGGAGGAGGAGGAAGCAGAAAAGGGCAATGATGATGATAGTGATAGAGAAGACACTACTAGTAGCAGTAGCAGTGACAAGGAAGATGATAGTGATAGAGAAGACATTAATATCAAGAGGAAAAGAAATGAAAAAGGAGCTCATCGCATCAATAAAAAAGGCCAACCTGGTGGCAGTAATAATTTCTTTGCAGACCTGTTGTAAAAACCCTGAGAGAGAGAGAGAGAGAGAGAGAGAGAGAGAGAGAGAGAGAGAGAAAGAAAGAAAGAGAGAGAGAGAGAGAGAGAGAGAGAGAGAGAGATTATATATATATCTGCATCCATCCAATCAATTGTTACATGTAAATAAATAATACTATCTCTCTCTCCCTATTGAATAAAGTATCCTGCAATGAACAAGAAGAAGAACAATGCCAAGGATCCATAAATCAACAAACTCTTCTGGTCACCAGTCATACTATTAGTCCCCAATCCATACCCCTGATTAGCAGCAAAGCCTGCCACCTGTAACTCCTTCCTGACAAACATTCTCTTCTCAGCACCGCACACTGGGCATTGCCAGTCTTCCGGTAGGTTGTCATATTTAACTCCAGGGGCTATGGGGTATTCAGGGTCACCATTTTTAGGGATGTAATTGTATCCACAACCCTTGCACTCAGCTTCGCCGGTACTGATGACCATGAATTGCTCTTCTTTGCGAAGTCTCTCTGCTTCTGCTTTTTTACGTGCTGCTTCTGATTCTGGATTTTCGAGTTCTGCGCCTGGTTGTGTGTCTTCTGGGTCTGCTGCAAAGACACGGAGGGAAGGCCATCGTTGGCAAGGCTGGGGGAGAAAAGGGTCGGTGTTGGTGATGGGAAATTTGGAGAGGGAAGAAGGGAAAGTTATTTTGGTTGACATGGACAATGTGCGATCATGATCTTACTTTGGTTGTTTTTAAAGCGAAATTATGTGGTTTTGGGAGGTGGGTGCCTTTTCTAGTGCAAAATTTGGATTTTGAGCTATTAATTGCGGGAGCAAACATGGTCTCTGGTCGATGGGTCCTAACTGACACAATGTTTATCAATGAAATATACGAATAAATGCGTGCTGGGATGTGAAGATCAATAATTTTATGTGGCCACAGACTCAAACGACATCGGTGATATCATCTACTTTCCCCCTCTTAATCACCCTTTCCCGTTGCACATGTCGACAATATCAACATACATTTAATAGGAATTTGTTTATTGAGATTGTTGAAGTGAGATTCGCTCCAAGATAGCCTCCTAAAATGCAGTTGCAACAGATCAGCCATCGCAATTGTTTGGGTCCTCGTTCCATTCGTGGAGTTAGCCTAGTCAACAGACAGAACACAATTAGTTGTACAGCATATCGTGCATCTACGGAATCTACAGTGGTTAGTTTAAAAGATTTATTGCCATCTCTCTGATGCGATGTATCCTCTCTGTTCCTTCAACTCATACCCTTTCTTTTTCTTCAATCCCCTCTTCATCAGACTGATAATGTGCAATATGCAGTCAAGCAATGCCTCATCGGCCTCTCAGCAGTTGCTCTTTCCATCGCACCAATCGTCGCCGCTCCCCCACACCTCTCTCCTCCAGCCTACGCCGGAATGCTCTCTCAAGATCCAATCAAAAATGCCAATGCCCTCCTCCGCTATGCCCTGCCCATCGACAGTAAAAATCCCATCCGTAGAGTCCAAAAAGATTTAGAACATATTTCAGAAGCTCTCCGTATTCCAGGTTCCAAATCTCTCGGCCCCGTCGCTAAGTCAATCCGCAGTTCATCCTCCATCCTCGACAAAGACAAGTCCAAGATCTTCAGCGCCTTTGCCCCAGGATCTGAAGCAGACGGTGAAGCTGCATTCAACAAACTCAAAGCTGGCCTTGTAGAATTCCAAGCCATTGTGGATGCCAAGGACAAGGAAGCAGTCCCAGTAAAACAACAGGAGCTTCTTTCATATGTGGGCCAGATTGAGCAAGCCATGGTCAAAGGCTTCCCCTTCCAGGTCCCCTCCCAGTACTCCAATCTTCCTCAGCTACTAGGCAGAGCCAATCTGGAGATGAAGGTCAAGTTTGCAGAACCACGTGAAGACAACACCACCGGAGGCTTGATGAAAATTACTGTCGACGGCTACAACGCACCCCTGTCTGCTGGAGACTTTGTCGACCTTGCCAAGAGAGGCTTCTACAATGGAATGGAGATCCAAAGAGCAGATGGGTTTGTGGTTCAGACTGGCAGGCCAGAAGGTGAAATAGAAGGGTTTGTTGAAAGCAATGGGGAAGTGCGCCGTATTCCTTTTGAAGTCATGGTAGAAGGAGACAAGGTGCCTGTGTATGAAGAAACTTTGGAAGATAATGGTCGGTTCAATGAACAACCAGTACTGCCATTCAATGCTTTTGGTACAATGGCTTTAGCTAGAGCTGAATTTGAGGCTAATTCCGCATCTTCACAGTTCTTCTTCTTGCTTAAAGAGAGTGAGCTGACTCCTACTGGTTCAAATTTATTAGACGGCAGGTATGCTGTCTTTGGATATGTTACAGAGGGTCAGGATTTGTTGAAAGATTTACAGGTGGGGGATAAGATTGAATATGTTAAAGTGACTGGGGGGCTTGACAACTTGAAGGCTCCTGCTAGTAGTTAGATATCTGTTTAGATTGATAGTACCAAGGGGGTAGTGTTTTTGATTCAGTCAGTCTGGAGGAGATTTAGATCTATAGATGAGATGGATGAGTATGTGTAATGCAATGCAATGTAATGTGAGAAGAATACAGCTATATCATCATGTTGTTACTAGTAAGGGAAAACATAAAGTGAAAAGCTTATGGTGTGTGTCCAACAACATGAGGATGAGGAGCTGTGCCCCCTTTTTGATCATTCCTCCTGTTCTAATCAAAGATGTGGGGGATTTTTCTCAAGAAGAAGTTCTTGTACCCCTTCGCTCTCTCAGCTGTAGCACTATCTGCTCCTGGAACACCCTCAGAGCGACTGGCCTTGCTGAGACTGTAAGTGAAGGGTAGGGAGGTTGGGGGAATGTCGGTGAGATGGGGAACTAAACGAGAAAAGGGAGGACAAAGCACGTTCAGCAGATCTGCACAACTTACTGGACATCTGGGTTTGTATAGAGATTTCGCCCCATGCTATAGGTGCACAGACCTACAGCTGCTCCAATTGCAGCAATGAGAGGGTATACTTCTGGCCGAAGCCAACTGAACTTGCCTCCTCCCATCGTTACCGACTATTCAATCAGTTATTGCACGCGTCGTGATAATTTTTTATTCAGTGTTACTGCAGGGTTCTCCTCTCGCCCTATATACAGGCCCCAGCGAACGTCCGCCATCTGGATCCTCGCCACCGCTCCCGATTCCTTGCAAGCAGTCTCCTGGATTGTTGAGAAGAAGAGTGCAGATGCCTCCTTCTTTCCGTGTATGCTGTAGTCCTATATTACAGGCATTACCCGACAATCTTGAAGATGTGATGCATACCTATATATCAACGGTGCTATGTGTACCTATCATACTCACTTGTCTCTCTCAAACTCTTCTTATACAATATTCAGGGCCTTGTTGCATTTTTAAACCACCAATTGGAGTATAAGCACATCTATGATGTCCCACTGAATCTATCGGCAGATTTATTCAATGCACTCTTATTAAAAACCGTGACTAATTTGAATCAAATCAGAGGATGTTATACTCAATATTCGGAAGATTTCTGGGCAAGTCCCTCAAAAGCTTCCAATCTGTATTGTGTCACAGTTTTCCTGTCCACATGCATCTAATGCAGACTCGTCATCTCCATTACCTGTCTCTAAGACACAAACTTCCCACCCCATCTCCTTACCGACTACTTCAACCTCCCTCTCGCCTTGTCCTCCATCACCCCCATTGTCTCCGCTGCCATGCAAACTCCTCCTCATCAGGATCAGATCTAACAGCAACTTCCTTACGCAGACAAGCTGAAACTTTCCAACAGAGAATCCAAGAAGCAGCTGCAGCTACGAATCTCCCCGATCTCAAGTCCAGACTTCAAGCTCTGGAAACAACAGCTGCATCCTCCTCATTTTGGGACCACCCTGCCAAGGCACAGTCTAAATTACAAGATCTCAATGTTCTGAGGGAACAAGTTGGAGATTTTGACCGAATGCTGGGAAATTTAGACGATTTATATCTTGCATTAGATCTTGTTGAACTAGAGACTGAGAGCGGAGGAGGCGGAGGACAAGGAGAAGAAGGAAAGAACACCATTGCTGCTAGTACTAAAAGCACACAGAATCAACAGCAATCAATCATATCACAAACCAAACTGCAATCTCTTGAAGAAGCAGATGGAATAGCCAAGAAACTTCAAAAAGAATTAGAATCATGGGAATTAAAACGACTCCTAGGTGGACCTTACGATATGGAGAGTGGTGTTATATCCATACAAGCAGGAGCTGGAGGCACTGATGCTCAAGACTGGGCAGAGATGCTAGAGAGGATGTACCTTAGATGGGCAGAAAAGAAGGGCTACTCCACAAAATTGCTGGAAAGGTCTGCAGGAGAAGAAGCTGGAATTAAATCTGTTGATATAGAGGTCCAAGGGAGATATGCGTATGGATTGTTGTGTGGAGAGAAGGGGACACATAGGCTGGTGAGACAGAGCCCTTTTAATGCCAAGGCAGCGAGACAAACAAGCTTTGCTGCAGTGGAAGTGATGCCGGTACTTGCTGAACTGCAAGTAGACTCGGTGGACATCCCAGAAACTGATTTGGAGGTGACGACCATGAGATCAGGAGGAGCAGGTGGACAAAATGTCAATAAAGTAGAAACTGCGGTACGGATCAAACACATTCCTACAGGTATTGCTGTTAGATGCCAAATAGAAAGAAGCCAGGCTCAGAATAAAGCTAAAGCCTTGGCCTTGTTGAAGTCCAAGCTCCTCGTTGTAGCTCAAGATCAAGCTGCCAGTGAAATAGCAGCAATAAGAGGAGATTTAGTCAAAGCTGAATGGGGGCAGCAAATAAGGAATTATGTGTTTCACCCATATAAAATGGTGAAAGATGTCAGGACGGGGGAAGAGACAAGCGATGTTGGAGCAGTGATGGATGGAGATCTTGATAGTTTTGTATCGAGTTTTCTGCGATACAAAATGCAGAACAAAAATAGTTTGCAATAAACACGGGTTACGCAGACCTGTACAAATTACACATTCCAATAATAGATAATAACCAACACGCTCTCTACTCTCTCTCTCTACTCTCTCTCTCTCTCTCTCTCCCTCTCTCTCCCCCCCTCCTCCACTGTTTATCAACCCTGACGCTGAGTTTTCAGATTCTCTATCACTTCATCCAACGTCAATGCTCTCAGTGAATTTTCCGTAGTATCTAATGCACTAGCACTTGAAGGCCAACTACTATTATTGTTATCGTTATTATTATTATTAGTAGTAGTAGCAGTAGTAGCAGCAGCAGCAGAACCAAAGGGAGAAAACTGATCCACATATCCAGATGCAGGCCGTGATGCAGCAGCAGCAGCACCACTGCTTGGTTGATCGCTCTTTCCTATTCCAAACAACCAATCCTCAGCTGCACTATTATTGTTACCGGCAGCAGCTGACGTACCATGAATAATTGGCCTTGTCACTACGACTGCTCCTTTTCTACTACCTTCCATGGTTGAGTTGACTCCAATAAACACAGCAGCAGGTGCATTTCCGTCATATTTAGGAATAACTACCATATGACTACCACTACCACTGTTACTATTATTATTATTATCGCCTTCCATATTCGATGATGTTGTTAGAATAGCGGGAGGTAATTTATTGGCAAATTTAACCCCTTGATGGCGTTCTTCATCTTCACTATTTATGCCGATACTGCTATCATCATCACTCCGTTCTTCCTCTTCTTCTTCATTAGTATCCATTGCTGGTGGTGGTTGTTTTTGTATATTGAACAACCAATCATCAACTATTAATCCACCAGTAGTAGCTTTCCTTTCTCCTCTTCCTTTTGATGATGATTCCCTCTCCTTCTTCCTCCTTCTCCCAAATTCTCCATCTTCATCATCAGTAAAACCAGGACTGACAGCACCTTGGTATGCAACACCCAACAGACCATCAACATCATCACTTTCACTTCCACTCCATGCATATCTCACCTTTTCATCTTCTTGCTTGTTATTCCTATTCTGTGCACCACCACCCTCAATATCACCAGCATTATCATCTTCTATCGAATGGTTTTTTTCTTTTGAATCTGCTTTCATTGCAGCCTTGACTACCTCCTCCTTTATTTCATCATCATCATCATCTTTCATGTGCACATCACCTCCACCAGTATCCTGATGATGATGCTTATAATATACTTCTGCTACATGTTGATCTATCTCTATTCCGGTACGTATATGACCAACTACCTGTTGCATGTAATTCACTATAGGCACCGTCTCCTCCATCATCATCGTCATCATCTTATCTGTATCCATATTTTTGTGTTGCATTAAAACTGGATGTAGATCTGCTGGGGCGCATCCAACCAATGCATCCGTAGGTAGTGGCACAGCTACTCCTGCGTTACAGTTATTAGTATCTTTATTCATATCATCATCACTACTGCCAGTAATAGTGCGAGACCATACATTGAGGAGTAGCATTGGTCCATCAGCACCAGGAGGCCACGTTTTCCTATCCAGTAAATCTTTGCTGTGTATGTTTAAATGTAGATGTGTGTCAAATGCTGCTGTATTGCCCACTGGTGGAATGCGATACACAGGAGCTAGATGGGTACTACTACTGGTACTACTACTACTACTGCTGGTGGTGGTGCTGGTGGTGGGGGTAGGGCGTTGAGTTGTGGTAGAAGTGATGTAGAGAAGAGAATTTGAAACACTCTCTGACAGGTAGATTAATGATTGGATGTTGACTGTCAAGATTCCTGATACATCGGGTACTATTGATGATGCTGGTTGGTCTGCTGTGTCCATGTCTGTATCTTCCTTGTCATTTATTACTATTGCATCATCATTGCTGGATTTAGCATGGAGGCCTTGAAGGCGTTGTTGTGCTTGTCTCTGAGACTTGAGTTTGTCCAAAGTACTCGTCACGACTTCTACTGAAGAAGGAGAGGGACCTGCACCTACATTTGCTCCTGCTTTTGTCGGTATGACCTCCTTTTGTTGTTGGTTTTGACTAGAGAGGATTTCATCTATATCAATAAAATCTATAGATAACTCCACTTTTAATTTGTTAGCATAATAATTATTATTACTGTCTCCAGTGAGATGAGGAGTGGAAATGTCTACAAGTTGGGCGAGTTGAAGTTTATCTGGGGTGATTGAGTGGAGTTTAACAATTGCTTGACCTAAAGATAATCCATCTGCATCAAAAATGGTTATTTGGAGATGCTTGGCATCATGGAGATATTTGAAGATGTATGGTGCTCTTGATCTGAGGGCAAAGATGATAGAGGCTTGAGCAGTGGAGGAGAACCAGACGGTGTCGGAGGGAGATGGCTGGCAACCCCACCAAGAAAGAGCAGCTGAAATAGGTTTCATAGTTAAGCATTGAGAGGAATCGATGGTAATATGGAGATGGCCTCTTTTTGGTCCATCTAAAAGAGGAGGGAGAGATGTGGTTGCGAGCATTCTAAAAATGATCAAGTTTATTTAAATACCGCTCTTGGACCATAAGGTATACTTATAATACCTGCATGCAAAGATCAAAAGTTATGTAGAATATGTAACTATGTTTCACATTGGGTTTTTGGGAGCGTTTTAGTTTAAGATGCAATGGTTGCTATTTCCATACCGACAGCGTCCTATCTCACTTCGTTCTACCCTCTGTAGACCATTCTTCTGTGTTTAACATTATTTAAGGGCAGACCTGTACTTTAAAAAAAAATCTAGCTGGAAAAGAAATAATAATATTTATGAAAAATGCAAAACAGTTCCCCCTTTTTAAATGGGACACCTGCCTATTGACCAACGCCACCATCACCATCATCACTACTGGGCAAGGAATACCCAAACACCACCTTGGCATGATCAATCCTTTCCTGTCGCGTAGTGGTACTATAATAATTGCCAGTGGGCTGCTCTGTATCTTTATCTGACCACAAAGTTGTATTAGAGGGCACATTAGTAGATGAAAAAGAGGTAGGACCAGTATTAGTACCCGTACAAGGTCCAGAATAGCACCCCTCACCACAATGTAGATTGGTTGTATCGCAATACCCATACTGACTGCAACACAGCGATGTGTCCTGGCACAAGCCCGTTTTGCCCCACCCACAAAGACATTTACCAGAGTAACAGTTAGCTCCACATTCAGTAGAGGTAATGCCACATACTCCACTGATACTGCAACAATCATCTGCATTGGGGCACACACCCAGCTTCCCTCCTCCACACACTGGTGTATTGGGCAGTGTAAATGTAGCCCCAGGATTCTGAAGGTTTTTCAGTATGTTTAACCTCTCTATATCTCCAGGATACTCCAAATCCGCAGCCCAAAACATGAAGCCAGCCAGACCATATGGCTGTGCCGCCACGACTTTGGAATACAATGTCTGAGGAGTGTCAAAAGAAGCCCACATGTCGTCTCTATAGATATATGCTGACTTGGCTACATTATTCACATTCACTTGTATACTGTCATCGCCTTTGAGCATCTCTACTACCTCCCTATAAGACAAATAACCCACCTCTACAGTACATGCTCCAGCAGTACCTCCAGACACAGCCCCACTCCCTGGCGCAGTTTGAGCACTGCTAGACAACTTCCATGTCCTGGCATGTCCTCCTACTCCCATAGTTATCTTATTAGCAGGAAAGTGAGCAGTATAGTAATCCAGTACATCTTTAACACCGTAACTACTGCCACTCCCAGCAACAGGTTCCCAAGCGGTATGCAAATTCACTTTTGCATCCCAAGGCCCGTGGAAATCATACGTCATTAGGTTCAGTAAGTCAACATAAGGAGCTAGTCCAGCTAAATCATATCCCGACCTTCCCTTACCGTAGGCACCTGGAGCCATGGTAAGCAATAGACCTGGAGCAGCTTGTTTGAAATCCTTTGCAAACAGTACCAAATTAGCCTTGTCGTCAGTACTACCACATCTGCTTGTATCCCCGGGGTACTCCCAGTCAATATCAATTCCATCCAGATTGAGTGCACTGCATCTATTTATAGCATCACTTATAAAAGCAGCTCTATTAGATTGTGTGCTGACCATATCTCTCAATCTGGTGCAGTATTCATTGTCTTTATTGTCCCAGGTTTTAGCACTGTTCATGCTGTACCCTCCAATAGAAAGCAGTACCTTCAAGTTGGGGTTACTGGTCTTCATTCCAGTCACTACTCCTAGTGCTTCTATGTCATTAGTGCCTTCATAAAGATGAATTTTAAAGTCTGCAGTGATGGCTGCAAAGGCAAAGTTGATATGGGTGGCCAGATTGGCCTTGTCTGTGAAATCGACTGGCTTCCAGGCACATTTCCCTGCAGTAGAGGTGATTCCAGTTCTATATTGAGCCCAGTTGGTGAAATAGACAACACTGACAGATGTGGGAGTAGTGCATGTTTTGGGGGTGGTGCCAATGCATGCACGAGATTGGCAGTCAGTATCAATGACGCATGTCTTGCCGGCATTGCACTTGGCTGGGCAGCTGCCTCCACAGTCGATGTCGGATTCTTGACCGTTCTTGACTCCATCTGAGCAGGTTGGAGCAGTACATTTCTTGGTGGAGATGTTGCACACGGCTGACTGGCAGTCGGAAGAATTCAAGCAGCTTTTGTTGTCAGCACACTTGGCTGGGCAGCTGCCTCCGCAATCAATATCAACCTCGCTACCGTTTTTGACACCATCTGAGCAGCTAGGAGCAGCACATTTCTTTGGAGAGCCCTTGCATACACCAGATTGACAATCAGCAGCAACAGAGCAACCTTTAGTATTAGCACACTTGGTTGGGCAGCTGCCTCCGCAGTCGATATCAGCCTCGCTTCCGTTTTTGACTCCATCTGAGCAGGTAGGAGCAGCACATTTCTTTGGAGAGCCCTTGCATACACCAGATTGACAATCAGCAGCAACAGAGCAACCTTTAGTATTAGCACACTTGGTTTTGCAATTGCCTCCGCAATCTTTGTCAGATTCTGCCCCATTTTTGACACCATCTGAGCAGGTAGGAGCAGCGCACTTCTTGGATTTGCACACACGGGACAGGCAGTCAGAAGACTTTGAGCAGCCCTTCTTATTGGCACACTTGGTTTTGCAGCTACCTCCACAATCAACATCCGATTCTGAGCCATTTTTGACACCATCTGAGCAGGTAGGAGCAGCGCACTTCTTGGATTTGCACACACGGGACAGGCAGTCAGAAGACTTTGAGCAGCCTTTCTTATTGGCACACTTGGTTTTGCAATTGCCTCCGCAATCTTTGTCAGATTCTGCCCCATTTTTGACACCATCTGAGCAGGTAGGAGCAGCGCACTTCTTGGATTTGCACACACGGGACAGGCAGTCAGAAGACT